>CDZQ01053091.1_pt1 | contig 60629 bp, 59 predicted proteins | sample 554831 | NCBI WGS metagenome assembly CDZQ01 (sample SAMEA3182112, study PRJEB8094) | gut metagenome | biome: human; feature: gut; material: Stool; isolation source: human stools | place: Canada | collected 2013-05-06 | reverse complement strand
CCATCACCCGCGAACAGCTTGCAGCCATCTTCTACCGCTACGCAGACTACAAGGGCTACGATCTGACCGTCAAGGGAAATCTGGACAAGTTCAAGGACGCGGACAAGATCACGGATTACGCAAAGACAGCGATGGGGTGGGCTGTCGGCAGCGGTCTTGTAAAGGGAAAATCCGGCAATCTGCTTGACCCGCAGGGTACGGCGACCCGCGCTGAGATCGCCGCCATGCTCCACCGCTTCATTGAGAAGTATGAGCTGGTGCAGGGCAAGGCTCCCGGCGGCCTGATGGGCTGGATCGACCCGAAGCGGCTGCAAATCCCAAAGACCGGCGACAACAGCGTGTTAGGCTTGTGGGGGATCTCCCTCTGTACATCTCTTGCCGGATGCCTTGCACTGACCACATGGCAGATCAGGCGGCGGCGTGAGGAAGAAGCGCTGCAAATCATCGAAAAGTAAACAGGTTCACCTTTAGGGGCGCGGGCAAATAGCCCCGCGCCCCTTTTCGGTTTCATTCGTCAGGAAAGGCGGTTGCTCTTTTGAACAACCGCCTTTCGCCATTTCTATCCGATTTGAGCAGAAAGGAAATCAGTCTATGACAAAAGAGTACAGGAGGTGTCGCTGATGCGGCTTGCCGCCGCACAAATCGCATAACCGGACTAATACGGCATGAAAGCAGTTTTCTGCACCCGCCTGCCCTTTCTGCTGTTTCATTGCGCCTATTGAGCACCTATGAAGGTTTTGAAGCCTTTATAGGTGCTTTTTGTCATCCACGGCACTTCTTCGCCGTGGGCTGCCGCTCCCCGCCGCCCTTCGTTCTGGAAGGAACATCCACCCGAACAGAACGAAAGGAGCGCAGCATGAGCCGCGAAAAAATATTTTTGAGAAATTTCCGCAAAAATGGCCAAAAGGGGCATTTGGAAAACCAGTAAGGGGTGAAAGGGGAAACCACGACCTGCCTTCCGGCGCGAAGGGAGGTGAGAAAATGGACCTTGAACACCATTACCGGCACAAGCAGCACACCTTCGATGCGTTCTGCAAAAGGACCATCCGAAATGAGTCTGCTAATGCTTTCCGTCAGGTTCGCGTCCAGCAGGACCGCTTCGTGTCCCTGAGCGATCTGTCGGAGGAGGGCAGCGAGGCGCTTGCGACCTATGACCTCTATCCGTGGGAATACACATCCTTCCCCGTGGACGGCGATGTGATCCTCATTAAGGACGACAGGCTGGCTGACGCGCTGACTGTTTTGCCCCAGAGCCTCCGGGATATCTTTCTGATGTACTGGTTCCTGGAGCTGGCAGATCGGGAGATCGGCGAAAAGCTGAGCCTTCCCCGGAGAACGGTCAATCATCGCAGGCAGCGAGCCTATGAGCTGCTAAAAGAGCTGATGGGAGGTGACGCAAATGAGTAAGCACAAGCTGATCCCGTATCCGGTGATCGCCGCCGCTGTGCGGGGCGACCCAGAGGCGGTGAACCAGGTGCTGGATCACTATTCCGGCTACATAGCGGCTCTGTCCATGCGCAGAGGGTATGACCAGAACGGGAACCCCTGCCTTGCAGTGGACGAGGAGATCCGCCGCCGGATCGAGACGAAGCTGATCGTCGCCATCCTGAGTTTCGACCTGAACTGAACCCAGGCGGGATCTGACCGCGCGCACCCCTTTCCGCGCGGCTGAGCCCTTTGCTCCTTGACAAAGAAAGCCCGGCAAATCCCGGTGCAGCATAGAGCAGACGGATACATTCCCGTCTGTGCGGAGCTATACGGCCGGTGCGCCATGACCCTTCAACGAGGCGAGCGATATCCACCAGGCCGCAAAGCGGGCAAGGCAGCCCGCGGGCCACGATGCACAGACGGGGCGATACTCCCTTGCAGTCACAGTCCGGGCGTGCAGCCGTATTCAGGCGGTGAGGCGTCGCAGGCAATGAGCAGGGCCGCGCGAGAACCGCGCGGGGGTGGGATCCCCGTGGAACTGAAAAGCCATTCAGCCGTCCGTTTCTGCTGTTCTTTGTAAGCTATCAAAACATGATTTGTTTTCAGACGATTAGAAAGGGGCTAACTATGCAAACGACCGTTTCATCTGAAAAGAAATACGCCCCGCCGAAGCGGAGCGAAAAACAGATCGGCAACACAACCTTTATCGTCAATTCCTTCTTTCGAGAAAAGAGCGACGAGAGTATTGCCGTAAAGTTGGAACGTCTGATGAAAGCGGACGTTCAGAAAGAAGCTACAACTTAATTCTCCCAAACAGGCAGACAGGGACAAAAAGACGCGGTATAATGAAGGTGACTTCAAAACCGTGTTTGACTGCCGGATGGGAGGTTACTATGTATCATCAGTCAAACACCGCTGCCGCGCTTCAATTCCCTTACAACGCTATGAGCGTCGAAGCTGTTACCGCTTTGTACTGCCGTTTGTCGCGTGACGATGAATTGCAGGGCGACAGCAACAGTATCATCAACCAGAAAAAGATCCTTCAACGCTACGCACTTGACCACGGCTACAAAAACTATCGCTTTTATATTGATGACGGCATTTCGGGTACAACGTTCAACCGCCCTGGCTTCCAGCAAATGATTGCGGATATCGAAGCCGGCCTTGTCAAGCGGGTCATTATCAAGGATATGTCACGCCTGGGCCGTGATTATCTGCAAGTGGGCATGTATACCGAGATCATGTTCCCAGAGCATGACATTCACTTTATTGCTGTCAACGATGGCGTGGACAGCACCCAGGGTGATAATGAGTTCACTCCTTTTCGGAACATCATCAATGAGTGGTATGCGAAGGACACCAGCAAGAAGATCCGTGCCGTGATGAAGGTCAAAGGCAACGCCGGCGAGCATCTGACGACCCTGCCGCCCTATGGCTACATGAAGTCTCCTGACAACAAAAAGCTGTGGGTCAGGGACGAGGAAGCCGCAGCGGTGGTCTATGAGATCGGCCTATATGTGATGGACGGTTTCGGACCGTCCCAGATTGCAAGGAAGCTGACAGAGCGAAGGATATTGACCCCGGCCGCCTATTATGCCAGCAGGGGCCGGAAAGCAAGCAATATCAAGCGGGGCTTGCCTTACGCATGGGATGCCTCCACCGTAGCGGATATCATGGACCGCTGGCGGGAGTACCTGGGGCACACGGTCAATTTCAAGACGAGGAAGAAGTCCTACAAGAGCAAAAAGGTCATCCATAATCCGGAAAGTGAGTGGATGATCTTTGAGAACACCCATGACCCGATCTGGACGGAGGCAATCGCAGATGCCGCGAGAGCAGCAAGGCAGACGCGCCGTCGTCCTACAAAAATGGGAGAAATGGGGATGTTCTCCGGCATGATGTTCTGCGCGGACTGCGGATCTGTCATGTATCAATGCAGAGCCACCAACTTCCGGCGCGAGCAGGAATACTACCTGTGCGCCGGCTACCGAAAGAGCCGTGACTTCTGCGGTCAGACCCATTCCATCCGCACGGTGATCTTGGAGGAATTGATTCTGGAAAACCTGCGGGAGATCGTTTCCTTCGCCTCCCGCAGTAAGGACGAGTTTGTGAGGCTGGTCATGGACAGTGACCTGCGGCAGCGCGACCGGGATCTTGCAAAGCGGAAACGGCAGCTTGCCGATTCCGAAAAGCGGATCACAGAGCTGGATGCTATCTTCAAGCGGCTCTATGAGGACAACATTTCGGGCAAGCTCTCCGATGAACGCTTTCAGAAGCTCTCTGCGGACTATGAGAAGGAAGAACAGGATCTCAAGGTGCTGGCGAGTTCCCTTCGGAAAGAAGTGGAGCTGGAGGAAAGCAAATCGTCGGATGTTGATCGTTTTCTCTCCGTTGTGGAGAGGTACACGGATATCCCGGAGCTCACGCCCTGCATACTCCATGAGTTCGTGGAGAAAATCATCGTCCATGCGGCCAGCGACCCAAAGGGCAAGAATCGGACGCAGGAGATCGACATTTACTACAAGGGTATCGGAGTCTTGGAAATGTCAAAAGTCACGGCATCAACGGAAAAATGAGAAAACGGTACAGCCGAAGCTATACCGTTCTCTCTTTCCTCACGATGTTTTCTTATCGGGAGCTGCCTTTAGGCGCCCTTTTTTGCTGCCTATTAAATGACGGATTTTGACGGAACATGTCGAATTTTGCTGAAAAGGATGAAATTTCCCGAAAATATGATAAAATAGAAACAGTCAGTCCAGTATCTTGCCTTATAGATAACGGCATACAGAGAAGGAAGTGGAATGCATGTATAAAAGCCCAGCACACAAAGCGGCGGAGGCGGTGGTGCGGTCTATGGGCGTGACCTGTGTCAATATCAGTATGAGGCAGTTCATCTATGCCTTGGAGCTGCTCCACCAGGAGCCGGACATGATCCACTCGATTACCACTAAGCTTCATCCTGCGCTCCTGGCCTTTTATCCCGATTCGACCACGGACGCCATGGAACGGAATCTGCGCTGGGCCAGGGATAGCATTCTGAAGCGGGCGGATCCGGAACGGCTGCGGCAGGTGGTGGGGTTCACCCTGCGGATTACGCCCAGCGTAGGGGATCTGCTGGATGCCATCAATTATTACATGGAGAGAGAAGCTTTGTGGCCTGACTGACAGCATGGGAATCCATCCATTTGGGACCGCCCTCTTGAAAAAGAGGGGCGGTCCTTTTATAATAACCTTGTCTGTCTTTCGACAGGCACTTTAAGTTGGGAGTGCGTCGGTACCTGAGTTGAGCCAGCCGTGGAACCGGCAGATCAAAAAGACAGGGGGAAGCGGTATTGGAGCAGCGCCAGAATGATTTTTCCAAAGGGAGCATGGCCCGGAACATCGTGACTATGGCCATTCCTATGACCATGGCCCAGCTGGTGAACATCTTATATAGTGTGGTAGATCGAATGTATTTGGGGCATATCCCTGGTTCCGGCCAGTTGGAACTGGCAGGACTGGGGCTGTCCCTGCCCATCATCTCCATTATCATGGGCTTTGCAAACCTATGCGGTATGGGGGGCGGCCCCCTGTGCTCCATCTACCGGGGAAGGGGTGAGGATAAGGAAGCGGAGCGGGTGCTGGGAAACTCCTTTGTCCTGTTGGTGATCTTTGGTGTGGGGATCCCGCTACTGTTCCTGCCTTTTCGGGAGCCTCTGCTCTATTTTTTTGGAGCCAGTAACGCTACCTATCCCTATGCCCAGGAATATATCACCATCTATCTTTTGGGAACTCCTTTTGTGATGGTTGGCCTAGGACTCAATCCCTTCATCAACGCCCAGGGCTTTGCCCGACGAGGGATGATGACGGTGCTTCTGGGAGCAGTGGTCAATATCGTATTGGATCCTGTTTTAATTTTCGGCTTCGATTTGGGCATTCGGGGGGCGGCTTGGGCTACTGTGATCGCCCAAGCGGTTTCCGCAGCATGGGTGCTGAAATTTCTCACAGGGCGGAAAGCGATCCTCCGGCTGCGGACGGACTGCATGCCCCTGGCCTGGCCGCGGGTGCGGAGAATTCTGGGGCTGGGGCTTTCCGGGTTCTTTGTCAACCTGACCAACAGTTTGGTCCAGGTAGTGTGCAACAAAACCTTGTTCTTCTATGGCGGGGACCTGTATGTGAGTGTGATGACGGTGATCAACTCCATCCGGGAAGTGACGTTCATGGGGGTCCAGGGCATCACCAACGGCGCGCAGCCGGTGCTGGGCTATAACTATGGCGCGGAATGTTATCAGCGGGTGCGCCAGGGCATCCGCTTCACCGTGGCCACGACGGTGGGATATGCGGCCCTGATTTGGGCTGCGGCCATGCTGGTGCCTGGCGTGCTCATCCGGATCTTCAACGATGGGCCAGAGCTTCTGGCTGCCGGCATCCCGGCCATGCGCATCTATTTCTGCATGTTTGTGGTCATGTCTTTGCAGATGGTGAGTCAGGCCATATATGTGGCTCTGGGCCGCTCTAAGAGCGCCATCTTTTTTTCTCTGTTGCGCAAGGCCATCATTAACGCCCCCCTCACCGTGCTGCTGGCCATCCCTCTGGGCACCACGGGGGTATTCGTGGCAGAAGCCATCTCCCAGCTCATCGGCGGGCTGGCCAGCTCGCTGACCATGTACTTCACCGCCTACCGCCCCATGTCCCGTCTGCCGGACCGGGGCGAAAAGGTGGAATAGGGCACGACAAAGAAAAAACAGGTTCCCTGGGCATGCGAGCAGCCTTGGGAACCTGTTTGATTTATCCCCCCAGCTGGACGGTCAGCCCCCGGGCGGCGAAGGCGTCCCGGAGGGCGTCCAGCTCGGGCTGGGCCATGGGCTGGGCATCCATATCATAGACCATGCCGGTCTCGGCGTACTTGACGCTGCCGTACTCGTGGTAGCCGATGAGGTCCACCCGCTGGACGTGGGACAGCCCGGACAGAAAATCGGCGACGCCCTCCATTTCATCCCGGTTGTAGCCGGGAATTACCGGGCAGCGGATGATGGTGGGTTTTCCCATGGCGTCCAGCGCCAGCAGGTTGTCCAGGATGGGCCGGTTGGATCGGCCGGTGTTGCGGATGTGCCGCCCCTCGTCCAGGCCCTTCACGTCGAACAGCAGCAGGTCCGCCTGGCGCAGTACCTCCCTTTGCTCCTCCGCCACCGCGTAGCCGCAGGTGTCTACCGCTACGTGGACGCCCTCCCGGTGGAGGGCATCCATCAGGGGCAGGCAGAAGTGGGGGAAGGTAGACGCTTCTCCGCCGCCGATGGTGACCCCTCCGCCGGACTGCTGGTAGAAGACCCGGTCGGGCAGCAGCTCCTCCAGCAGCTGGGACACGGTGTACCGCCTGGCCCACAGGGTGAGAGCCCCGAACCAGCAGGCGTCCTGACAGGCTCCGCAGGCGTCGCACCTGGCCCGGTCCACCTGGATGGTCCCGTCCCGGAGGGAGAGGGCCCCCCGGGGGCAGGCGTCCAGGCACTGTCCGCAGCCGGTGCACAGCTCCCCCTGGAGGCGCAGCTGGTTCTGATAGCTCTGCCCCTCTGGGTTGCAGCACCAGCGGCAGCGCAGGGGACAGCCCTTGAGAAACACGGTGGTACGGATGCCGGGGCCGTCCACGAAGGAGCCGTGGACGATATTGAAGATCAGGGCGGACGGCTCGCTCACGTATGCCGCCTCCTTCCAGATATATTACAGGGAGCTGATTTCCAGCCGGTGAATGATGTCCTCCTGGAGTTCGGGGCCCAGCTCGATGAAATAGGCGGCGTAGGTGGCCACCCGCACCACCAGGTCCCGGTGGCGCTCCGGGTGGAGCTGGGCGTCCCGGAGGGTGTCGGTGCTGACGATGTTGAACTGGACCAGAAATCCCCCCTGGTCCACATAGGCGCGGATGAGGTCGGCAAACTTGTGCAGCTTGTCCTCGCCTTCCACCGCCTTGGGGTCGATGCGCAGGTTGAGCACCTCCCCGTGGCGAAGCTTGGTGTGGTCCAGCCCGGCCACCGAGCGCATGGAGCCGGTGATGCCCGAGGTGTTGCGCCCCTGGGCGGGGGAGATGCCCCCCTCGGAGATGGGCTGGCCGGCCAGCCGGCCGTCGGGGGTGGCCCCCAGCACCATGCCCAGCCCCACGTTGGCGGTGACCGCCGCGGCGGCCACGGTGGAATGGGCCTCGTGGAAGCCGGGGATGGCGGCCACGACATCGCTGACGTAACAGAGCACCTGGTCCACCAGCCGGTCCACATAGGGGTCGGCGTTGCCGAACTTGGGGGCGGACAGCAGCAGGGCCCGCAGGGCGGGGTCCTGCTCAAAGTTGGTGTCCAGGGCGGCCTTCACCCGGGCCATGGACACCCGCTTCTCCTCAAAGACGAATTTTTTCAGGGCGGCCAGGCCGTCCCCCACGTTGGGGGCGCCGGCCAGGGACATGGCGAAGAAATAGTCTGGGGCGGTGCCGCCGTCGATGAGGTCGACGCCCGCCTCCACGCACACCGGGCACAGGGCGGACTGGAAAGGGGAGGGGGCCACGGCGGAGAAGGCGGCCTTGTCCGCGTTTTTGATGGCGTGGCAATGGGGGATGACGTGGCGGACCTGGGCGCAGAAGGCGTCCCACAGCTGGTCGAAGGTGGTGAACTGGGTGCAGTCCCCGGTGTGGGCCCCCAGATGCAGGCCGGTCATCCGGTGGACGCCGTCGTTGAGGGCCAGCTCCAGGATGCCGGGCAGGCTGATGATGCCGCCGGGGACGTTGTACACCCGCCCCCCCACCACCGGGGAGGTGCAGCCGGCGATGGCATAGTCCCGGGCGGTCTCCGGGGCGACGTGGTCCAGCTCCAGGTTGGACACGGTGGTGCGGTCCCCCAGGAACTTCAGCTTGCCCCCCACCTGGCGGGCCACCCGGCAGGCAGCCAGAAGAAAGTCATCGGGAGTGTTGTCGGCGATGCGGATGACCAGATCGTCCGAGCCCATGCACACCGTCTCCTCCGCGTCCAGGAAGAGATAGGACAGCTCGTTGACGGCACAGGCTCCCTCCGGAGTCACGCCCCCCAGGGTGACGCTGCACCCGGAGTTGTTGCCCGCAAAGCCGTGAACCCGCTGTTCGCTGTACACCACGCAGGCGCAGTTGCAGTTGACCAGCAGGCTGGCGCACAGCTCGAAGGCCAGCTGGCCGTCCAGCCGCCCCGCGTCCCGGTCCCGGCGGTAGTAGGGGTAGAGGTACTGGTCCGCCCGGAGGAAGGTGTTGCCGGTGCCCCAGTTCTCCAGCATCACCGCCATGTAGGTCAGCCACAGGCACTGCACCGCCTCCCAGAAGGTGCGGGCGGGCCGGGCGGGCACCTGGCGGCAGTTGGCGGCGATCTGCTCCAGCTCCCGCCGGCGGGCGGGGTCTGCCTCCTCGTCCGCCATGGCCTGGGCCAGGTCGGCGTACCGCTGCCCCAGGCGGCCCAGGGCGGCCAGGCACAGGGCCATGGCCTCCAGCTCCTGGCGCTGCTGGGGGGCGCAGGGCCGCGCCAGCCGCTCCAGCACCCGCGCCCGGGCCCCCTCCGCCCCCAGGGCCAGGATCATGGCGTAGTCCGGGCTGGAGTGGCCGGGGAACTGGTTGTTGCCGCAGTAGGCCCCGCCGCCGATGATCAGGTCGTCATAGGGGCGGCTGTCCGGGGGGACCAGTTGCTCCCACTTGGCCCGCACCGAGCGGGTGCGCCAGTAGGGCACCACCTGGCGCAGGGTGTCCTTCTCCTGGTGGGTGAGGGGGAGGAAGGGGTCGGTGTCCCGGGTGGAGAGCAGGTCCAGCTCGTCCAGGATCCAGCCGCACTGGAGTTCCGGGCTGATGGATCCCCCCCGGACCTTGCTGGTGGGGCGGCCCACAACCAGCTCGTCGGGCTCGATGCGAATGGTCATCTGGTCCAGCAGGTCGGCAAAGGCCCGGGCCCGGCGGATGGGGGCGCTCTCCCCCTCGGTGGCCTGGAAGGAGCGGGTGAGGATGGCGCACCGCTCCACACACACGGCGGGGCGGGCGAGCATACGCTGCCGCATACGGCGGATGCGGCTGGTGTCATAGGTCATGACGGCGGCCTCCTTTCGTCCCCTTTATCTTACCGCCTGGGCGGGCGGCTGGCAAATGATTTCTTTTGAAAGATCGTTATAGACAAAAGTCTATGATGTGATAAACTAGGTTCAAAGGGGGATGTGCTATGACGGACTTACAGATTCAATATTTTTTGAAGGTGGCGCAGCACCTGAGCTATACCGCCGCAGCCAGGGAGCTGTTTGTCAGCCAGCCGTCCCTGTCTAAGCAGGTGGCAGCCCTGGAACGGGAGCTGGGCGTGGCCCTGTTCGACCGCAGCCGGAGAAACCGCATCGCTTTAACGCCGGCGGGACATCTGTTCCAGCAGAGCTTTCAGAAAAGCGTTCAGAACTTTCAGGACACTTTGGAGCAGGTGCGTCTGGGGCAGAAGGATCAGGCTTTGGAGCTACGGGTGGGGGTGGCTGCTGGGTGGGACTGGGGAGGCTTGACCGCAGCCTGCGGACAGGCACTCCTGGAATCATGGCCCCAGGCGCGGATTCTGTGGACGGCGCACACCTTCCGCTATCTTCACAGCGCTCTGGCGGACGGGGCGCTGGATGTTATCTTTTGTCCTCAGACCGGGCTGGAAGGGGTGGATGGATTGGAGGTCGCCCGGGTGGCCCAGGCGGAAGCCACGGTATACTATGGAGAAGCCCACCCTCTGGCGCGTCGGCTGGAGGACCTGCGGGGAGAACCGCTGTATGTACTGCCCCCGGAGGAGGCGCCCCTGTCCACCGATATCAACCGGGGGTATTTCGCCACCCGGCTGGTGCTGCCGGAGGTGGTGGTACTGCCCAATCGGGAGAGCATTTTGCTGGCCCTGTCCAGTGGGAAGGGCTTCGCGGTGTTTGACAGCATGATGACCCTTCGACGTAACCCCGCCTATCGGACTCTGGGCTTGGGGCTGCCCATTCCCATCTGCGGGGTGTGGAAGGCGCGGACGCCCTCCCCTCTCATCAAGCCCGTGGTCCAGTGGCTGGCCGGAGCTCTTGGGCAGTGGGAGGGCGGATGGGAGCATCAGGGCAGCGAAATGCCAACTCCTTATTGATTTCCCATAGGAAACAGATTACAATTAAAATATCATACTTCATAATGCCGGAGGTGAGAACATGCTTTGGGCGGTCAGTCATTGCTGTTCCACAGCCGCAGCATGGGCGGTGGGATGTTCCTTTATCCGAGCAAAACGCCTTCAGGCAGCCATTGTCCTGCTTCCGGCGGTCTTATTGTGTGGGATCGTGGCTTATGCGATGGATCGGATGAGCCTGCTCCGATGGTGCGGACTGGCCGAATTAGCGCTGTTTTTACTGGCGGCTGGGGCGGTTTGGCTGGGGAGAGGGAGAGCCGACAAAGATATCTGGCTGGCTTTGTTGCTGGCTCAGGGGTCAAAAGTCCTGCTGGACCTAATTGGAGACAGCGCCCTCACAGCGGTAGGAACGGCCGGACTGAGCGTTTCCCTTGTTGCGCCTGGAATGTGGGTTGGCATTTGTGCCGCGCTCTCTCGGTATTTTCCAGATCAGAATTGGCGGGAAGCTGTTCGGTGCGGCTATGCGTCCATGGGGCAAACTAAGCTGAACGCACGGCAGGTGGACGGCCTTACGGCTGTACTTTGCCTGCTGCTTACGGCTGTATGCTGGGCAAACGGGGCAGAGGGCGGTTTGGCCGTGGCGGGCTGGTGGCTTGTGGGCGGCTGCCTATACTGGGGCGGAGTGATGCTGGCCGCACTTCTCATCGCGTTTCAGAAGGAGCGCGGGACGGTGCTGGCGGAGCAGCAATACCGGCAGGAAATGCAGAGTTTCCTAAATGTGATCCGCTCCCAGCGGCACGACTACAACTTCCATGTGCAGACCATCGCAGGGCTGATTCAGGAGGGAAAGATGGATGAGTGCCGGCAGTATGTCAGCGCCCTGGAGCAGGATTCCATCCGAATGAATGCGGTTTTGCCCGTTCAAGATCCAGCGATTGCCGCCATGATCCACAATTTTCAGGTCCTGGCCGCCCGGGATGGGATTGAACTGCATGTGGATATTCAAAATGACTTGGCCAGGATTGCTACCAATGTGTACGAGACAAACAAGATCATCAGCAACCTGCTCCAAAATGCCATTGATGAGACCGTCACCCATGAGGATCGATGCTACGGCATCTGGCTGACCATTTTAAAGCGGGGAGAGTACTGCGTTATCCGGGTGTCGAATGAATTGGGAGAGGCGAAGCTCACGATGGACGAACTGGGACGCATATATCAACAGGGCTACAGCACCAAAAGAGGACATGACGGAGTGGGTCTGAGCAGTATTAAAGCTCTGGCCGCCCGCTATCGAGGGACAGTTTATACCCAGCTGGAAGGAAACGTGATCCACTTTGTAGCGAAGATTCCCATTAACTATGCCAAAGAGCCGGTGGAGGAGAGGTGAGCATATGGCGGACAAGCCCATTCAGGTGCTGATCGTAGACGATGAGCCCATTTGTCTGGAGCAGTCCCGGCAAAAAATTGCCTTGTATGTTGGAGAGGAACACATCTGCACGGCACAAAACGCGGTAGAGGTTATGGAAATCCTGCGGAATACGGCGGTGGACCTGGCCTTTGTGGATGTGGAGATGCCGGATACCGACGGATTTTCCATAATAGAGTATCTCCGCTCCACTCAGCCGGGAGCGAAATCCGTTTTTCTCACTGGACATACGGAGTTGGGGGCCAAAAGCTATGATTACGAGCCGTTGGACTTCCTGTGTAAGCCGTTGGACACCCTCCGGTTAAAAAAGACCTTTGAACGCTTTGAACGCAGCCGCTCCCCCGGCCGACAAAGCAGGGAACAGGTGGCGCTGGAAGGGGCCAGCGGTTTCGTGCTGGTTTCACCGTGCGATATCCTATACATCGCACGGGAGGGCCGCAAAGCGGTGATTCACTGTAAAACGGAAAACCATATGGTGCCATACGCATTGGATGAGTTGGAGACTATTTTCAGCGATTTTGGGCTGTTTCGGATCCATCAGTCTTATTTGGTCCCGCTGGAACGGATCGGGCGGGTGATGAGGTCGGAGTTTGGCAAGACCTACTCTGCTACCTTGACAGACGGGACCCAGGTGCCGGTAAGCCGGGGGAAATATGGGGCGCTTCGAGAACACCTGGCAGCGGAGGGCATCCAGTTTGTCTAGGCCAAATGCGCCGGGGAAACACCCAAATGGGACGGCGTAAGGCCCAAATAGACCAAAGGCCTTGCAGGACGTACTTTCACACGTTAAACTCATGAAAAGGAGCATCGCAAAGGGGCGGGAAGATCCGCTGCGAGACCTTTGCGGTGCTCCTGTTTGATTTTCAAGAGAGAGGCAAGGTGGAAGGGATGGAAAAAACGAGGCCAAAAAAGCAAAAGGCGGATCGGAGCGGCGACTGGCGTCAGTTTTGGGGCTTTTTCCGGAAGGTAAAGCTAAGCTGGCTCTGGATTTTGTTATCCCTGGTGATCAGCGTCGCCTACTACTATGTGGTGACCAAAATCCCAGGGTCTACAGCGGCGCTGTATTCTGGGGAGTTCACGACGGCGGCCATCATGGGGCTGGTAATCAACTATGCCGGCACACTGGTGCTGTCCCTGGCGGTGTCCATCACCCAACTGTTCGCCCAAGCCCGGTCGGTGCGCTCCGTGCGCAACAGCGTGTGGAAGCGTATGATGGGCATTCAGAGCAGCTACTATAACGAAAATGAACCGGAGCGGCTGCTCAGCGCGGTGACCAGTGACGCGGAGAATACCGTCAGTTCCCTGATTACGGTGATCGTCACGGTGCCCTCGTTGCTTATGTACTTATCCATGTGTTTGGCCCAAGTGTCCATGTACAGCGGAAAGCTGCTGGCGGTGCTGTTCGTGCTGGTGCCGGTGTATATCCTTTATGGCGTGTTCATGGGCCGTTGGCAGTATAAAACCGGCCGGTCCATCCAGGTGCGCATCGGCGGCCTCACGGGATTTCTAACCGGGCGTATCCGTAACCTGACCCTGATCAAGTCCTTCAATACGGAAGAGAAGGAAGAACGTCAGGGTGTCCGCGCCGCACAGGACCTATACCGGGCCAATGTGCAGTACCAGTACATCAATGGTATCACCGCAGCCTATACCATGGTGACCGAGGCGGTGGGTATCGTCGCTGCCGTAATCTGGGGTTCCATGCTGCTGCGCTCCGGGGAAATCGGCCTGGAGGCCTGGTTGGCCTTCTTCCTGTTCGTGCCCATGATCAACACCGTGCTGCGGCAGTTCTCTATGATGTGGACCAATATCAAGCAGGTCCAGGGCCGGGCCTCCCGGATGAGCGCCATGATGGATGCCCCCCAGGAGGAGCTCAACGAAAGCGCCCCTCGGGACATCCCACAGGGCGATGTGGCGTTACAGGAGGTGTCCTTTCGCTACTGCCAGGGAGAGCCGGTGCTGTCCGGCGTCACATTGACCATTCCACGGGGCAGGACCACCGCCATTGTGGGCGTGTCCGGCAGCGGCAAGACCACCATTTTACGTTTGCTGGAGCGGCTGTACTGCCCGGATCAGGGGGCCGTTACCGTGGGAGGCCAGAATCTGGACGAGCTGAACCTGTTTGCCTGGCGGGACAAAATCTCCTATGTGACCCAAGACGCAGCCACCTTCAGCGGCACAGTCCGGGAGAGCATGACCTACGGTGTGGGCCGTCCGGTGAGCGACGAGGAGTTGGCCCAGGCGGCCAAGCTTTCTGGCATCTATGACTATATTATGGAACAGCCTGGCGGCTTTGACGCTCAGATGGCTATCTGGGGCAGCGCCATGTCTGGCGGCCAGCGCCAGAGGCTGGTCATTGCCCGGGAGCTGCTCAAGGATGCGGACGTGCTGCTGCTGGACGAGCCTACCTCAGCCCTGGACGCGGAGACCGCTGCGGAGGTGAGCGACACCATTTTCTCCCGCTTTGCGGGCAAGACCATTGTTACCGTCACCCATGAGTTGAATTTCATTGCCAACGCAGACCAGATCGTGGTACTCAAAGGCGGGAAAGTGGTGGACAGCGGCACCCACCAGGCGTTGATGGAGCGCTGCGCCCCCTACCGCGAGCTTGTGGAAGAGCAGTCTTATCAGGAGGTGTTTGCCCAATGAAAAGACAACATGTGGACTACCGGCCGGAGAAGGCGCGCTTTGGGGAATACCTGGCCATGTTCCAGGGAATCAAGATGCCCTGGCTGTTTATCATCCTCATCTTTGTGGCCACAGTGTGCAGCACCTTCGCCGCTCTGAACATCTCCATGTTCACCGGCGACATGGTAGACGCCAACGGCCGCGTACCCGCTGCCCAGCTGGCCGCCTTTGCCCTGAGCTACCTGCTGGTGGGACTGTGTACGGCCGGCAGCGCGATCTTCCAGGGTGTGGCCAGCGAACGCATCAACCTGGGTCTGCGGAAAAAGCTGTGGCGGAAGATCATTTATACCCAGCAGAGCTGTTATGATGCGGACGGCGGGGAAACCTTGGTCAGCCGTGTCACCACGGACTGCGACTACGCCAGCAAGCTCTTGACCACCATCGTGGGGCTGGTGTCCCTGGCCTTTTCCATGGTGACCTATCTGACCCAGATGTACGCCATGAATGTTACCCTGTCCAACTACATGTTGCTGCTCATCCCCTTCAGCGCCCTCATCGGGTGGGGGTATGCCAAGCTGCGCTTCCTCATAGCCCAGAAGACCCAGGCCATGCTGGCTCGTACCACCACCTACCTGGTGGAGCGCACGGCCAATCTGGCCCTCATCAAGACGGCCAACGCACAGCAGCAGGAGATCGAGCGGGGCCGGGCAAATTTCCAGGAGCAGTACGTCATGCAAATCAAGACCGGCTTGATGACATCTCTATATACTGCGCTTCAAACGCTTTACAACATCGTCAGTATTATTATCCCCTTCAGTGTGGGGGCGGTGCTGGTGTCCCAGGGGGTGCTGACGGCGGGGGTGGTCATCGCGTTCTACTCCATCTCCGGCAGCGTAGGGGTTGCGTTCACCAATGTGATCAATTACGCTGGTGAGGTCCGGCAGGCCAACGGCGCCCTGGCCCGGGTCATCAACACCATGAAGCTGCCCGACGAGCAGGGCCGCAATGGACGGGACTTGGATCAGCCTGACGAGGATATTCAACTGGTGGACGTCACCTTTGGCTATGGTCAGGAGCCGGTGCTTCAGCATGTCACTTGCCAGATTCCCAAGCATAAGGTTACCGCTGTGATCGGTGTCAACGGCTCGGGTAAGTCCACCCTGTTCAAACTGGTGGAGCGGCTGTATGAGCCTCAGCAGGGCCGGATTTCCTTCGGGCAGACCGACGCGAAGGAATACGACATTCATGCCTGGAGGCGGGCGTTTTCCACCGTTGCCCAGGGCAGCCCTTTGATGGAGGGCTCCATCCGGGAGAATGTCTGTTATGGCTGCCAGCGGGAGGTGTCCCAGGAAGAGTTGCTAAAGGTGGCCAAGCTGGCCCATGTATACGACTTTGTACAGGATTTACCCCAGGGCTTTGACACCCAACTCACCGGCGGCGGACAGAATCTTTCCGGCGGTCAGCGCCAATGCGTAGCCATTGCCCGGGCTATGATGAACGCTCCAGACTATCTGCTGCTGGATGAGGCCACCAGCAACCTGGATGCCAAGAGTGAGCGCAGTGTGATGGAGGCCCTGGACGAGCTGATGAAAGGCAGGACTACCATGATTATCGCCCACTCCCTGTCCGCCATCCGCAGGGCGGACCACGTCATCGTGCTGCGGGACGGGCAAGTAGAGGCATCGGGCACCCCGGCGCAGATTTTGGAAGCCGCAGACAACTATCTGTCCAAGGTCATGGACCGGAAGCGGCCTGCCCTATCCTGAGTTCAGGAGAGAAAACGGATCAATGACGATCCATTTGCGGAAGGAGCAATGATATGAAAACACGGTTTCCCTACCAGGAAAGGATCGATTATGACGCCTATTGGAACACCTACATGGAGCGGGAGGACGCCATCCGGCGCCTTCCCACCGAGGCGGAGATGAAGGAGCAGGCCCGGCAGAACATCGTGAAGGACCAGCTGGTGCTCATCCCCGTGCCGGAGGGGGAAGCGGCCCGCCTGGGGGACACGGTGACTCTGGCGGTATCCAGCGCCCTGCCTAGGTTCAACAAGCCCAAGGTGACGGTGAGCATTGGCCGGGGCCTCTATCACAAAGGGTTCGAGGAGTCCGTGGCGGGCCATTCGGAGGGAGACCGCTTCTCCGTCACGATCCAAGATACCCCGGTAGCGGTGACGGTTCTGGCTGTCAGGCGGAAAGCCGTGCCGGAGCCCACAGACGAGATGGTGCGGGCGTTGGGACAGAAAGACTATCACAGCCAGCCCATCTGTACGGTAGCGAATTATGAGGCGTTTATCCAAGAGGAGCAGACCATGCAGGCTCTGGCCACGGTCAACTACTACATCATGGAGCAGATTCTGAAGGATTACCCCATGGAGAATTATGACGAGTCGGATCTTACAGCTCTGGGCCAGCTGGAGCGGGAAGCGATGCGCAAAGCAGTGCTGGAGCAGGACGGGGTTGATCTGGAGACGCTGTCCCGGGAAGAGATGCAGGCACGGATGCACTGCGACAGCTTTGACGAGTTCATCCGCATGCGCCACGGCTGGTATCAGATGAAAATTCAGCAGTGCCTCGTTTATCTCAACATCCTGGGTTTGCCCTGCCAGGGAAAGACCGACCCTCTGGACCACTACGAGGTGCTCAGCGAACTGCAGATGAAGATGTTTGACACAATCAAAGAGAAATTGGAAGGGAGTAAGAAAACATGACAAAATTTGTACCCGAAGAGGAGTTTGACGCGGTGACCAAAGAGGGCTTCTGGATTGCGGATTTTTACACCGACCACTGCGGCCCCTGCAAAATTCTGGACGTGGTGCTGGGGCAGATCATATATGACAATCCGGAGATCAACCTGGCCAAGTGCGATATTGAAAAGAGCCCCGCTTATACTGAACGCTTTGGAATCCAGGGGACTCCTACCCTATATTTTATGATGGACGGGGAAATAAAAAAAGAACTGTCAGGATCTCAGCCCAGAGATGTGCTGGAAGAGGCGATCTCCCAAGTTATGTTTGGAGAATGAGGCGGAGAACGGGAGGGACATATGGCAGTCCCTCCCGTTTTTTTGGAGGAAGAATCTATGGCCTTTCCTCCTGCCTTGTGATAAACTACCGGGGAAGATGCAAAACCGTCTGCCGAGCCGGCGGCAGGAGAAAACAGGAGGCGAAATATGCACACAGAGAAAATGAGGCATGGATTTTCCGTATTGCGGGAGAGCAGGGTAGACGAGCTGGACGCTGTTTTATACCATATGCGCCATAAAAGGACTGGACTGGAGCTGGTATGGCTCAAGCGGGAGGCGGAGAACAAGACCTTTGGAATCGCCTTCCAGACCATTCCAGAGGACGACACGGGAGTGTTCCACATTCTGGAGCACTCGGTCCTGTGCGGGTCAGAGCGCTACCCGGTGAAGGAGCCTTTTGTGGAGCTGGTGAAGCATTCCATGAGCACCTTTCTCAATGCCATGACATTCCCGGATAAGACCTTTTATCCCATCTCTAGCCGAAACGATAAGGACTTTTTCAACTTAATGCGGGTCTATCTGGATGCGGTTTTCCATCCGCTCATCCGCTCCCGCCCGGAAATTTTTTACCAGGAGGGCTGGCATTATGAGCTCGATCCAGAGGGAAAGCCCAGCTACAAGGGCGTGGTGTTTAACGAAATGAAGGGGGCCTACGCCGACGCGGACCGGCTGGCCGCACGTGCGGTGTGCCAGGCGCTGTTTCCCAATACCAGCTACCGCTTTGAGTCCGGGGGAGACCCGGCCTGTATCCCCGATCTGACTTATGAGCGGTTTTTGAGCTGCCACCACAAGTGTTATTCCCCCTCCAACGGCTATGTGTTTCTGGATGGGGGAGTGGACATCGAAACCGCCCTGGCCATCCTGGATGGGGAATATCTGTGCCAAATGGAGCGTGGCCAGCGGCTGGCCCCGCCGGCCATGCAAGCCCCGGTCAAGTCCGGTGCCCGCCATGTGGAATTTGAGATACCAGTTGGGGAGGGCAGGCAAAAACGCTGCCGTATCGTGTGGGGCAGCGTGATCGGTGCGTATGACCAGTTGGAAAAAATCACCGCCATGCAGGTGCTCGCCACCGTGCTGTGCGGGGACAATCAGGCCCCGCTGAGCCAGGCGGTGCTGAGTAGAGGCTTGGCCGAATCGGTGACGATGCAGGTGGTGGACGATGTGGCCCAGCCTTGGGTTCAGCTGGAAGCGCGGAACCTGGACAAAGAGGATCAGGAGCAAGTGGAGCGGATCATCTACGACGAGCTTGACCGCTTATCCAGGGAGGAGGTGGAACGCCAGCGGCTGGAGTCTGCTATGGCCAATCTGGAATTTCAGATGCGCGAGCGGGATTATGGAGCTTATCCCCAAGGGCTGATGTTCGGGTTTAGCGTATTGAGCAGTTGGATACGGGGGGGCGATCCGGCGGCAAACCTAGAGGTGGGCGACCTGTTTGTGCGCCTGCGGGAGAAGATGGCACAGGGCTATTTTGAGCAGCTCATCCAACAGATTTTCTTGGAAGCGCCCCATAGCTGCAAAATTGTGCTGACTCCATCACACGCAGCGGGAGAGACCCGGCGAAAGGCAGAGGCAGAGCGCTTGTCCCGGGAGTCTGCCGGATGGAGCGAAGAGGACAGACAGGCGCTGTGGGAGCGGCAGAAGGCGTTGGAGCGGTGGCAGAGCAGTGCCGACGCGCCGGAGCAGCTGGGTACCTTACCCCATTTGGAGCTGTCCGACCTGTCGGAAGAGCCCGTTGCGCTGCCCACTCAAATCGGACGGGCGGGAGGTGTTCCGCTGCTGCGGCATGACATGGCCGCCGGAGGGATTCTTTATGGAAATTTGTATTTCGACGTGTCAGGCTGCTCAGCAGAGGAGCTGTCCTGCTTATCATTCCTATGCCGGCTGCTGGGCAAGGTAGGCACTGAGGACCACACAGCGGAAGAGATCGGCAATCAAAAACGGTTGCTATGTGGGAATATGAGCTTTTTCTTGTCCGCCTATGAGACCTTTGGCCAGCCGGAAAACTATAAGGTAACTTTATGCGCCAGCTTCAGCGTACTGGAACACAACCTAGACAAAGCTGTCGCTCTGATGACAGAGCTTCTGACCTGCAGCCGTTTTGGCCGGGAGCAGGAGATCCGGGATGTCCTGAAGCAAAATAGAATGCAGATGTTTCAGGGGATCGTTATGTCAGGCCATCTGATAGCCTTGGGGCGGTTGGCCGCTCAGACCTCAGCGGCGGCGGTAGTCCGGGAAAGCACCGGGGGATTTGACTATTATCGCTGGTTGAAAGAACAGGAAGAGCGATGGGATTGGCCGCGCCTGCAAGCTCAGCTGACAGCGCTGTACCGGCGTGTCATCTGCCGGGATGGCCTGACCGTCAGTGTGACCGGTTTACCTGGGCAGAATGTGGAGCGTGTGGTGGAACGGCTGGCCCAGCGGTTGCCCGTCCGGACAGAGACAGCCGCCCCTGTGGCCCATGTCCGGCCTTGGGAAGTCCGGCAGGAGGGAATCGAAATCCCCTCGGACGTCTGTTTTGCGGCGATGGGGGGCAGTTTAATGCGCGCGGGCAGTACCTATTCCGGAGTTTGGCAGTTGGCTTCCCGGGTAGTTGGTTTAAACTATCTATGGAATGCCATTCGGGTCCAGGGAGGGGCCTATGGTACTGGCTTGGTGGTACAAGATTCGGGGGTTGCCAGCTGTTATTCCTACCGGGATCCGGATGGGAGCCGTTCTTTGGGATGCTATCGTGGTGCGGCGGATTTCCTCAGGCAGTTTTGTGCCGGGCAGCCTGATCTGACTGGATTTATGATTGGCGCTGTGTCAGACGCAGAGCCCCTGATGACGCCAAGAGTCAAGGGAATGACTGCGGACAGCTATTATTGGAAGAAGCTTGACTGGGCAAAGCGGTGCCAGCTGCGCAGGGAACTTTTGTCAGCAAAGCCGACAGATTTGGCCGATTTGGCAGCGCCGTTGGAGCGGTTGCTGGAACAGGGCGGCGTGTGTGTCATCGGGCCTCGAAGCCAACTGGAGCAATGCAGTCTGGACGATATTTTGTCCATATGAGGTGTGTGCATGGAAAGACAGATTTATAGGGAATTTGTGAGGATCCTGGAGGAAGAATTGGTTCCGGCTATGGGGTGTACCGAACCTATCGCAGTGGCTTATGCCGCAGCGCTGGCCCGTTCTGTGCTGGGGCACTGTCCAGAAGAGATCTTGGTCAGAGCCAGCGCCAACATTATCAAGAATGTAAAAAGTGTGGTAGTGCCCAATACCGGAGGACTGCGAGGGATTGCAGCCGCCGCTGCCGCAGGGGTTGCAGCGGGCCGGGAAGAGAAAAAGCTGGAGGTGTTGTCTGAGGTAACGCCGGAGCAGATAGGCGAGGTCAAGAAACTGATCGACACGCTGGACTGTGTTGTGGAGCAGGCGGACAATGACCGCGTTTTCTATATAGAAGTGACCGTGAAGGGAGGCGGCCATACGGCTCGGGTGGAGATTGCGGACCATCACACCAACGTCACAGCGATCGAGCGGGATGGCCAAGTGCTCCGCCAGGGTTCTGACCAGGCGTGGGAGCCCCGGCGTGCTGCGGACCGGAGCCTGCTCACCGTGGAACGGATCGTGGAGTTTGCTGACTGTGCCCGAATTGAGGACATCCAAGTGGTACTTCAGCGCCAGATCGACTGCAACACCGCCATTGCCGAGGAGGGCCTGCGGGGCGGCTACGGTGCCAGGATCGGAAGCATTTTGCTCCGTGCCTATGGGGACGAAGTCCATAACCGAGCCAAGGCCTACGCAGCGGCAGGCTCTGATGGGCGGATGAATGGGTGTGAGCTGCCGGTAGTCATCAATTCCGGCAGCGGGAATCAGGGGTTGACCGCATCCCTGCCGGTCATTGTATACGCCAGGGAACTGAGGGCCACACAGGAAGAGCTATACCGGGCGCTGGCGGTGTCCAATCTGGTGACAATCCACCTGAAATCCGGCATCGGCCCTCTTTCTGCTTACTGCGGTGCCACCAGCGCCGGGTGCGGAGCCGGGGCTGGAGTAACTTATCTCTACGGCGGCCGGTTTTATGAGATCGCCCATACGATTGTGAATGCCTTGGCGATCAACTCTGGCATGGTTTGCGACGGAGCTAAGGCAAGCTGCGCGGCCAAAATCGCCTCGGCGGTGGAGGCGGGATTGCTGGGAATGCAGATGCAGCGTAATGGCAGCCAATTTTATGGGGGAGACGGTATTGTGGTCAAGGGTGTGGAGAATACCATTCGCAATGTCTGCCAGCTGGCTAGGGTTGGTATGCGGGAGACAGATCAAACCATCATCAAATTGATGATGAACTCCTGTGTATAAAAGGAAAAAGTTCGCCGCAAGCGATATTCTGAAGACTGAAAAGCAATGAAAAACGCACCCAACCGGCCTCCTGGCTGACAGCGCCGATGTGCCGTAAGTTTGCAGGTCCGCAGGACTGAAGAATTACGGAGGGAGGGTTTTGCCCGACTGAGCATTGGAAATCCAAAAAGAAAGACATGACTTTTTAGTCATGTCTTTCTTTTGCGAGGGGCGGCTAAAATCAATATTTCTGTGCACGAAAACGTACCGTGAAGCGGCAGAATCAAATCGAAGCCCAGCACAGCGGGTGCAATTTGGAGAAGAGAAGCAAGGGAGCGGACGGATGGCGTTCTTTTCTAGCGAAGGCAAAAAAGAACGTCGAAGCAAAGCGAACTTTGCTCCGACGTGGTACGCCCGAAGGGACTCGAACCCCCAACATTCAGAACCGGAATCTGACGCTCTATCCAATTGAACTACGGGCGCATAGCATGAGGCTTCTATAGTTTTATATTATACCACGGGATAATTCATTTGTCAAAGGTTCGGAGTATTCCAACTCCAATTTTTCATACGCTACACAGCCCCTAATCCCGGCCCGCCTTGATTAAATTGTCTGTTGTCAGAGGGAGCTTCACGAAACGCAGCCCTTGTCTCCTTTTAGACGTACTCCTTTTATGCATATGGAAAGAGTCATATTTGCCGCTACAGAGGTCGTCACAAGCAGACACTGGAATTTTATCTGCGGCCGCCGCCACGGCCGCCACCACCAGAACGACCGCCGCCGCCAAAAGACCGGCCGCCGCCAAAAGCGCCCCCCCGCGGTCGGCCACCGCCACCGAAGGGCCGACCACCGCCAAAGCCGCCGGGTCTAGCCCCTCCAAATCCACCAGGGCGCGGACCGCCGCTGGGACCAGGGCGGGGACCAGGACCCGGTCTGGGGCCAGGGCCAGGACCAGGACGGGGGCCGCCGTGAAAGCGGGGCGGACGGGGCGGGCGGGGCCGGAAAATAAAGAAAGGCCGGTAGACGTAATTAGGCCCATAGTAGCCACCGTGATAGCGCCGGCGGTGGCTGCCCTCCATCGCCAGAAGCAAAACTACCGCCAAGGCAATGATAATTAAAATTTCCATTTTATTCTCCCTTCCGCTCGATAATCAGCCGACAAATATGGTGTCGTACCACTGGCACAAAGCATCCATCAGACGGATCACCGCGCCATCGTAATCACCGGTGGCGAAATCCGCCTCCATGTAGTCCCATGCATAGTTGGAGCAGTCCTCGTCGGTGAACTGATCCACTAGGTCTGCACCCTGGACTAACCAGTAGTTTTCCCCGGAGATATCCAGTACCACGATCATATCTACACTCATCAGACCGATCTGTCTTGCATAGTCCAAAGCGAATTGGCCCAGATCGTCGGAGTTCTCGTTAACGGTGACAAAGGATACCATGGCCTGATGCCTAGCCAGCAGCTCATCGTTGCGCTGGGTCAAATATGCCTCCGTATCGTCAGATAGGACGTTAGCCTCATCATAGACCGCCTGGATCCCCCGATCCGTCTCCGGTGTCGGTGTGGCAACGTTGGGGCGGTCATTTCCGGGCTGAGAGCGACCCGGAGCCTTGGCTAAGCCAAAGCCTACAGCGGCCAATACCATCAAAATGGCAATGCCCCAAGCTACACTCTGCTTTTTCAGTATGCTCATGAATCGTTCCTTTCATTTTCCCCAGCGGGCAAGCCCGCTGGGGACCCCGTGATTTTCATGCTCGGGCGAAATGAATTTGCCCTGCGCCAATACTCTGGTGCGCAAAATGCTTGTGCGGCGCATCCAAGCCGTCATGGCCTCTGGGGCAGACCCGACGGATCAGCCCCTCAGTTTCAGCAGCTTCTGCTCCTCGGCGTCAAAAGCTGCATATCGCTCTTTTCCACCTGTCGGCGAAAAATCGCTCTCCGCTGCTCCGCCTCCCCTGGACGAACCCGCTGCACTGGGCTTCGTGCGGAGCTCATTATCCTCTCAACTCCAATAATTTCTGTTTCAATTCCCCTTCAATACGGCCCAGCTCCAACTCGGCCTCTTTACGTTTCTGGGCGCCGTCCTTCTGGATCTGCATGACTTCGTCCAGGGTAGCGATGAGCTGCTGGTTAGTGTGCTGGAGGGTCTCGATGTCCACCACGCTCCGCTCCGCCTCCTTGGCTGTCTCAATGGTGCCCATCTTCAGCATATCCGCGTTCTTTTGCAGCAGCTGGTTGGTCATGTTGGTAACGGCGGACTGGGCCGCGGTGGCCTGCCGGGAATGCTCCAGCCCCAGGGACAGCACCATCTGGCTCTTCCACAGGGGGATGGTATTCACCAGAGAGGATTGGATCTTTTCCAGCATCAATGTGTCGTTGTTCTGGATCAGCCGGGTCTGAGGACCCATCTGGATAGAAATCATCCGGGTCAGCTCAAGATCGTGGATCTTCTTTTCAAAACGATTGCAGAGGTTGGCATAGTCGTTGTACCTCTGAGCATCCTCCTGAGCACCGGACTCGGCCGCTTTTTTCCGCAGCTGCTCCAGCGTCTCGCTCCGGGCTTTGTTCAGCGCTTTTTTGCCCGCCAGGATATACATGGTCAGTTCTTTATAGTATTTGGTATTCAGATCGTACATCTGGTCCAGCATGGCAATGTCTTTCATCAAAGTGACCTGGTGCCCCTCCAGGATAGAGGCAATCTTGTCCACATTGACCTCTGCCTTTTCATAGCTGGCTTTGAGCGCCATGGCCTCGTTTTTCTTCTTCTGGAAGAAGCCGAAAAAGCCGCTTTTCTCCTCCTGGCCGAAGGTTTTGAGTTCCACCACCAGGGAGGACAGGGCCTGTCCCACCTCGCCCAAGTCCTTGGTGCGCACGTTGTTCAGGGCATTTTCCGAAAAACTGGCGATGTTCTTCTGTGCCGCCGCGCCGTACTGGAGCACCACGCTGGAGTCGGTAATGTCGATCTTCTCGGCAAAGTCGTTGACCATCTTCCGCTCCGACTCGCTGAGCTGGCTTTCGTCCAGCTTCACTGCCTGAGCATCCCGGGCCGCCTGGGCGGCCGCCGCGTCCTCCGGGGTGATGCTGCTCTCCAGGGTCAGGGTGGGGGCCTCGGGGGCAGCAGGGGCTTGGGCGGCGGCGGAAGCGCCGGAAGGGTCTAAGGTGAGTTCGGGGGTCATATCAATTTTGTCAGACATTGGGGATTCCTCCTATATGATTTCATCTTCTTCGCTAGATCTCATCTTTCGTTTCAATGCAAAACATTTCCAGATGCCATAGATGGTGACGGCGGCCAATACCGCCAGGATGGTCCACCAGAAGAACGGCGGATAGCCGCTGGCCTCAGCCAGGGGATAGGTGACTGCCCAGGCCGCCGTGACCGCCGCCATCAGCGCCACGCCGATGATGCGGGACCACAGTCTTTGGAGAGGCAGATGCAAAAGGAAAAAGGTGACTAGCCCCAAAGCGGCCATAAAGGCGGCAATGACACAGTCGAACCGCGCATCAGCCAACCGCTCCATGGAAACGCCTTGGTCCAGTTGCTGAAAGTAATGCGACAGCTTGCAGATCAAATTGATCAGCCAGATCACCGCGCAGGTCAGGTCCAGCCATCGCACCCAGGGCTTGCGTTCTATCTCTTTCATGGCAGGCACTCCTTTCCGTCCGGTCGTCTCTGCTTCCTTTCCGTCTGCGTGGGGATGGGAGCGCCGTGCTCAGGAGCCGGGGGACTGGAACGGCGTGTCCCCCAGCCCCTCTTGGGCTAGCATGTTTTCCAGCACCGTGATGTCGGTGGAAATATCCAGGGCCTCCTCGCCGTACAGGGCGTCCAGCTGCTTGTCAAAGGCCTTGCAGATGGTGCCCATAATGTCCTCGATTTTACCTTTTGTGCCGTCAATGTTGGACCCGGACACCCCGGCTGCGTCCATCCGGTCATAGGCGTTGAGCAGTTTCAGGGTGGTGGGCAGATAATAGTTCAAAAATTTCCGCAGCTGGGGCAGCTTGGACGGCTTGTCCACCACCGCATCGATGATCTTGCCGGTGATGTTCTCCAGGTGGTCAATCTGAGTGGAGATAACCGCATCCTCGATGGTGTCGTTGAGCCGGCGCATCTCGGAGATGGCCCGGTCCCGTTCGGCGATGAGCGCATCGATGGCCGGATCGCCGGTGGAGGCGGACTTTTCCGCTCCCTTGGGCGGCTGCTGGGGCTCAGACTCTGCCCGCTCCGGCTGGGCTGCCGGCTCCGGCTCGTCCTTCAGCACATAGCCCCGGTCGGGCCAGATCATCTTGCCCACGAAGTAAACGATGGCCGATGCCAACGCCGCCATGATATAGTGGGCAGGCCGGTACAGGGGCAGAAAGACCGCCCATACCAGCCAGGTTACACCCACCAGATAGATGGGCAGCACGCTTTTTCTCTTCATAAAGGCCACGGCCAATTCTCCTTTCCAAAGGGGATGCCTTTATTATCATCCATTGTTATTTTACTCCCCGGACACAAGTGGTGTCAAGGAAAAGGGCGGGCAGTCAATGATTGACTTTTTCGCTTTTTTTCGCTAAAATATATGTTTATCACACTCTACATTGGTAAGGAGTCCTCCCACTATGATGATGTTAGATGATTTCAAAGCAGCCCGCAAGGTGCTGGACGGCGTGCTCCACTCTACCGATCTGATCGAGAGTCCCTTCTTCTCCAAAGCCACTGGTAACCAGGTGTATATCAAGCCTGAGAACATGCAGGTCACCGGCGCATACAAAATCCGGGGAGCCTACTTCAAATGCTCTACCCTCACGGACGAGGAGAAGGAACGGGGACTCATTACCGCGTCTGCCGGCAACCATGCCCAGGGGGTGGCTTATGCAGCCCAAGCCGCTGGGGTGCGGGCCACCATCGTCATGCCCACCACCACGCCCTTGGTAAAGGTGAACAACACCAAGGACTACGGCGCAGAGGTAATCCTCCACGGAGAGACCTTTGACGACGCGGCGGCCTTGGCCGCCCAGCTCAGCCAGGAGAAGGGATTGACCTATGTCCATCCTTTCAATGACCTGACCGTTTCCACTGGCCAGGGCACCATCGCCTATGAGATCTTTCAGGATCTGCCCGACGTGGACGTGATCCTGGTTCCCATCGGCGGCGGCGGGCTGGCCGCCGGCGTGTCCACCCTGGCCAAGCTACTCAACCCCTCGGTGAAGGTGTATGGGGTGGAGCCCTCCGGTGCAGCCTCTATGAAGGCCAGCTTGGAGGCGGGCCATGTCGTTACCCTAGACCGTGTGGACACCATTGCCGACGGCGTGGCGGTCAAAACTCCTGGCGACCAAGTGTTCCCTTACATTCAGAAGAATGTGGACGGCATCATCACCATCGACGATGACGAACTAGTAGATGCCTTCCTGGATGTGATGGAAAAGCATAAGATGATCGTGGAAAATGCCGGCCTGCTGCCCATCGCCGCCCTAAACCACTTGGACTGCACAGGCAAAAACGTGGTCAGTGTGCTTTCCGGCGGAAACATGGATGTCATCACCATATCTTCCCTGGTCCAGCATGGGCTTTTAAACCGGGGGCGTATCTTTACCTTCTCCGTCCAGCTGCCCGACCGGCCCGGTGAGCTGCTGCGGGTGGCCCAACTGGTAGCCAGCAAAAACGGCAATATTATCAAGCTGGACCACAACCAGTTTGTCAACATTAACCGTCAGTCCGGCGTGGAGCTGACGGTGACGCTGGAAGCTTTCGGCCTCACCCACAAGCGAGAGATCCTGGACAGCCTGCGTCAAGCCGGGTACGATGCCAAGGAAACCCGGCCCAGCGACCTTTACCATTGATCGGTTGTCTCTCCACCGCCGCCCGGCGGGAGTTCCCGCCGGGCGGCTATTCCAGTGCGGCCCCGTCCGTCCTGAGCGGCGCCCGGGGGAAGCCTGGGAGTACCTGGGGAGACCTCCCGGGCGGCTTGACGGCCTTCTCCGCTTGGTGTATCCTATGTGGGGGGCAGGCCCTGGGTGCCCTTCCGAGGCTAGGTCAAGCATACCATAGTTTTCTGATATGTTGAGAAAAGGCGGATGAAATTATGATTAAAATTGCCCCCTCCATCCTGTCAGCTGATTTTTGCAATCTGGAGGCGGAGATCCATCGGGTCCGCTCCGCCGATTGGCTCCATGTGGATGTAATGGACGGCCTCTTTGTACCCAATATCACCATTGGCGTTCCGGTGGTCAAGTCCATCCGAAAGCACACCGATATGTTTTTGGACGTACACCTGATGATCGATAAGCCTGTGCGCTACATCGACGCCTTCGCCCAGGCGGGAGCGGACCTGCTCAGCGTCCACCTGGAGGCAGACCATCCCACCCGGATTGCCGAGGCCTTGCGGGCTATGGAGGCCAATGGGGTCAAAAAGGCGGTGGCCCTGCGGCCCATCACCGCGCCGGAGGCGGTGCTCCCCTACTTGGAGCAGTTGGACATGGTGCTGGTAATGACGGTGGAACCCGGCTTCGGCGGGCAGGCCTTTATGGAGCACCAACTGGACACCATCCGCCGGGTGCGCGCCTTCATCGACCAGTACAACCCCGCCTGCGACCTAGAGGTGGACGGCGGTATCAACCCGGTCACCGCGAAAAAGGTGGTGGAAGCCGGGGCCAATGTGCTGGTGGCAGGCTCAGCGGTGTACGGCGCACCGGACATTTCCCTGGCCATTGCCTCTCTCCGGGGCGAAGCGTGACGGCCAGGTGTCCTGCCTAGGAAGCGTTGGCTGCCCGGGACGGCGTTCTTCTTTAGAAGGCGCTGTCCAACTCCAGTTCGTAGCGCTGAGTGAGGACGAAGACAGCGATCCCCAGGCGATATACCAGGTCACCGGACCTGACGGAGAGACGGTATACGGGGGCTTCTACTATGGATTGGGATTGGATGTTCCCCCTTCCCAAGCGCCTGTCTTTACCCATGGCTATATCGAGCATATCACCCTGGCAGACGGACAGCTCGTCCTGTCCTCCGCCTTTTCCGCCGGGCTGTCTGCCGACCCCTCCCTGTCCGGCCTGGGCACTCTGTCCGCCCCCTTTACCTACGACCTCGACTCCGGATCCTTCTCGCTGGTGCCCGACTTCACCCTGTCTCTTTACGAGCCGGTGTCCCCATCCCGCTGACGCCGGCAGCTCCACTCTTCACTCTCACTGGGAGGTCTCCCCATGGATTATTTTCCCCCTGCCCTTGAAAATCTGGTGGAACAGTTCGCCAAGCTGCCCGGCGTGGGCCGCAAGAGCGCCCAGCGGCTGGCCTTTTTCATTCTAGACCAGCCCGACGACGAGGCAAAGGCTTTTGCTGATGCCATTGTGTCCGCTAAGACGGCCATTTCCTGCTGCCCGGTGTGCCAGAATCTGACGGAGGGGGACGGTCCCTGTCCCATGTGCGCCAGCTCCCGGAGGGACCACACGGTGATCTGCGTGGTGGCCGACCCCAAGGATGTCATCGCCATGGAGCGTGGTCGAGAGTACCATGGCCTGTATCACGTCCTTCACGGCGTCATTTCCCCTATGAACCACGTAGGACCGGATGACCTGCGCATCAAGCAGCTTCTGGAGCGGGTGACCGCCGGGGGGGTGGAGGAGGTCATCATGGCCACCAATCCGGACACAGAGGGCGAGGCCACCGCTATGTATCTGTCCCGCCTGCTCAAACCGTTTGGGATCAAAACGACCCGGCTGGCCTATGGTATCCCAGTAGGCAGTCACTTGGAGTTTGCCGACGATGCCACATTGATGCGGGCTTTGGACGGCCGCCGGGAGATTTGAGGGTGGGTACGCCGACCTGGCAAGAGCATGAGCGAAATCGGCCTCAACCTCCTGACACAGCTTTGAATCCGTAGATCTATAGAGCGTGAATTTTAAGCCCTGCGGCACATTTCGCCTGTCAGGATTATCGGGCCATCGGCGTACTTCTCCTGCCCGCCAGGCAGAGATTAGAGCATAGACTCTATTTGAGCTTCGGCTGACAAATTACTTTGTCGTTGCTTTTGAAAAATATTTTGAGAAGTCTCTTTACAAATCTTATTTTTCTGCTATAATATACAAGCACGCTTCAACAGGGCAGGCGTCCTGCCAGTTCAGTATATTTGATAGCTTTTTGGCTTCCTTGTGGTGCATTATTTTTCTCCATCAGGTTATTCACATTACCATAAAAATTTCATTGCATGGTCATGTAGCACAAGCAAATTAGCATATTGGAAAAACAGTGTGCTCCACAATCGCCAAAATAATTGAATATGGGCCTATAGCTCAGTTGGGAGAGCGTTCGGTTCGCATCCGAGAGGTCGAGGGTTCGAATCCCTTTAGGTCCACCATGAAGCAGACTTGCGTTTTACAAGTCTGCTTTTTTCATTCTTCCGTGTCATATAAATGGCTGGCTCTTCGCTGTCCATTCCCTCGCACTCGGTTCCCAAGGTCTTGAAATCCTTGAATGAGACATTAAACCCCACCTCTAGCGTATAGTCCCGATGCACATAGACAGATTTTATTAACATATAAGAGAAAGCAGATGGGGTGCCTTTGGGCGCTCCATCTCGTTTTTATCATACACTTAGACAGAGCTGAGTCCCGCCTGCGCTTAAAATTCTGATTGTAATTGAATATCGCACTTTCTGCGTTTTGTTCGTTCTATGTAATAGAGAAGAAAAATGTTTCATCAAGGGAAAAGCAGAAACAATATCAAGATGATGCGGGATATTTATCAACAAGCGGCAGATAAGCTCTACATGAAAAGTTGTAAGATGGCCGCACGCCGAATCGAGCGGCTGTGCAACCTCTGTTGGGATCGGCTTCAAGAAGATGAGGAACTATTAAATCGAATCGTTGGCAGCCGCACAAAAGAACTGGATGCGCCGTCAGAAGTCATTTTTCTTCTGGCTTGCTATATAAAATACGAAGAGCCTTTCCGGGAAGTCCTTGAGCATAGAGCGGCTCTGACATTCTAGGAAAGGCTTTTACTGGTTCGTGGGAATCACTACATATAAGGATGCATTTTCTCGGCATTTCCAGCCCGGTGATGACCGTATTGTTATAGCCGCTGGCACAGTGGATGACGAGCAGCTGTCCGTCCTTATCCCAGCCGCTTACAATACCCACATGGGAGTCCTCCGGATAAAAACACCAGGTCCCCCGGTAGGCCTGGCCTCGGTCGATGGACTCACAATAGCTATGCTAGGCGGCGGCTTTGCCGCCGTAGGCCGATAATTTCCTGTGGTTTGTACCTAACTTTTAATCAGCCCCAACTTGGGACTGATTAAAGTTATTCGATCTAGTTTATTTGCCGGAACCAAACAACTCTGTTAGGGGTGATTCCAATAGACTATTCCTTGTGGGCCTTGTTGCATGACATCTGGGACATATGTAGTTGTGACTGCCGCCTAGTAAAACCGCTGCGAAACGCCATGGCGGGATGTCACCGAGATTGCCCGAGGAAGGGATGAGGCAATAAGCCTTTGTCAATTTTTCCCCAGCCGCATAGGATGGAAAAGAAGGAGGGTCTATCCTATGCCAATCATCTATCTTTCTCCTTCCACACAGGAGAACAATATGTACGTTACCGGGGGCAGCGAGGAACAGTGGATGAACCGGTTGGCCGATGCTATGGTCCCCTATCTGGATGCCTCGGGCATCCAATATACCCGCAACACCCCCGACATGACCGCTGTGTCCTCGATCCGGGCCTCTAACGCCGGTACTTATGATCTGCACCTGGCGCTGCACTCCAACGCAGCCCCCGCAGACCGCTACGGCACAGTCCGGGGCATTATTGTATTCTATTATCCCGGCAGCGTTAACGGCCGCCGGGCGGCAGTGCTCATGGCGGATAATCTCAAAGCCATCTATCCACTTCCTGATAAGGTGCGGGCGGAGGGAACAACCGCCATTGGAGAGGTGCGCCAGCCCCGGGCCCCCTCTGTGTTTCTAGAACTGGGCTATCATGACAACGCCGATGACGCAACCTGGGTTACGGGACACCTGGATGAGATTGCCCGGAATTTGGTGTTGTCCCTGACCGAGTATTTCGGCATCCCCTTTTTGTATCCCACCGCACCCCGTTCCGGTGTGGTGGACGTTAGCTGGGGCTATCTGAACATCCGCGCTCGTCCAGATACCACTGCGCCGGTGGTCGCCCGAGCCTATGACGGGGCACCCCTTACTATTATCAATCAATGGCAGGACTGGTATCTGGTTCGCTTTGACGGCGTGATGGGCTATGCCAGCCGGGACTTTGTTACCCTGGTGTCATGAAAACGTCGGTGGAACTTCCCAGGGGAATTCCATCCGACCGGGTCTGGTTGCCTGTGGATGGACCGGACAGCATCCGGGTGGCGCTGCTCCAGTTGCCGCTCCTGAACCGAGAGAGGTCTGCTTACCTCCTTTTGGGAGAGCGGGACCAGGTATGAACCATTTACAAATTGTTCAAAGTTCTTTTAAAAACTGGACACCACTTTTCTCTGGAGTATGGTATCTTATACTCGTCAGAAGCAATGACAAATCCTCCCCCTCTCTTTTTTGAACCGATGGCAAACGCCCGCTGAAAAATCAGCGGGCGTTTGCTGTACAAAAAAATCTTGCGATTTTTTGAAATTTCCTCTTGCAAAAAAGCTTTTGGTATGTTAATATATTTAAGGCTCTTCTGAGTGGACCAAAAATATCCGGGTGTGGCGAAGTTTGGTATCGCGCTTGACTGGGGGTCAAGAGGCCGCAGGTTCAAGTCCTGTCACTCGGACCATCAAATTAGACTCAAAACCGCAAGGTTTTGGGTCTTTTTGCTTTTCAGGAATCCAGCTTAGTATTCGATCTAGAACAAAGTACCTGCTCTATGATTCTATTCATTTTGTCCGACGCCGCTTCTGCCGCTTCATGGAATATAATTTTAATGCCATAACTGCATCGTCGTGTCCCAGAAATGCTTGGAGCTTTTTGGGCGGCAGTTCTTCGTACTGACAAAGCTCAAATAGGGGACGGCAGCTTTCCTCGTATAAATAGAAGCGGTAACCGCAGGTGGCATCAATACCGTGTTCCTGGTCATACGGGAGCAGGTGCGCCAGCTCCAGCGTGTCGTCAAAGAGGTTGGTACACAGCGGATAGGCGATGGCTAAAACCCGTCCGGCCTGTGCTGTCTCCAGCCAAAACAAACCGTTGGCCAGGCAGTCGCTGCGGAGAGCGGGACCCCAGGGAGTTTCCTCCGGGACGGGAAAGGCGCCGAAGTATTCTGGGCAGACCTCCATGCCGAAGACTCTGGTGCTGGTCAGGGACTCACCGCGGGGCAAGGGGATGCCGTGGTCTGCCATATACTTGTAGACCTCATAGGCCACCACATGGCGGCCCTTGTCGTCGTAGTCCAGCAGGCAGATGTACGCGCTGGGGACGGCATCCAGAGGTGTGCAGTAGGAGAGCGCCTCGGTGGAAACAGCGGGAGAGTCCGCCGTCACCACATAATATTCCCGGGGGAAGCACGGCCTGGCATCATGGAGGCTGGCGGCGACATAGTATACCCCGGGGCAGATCATATCTGCATGCGTGATGGTGCCATATGACGGGGGCAGGCAGAAGGGAAGGTCTGAGGCTGGAATCTGTTTGGCAGACATGGAAAACACTCCTTGTTCTTTTATTTTTTTGTCGAAGGGAAGCATTGTCCCTGGATCAGACGCGGCCGGAATCGTCCGGCCCAGGCGGAAGAACCATCCCCGACTGCGGGAACGTGTATGGGAGGGGGTCCCGGTCGAGCTTGGCGAGCAGCAGGCACTCATCCCGGGTCAATCCCGGCCAGAAGACCCGGATCAGGGCGTAGGCAATCAGAGCGCCAAGGCGGGAGATATGCTCCGCGGCGTTGACGCTGGAGAGAAATTCCCCGGAGGGGGCGGACGGACACGGACGGTGCAGAGGAAGAGATGCGGGGGCGCCGATGGAAAAGACCGGGAGGTCCAGCTTCGCCCAATCCATTGAATCACCTGGGGAGGCCGGGGTTGTCCCGCCGGCGGTGGAAATCTGAATCTCTGAAAAAAGCTGGCCCGGCTCATCTGCCGTCAGGGAGTCCACCAGCAGGAGGCAGTCCGCGCCGCACGCCTGGACAATGCCGGACACCAGGGCATCCGTTTTGATGTTGTTGACGCCGTACACGCCGGGAATGAAGGCGCATACGTCACGAAAGGCGCTCGCGCCGGAGCCAAGCAGAGAGGTAAGGCCGAGCGGAAGGGTGTGGACAACCTCCGGCCCGAGGCAGTCGGCGGGGAGTTTGGGGTTTCCCAGGCCGCAGACCAGCAGTTTTTTCTGGAAATGGGGCGTGAATACCCGGGACAAAAGTGCGGCCAAACATTCCCCCTCGCAGCCGATCAGATCATGAGGTTCCGACTGGGGTTTCATTTGCATGGTAATATAGCGTCCCGCCGCCCGGCCAAGCTGGGCGGCGGCTTGTTTTGTCCGAACCTCCACTGTGGTCACTTGACAGCCGTGGAGCGTTTCGTCATGGACTACGGTATCCTCTGCGGCAGACATGAGACACCTCCTAAAATATGATACAGGCGTGATGTGGAATCAATAATATTATAGGCACAAGGAGAGAATAAAATTTAACCATCTCAATTACTCGTATTCAGGTAATTACGGGAATGATTATTGCTATCATGAACACACTATCCTTTGGTTAAGGAGTGGTTCAGATAGCAGCGGTGGATTATAAATATGCTCAAATTCTTGTTGACCGGATTTTGACTCTTTGTAAATCAAAGGGAATATCAATCAACAAGCTTTCAGAAATGAGCGGGGTCAGTCAATCTACTCTGGATAACCTGATAAACAGAAGGACGTTTAATCCTAGAATTCGGACACTCCATCGAATTGCCCTTGCATTTAGTATGACGGTAGGGGAGTTTTTGGATTTCAAGGCCCTAAATGATTACTCGTTTGAAGATTTATCAGATGATTGAGAACAGGCACCATGACCATGGTGTCTGTTTTTGCATTATATCACGAAATGCGGTGTATTGCTACTGTTTGTTCTACAAACTTGTGTGTATTCCTTGCAAGAAAGTTGGGGGCTACACTGTTACATAAAGGTGGTGCAGTGCTATGCCGAGAACAGCGAAAAATGTGAATATTGAAGTTGGGCAGAGGATTAAGCAGCAGAGAACAGCCCAAGGGTTGACTCGTGAGCAGTTAGCTCGTGTTACTGGGTATAGTGCTAACTTTATTCAGGAGGTCGAGCGCGGTCGTTCTGGATTATCTTCTGAATCCATGCGCGCCTTTTCCACTGCGCTCAAGGTTTCCGCTGATTGCTTGCTTTTTGGCAGTCCCCCTGCAGGTTTCGAATATCTTTTTGCGAAATTAGACACAGTATCACAGGAAAAACGAAAATATATTATTGCGATTCTTGAAGCGGCAATCGCATGTGCTGAGTCGTAGACTGGGAAAGGCCGGTGCTCCAGAGGGCGCCGGCCTTTTGGTTTGCCTGTCCGATTGCACAACATGCGGGAGAACGCTATTCTGATTTTTTGAGCTGTCGATCCATGCGGAATAGACGAGCGCCCCGCACTTCCGGCATGGCCGCATGACCGCGCGGTTTAAATAGTTTTTGCAGTCGTCACACAGCGTTTTCCGGCCCTTGGCCGAGAACAGGTTCCCACAGTTCCTGCACGCCTGCCTTTCACACAGCCATCCTCCTATCGAAAACCAGAATAACACAAATTATAGAGGGAAATTTATTTTTCCCATAATGGGAGAAACCCCATATACATGGAAGGGACAGAGATTACTTCATCTGATTTGGATATAGGCGACACTATGAAACGGACCCAGGGCAAAGATGGATGTAACAAAAGTACAGCGGTTGGATGATGAAATGTAACTTCGGATTTTCCGCACAACAAGATAAGGCGGGAGCATCATTGCAGATGTTCCCGCCTTTGTGGGTTATGTTAAATTGTTTTCCAGAACAGACAGCTGGTGCGTTAACTCCGTAGGGAGCTTGTCGCCGAACTTGGCGTAGAACTCCTTGATGCCGGCCACTTCCTGGCGCCACAGCTCCGGGTCCACCTTCAAAAGCTCTCGGAGGGTGTCCGCAGTGATATCCAGGCCCTCCAGGTCGATGTCCTCCGGATGGGGCATATAGCCGATGGCGGTATCCTCCGCGCCCACCTCGTCAAAGCAGCGTTTCATGATCCACTCCAGCACCCGCAGGTTGTCGCCAAAGCCCGGCCAGATGAAGTTGCCCTCGTCATCCAGGCGGAACCAGTTGACATTGAAGATTTTGGGCTGGTGCTGGATTTTTTCGCCCATGTCCAGCCAGTGCTGCCAGTAGTCGGCCATGTGGTAGCCGCAGAAGGGGAGCATGGCCATAGGGTCCCGGCGGACCACACCCACGGCGCCGGCCGCGGCGGCGGTGGTTTCCGAGGCCATAATGGAGCCCACGAACACCCCATGCTCCCAGGAGCGGGACTGGTATACCAGAGGGGCGGTTTTCGCCCGGCGGCCGCCGAAGACGATGGCGGAGATGGGCACGCCCTGGGGATTTTCAAACTCGGGGGACAGGCAGGGGCAGTTCTTAGCCGGGGCGGTGAAGCGGCTGTTGGGGTGGGCGGGCTTTTTCTCGTCGCCGCGATGCCACTCCAAGCCATTCCAGTCGATAAGGGTCTCAGGAATATCGTCCCCCTTGGTCAGTCCATCCCACCACACGGTGCCGTCGGCGGGGTTGTAGGCTACGTTGGTGAAGATGGTATTCTTCTTGGTGGATTCCAGAGCGTTAAAGTTGGATTTTGCGTTGGTGCCGGGGGCCACGCCAAAGAAACCGTACTCCGGGTTCACCGCCCACAGCCGGCCGTCGGGACCCACCCGGAGCCAGGCGATGTCGTCGCCCACGCACCACACCTTCCAGCCCGCATTCCGGTACCCCTCGGGAGGGATGAGCATGGCCAGGTTGGTTTTACCGCAGGCGGAGGGGAAAGCGGCGGAGAGATAGCGCACCTCACCTTGGGGATTCTCAATGCCCAGGATGAGCATATGCTCGGCCATCCAACCCTCCTGGCGGCCCAGATAGGAGGCGATGCGCAGGGCGAAGCACTTCTTGCCCAGCAGCACATTGCCGCCGTAGTTGGAGTTGATGGACATGATGGTATTGTCCTCGGGAAAGTGGGCGATGTACTTGTTGTCGTTGTCCAGGTCGGCATAGGAATGCAGGCCCTTGATGTAGTCGCCGCTGTCTCCCAAAGCATCCAGCACGTCAAAGCCCACCCGGGTCATGATGGTCATATTGAGCACCACATAGATGGAGTCAGTCAGCTCAATGCCGTACTTGGCGAAGGGGGAACCCACCACGCCCATGGAGTAAGGGATGACATACATGACGCGCCCCTCCATGGAACCCTCAAACAAAGCGTACAGCTTGGCATACATCTCCTGGGGAGCCATCCAGTGGTTGGTGGGTCCGGCATCCTCTTCCTTCCGGCAGCAGATGAAGGTGCGGTCCTCCACCCGGGCCACGTCCAGAGGGTCTGTGCGGTGGAGATAGCAGCCGGGCAGTTTCTCTTGATTGAGCTTGGTGAGGATGCCCTCCCTCACCGCCTGGGCGCGCAGGGCTTCCAGCTGTTCCTCGCTTCCGTCGATCCAGACGATAGATGCCGGGCGGGTACGGGCGGCCATTTCATCGATCCAGGTTAAAACGGCCTGATTTTGGGTTGGTGTCATAGTTTCCGCCTCCTGTATGTCGCTTTACTGCATGAAAGACATTGACTACATTGTACGGGAAAGCAACGGGAAATGCAAGCTAAATTTAGCGTGCCTGCAAAATATTTGCCAAATTAGAAAATTCATCCAAGCTCAGCCGTTCTCCCCGGACCGTCTCCGAGAGACCGCAGTCCGAAATGGCCTGACGAAGCTCATCCTTGGACAGCCGGCTGCCATAGGCGGCGGACAGGGCGTTGAGTAAGGTCTTGCGCCGCTGGGCGAAGGCGGCCTTCACCAGCCGGAAGAGAGCCTCCGGATCAGCGTCCACCGGGGGCTGGGAGCGGGGAATGAGCCGGATGACCGAGGAGGTCACCTTGGGGGCGGGGAGGAAGCACTCTGGCCCCACGTCGAATAGCAGCTCACATTGGGCATGGTACTGGCAGAACAGGGAGAAGGCCCCACGGTCGGCGCTGTCCGGCTCCGCGCAGATGCGCCTGGCCACCTCCCGCTGGATCATGACGGTGATGGACTGGAAGCAGCCGGCTTCCAGCAGCTTGGTGATCACCGGGGTGGTGATGTTGTAGGGGAGGTTGGCGCAGGCCTTGACCGCCATGCCGGGGAACTGCTCCGCTGCCAGTGCCGCCAGATCCAGCTTCATCACGTCGCCGGGGATGACCTGGGCGTTGGGATAGCCTGCCAACGTTTCGGCTAGGATGGGCAGCAGGGCCCGGTCCAGCTCAATGGCGGCTACCCGGCCCGCCCGCTGGGCCAGCTGAACGGTGAGGGGGCCAATGCCCGGCCCGATCTCCAGTACGCCGCAGCCCTCGTCCAGCCCGGCGGCTTCGGCGATGTCCCGGGGCACCCAGTCTGCAATGAGAAAATTTTGTCCCATACTCTTGGAGAAGTGAAAGCCGTGCCGGGCCAGCAGGGCCTTGATGGTCTTAATATCCGTCAGATCCATAAGAACGCCTCATTTCTATTCCGGTTTGGAAAACCATAGGTGAAAGACGCCGCCGTCCTCCCATCGGCCGCCGGGGATGAGTCCGGCAGAGCGGCACAGGCCGTCAAAGTACCCGCTGCCTTGGGCGGCATCCTTCTTCCCCACTCCATAGGTGGTGTGAAGGTGGATACCGGCAGCGTCAATGTCCAGGTCGATGAGAAAAGGGGTGGGCCAGGCGGATACGATCACCGCGTCCCAGAGGTGAAGCTGCCCACCGGGGCGCAGCACCCGGGCGGCCTCCCGGACAGCCCGGCCCTGGGTGGCGCGGTCCATATACATGAGGGAGAAAAATGCGGTGACGGTCTGGAAGGAGCCATCGGCAAAGGCCAGTGCGGCGGCATCCATCACCAGCTTGACCGGCCCCTCCGGGGCCTCGTCCAGTTCCTCCGGTCGATTGTCGATGGCGGTGACCTGCCCGCCGTAGATCAGGCCGATCACGCCTTCTCCGCCGCCGCCCAAGTCCAGAATGGGGCCGGCCAGGTCTTTTGGGAGGGACAGCTTCATCTCTACATCCCCTTTGACATCTCAATTCACTAAAATTATAACATAAGCAGGGGGAAAAGAAAAGGAAAACGGCGGCCGGACACAGTCCGGCCGCCCATAGACTTCAAAGGCGGAGTGCTTTGTCTCAGTAGGCGGCTATGATGCCGCCTTGATTGGCGTAGAAGGAGCTGATGCCACGAGTGTCTGTGATGAGGATATTGGAAAAATCGCAGGATTTTTTCGCCAGCATGGCCAGGTGCTCCGCACGGTCCCGGCACAGGCAGTGGGAGATGCACAGGGTCTTGCCCCGGTGGTTGTCATCGCTGGACATGATGGACACCAGCTTGTTGAGGGCCTGCTTGATGGACAGGGCCTGCCCGTGCTTGCAGATCTCCCCCTCTGGGGTAGAGCCCATCACCAGCTTGACCCGGAGGGCGCCGGTGACCAGGGACTGCACCCGGGTCAGCCGCCCAGCCTTTTTCAGATTGTCCAGGTTTTCCAGCACAAAAAGGGTGTTCATCTCTGTGATATACCGGTCCACCGTCTCCACCACCTCGGCAAAGGGCAGCCCGGCTCCGGCCAGTTGGGCGATCTTGGCGGCGATGAGGGTTTCCCCGGAGGAGGCGGAGCAGGAGTTGAACACATGGATATTTCGCTCCGGGTGCTCTTCCAGAAATAGCCGGGATGCCTGCCAGGCGCTGTTGTGGGAGCCGGAGAGCAGGGCGGACAGGGTGACAACATAAAGGTCTCCATCACACCGCTCGAACATGGACAGGTAGTCGGCCGGTGCGGGGCAGGCCGTGTGGGATGCCTCTTGGCACATGGCCATGGCATCCACTAGGTCCTGAGTGTCTAAGGCCATATCGTCCCGAAAGGCACTCTCGCCCACGTAGATGGTCAGAGGAACATTATGGTAAAGGCCGCTGCCCCGCATTTCCGGAGTGAGGTCACAGCAGCTATCGACAACGATTTGGAATGGCATATTAAAAATCTCCCAATATGATTTTGCAAATGACATTCTAACAGACAATTCCGAGGAAGTCAAGGGAATTGGGGCGAGCACAAAAAGTTTACAATTTTAACTGCGCTCCACTCCCAGAGAAAGCAGCGGACGGGAGACGGAAACGCAGGATGGCAGGCTCACCGGATCGAGCGGCTGTCCAGCCTTGCCTCAAAGGCCAGCCGCCGGGGATCGTGACCGCCGCCCACTGTGACCAGCACGTTGCCCCGGTACTGGAAGCCATTGCGGCGCAGAAGGTTCTGCATGGATTTGTTTTTCTTGTGGGTGTCCACCCGGAGCCAGCGGCGGCCCAGGGCCAACGTCAGCCTCTTGGCCTGAGCGATCATGTGGTCCGACAGGCCGGAGCCATACCACTGCCGAGCCACGGCACAGCGATGGAGGGTGGCATAGGGCTCGTCGGAGCTCCACTTGCCGTCGGTGATGGCGTCATAGTTGGCCTCTTGACCCCCAGTCAAGGTGAAAAAAGCGGCGACCTGCCCGTCGTGGGTGATGACATAACACTCGCCCCGGTCCATGTCCACCTGGAGATGACGGGCCTGGGGATACCCGTCCTGCCACTGGTCCACCTTCCGCTCCCGCAACGATGCCTGGGCCTGGGAGACGATGTCCAGCATAGCGGGCAGATCGGCCTCCGCAGCCGGACGGCACAGCAGGGGGGCGGTGAGGACAGGACGGGTGCGGTCCCGCTCCAGCTCGGCCAGCAGCTTCTGGTCCTCCTTAGAGGACAGGTCCAATCTGGCGAACATGTCTGGCCGCCGCTCCCAGGTGCGTCTGAGCTGCTGCTTGCGCCGCCAGCGCTCCACCTGACTGTGGTCGCCAGTGAGCAGCTCTTTGGGGACGGCCATATCGTGCCACACCTCCGGCCGGGAGTACTGGGGATACTCCAGCAGGCCGTCCCAATGGCTTTCATTTTCATAGCAGGAGGGATCGGACAGAACCCCCGGCACCAGGCGGCACACTGCGTCGGCCACCGCCATGGCGGCAATCTCCCCCCCGGTGAGCACAAAGTCCCCCAAGGAGATCTCCTCATCCACATAGCCGTCGATGAATCGCTGGTCAATGCCCTCATAGTGGCCGCACACCAGAATCAGGTGCTCATGGTCACGGGCCAGCCGTTTGGCGTCTGCCTGGGTGAAGGTCTTGCCGCAGGGGGACAGGTAGATGGTGCGTCCCGGGCCGTAGGTGTCAGTGACATGCTTCCAGCACTGATAGAGAGGGTCGGCCTGCATCACAGCACCGCGGCCGCCGCCGTAGGGGTAGTCGTCCACCTGGCGCTGCTTGTTGAGGGTGTAGTCCCGAATCTGGTGGGTGTCGATACGCAGGATATCCCGCTCCTGAGCCCGGCCCAGAATAGACTCGGAGAGCGCGTCGCCCACTGTGTCGGGGAACAAAGTCATGATGTCGATGCGGTACACGCCGTCACATCCCTTCAATGAGGCGGACCTTCACATATCCCTCCGGGATATTAGTCTCCAGGATGAACTCGGGTACAGCGGGGATCATAATTTCACGGTCTCCTTCCACCACATATACCAGCTGACGGGAAGGGGAGAGGACCTCCCGGAGCACGCCCAGCTTCTGTCCATGTTCGTCCACCACATCCAGGCCGATAAGGTCGGCCAGGAAAAAGCTGCCTTCAGGCAGCTTGGCGTCGGAGCGGCGGATGTGTACGGTTTTGCCTTTGAGCAGCATGGCGGCGTTCACATCGTCCACCCCCTCCAGCTTGGCGATGACATTGCCCTTGTGCACTCGGGCGGAGGTCACCTTCAGCGGAGCGCCGTCGGCGTACAGGGTGTTGAACTGGCAGACGAACTCCGGGCTATCCGCCCAGGGGACGAGCTTGACCTCCCCCCGGATACCGTGGGTGTTGACGATCTGGCCAATCTCCAAAAATTCGCTTTGCATGGGACGTTCCTCCCTCTGGTAGAAGTGAAAAAGGCGGGGAGTTCCCCGCCTTTTGGCATCAGTCGACGATATCGACGGAAATTCGTTTGCCCTGACGCTGGGCCACGGAACGCATCAGCGCGCGGATCTCCTTGGCGATGCGGCCTTGCCGGCCGATGACCTTGCCCATATCCTCAGGGGCCACCCGAAGCTCCAGCACCGTTTCAGCGGGAGTTTCATACTCGGTGACGGACACCGACTCGGGATGCTCCACAAGGCTCTGGGCAATGTAGATGAGCAGTTCCTTCATGTGGGCCTCCAAATCGCGCGCTTACATGCCGGCCTTTTTCAGCAGGTCGCGCACAGTGTCGGTGGGCTGGGCGCCGGTCTTAATCCAGGCCTGAGCACGCTCCACGTCGATGTTGATGGCAGCGGGGGTCTGGCGGGGGTCATAGGTGCCCAGCTCCTCGATGAAACGACCGTCCCGGGGATAGCGGGAGTCGGCGACTACCACGCGATAGAAGGGAGCCTTCTTGGCACCCATGCGGCGAAGTCTGATTTTAACCATTATATTTCACCTCCAAAGATGTTTCGGTTGTATATGGCAGATGTTCTTAATGGAACAGCGTCCAGAACATAAACCAACAAAAGTAAGTGAGGGCAGGTAAGAAGGACGGTGCCCTGCACAGCCTGGAGAATGCCTGTCGCTCCGGTCCAAGCTTCCTCGCTGTCCGTTTCTCCACGCTTCGGATTAAAACGGCAGCCCCATTCCCTTAAAGCGGCTCATCAGCCCCTTGGACTTTTTGGGGTTGGACAGCTGGCGGGTGAATTGCTGAATCGTCTCAAACTGTTTGAGCAGACGGTTGACGTCTACCACCTGGGTACCCGAACCGGCGGCGATGCGCTTTTTCCGGCTGGAGTTAAGCAGGGAGGGATCCTCCCGCTCCTGCGGGGTCATGGACAATATGATCGCCTCGGTGCGGGCCAGCTGCGCTTCATCCACGGTTAGGTCCAGCTTTTTGCCGCCCATGCCCGGGAGCATGGAGGCGATGTCCTGCATGGAGCCCATGCTCTTGAGCTGGACCATTTGGTCGTAGAAGTCGGTAAGGGTGAACTTGTTCTTCCGCATCCGCTCCAGTTGCTCGGCGGCTTTTTTCGCGTCCAGGTTCTGCTCCGCCTTTTCGATCAGGGAGAGCACATCTCCCATGCCCAGAATGCGGCTGGCCATCCGGTCAGGATGGAATACCTCAATATTGTCCAGCTTTTCGCCTGTGCCGGCAAATTTGATGGGCTTGCCGGTGACAGCGCGGATGGACAGGGCGGCGCCGCCCCGGGCGTCGCCGTCCAGCTTGGTGAGCATGACCCCGTCAATGTCCAGCGCCTCGTCAAAGGCCTTGGCGGCGTTGACCGCGTCCTGGCCGATCATGGCGTCCACCACAAGCAGAATTTCCGTGGGGGAGACGGCGGACTTGACACGGCGCAGCTCATCCATGAGGGCCTCGTCCACATGGAGCCGGCCGGCAGTGTCCAGGAACACCATATCGTTTCCGTGCTTTTTGGCGTGTTCAACAGCGGCTTTGGCGATATCCACCGGGTCGGTCTGTCCCATCTGGAACACTGGAATATCCAGCTGAGCGCCAACCACCTCCAGCTGCTGAATAGCAGCGGGGCGGTAGATGTCGCAGGCGGCCAGTAGAGGCCGCTTCCCTTGCTTTTTCATCAGTCCGGCCAGCTTGGCCCCGTTGGTGGTCTTGCCCGCCCCCTGAAGGCCCACCAGCATCACAACAGTGGGGGGGGTGGAGGAAATGGCCAGCTTGCTGTCGCCGCTGCCCATGAGGGCGGTAAGCTCCTCGTTGACAATCTTGACGATCATCTGAGCGGGGGTGAGGGATTCCATCACATCGGCGCCCACAGCCCGCTCCGAAACTGTGGCCACAAAGTTTTTGACCACTTTGAAGTTGACGTCCGCCTCCAGCAGAGCCATCTTGATTTCCTTCATGGCCTGCTTCACATCCGCCTCGGACAGACGGCCCTTGCCCCGCAGGCGCTTGAAGGTGGCGGAGAGTTTTTCGGTTAAGCTTTCAAATGCCATAGGTCACTCCTGTTTGAGTTTGGCGGTGTTTTCTTTAACGGTATTGGCGCACTCCTCCACCAGATCGTCTGACAGGCAGCCCTGGCGGACAGCGTCCAACAGACGGTCAGCGGCTGCGTCAATGGCGGTCAGCTCATCTTGCATACGGAAGAAGCGGCGGATGAGGTGGGTCTTGTCCTCGATTTCCGTCATGGCGGCCTCCGCCCGGACAATGACATCCCGCACGCCCTGGCGGGAGATGCCGTAGTTTTCCGCGATTTCGGCCAGGGACAGGTCCTCGTTATAGTAGAGGTCGTAGAACTCCTTCTGGCGGTCCGTCAGCAGATCGCCGTAAAAATCATAGAGCATGGCCATGCGGTATGCCTGATTTTTGATCATCGTTCCACCTCCACAAGATGTTGTGTAAAGTTTTGAAGCTTTACAAGGGCATACTATACCACAAGCAATGGAAAATGTCAAGGGAAAATCGACCGCAAATAACGAGAAAAACGGGGGCTGGGGAGCGGTTTGCCAGCCCGCACTTGCGAAAATCAGGATAGTCCCTGTGCCAGGCTGTCCAGAAGGGGTTGCAAAACAGCTGGGGACCGCCCATTGGGCGGTCCCCAGCCAGGTTTATTCCTATGTGCCGTTCGGTAGCAGCAGCTCCGGAGCGCTGGTTATGGTCTGTACCGGCTCCTGGAAGGCGCGGAATGCGCCATAGCTGAACAGTATCAGCAGCAGATTGACTACGACAAAGGCGGCCAGGATGCCCAATACCAGGCGCAGAATAAACCGGCCCCGGCGGTTGCGGACGGCCAGCTGCTCATTGATGCGGGCCAGCTGCTCTGCCAGCCGGTCCCGGTCAGCCTCATCCTCGGGGACATCCGCGCCCAGCAGGCGGCTCACCGTAGTGTCCAGCACCTCGGCCAACCGGATGAGCATAGCCGCGTCCGGCACGGACAGGCCTTTTTCCCATTTTGAAATGGTTTGCCGTACAACGTTCAGCCGGACAGCCAGTTCCTCCTGGGACAGCCCTCGATCTTTGCGCAGGGCCTTTAAATTCTCGTGAAACATAATATGTGACCTCCTTCTGATGGGCACAGTGTAGCATATCCCCCGCCGTTGCGGCAAGCAACGGAAATGAACATACCGGAATTTGTGTGTTTCCGGCGTAGTTTGGTCCATACGGAGAAAATATTAAGATTAGTGGCCGGGGAAAAAAGAGGGTGTCAAACGGAGAAAAATGATGTATAATATTCAAGTATTCCCAAAAAGGAGGAAAGACATGGAGATGTTTCACAGGCCTTTGGCCGACGGCGTAGAGTTGGTGTCGGTCAGGACCGATAAATTCAAGACCGGGGTATTCAGCGTCTCCCTGGCGGTTCCCATGGCGGCGGAGACGGTGACGGGCAACGCCCTGCTGGGGGACGTGCTTTACCGGGGCAGCCGCACTCACCCGGACATCGAGGCCATCTCCCGGGCCACGGACGAGCTGTATGGCGCGTCGGTTGGCCCTGGCGTCCGCCAGCGGGGGGAGAGTCAGTGTGTATGCTTCTCCGGCAGCTTCATCGACGACCGTTACTCCCTGGACGGTACTGCGGTGCTGGAACCGGCACTGGCCCTCACCGGGGAACTGCTGCTGGATCCGGACACGGCAGACGGCGCCTTCCGGACGGACTATGTGGCCGGTGAGGGGGCTAACCTGGCCGACCAGATCCGGGCCAGGGTGAATGAAAAGCGGGGCTGGTCCATCTTCCGGCTCACTCAGGAGATGTGCGTCGGGGAGGCCTATGCCCTGGACAAGCTGGGGGACGCGGAGCAGGCGGAACATATGACCGCCGCCGCCCTGTGGCAGCGGTATCAAGCCCTGCTGGGCCAGGCCAGGGTGGTGTTCTATTACGGCGGGGCGGCCCATCCGGACCGGGTGGAAGAGGCGGTGCGTGCCAGCTTTGCCCCCCTCATCAGGCCCAGGCTTGGGAAGTTGGAATGCCAGGTCAAGGCCCGGCCGGACGGCCCGGTTCGGCAGGTGGAGGACCGGATGGACGTGACCCAGGGCAAGCTGGCCATGGGCTTTCGCACCGGGGGGATCACCCTGGGCCACCCAGACTACCCGGCCTTATTGGTGATGAACGCCCTGTATGGGGGGACTTCCACCTCCAAGCTGTTTCTGAACGTGCGGGAAAAGCTGTCCCTGTGCTACTTCGCCTCGTCCATGCTGGACAAGCTCAAGGGGCTGCTGGTGGTGTCCTCTGGGGTGGAGTTTGACAAGTTCGGCGTGGCCCAGGAGGAGATTTTGGCCCAATTGGAGGCGGTGCGCGGGGGACAGTTCTCCGATCGGGAGCTGGAGGCAGCCCGCCGGGCGGTGAGCAGTTCCCTGCGCTCGGCCCTGGACAGCCAGGGGCGGCTGGAGGACCACTGGACCACACAGGCTCTGTCCGGCCGGGCGCTGGAGGGGCCGGACGCGCTGATTGACCCCGTGGAGCGGGTGACGGCGGACGATGTGGTCCGGGCCGCCCAGGCCGTGGAGCTGGATACGGTGTACCGCCTGATGGGAAAGGAGGAGGACTGATATGGAAAAGACGGTTTACTCCGCCCTGGGAGAATCGGTATGGCACGGACGTCTGCCCAACGGGCTGCACATCTATGTGGACGAGAAGCCGGAGTACGGGAAGCAATTCGCGTTTTTTGCCGCCTGCTACGGCGGGATGGACCTGCGGTTCCGCACGGAGGACGGCCATTGGCGGGATACCCCCGCCGGGGTCGCCCACTTTCTGGAACACAAGCTGTTCGACACCGAGGACGGCAACGCCCTCCAGATCCTGGCGGCCAACGGCGCGGAGGTGAACGCCTTTACCGCCTCATCCCTCACGGGGTATTACTTCGAGGGGACCGACGGGTTTGCGGAAAATCTGAGCACCCTGCTGTCCTTTGTATCCGTGCCCTATTTTACAAAGGAGAGCGTGGGTAAGGAGCAGGGCATTATCGCCCAGGAAATCCGCATGGGAGAGGACAACCCGGACCTGGCCATCTATTATATGCTGCTGGAGGCGCTGTATCAGACACACCCCATCCGGGTAAAGGTGATCGGCTCGGAGCAGTCCATTGCCCAGATTACGGCGGACACCCTGTATGAGTGCCACGGGGCCTTTTATCACCCGGGCAATATGGTGCTGTGTGTGGCGGGCAACGTGGATGCCAAGGCTGTGGAGCGCATCGCACGGAACGTCCTTCCCGGAGAAGAGGGGGCCATGGCAGAGCGGGACCGTCCTGCGGAGCCGGAACAGGCTGCCGTCTCGCGGGTGGAGCGGACCATGGAAGTATCCGCGCCCCAGTTTATGATCGGCTTCAAGGGAGACGCTCCTGGCCAGGGAGACAGCCTGCGGCAGCGGCTGTTGGGAGAGTTGGTGTGCGACGTACTGTTCAGTTCGTCCGCGCCGCTGTACAGCCGCCTGTATGAGCAGGGGCTCATCAACAGCACCTTCGAAAGCGGGTACGAGTCGGTGCCCGGCTGCGCCTTTCTCACCGTGGGGGGAGAGAGCCGCGACCCGGACCAGGTGCTGGACCTTATCCGGGAAGAGCTGGGGCGGGTAGCCCGTGAGGGCATCGACCCGACTCTTTGGCAGCGGCAGAAAAAGGCCGCCTACGGTGCCACGGTGCGCCGGCTCAACAGCTTGGAGGACACCTGTGTGGAGATGGCCATGAGCCACTTTGACGGAGAGGACTATTTCCGTTTCCCCGAGGTGTACCAGAGTATCGAGCGGGAGGACGCGGAGGAACTTGTGCGCCGCTGGTGCGTGCCGGAGCGTACCGCCATGGCCGTGATCCGGCCCAATGGCGGTACGGATAGCCAAGATCAAGATAAAGAAGGAATGACCAATGAGTAAGATCGTGACCTTCCCCGGCCTTGGGCTGGAATTTGAACTGAATCCCATCGCCTTCAGCGTGTTTGGCTGGGATGTGCACTGGTACGGCGTCATCATCGCCTGCGGCTTTCTGCTGGCGGTGGCCTACTGTTACTGGCGGGCGCCTCGGTTCGGAGTGGACCAGGAAAAACTGATCGACATGCTGTTTTTCGCTGTCCCCCTGTGCATCATCGGCGCCCGGGCCTACTATGTGATTTTTAACCCCGCCGTGTGCTTTGATGCCGACGGCTCCTTCAGCTTATATAATATGATCGCCATCTGGGACGGCGGCCTTGCCATCTACGGCGCTATCATCATGGCAATCCTCACTGTGGCGGTGTACTGTAAGGTGCGCCGGCAGAATTTTTGGAATTACACGGACATCGGCTGTTTCGGAGTGCTCATCGGCCAGTTGGTGGGGCGTTGGGGCAACTTTGTCAACGTGGAGGCCTTTGGTGGGGTGACCGATCTGCCCTGGCGGATGTGCTCGCCTTCCATCGCGGACTACCTGCTCCAGCACGGCCTGGTGGACGAGGCGGCTTATCAGCAGGTGCTGGACGGCACCTTGGGTGTCCACCCTACCTTTTTTTATGAATCCATGTGGAACCTGCTGGGGTTCATCCTCCTGGTGCTCATCGCCCGGAAGGGGAGAAAGTTCAACGGGCAGCTCTTCCTGTCCTATGTGGTATGGTACGGCGTGGGCCGGGCGGTTATTGAGGGACTGCGCACCGACAGCCTGTACTTCTTTGGCACTGGCCTGCGGTCATCGCAGATCTTGGGGCTGGCCTCGGCGCTGGTGGCCATCGTGGTGATGGCGATTCGCTTCAGGACCGCCGGTCCCCCCACCCCGCCCTCCTATGCAGCGGTCCGGGCGGAGAAAGGCACCGCTGCGACTCCGGAGGGGGAGAACGGGGAAGTGCCCGCAGGGGATGAAGGGTCTAGCCAGACTGCGGATAACGCCGCCCCGGAGGGACCCGACACACAAGAGAAAACAGAACAGGAGGATGACGGCAATGGCAGCGATCCGGATGGACGGTAAGGCCCTGGCGGCCAAGGTGAAGGAGCAGACCCGGCAGGAGGCGGCGGCACTGGCCCGGCGGCCCGGGCTGGCGGTGATCCTCGTGGGAGACGACCCCGCCTCCCGGGTGTATGTGAACAGCAAGCGGAAAGACTGCGAGGAATGCGGTTTTTACAGCGAGGAATACGCCCTGCTGGCCACCACCTCCCAGGAGGAGCTGCTGGGGCTCATCGGTGTGCTCAACGAACGGGAGGACATCGACGGCATCCTGGTCCAGCTGCCCCTGCCCGCGGGCTTCAACGAGGAGGAGGTGCTGCTGGCCATCGACCCAGGCAAGGACGTGGACTGCTTCCACCCCTATAACGTGGGCAAGCTGACCATTGGCCAGCCGGTGTTTCAGCCCTGCACCCCAGGCGGTATCATGGAGATGCTCCGGGAGTACCACATTGACCCTGCGGGCAAGCGGTGCGTAGTGCTGGGCCGGTCCAACATTGTGGGCAAGCCCATGGCCCTGCTGCTGCTCCACGCCGACGGAACGGTGGTCATGTGCCACTCCAAGACCCCCGACATGAAGGCCCTGGCGGCCAGCGCGGATATCCTGGTGTCCGCCGTGGGCAAGGTGGGCCTGGTCACCGCCGGCATGGTGAAGGAGGGGGCGGTGGTCATCGACGTGGCCATGAACCGCGACGAGGCCGGCAAGCTGTGCGGCGACGTTTGCTATGACGAGGCGGCGGAAAAGGCGTCTTACATCACTCCTGTGCCCGGCGGCGTGGGACCCATGACCCGGGCCATGCTCATGCGCAACACCCTGACGGCGGCAAAGCTCCACCAGGGCTGACAGGATACGGAGGATCAGGAGGGAACAAGAGATGAAGGTCATATTGGTCAACGGAAGCTCCAGAAAAGGCGGCTGCACCGGGGTGGCGCTCAACGAGGTGGCCCGGGGCTTGCGGGACAACGGCATCGAGACAGAGCACTTTTTCATCGGGAACGCGGCGCTGCCAGACTGCATTGCCTGCCGCAAGTGCCGGGAGCTGGGCCGCTGCGTGTTCCAGGACCTTGTGAACGACTTTGTGGAAAGGGCGCGGCAGGCGGACGGCTTTGTGTTCGGCTCTCCGGTGTACTACGCCCACCCCAGCGCCCGCCTGCTGACGCTGATGGACCGGGCATTCTATTCCGGTGGTTCCGCCTTTGCCTTCAAGCCCGCGGCGGCGGTGCTCAGCGCCCGGCGGGCGGGGACCACCGCTTCCTTTGATGTCATCAACAAGTATTTCACCATCTCGTCCATGCCGGTGGTGTCCTCCAACTACTGGAACCATGTCCACGGGAATGAGCCGGAGGAGGTAGCTCAGGATCGGGAAGGGCTGATGACCATGTACAACATTGGCAAGAACATGGCATGGCTGCTGAAATGCATTCACATGGGGAAGGAAAACGGCCTGCCCCACCCGGACAATGAAAAGCTGACGACCAATTTTGTGCGCTGACGGTCAGACAATCCCAAAAACGACAGGCCGCCCCGATTCATTTCGGGGCGGCCTGTTCCGCCTCTAGCTCTGTTTTGCGGCTTTCTTAAATTCCGTCTTGGCGTACCTGCACCAGGCCGTCAGGGGACATTCTCCGCATTTGGCGGTGCGGGCAGTGCACACCGCCCGGCCGTGGAGCACCAGCCGGTGGCAGAAGTTGTTGGACTCTTCCGGCGGCAATACCTTGCGCAACTGCTGCTCTACCTTGGCCGGATCCTTGGTTCCGTCGGTGAGGCCCAACCGCCCGGCGATGCGGATGCAGTGGGTGTCCGCCACCACCACGCCGGGGGTATGGTATACGTCGCCCAGAATGAGGTTGGCGGTTTTGCGGCCCACACCGGGAAGCTTCAGCAGCTCCTCCATCGTGTCTGGCACCTTGCCGCCGTAGTCCCGCAGCAGCATCTGGGCGCACAGCACCAGGTCCCGGCTCTTGGCCCGGAAGAAGCCGCAGGAATGGATGTACTCCCCCACCTCCTCCGGGTCGGCCTGGGCGAAGGCTTCCAGAGAGGGAAAGCGGGCGAACAGGGCGGGGGTGACTTTATTGACCCGCTCATCGGTGCACTGGGCGGACAGCCGGACGGCAAATAAAAGCTCATAATCCTTGTCATATTGCAGAGAGCAGATGGAGTCGGGGTACAGCTGCTTCAGGCTGTTGACGATAGACCAGACATCGGCTTTTTTCATCATGATGTTCACCTCTTGACAATGATACCACAAAAGGCGGCAAAAATCGAGATGGTTTTTCTGAGAATGACAGTTGTGCTCAAAAGAAAAACAGTGTATAATGAGACACACTGAGATTTTTGGGAAAGGCGGAATTTTAGGATGGTTTTAGAAATGATGGACTTTTTGAGTGGGCAGGATCCGGAACTGGGTGCGGCGGTCCAGGCGGAGTTCCAGCGCCAGCGGGACAACATCGAACTCATTGCCTCGGAGAACATTGTGTCTGAGGCGGTGCTGGCCGCGGCGGGCAGCGTGCTCACCAATAAATACGCGGAAGGCTATCCTGGCAAGCGGTACTATGGCGGCTGCCAGTGTGTGGATGTGGCGGAGAACCTGGCCATCGACCGGGCCTGCCGGCTGTTCGGGGCCAAGTTTGCCAACGTACAGCCCCACTCCGGCGCCCAAGCCAACTATGCCGTCTATATGGCCCTATGTCAACCTGGGGACACGGTGCTGGGCATGAATTTGGACCACGGCGGCCATCTGACCCACGGAAGCCCGGTGAACTTCTCCGGCAAATATTTTAAGATGGTATCCTATGGCGTAGACGAGGCCACCGGACGCATCGACTACGACGCGCTGGAACGGGTAGCCAAGGAGTGCCGGCCCCGCATGATTATCGCCGGGGCCTCCGCCTATCCACGGGTCATTGACTTCCAGCGGTTCCGGGCCATCGCGGACGAGGTGGGGGCCTACCTGTGGGTGGATATGGCCCATATCGCGGGGCTGGTGGCCGCTGGGCTGCACCCCTCTCCCGTGCCCTACGCCCATGTGGTATCCACCACTACCCACAAGACCCTGCGGGGGCCTCGGGGCGGCATGCTGCTGACCAACGACGAAGACCTTGCCAAGAAGCTCAACTCTGCCATTTTCCCCGGCTCCCAGGGCGGCCCGCTGATGCATGTCATCGCTGCCAAGGCGGTGGCCTTGGGGGAGGCGCTCAAGCCTGAGTTCAAGACCTACCAGCAGCAGGTGGTGAAAAATGCCGCCGCCCTGGCGGACGGCCTTGTGAAGCGAGGGATGAAGCTGGTGTCCGGCGGCACCGACAACCACCTGGCCCTGGTGGATCTGCGGGAGATGGGCGACCTCACCGGCAAGGAACTGGAGCGCCGGTTGGACGAAGTGCGCATCACCGTGAACAAGAACAAGGTGCCCGGCGATCCCCGCTCTCCCTTCCAGACCAGCGGCATCCGGGTGGGAAGCCCCGCCGTCACCAGCCGGGGCTTCACGGAGGCGGATATGGACCAGGTGGCGGAGTATATCGCCCTGGCGGCCACTGATTTTGAAGCCAGCAAGGATAAAATTCTAGCTGGGGTAGCCGAGCTTACCGCCGCCCATCCCATCTACGGCTGAGCTTGCCTTTACAGACTGGAAGGGTCATGGTACAATAGGGGCGCCGCGATACCGCGGCGCCCCTTACCTATTTAGAGAGAGGTGGAGCATATGTTTGGGTTTGATTTGATTGGGTCCGTGTTTCCGATCCTGTTTATTATCGTGTTTGCCATCGTCATTGTCACGTTCATTGTCACGGCCGCAAAGGGCCTGTCTCAGTGGCACCAGAACAACCAGTCTCCCCGGCTGACGGTGGAAGCGGAGATCGTCTCCCGCCATGAGGATGTGAGCGTCCACCACCACAACACGGGAAACGGTGCTGGCCATATCAGCCACAGCACGACTTATTATGCGACCTTCCAGGTGGCCAGCGGGGATCGGATGGAGTTCCAGGTGCCCCGGAGGGAGTACGGCTTTCTGGTAGAGGGGGACCGGGGACGGCTTACCTTTCAAGGCACCCGGTTTCTGGGATTTGAACGGATGTGAGAAATCAGGGACCCCGGCGGAATGCGTGTTCCGCCGGGGCTTTTGCGTTGTTCAGCCCACGACCTGCCGGCCGTTGACGAATACGGTCAGAACATGGGTATCACTGACCATGGGGTCGCCGTCGCAGAGAACCACGTCGGCGTCCTTGCCCACTTCCAGAGAACCCACTCGGTCCGCCACGCCCAGGTGACGGGCGGGGTTGAGGGTGATGGCCTGGAGCGCCTGGAAGGGGTCCATCCCTGCCTTCACCGCCAGCCCGGCGCACAGGGGCAGATACTGCTGGGGGATCACCGGAGCATCGGTGATGATACTCACCTGGACCCCGGCACTGGCCAGCACGCCGGGGGTGTCGAAGGTCTTGTTTATAAGCTCGATCTTGCTGGCGTTGGTGAGGGTGGGACCCACCGCTGCCGGGAAGCCAGAACGGGCCACGATGTCCGGGATGAGGTGGCCCTCGGTGCAGTGCTCCAGGGTCATCTTCACGCCGAACTCCCTGGCGATGCGGATGGCGGTGCAGATATCGTCCGCCCGGTGGGCGTGGGCTTTGAGGGGCATCTCCCCCTTCAGCACCGGGATGAGGGCTTCCAGCTTCATATCAAAGGCGGGCTTTTTCAGCGGGTTGTCCCCGGCGGCCTCTTTCCGGGCCATATAGTCCCGAGCCTTGAAGAGCATTTCCCGGAGCTTGGCGGCGGTAGTCATCCGAGCGGAGTCCCCCTTGTCCCGGTAGCAGCGCTTGGGGTTCTCACCAAAAGCGCACTTCATGGCCACCTCCGCCTTGATGACCATGTCGTCCACGCAGTTTCCCCATGTCTTGACGGCCATGAAGGTGCCGCCCAGCACATTGGCGCTGCCGGGACCGGCCCCCACGGTAGTGACGCCCCCGGACAGGGCCATATGTATGGCTTTGTCCTGGGGGTTGAAGCTGTCGATGCCCCGTAGCTGAGCGGCCACCATGTCCCCCATCTCGTTGTAGTCCTGCCCCTCATAGCCCATGCCGTAGTTGTCCAGCCCCAAGTGGCTGTGGGCATCCACAAAGCCGGGGTAGACCCGCTGGCCGGAGGCGTCGATTACCTCCTCGCCCGGGGCGGGGGAGAGGTGGGGGGCGAGGGCGGCGATGACGCCGTTTTGGATGGAGATGTCGCCCTTCCAGGGCTGTGGGTGAACCGCGTCGAAAATCAGACCGTTTTGAATGAGCATGTACGCTACCTCCTAATTTGCCTATTTGTCCATATTATACGACAATACAGGTAAAAAGGAAAGGGGGGCTTGACTTGCGCGGGGCGGTCGGCTGTGGTAAAATACCAGGTATCTCAAGAAAGAATCCGGGGCGGTCCGCGCCCCGTGCGAGGAGGTGTCTGCCCATGTATCAGCCCCTGGCCGACCGCATCCGCCCCAAGACTCTGGACGAGGTGGTGGGACAGCGGCATATCTTGGGGGAGAACGGCCTGCTGCGGCGGGTGATCGAGAGCGGCAAGATCCCCAATATGGTGTTCTACGGCCCCTCCGGCACGGGAAAAACCACGGTGGCCAACATCATCGCCGACCGTTCCGGACGAACCCTGCGGCGGCTCAACGCCACCACCGCCGCCCTGTCTGACATCCGGGACGTGATGGACGAGGTGGGCACCCTGCTGGCGCCCAACGGGGTGCTGCTATACCTGGATGAGATTCAGTACTTCAACAAAAAGCAGCAGCAGTCCCTCCTGGAGTTCATCGAAAACGGCAAGATTACCCTGATCGCCTCTACCACGGAAAACCCTTATTTTACGATCTTTAACGCAATTCTATCCCGTTCCACAGTGTTCGAGTTCAAGGCCCTGACGGCGGAGGACATCCTGCCCGCCGTGGAGCGGGGCTTCCGCCTCATGGGGGAGGAGCTGGAAGTGGACATCCGGTGCGAGCCTGGGGTGGCGGAAAAGCTGGCCGCCGCCAGCGGCGGAGACGTGCGCAAGGCCCTCAACGCCGTAGAGCTGCTGGTGAATGCCGCCCGGGTGTCCCGGGACGGAAGCCTGTCCGTCTCCCTGGAGGACGCCAGGGTGGTGGCCCAACGGTCCGCCATGCGGTATGACCGGGACGGGGACGATCACTACGACATCGCCTCCGCTCTCATGAAGTCCATGCGGGGATCGGACCCGGACGGGGCGCTGCACTACCTGGCAAGGCTTTTGGAGGCGGGGGATATGATCACAGCCATCCGGCGCATCCTGTGCTCGGCCAGTGAGGATATCGGCATGGCCTACCCCCAGGCTGCGTCCATCGTCAAGGCCTGCTGTGACAGCGCCCTTCAGCTGGGCCTGCCGGAGGCCAAGCTGCCCTTGGCCCAGGCGGTGGTCCTGCTGGCCACCGCCCCCAAGTCCAACTCGGTAGTGGCCGCCATCGACGCGGCCATGGCCGATGTGCGCGCGGGGAAAACGGGAGATTACCCCCGGCATTTACAGAACGTTCACGCGGACGGCGCAGGCTTTGAGCGGGAGCAGGGCTACCTGTATCCCCACGACTTCCCAAACCACTGGGTAAAGCAGCAGTACCTGCCCGACGCCATCCGGGACCGGGTCTATTACCAATACGGGCCAAACAAAAACGAGCAGGCCGCCAAGGCCTACTGGGACAAGATCAAACAGAACTGAAAGGGGGCGGCCGCCGTGCCAATGGATATTCATGTGGGGGATGTGCTGGAACTGAAAAAGCAGCATCCCTGCGGCAGCAGGGAGTGGCAGGTGCTCCGGGTAGGGATGGATTTCAAGCTCAAATGTGCCGGCTGCGGTCACGAGCTGATGCTCCCCAGGAGCAAGGCGGAGAAATCGGTGAAGAAAGTTAAGCGAAATGGGGAGTACATGTAATGAAAGAATTCTGGAGCGCCCGCATCCGGGACGCCGTGCCCTATACGCCGGGAGAGCAGCCCCGGGACCGAAAGTTCATCAAGCTCAACACCAACGAGTGCCCTTATCCGCCCTCGACCAAGGTGCTGGAAGCCGTTCGGGCCGCAGCGGATGAGAACCTGCGGCTCTATCCGGATCCGGAGTGCCTGGACCTGCGCCGGGCCATCGCCCGGCGGGAGGGACTGAGCGAGGACCAGGTATTCTGTTCCAACGGCTCGGACGAGGTGCTGGCCTTCGCCTTTCAGGCGTTTTTCGACCCGGACCGAGAGGTGGTGTTTCCCCGGATTACCTACAGCTTTTACCCGGTGTACACCAGCTACTTCGGCCTCAAGTGCCGCAGGGTGCCCATGAATCCGGATTTCTCTGACCCGGTGGACGAACTGTGCGGGAACAACGGCGGGGTGGTGCTGTGCAATCCCAACGCCCCCACCGGCATCGCCGTGGGGCTGGACGTGGTGGAGAAGCTGCTGCGGGCCAATCCTGACGTGGTGGTCATCGTGGACGAGGCCTATGTAGACTTCGGTGCCCAGAGCGCAGTTCCTCTGATTGACAAGTACCCCAACCTGCTGGTGGTGCAGACTGCCTCCAAATCCAGGGCCCTGGCCGGGCTCCGGGTAGGCTGGGCGATGGGGCATCAAAACCTCATCCACGGCCTGCGGTGCGTGCGGGACTCCATCAACTCCTATACCGTAGATAGGTTGGCCCAGGCGGGGCTTCGGGCGGCCATCGAGGACGAGGACTACTTCCAATCCATCCGCCGCCGGGTGATGGACACCAGGGCCTGGACGGTAACGGCATTGAAGGAGATGGGCTTTACCGTGCTGCCCTCCCAGGCAAATTTCCTGTTCGTCTCCCGGCCGGGCCGGAGCGGGAAGGAGCTGCTGGACGGCCTGCGGGCGCGGGGCGTGCTGGTACGCTGGTGGGCGGACGAGCCGATCCGGGACTGGCTGCGGGTATCCATCGGCACGGACGAAGAAATGCGCGCGCTGGTGGGCGCGCTCAAGGAGCTGATCTGATTGCGTTATGAAGGAGACATCTACCGTCCCCCAGGGGAGTGGCGGAGCTATCTGCTCCAATGCACGGTGGGCTGTTCCTACAACGGCTGCACCTACTGCGGGATGTATAAAAACAAACAGTATCACGTCCGGCCCCTGGCCGATATTCTGGAGGACATCGACATGGCCCGGGAGCACTTTACCGACTTCGGCAGCTTCCCTCTGGGCATGCCCAGCGTGACCCGGGTGTTTTTGTGTGATGGGGACGCTATCGCCATGGACACGGACGACCTGCTCACCATCCTGCGCCGGCTCTACGAGGCGTTTCCCCGGCTGGAGCGGGTGACCACCTATGCCGGACCCATCTCCACACTGAAAAAGACTCCGGAGGAGTTGAAGGCGCTCCATGCGGGCGGGCTGGGTCGGGTCTATTTGGGGGTGGAGACCGGCTGGGATACGCTGCTCAAAAAGGTGAACAAAGGAGTGAACGCCCAGCAGATGCTGGAGGCCGGCCTGCGCCTGAAGGAAGCGGGACTGGAGCTGTGGGCCATCGTTATGCTGGGTCTGGCCGGACCGGGGGAGGCGTCCGCCACCCACGTTCAAAAGACGGTGGAAATGATCAACGCCATGGCGCCCCGGCATCTGTCCGCCATGACCTATATGCCGGTGGAGGGCACCCCCATGTATCAGGACATCCTGGCCGGGCGGTTCACCTGCCTGACCCCCAGGGAGGCCCTGCTGGAGACCCGGGGACTCATCGCCGGGCTGACGGTGGATCCACTGCACATCACCGCCAATCACCCTTCCAACTATCTGCCTATCAAAGGCGGCCTGCCTGAGGACCGGGACAGGCTGCTGGCCCTGGTGGACAGCGCCCTGAACGGGGAGACAGACATCCGAAAGGGGCGCCCTCGGATCCTATAAGGCACGGAAAGACAAAAGAGCGATATTTGAGCGCCTCATAGAGCTGCTCTGAATCATAAAACAGAACATGCTGTCAAGGAGAGATCTCGCGTTTCTGAATCCTTGGCGGCATGTTCTGTTTTATTTCCTTTTGAACCTTATAATTGGACAAAATTACCACGCAAAAAAGTGTTTGTCCCCACCCGCGTATCCATTTTCTTCATGATATAGTACCAGCTATGCGTTAATAGAGCGACACGTTTTGTTCTCTTTTCCTATTCTGTGACGGAACAGCTGACATGAGCTGTGCACCCTTTGCGCGTTCAGGTGCAGGCTGTCTTGTTTCAGAGTGTAAGCAGCCTGCGATCCAGCTGGCGAGGATGGTGCCCCCCTTTTTCGATCCGCCCGCCTGTTTAGACTTTTTTTGAAGAGGCTTGCCCGTATAATGCTTGTCAGGAGGGATAGCCATGACCGTGGTATACATAGACCTGCTGTTTTTGCTCAATCTGGTGGCCAATTACCTGTTGCTGCTGGCGGGAGGAAGGCTGGCGGGGACCATTCTGCGCCGAGGCTGGATGGCTCTCGGGGCGGCAGTAGGTGCTTTGTACGCATGTGTACTGTTCCTGCCTGGCTGTCAATGGCTGTCCGCATGGCCTTGCCGCATCGCTGTGGGGGTGGCTATGGCTGTGGCAGCCTATGGGACAGGTCGACAGCTGCTGCGGGGGACGCTGCTGTTTTTCGCCGCCTCTGCGGCTCTGGCAGGGCTGGTGCTGGCAGCAGAGCTGCTGGGCAGCGGACCGCTGACCATGCCCAATGGAGTGTACTATTCCCAATTTGACCTGCGGCTGCTACTGGTACTGTTTGTGCTGTGCTATTTTATTCTGTCTGTATTTTTCCGACGGTTGGGCCGGCACAGCGGGGGAGAGCTGGTGAAACTGGACATGAAGCTGTTTGGCAAGGAAATTCACTTAACAGCTCTGAGGGATACCGGGAACACGCTGACTGACCCGGCCACCAACCGCCCGGTGGTGGTAGCTGATTACAGCGCGGTAAAGCCCTGCCTGCCACAGCAGGCTGACCCCAGCCGTCCAGTGGAGAGCATCCGGCAGTTGCACACTGCGGGGGTGAAGGGATGCCGTCTGCTGCCGTTCCGGGCAGTAGGGACGGAGATGGGGTTGCTGTTGGCGGTGCGAGCGGATAGCGTCAGCGCGGATGGAAGGTCCCTGGGGCCGCTGTTGGTGGCGCTGTCCCCCGGCCCGGTGAGCGACGGCGGGGGCTATCAAGGACTGATTGGAGGACTGTGAAATGAGATGGATCGTTCAGGTTCAGGGGTTCTGGCGGCTAAGGCTGCTGCTCGCCCGATGGGGCATTTTGCAGCCTGGAAAAATTATGTACATCGGGGGCAGCGACGTTCTGCCTCCACCCTTAAGCCGAGAGGAAGAGACTGCGTATCTTGCTAGGTTGGAGGGAGAAGGAGCAGACCGGGAGGATGCCCGGGCTGCGCTCATTGAGCACAATCTGCGGCTGGTAGTGTACATCGCCCGACGGTTTGAAAATACTGGAGTGGGCATCGAGGATCTGATCTCCATTGGGACCATCGGGCTGATCAAGGCGGTGGGAACCTATAACCCGGGAAAAAACATCAAGCTAGCCACCTATGCCTCTCGCTGTATTGAAAATGAGATCTTGATGTATTTGCGCAAGATTTCCACCCGGCGCAACGAGGTTTCCTTTGACGAGCCGCTCAACACCGATTGGGATGGCAACGAGTTGCTGCTCAGCGACGTATTGGGTACTGAGGGTGACATGGTGATGAAGCCCATCGAGGAGGATGTAGACCGGGCCTTGCTATTTGAAGCGGTCAGCCGCCTATCAGAGAGGGAACAGACGATCATCACCCTGCGTTTCGGGCTGAATGGGAAACAGGAGCGAACCCAAAAGGAGGTGGCGGACCTGCTGGGCATCTCACAGTCTTACATCTCTCGGCTGGAAAAACGCATCATCTCTCGGCTGAAAAAGGAGATCCTGCGGATGCTGTGAAGCGGACGGGCGGGAAGGATACTTTGAGCAGAGATCCAGCCGACCGCTCAAACCGATACGGCCTGCCCAACCGTATCTTTTGACCGGGCTGAAAATTCCCCCTTGACAACCGGAAAAAAACTGGTATAATAGTCCATGCTGTCGCTGAGAAGTGCAGAAAAGATACGGTATGACCGACTTGGAGTGGTATCGAAGTGGTCATAACGAGCACGATTGGAAATCGTGTAGTCGGTAACACGGCTCGAGGGTTCGAATCCCTCCCACTCCGCCAAATCGGAGCAAGCGTTGTATCGCTTGCTCCGACTTTTTTGTAAAGACAGAGTACGCTCATTCTGCACTGAGGACGGGGCATAATCTTTTCTGCAGCCGACCGCGCTCTAGCGCCGGAGGCTCTGTTCACTTTATAGAAGGGAAAAGGCCAATTGGGTGACTCTATTCTACAAGTTGCGAAAAACGAAAAAATAGGGTTGACTTTTTCCGTGAGTTCTGCTATGATAACCCTTGCGTTGAGGCTGATCATTCGGCTGCGGCGATTTTTTATGGGGGTATAGCTCAGCTGGGAGAGCGCTTGAATGGCATTCAAGAGGTCAGCGGTTCGATCCCGCTTATCTCCACCAAGTACAACTGAATATGGCGTATCTGAAAGACTTCTGTTGGAAGGGTATGGGGGTATAGCTCAGCTGGGAGAGCGCTTGAATGGCATTCAAGAGGTCAGCGGTTCGATCCCGCTTATCTCCACCATGGGATACGCAAAAAGGCTTGTTTTCGTGAGAAAACAAGCCTTTT
>CDZQ01010538.1_pt1 | contig 60820 bp, 48 predicted proteins | sample 554831 | NCBI WGS metagenome assembly CDZQ01 (sample SAMEA3182112, study PRJEB8094) | gut metagenome | biome: human; feature: gut; material: Stool; isolation source: human stools | place: Canada | collected 2013-05-06 | reverse complement strand
GGAAAGAAGGGGATGGCTGGAGCCATCCCCTTCTCTTATGCGACAAAACGCACCGGCGCCGGACAATGATGTCCGGCGATGACCGACAAAACAGCCCGTCTATTTCACGACAGAACAGGCCGTCTGCGACAATTTATTTTCCAACTGCTATGATTTTATTACATTGAAATGAAAAAGTAAATATGGAAATTAAATTTTATGTTTATGCGGTTATGTCCGGCATCGCTCTTATTTTGCTTGCAAAGGCGCAGGTTCTAATAAGAAGGTTTTAGAAGGAGGAAACAGATATGAAAAAGAGAACACTTGCCCTGATCCTGTCCGCAGCCATGTGTCTGTCTGTAGCCTTGTCCGGCTGTACGGCGGACGAACCCAGCCAGAGCGCCTCCACTCCCGCGCCCGGAGGAGAGACCAGCGCCCCCGCCGAGGAGGGCGGAAAAAGTCTGACCATTGCGGTACTGAACGATGTCATCTCTCTGGACCCTGCGGCAAAGGACAGCAGCTCCGAGATGCAGATGGCGTCTCACCTGTACGATCCCCTGGTGGACTACGACGCCGACCTTACCAAAAAGCCCGGTCTGGCTGAGAGCTGGACCATCTTGGAGGACGGCGTGACTTGGGAGTTCAAGCTCCGCCAGGGCGTGAAATTCTCCAACGGAAACGATTTTAACGCCGATGATGTGGTATTCAGCTTTGAGCGGATCCTCAACGACCCCACCTTGGAGATGGGGGTGTACCTTATGCGCCTCCAGGAGGTCAAGAAGGTGGATGATTACACCGTACAGTTGGTGACCAAGATCCCCTATCCTGTGTTTGCCGGCAGCCTGGTCCATATCATGATGCTGGACAAGGAGACCTGTGAGGGCCTCACCAGTGAAGAGATTGCCGCCAATCCCGTGGGCACCGGGCGCTATCGCCTGGAGGAGCACGTGAAGGAATCCTACATCAAGCTGGTCCGCAACGACGATTACTGGGGTGAGCTCCCCGAGGCGGAGACCGTAGAGTTCCGCGTCATAGCCAACGCGGCCACCCGCACCACCGCCCTGATTAACGGCGAGGTGGATTTCATCTCCAACATCCCCGTGATGGACGTGGATCGCCTGAAGAGCGACGCCAACATTCAGGTGGTCACCAACCCCAGCCTTTCCTGCAGCTATATGGGCTTTGACCTCCTCAATGAGCACGGTTCCGCCGGCACCGACGACCCCAATCCGCTCCTCAACGTAAAGGTCCGCCAGGCCATCTATCATGCCATCGACATCCAGACCATCATCGACACCGTAATGAACGGCTATGCCACTGTGGCCAACTCCTATATGCCCAGCATCTGCGTGGGATACAATCCGGATGCAGAGCGTCCTGCCTATGATCCCGAGCTCGCCAAGCAGCTCCTCGCTGAGGCCGGCTATCCCGACGGCTTCTATCTCCGCATCGACGCCCGCAGCGACAGCGACATGAACGCCGACCAGGTGTCTCAGGCCATTGCCAGCTATCTGGAGAAGGTGGGCATCACCACTGAGGTGAACCTTCTGCCCCGCGCCTCCTTCTATGAGAAGGTGGATGCGGAGAATCTTCAGTCCTCCTTCTTTATGGCCGGCTGGGGCGACGGCTCCGGCGAGGGCATGGTCATCTTTAACGACATGCTCTATACTTATAACGGCAAGCCCGGCATGGGCGAAGGCAACAAGGGCCACTACAGCAATCCCGAGGTGGATGCGCTGCTGGACGAAGCATCTGTTGAGGCCGACCAGGACAAGCGCGCGGCCCTGGTGGAGCAGGTGGATCAGATCGCCCGGGACGAGGCCGCCTATGTGCCCTTGTTCTTCAAGGATAATATCTTCGGCGTGCGCGCCGGGCTGCAGTACACCCCCCGCTCCGACGACCATATCCTGGCTTGGGATTTCACCTTTTAAGACAACGTAAGAACCATCGCTGGGAGGAGGAGGACGGGTGCCGTTCTCCTCCCCCTTTCTACCTCCCGCCAACAGGGGTGCAGAGCCCATAAATGAGGTGTTACCGTGTTCAAGTATTTCCTGAAACGGCTGGCGCAGATGGTGGTCACCCTTTTCATCGTGTCCATCCTGGTGTTCGTTCTGGCCAACTTCATCGGCGATCCCGTCAATATGCTGGTCTCCCCCAAGGCTCCGCCCGAGGTCCGGGATCAGGTCCGGGAAGAACTGGGGCTCAACAAGCCCATTCTGGAGCAGTATGCGATCTTTGTTACCAATGCGCTCAAGGGAGATTTCGGCAAGTCCTACATCTACAAGGAGGATGTACTCTCCCTGATTGCCCAGCGGGCACCCGCTACGCTGGAGCTGGTTTTCGTATCGGTGGTGCTGGCCCTCGTGATCTCCATCCCGCTGGGCGTATATGCGGGGGCCTTTCCAAAACGGAAATCCAGTACGCTGGTGATGGGCGGGTCCATTCTGGGCATTTCCCTGCCCTCCTTCTTCATCGGCATCATGCTGATCTACATCTTCTCCCTGCACCTGCACTGGTTCCCCTCCTCCGGACGGGGGGCAACGGCGACCTTCCTGGGAATGAAGTTCAGCCTGTTTGTGCCCGGCGGGCTCAAATACATCATCCTGCCCGCCCTTACGCTGTCTGTGACCAACATCGCCTCCCTGGTACGGCTCACCCGGGCCGGTGTGATGGAGAACATGCGGCAGGACTACATCAAATTCGCCCGTGCCAAGGGCGTGTCCACCCGAAAGGTCCTTTTCGGTCACGCCCTGAAAAATGCCCTGATCCCGGTCATCACGGTGTTCGGCATGGAGATCGGCTCGCTCATCGCCTTCACAACGGTGACTGAGACCATCTACTCCTGGCCGGGCCTCGGCAAGCTTCTCATCGACTCCATCAACTCGGTGGACCGGCCAGTCATCGTGGCCTATCTGATCCTCACCACCGTGCTGTTTGTGTTCATCAACTTTGTGGTCGACCTCCTCTATACGGTCATCGACCCGAGAATCGAATTCAGGTGATGCGCTATGAGTGAAATGGAAAAAAAGAGCACAGCCCCCGACAAGAGCTGGCTCCAGCGCGCTGCTGAGTCCGAGTTCTTCCACAACTACAAGCGCAGTCCCTCCGCCATCATCGGCACGGTAATCGTGGTGCTGGTACTGTTCATCGCCCTTTGCGGGCCGCTGTTTGCCCCGCAGAACCCTTACGATGTGGGCTCCCTCTCCCTTACCGACTCCTACAAGCCTCCTATGTGGCAGGAGGGGGGCGAGCCCCATTTCATTTTTGGCACCGACAGTCAGGGGCGTGATATCTTCAGCTCCCTCATCTATGGAAGCCGCATCTCCCTCTTCATCGGCGTGGTGGGGACTCTGCTGGCCTGTGCGGTGGGCATCACCCTGGGGCTCATCTCGGGCTACTTCGGCGGGAAGGTGGACGCCCTCATCATGCGCCTGGCAGATATCCTGCTCTCTTTCCCGGATATCCTGGTGGCCCTTTTCATCATGACCATGTTCGGGCGGGGCGTGAGCAAATTACTAGTGGTTTTTACTATTATTGGATGCGTCACATATATCCGCACCGTCCGGGCCGAAGTGCTAACGGTGAAACAGATGGAATATGTGGATGCGGCCAGGGTCATCGGCATCCCCAATCTTCTTATTATCGCCAAGCACGTGCTGCCCAATGTCATGACCACCATCATCGTCCTCTCCACCATGAAGGTGGGCGGGCTCATTCTGGCTGAGGCCACCCTGAGCTTTCTGGGCGTGGGTGTCCCGGTCACGGAGCCCTCCTTGGGCATGCTGGTCAAGAACGGCTTCGACGTGCTGTTCAGCGGATACTGGTGGATCGCGGTGCTGCCGGGCATCTACATCATGCTGATCGTGTTTGGGATCAATCTTTTGGGGGATTTCCTGCGCGATGAGTTCAACCCGAAGCTGAAGTAAGGGGGAGGAGAGAGATGAGCGAAACACTGCTGCAGGTGGAAAATCTGCGGACCTATTTCCATACCTTCCGGGGCGTGGTCAAGGCGGTGGACGGCGTCAGCTTTTCCCTGGATGAGGGGCAGGTGCTGGGTATCGTGGGCGAGTCGGGCAGCGGCAAATCCGTCAGCAGCTTTTCCATCCTCAAACTGATCGAGCCGCCCGGCGTGGTGGAGTCGGACAAGATCCTCTTCCGGGGCGAGGACATCAGCAAAAAGAGCGAAAAGGAAATGATGAAGATCAGGGGCAAGGAGATCTCCATGGTATTCCAGGACCCCATGACCTCCCTGAATCCGCTCTATACTATTGAAAAACAGATCACCGAGATGCTGGATCTCCACCAGAAGCAGATGTCCAAGCAGGAAAAACACGCGCGGTGTGTGGAGCTGCTGCATCTGGTGGGCATCCCCAACCCGGAGGACCGGCTCAAGTCCTATCCCCACCAGTTTTCCGGCGGTATGCGTCAGCGGGTCATCATCGCCATCGCCCTGGCGGCCAACCCCAAACTCATCATCGCCGACGAGCCCACCACTGCCCTGGACGTGACCATCCAGGCCCAGATCCTCAAGCTCATGGACAAGCTGGTGAAGGAGCAGGACGCCGCCCTCATTCTCATTACCCACGACCTGGCGGTGGTCTCTCAGATGGCGGACCGTATCATCGTTATGTACTGCGGCAAGATCGTGGAGAGCGGCTCCCGGGACGACGTGATCCATCGCCCCAGCCACCCCTATACCGTGGGACTCCTCAACTCCATCCCCCGGATGGGAGAGGACCAGGACCGGCTGGAGTCCATCCCCGGCATGGTTCCCAGCATGCTGGACCTGCCCCAGGGGTGCTACTTTGCCCCCAGGTGCAAATACTGCCAGGATATCTGCCACACCAGGGCCCCTGAAAATCATGAAGTGGGTCCGGGCCACTGTGCGGCCTGCCACTTTCCGCTGACAGGAGGTGGGAGCCATGAGTAAGATCCTTCAGGTGGAACACTTGGTGCAGGAGTTCAATCTCACCAAGGACTTTCTGGATAAGGTAAAATTCAAAAAGGGACGATTCTCTCTGGAGAATCAGGTGGTCCACGCGGTCAACGACGTCAGTTTCGACGTGGAGCAGGGCGAGGTGTTCAGCTTGGTGGGCGAGTCCGGATGCGGCAAATCCACCACGGCACGTACGGTCATCAAGCTCATCGAGCCAAAGGCGGGCAAGATCACGTTTGACGGGCGTGACATCACCCGCCTCAAGCCCCAGGAGATGCGCCCCGTCCGCCGGGAGATGCAGATGATCTTCCAGGACCCCTATGCCTCCCTCAACCCACGCCAGAAGGTCATGGAGATCCTCACCGAGCCGATGCTCTTCCACAAGCTGTGTACCAGAAAAGCGGAGGCGGAGGAGAAGGCGGTCAACCTGCTGGAGAGGGTAGGCCTCAGTTCCGAGCAGGCCAATCGCTACCCCCATCAGTTCTCCGGCGGCCAGCGCCAACGCATCGGCATCGCCCGGGCTTTGGCGGTGGAGCCCAAGTTCATCATCGCCGACGAGCCGGTATCCGCCCTGGACGTGTCCATCCAGGCCCAGATTTTGAACATTCTCATGGATCTGAAGGACGAATTCCACTTCTCCTATCTGTTTATCGCCCACGACCTGAGCGTGGTCAAGCATATCAGCGACAGTCTGGGCGTCATGTATCTGGGCTCCATCGTGGAGCGGGCGCCCAAGAAGACCCTCTTCCGCAACCCGGTCCACCCCTATACCAAGGCGCTCTTTTCCGCAGCTCCTACCATTGACGAGAACAACATCGCCGAATCTCAGGAGCTGCGTGGGGAGATCCCCAGTCCCATCCACCTGCCCTCCGGCTGTCTTTTCCACGATCGCTGCCCCATGGCCTGCCCGGACTGCGCTCGGAAGGTCCCGGAACTCAAAGAGGTGGAGCCCGGCCACTTCGCCGCCTGCCACCTGCTGTAAAAACAAGGGGATCCGGCGCGGGCGGACCAACCCGCGCACCCTTGCGGGGGCGGCCATGCCGCCCCCTCTTTTTGATTGTCCATCGCGGAATGGACCATAAGGAGGAAGAAAAGTATGGAACTGCAACTTGTGAGGGAGTATGGCGCCAGACCTTGGGACGGCGTGGTGGTCCCGCTGGGAGAGGGGGACCTGGAGGGCTATCAGGGACCTTGGGAAAAGGAACTCGCCGCGGTCCGCGCCTCAGGGCGGTTTGCTGGAAAAGCGGGTGAGATCTACCGGTTTTCCGCCCTTACAGAGGGAGGGCTGACCCAGATCTTCCTGCTTGGACTGGGGAAGAACTGGGACCTGGAGCGGGTGCTGGACGACTGCGCCAAGGTCTACCGCCAGTGCCAGGAGCTGAGGCTGGGCGCGGTATGTACCGATCTGCGGGGGCTGGAGCCGCAGTTTACCCCGGCGCTCTTTCAAAAGGCGGCGGAGGCCGCGGCCCTCACCGGCTACCGCTTCGACAAGTATAAGACGGTCCCTACGCCGGCGGGGATCAGGACCGCCGCCTTTCTCTGCGAAGAGTCGGAGCGCTATGAGGCCGCTTTGGCGGAGGCGGAGGTGTCTGCCCAGGCCACCTGTATTGCGCGGGACCTCATCAACGAGCCCCCGACGGTGCTCACCCCCGCTAAACTGGCCCAGGCGGCACAGAGCCTCTTTGAGGGTACGCCTGTGAGGGTGACCGTCTACGGCAGAGATGAGGTGGAGCGCATCGGTCTCACCGCCTTTCTGGAAGTGGGGAAGGGCTCAATCCAAGAGCCCAAGCTCATTGTCATGGAGTATACCGGCGCGCAGGGGGAAAAGAGCCGCCTGGGACTGATCGGCAAAGGACTTACCTACGACAGCGGCGGCTATTCGCTCCAGTCGTCCGAATTCATGGAGACCATGCAGCACGATATGAGCGGAGCGGCCGCCGTGATGGGCACCCTGTGGGCGGCTCAGAAGCGGGGCGTCCGGCTCAATGTCACCGGCGTGGTGGCCGCATGCGAGAATAAACTCTCGGCCACCGCCTATGTGCCCGGCGATGTGATCCGCTCTATGTCCGGGCGGTACATTGAGGTGAACAACACCGATGCGGAGGGCCGCATCACGCTGGCCGACGCCGTGACCTATGCCAAGCAGTGCTGTGGGGTGGACCGCATCGTGGATATCGCCACCCTCACCGACGGCATCCAGACCGCTCTGGGGAACCGCCGCTGCGGGCTCTTCACCAACAGCCGAGCCTTGGCCGCACAGGTGGAGGCAGGAGCTGCCGCTGCCTGCGAGCGGGTGTGGGAGCTGCCCTGCGACGAGAATCTCCGCCGGGTGCTGGACTCCCGGGTGGCCCACCTGAAAAACAGCGCCATGGGCTCCAGCGTAGGTGGGTACGCCACTGTGGGGGCCATGTTCATCAAGGAGTTCGCCGAGGATACGCCTTGGGTCCATCTGGACATCGGCGGTACCGCGTGGACCACCGAGTGTGAGGGGATCTATACCAAGGGCGGCATCGGCTTCGGCACCCGGATGCTCTATGAGACGCTCAAAGAGATGGAAAAGGAGGGGCAGCGGACATGAAGAAGCTGGCGCTGACCGATTTCCTCAAATACCGGTATCCCTCCGCTCTGGAGCTCTCCCCTGACGGAAGATATCTGGCCTTTGCCCTCAAGGAGACCGACAGAGAGGGGGACGGCTACCGCTGGAATCTGTGGCTGTGCGATCTGGAGAGCGGGGAGAGCCGGCAGATCACCCGGGGAGACGCCCAGAGACAGGCCGTTTGGGAGGACGACACCCATGTTCTCTACAAGACCACAGAGCTGGATGAGGCCCTGCGGACGCGGGGACTTGAGGAGGAGTGGACGGTATACCGCCGCCTGGACGTGCGCACCGGTGAAGAAAGCGAGGCGTTCCGCCTCCCTATGTCCGTGACCGGGATCTGGAGGATGGACCCAGGGCGCTACATCTTTACGGCCGAGACCCATTTGGACCGGCCCAATCTCCTGGAGCTGGCGGGAGAGGCCCGGGAAGGGGAGATCGCCCGCCGCCTGCGGACCAGAGGATATAAAGTTCTTACCGAACTCCCCTTGTGCGAGAACGGGGTGGGGATGTATAATCAAACCAGAAACACGCTGTTCCTCTACCTGGAGGCCACCGGAGAGTACCGCAGGCTCACTCCGGACGACTATGATGTGAACCATGTGAATGTCCGACCCGGCCAGGTGCTCTTCACCGCATTCCCCTTCCGGGATGTGAAGCCGGTCACCGAGGGGATGTACCGCTGGGATGCGGACCGGGATGAGACGGTCACTCTTATTCCACCTGACAAATACAGCATCGACTATGTGGGATATCTGGGCCGGAAGGCCCTCTGCCTGGGACTCGTCATGCGGGACTACGGCGTATATGAGCATCCTACTTTCTTTGTGGTGGATAAGGAAGGGGAGGAGGACCTGGGCCGCTATGACCGCCGGGTCAACTCCGAGGTGGTCACCGACTGCTTCTCCGGCTCCACCACCGGACAGAGGATGGTGGGGGAGACCCTTTATTTCCTCAATACCGACGGTGTGGGCTCCTGCCTGTGCGCATGGGAGAGGGAGACCGGTGTGCAGCCACTCTTCGGCGGTGATGACTATCTCATCGATTTCGATACCAAGGACGGGAAGACATTCCTCTTCTCCGCCGCTGTGGGGCTGAAGCTCCCTGAGGTGTACCGCTGGAGCGGCGGAGAGCTGGAGCAGCTCACCAGTTTCAATGGGGATGTTCTGGAGGGGGTGACCCTCTCCGCACCGGAGCGGCTTACCTTTACCGACTCCGACGGGGTGGATATCGACGGTTTCGTGATGAAGCCGGTGGGCTATGAGCCGGGCAAGCGGTATCCGGGCATCCTCCACATCCACGGCGGGCCTAAGATGGTGTTCGGTCCCGGCTTCCACCACGAGATGCAGCTCTGGGCGGCCTCCGGCTATTTTGTGTACTACTGCAACCCCAGGGGAAGCTGCGGCAAAGGTAATGCCTTTGCCGACCTTCAGGGCAGATACGGGGATGTGGACTTCCGGGACCTGATGGAGTTCACGGACGAGGTCCTGCGACGGTATCCCGACCTGGACGCCGGACGGATGGGAGTAGCCGGCGGATCCTACGGCGGCTTTATGACCAACTGGGTCATCGGCCACACGGACCGTTTCCGCTGCGCTGTGTCCCAGCGGAGCATTGCCAACTATGTTGGGGACTATCTCCTCTCCGACATCGGCTACTATTACGTGCCCGACCAGCAGCTTGGCACCATTTGGGATCACCCCGAGCGGCTGTGGAAGGCATCCCCCCTCACCTATGCCGACCGGGTCAAGACCCCCACGCTCTTCATTCACGCAGATAAGGATTACCGCTGTACGCTTGCCAATGGTCTGGAGATGTTCGCGGCCCTCAAACTCCACGGGGTGGAGAGCAAGCTGTGCATGTTCTATGGAGAGAACCATGGTCTGAGCCGGGAGGGCAAGCCCTCCAACCGAATCAGCCGGCTCAGTGAAATTCTGGGCTGGATGGAGGAGCACTTGAAGACAGAATAGGAGGAGCCTATGGGCCGGATCGACCTTGACCGCCCGGTGGAGCGCCGGGGTACTGATTCCTTCAAATGGGATGCCGTGGGCCGTTTTTTCGGCCGGGAGGACGTCATCCCCATGTGGGTGGCGGATATGGACTTCCCCTGTGCGCCAGAGATTTTGGAGGCGTTTGAGGTGCGCGTCCGGCACGGAGTCATGGGCTATACGGTCCGGAACGATGGCTATCTGGCGGCGATCCGGAACTGGTTTTCCAGCCGCCACGGCTGGGATATCCCCGAAGAGCACCTGGCATTTTCACCGCCGGGCGTGATTTTTGCGGTGAACGTGCTTTTGGAACTGTTGACACAGCCGGGGGACCGGGTGGTGATGCAGACGCCCAATTATGACGCCCTGATGGATTCTGTAGAGAAAAGTGGTCTGGAGATCGCCAGGAATCCCCTGAAGGCAAAAGACGGGCGGTATGAGCTGGACTTTGACGGCCTGGAACCCCTCTTGGCCGATCCCAGGACCAAGGTCATGCTCATGGCAAATCCCAACAATCCCACGGGGCGGCTGTGGACGGAGGAGGAGCTGCGGCGGCTGGGCGAACTCTGCCTGGCCCATAAGGTCATGATTCTCACCGATGATATCCACTGCGATTTCGCCATGCAGGGGCACCGCTATGTGCCCCTGCCGTCCCTGTCACCGGAGCTGGCGGAGCATACCGTGCTGTTTACCTCCACCAATAAGACCTTTAACCTGGGAGGACTTCAGACGGCCACTGTGGTCATCGGAGATGCAGAGCTGAGGGAGCGCTACTGCGGGGCTATGCTCCGCTATCAGACGCGGCTGGACAATCTATTTGGCGCCATTGCCTTGGAGACTGCCTATGAGAAGTGCGGCTACTGGCTGGATGAAGTCCTCTCCTATGTGGCGGAGAACCGGCAGGTGTTGGCGGAATATGTGTTGGAACATCTGCCGGGCCTAAAGCTGTACCATATGGACGCGACCTATTTTGCATGGATCGATTTCAGCGGTCTTGGCAAGGAAGAGGGGCTGGAGGACTTCCTAGTGAAGGAGTGCGGCGTGGCCTTTACGCCGGGACGGGAGTTCGGTCCCGACTGCGGAGCGTTCATGCGGGTCAATCTGGCCTGCCGGAGGGCGATTATGCTGGAGGCGTTCCGACGGATCGAAACGGCACTGAAAAAATGAAAACAGGCGGGAGTCCCTTCCATCTGGCGAGGGCCTCCCGCCTGTTCTGCATTTTGGGAGGGACCTTTGCGGAGTACAGGATAGCCACCCGGATTGCAAAACAAAAGGTGCCATTTTATAAATGTAACAAAATGGATTTTGGCTTTCGGTTGATTTATAGTGGGGTTTGTACTATAATAGCCGCTGAATGGAACGCCCTGTCGTCGATTTCAGCCATATCATTCCGACAGGGGCCGTCAAGAGGGGCAGCTCTTTTTGAGAAGGAAAGCTGCGGAGCAATGTGTTCAGATGTCCAGGAAGGGACCATGCTGAGCGTTCAAGAAAGGCATAATGGATGGAGAAATTTCCGTTTCTGAGCGAGGTTTTTGACAGCATCAACGAGGGAATTTATATTCTCAACCGGCAAGGAGATTATATCTACTGCAACAGCGCATTCCTCAAAATGGTAGGGGCCACCCGGGACGATGCACTGGGACTGAACGCCTTTCGGCTGGTGCCGGAAGGGCAGGTCTCCATCAGTGTGGCGGTGATGGCCTTTGAACAGAAGAAAAAGCTGTCGGTCATCAACAATGTGTGTACCCCCAAGGGATATCACTATCGGCAGTTGGCGACCGCAACGCCCATCTTTGACAGTGTGGGAGAGATCGAGTACATGCTGGTGGAGATGGTCCGGCTGGACCTCTTCAAAAAACGGTATCAGCAGGCGATCCTGGATGAGGATGCGGACTGCATTGAGGTTCCGGGCCTGGGGGAAGCGCTTGCGGATCGGCCGGAGACTTTTGTGGCAGAGAGCCAGAGCATGAGAGCGCTGCTGGATATGGCGAAACAGGTGGCCGGGGTGGACTCCACGATCCTCATCAGCGGAGAGACCGGCACGGGAAAAGAGGTCCTGGCCAATTTCATCCATAGGCACAGCCATCGCGCGGACCGGCCCATGGTAGAGATCAATTGCGCCGCTTTGCCGGAAAATCTGCTGGAGGCGGAGCTGTTCGGCTATGAAAAAGGCGCGTTCACCGGCGCGCTGAACACGGGCAAGCCCGGTATGGTGGAGGAGGCGAACGGCGGCACCCTGTTCCTGGACGAGATCAACTCCCTTCCCCTGGCGCTCCAGGGGAAGCTGCTCCGGGTGCTGGAGAGCCATAAGAGCAAACGCCTTGGAGCGGTATCCGAACGGGAAATCGATTTCCGTCTATTGGCCGCCACCAATCAAGACCTGAAGACCTGTGTGGAGAAAGGGAGCTTTCGGGCCGACCTCTATTACCGGCTCAATGTCATCCCGCTGGAGATCCCTCCGCTGCGAAACCGCAGGGAGGATATCATACCTCTGGCGCTTTTCTTCCTGGACCATTTTTGCAGAAAATATGGGCGCACCAAGGTGTTTACCAAAGGTGTGTTCAACCAGATGATGTGTTACGATTGGCCGGGAAACGTGCGGGAACTGAAAAACGTGGTGGAGCGTCTTCTCATCACCAGTTCCGTGGGCACGATGGAAATCCGGCAGATGCCGGAAAATCTGCTGGGGGAGGGCTCCGTCCCTCCGCCGCCGCCTGAAGTCTATCCGGCTGATTGGGAGAGTATTTACCAGTATGACCCAGAGGACTTTTCCCTGAAAAAATATATGAATTTTTGTGAAAAGCAGGTGGTGGCGGCAGCGCTGAAACGCTGCGGAAGCAGCTATAAGGCGGCAGAACTGCTGAAGACCGACCAGTCCACCATCATCCGAAAGCGGCAAAAATACGGCATATCATAAAGGGTAAAATGTGCAGGCAATGCATTTTCGCATTGTCTGCACATTTGCATTATGGAGAGCCCGAAAATAATGCGGATTTACATCGGCGCGGAGAAGACCGTATGGGGACTCCCACAAAGTTTTCCCAGGCAGTAGAAGGGGTTGCGGGGACAGCGAAAAAGTTGGCACACTGATTGCATAAAGATAAAGGCGAGACCCGACGATCCGGAGCGGCGGGCAAGAAAGGGGGCACAATAGTATATTAAAGTTTCGAGCACATATTTGCGAATAGAGTAATGCAGAGTCCTGGACGGATACAGCTATGCGTACTGACTCAAGAAGAGAAAGGAGATTCGGTGCCGTGTCCACAAGTGTTCTGATCTCACTACTGGTTGTAGTGGTTGCATTTGCATTGTTTTTCAACCTCAGCTTTAAGGGGGTCAATCTGTTCCTGACGGTTTTTGCCTGTACATTTCTGGTCACTCTTTGTACTGCGGATGGTATTACCTCAATTTTTACAAGTTTCTTACCTGCTGTAGGGAACATGTTTCAGCAATTCTTTTTGCTATATACCATTGGCGGTGCCTTTGGCTTTTGCCTGATGGAGAGCGGACTGGGGTCGGCTATGGCTATACATCTGATCAAAGTCTTTGGAGAGAAATGGATTGCAGTGGTTTTGTTCGTTATCACCTGCCTGATGATGGCGGCTGGCGTAGCCTCTTATCAGTACGCTATTCTGGCGATTGCCCTGCCGGTCCTGAAGAAGTTGAATATGTCCAGAAAGGTAGCTCTTGCTGCAATGTCTGCCGGGGCGGGCTCCGTGGCATATGGCACTCTCATTGGCATGCCCAATGCGCTAAATATTGCGCCTACTACCTATCTGGGCACCACCACTATGGCGGGTCCAGTGATCAGCCTGATCTGTACGGCGTTTTCTGTTGTTTTTATTGTCGCCTATCTGATGCTTCTCACCAACCGGTTGAAGAAAAAGGGCGAGGGCTTTGTAACCTATGAGGATGATCCCAAAAACGATCAGAATGAATCTACGCTGCCTCCCGCATGGAAGGGATATATTTGCGTGGCGGCCATTATCGGGCTGAGTCTTCTGTTTCAGGGACTTGGAATCACGGCCCTGCAGGCGACCACATATGCCCAGGTGCTGTCGATTATCCTGCTCTTCCTGCTTGTGGGGAAGAAGTTCCTGCCCCATGTGTTCCAGACCTGTGTGCGAGGGATTCAAGGCTCCCTGATTCCCGTCGTGTTCATCTCCATCGTGATTGGCTATGGTACTGTGGTGCAGCAGACGCCTGTGTTTAACTGGCTGGTTGAGAAAGTGCTGTCCATGAATATGCACCCCTATCTGCTTACCTTTGTAGCGGTGAATCTGCTTGCCGGCATGACGGCGAACGGCACAGGCGGTGTGACCTTGTTTATGAAGACCTTTGGAGATTCGATCATCAATAATCCCGCCATTAATTTGGGCGCGCTCCACCGCATTGCTGCGATTTCTGGTGCTGGATTCGATTCTCTACCCCACAACGGCGCAATCGCATTCCAGTTGTCTGTATTCAAGCTGTCCTATAAGGAAGGATATTTCCAGCAGTTTATGATGTCTGTATTGGTCAATCTACTGGCAGGTCTGCTTGCAGTCATCATAGCGATGCTGTTCTATTAAACAAAATAAACATTTGGCCCATATGGACAACGAGTTTAATTTTATCAGGAGGTCATTATTATGGGAACCCCCATGGCTGATTATGTCAAGTTGCCGGAACTGGAAGAGTACAAGGAGTGGTTTAAGGACTTTGCCGACCTGTACCGTGAAGACGGCATCCTTCAGGTGACTTGGAAAACGCTGGACGGCCCCATGCAGCACAGCGGAATGTCCCATCGTGCCATTGGACAACTGGTCCGTATCCTGTCCATGGATTTCAAGAATGAGATCATTATTTTTACCCATATCGGAGATAGCTGGATGACGGAGTCCGACCCCAACGGGTGGGAGACCTACTCCAAATTGCCTACCGAGCGTTTCCAACACCAGTATTTTGATGATACGAATCTGATCAAAAACATGATTTTTGACCTGGACGTGCCTACAATCGGCGCGATTCCGGGGCCGGGGTTCCACTGGGATTCCGCCATGCTCAGCGATGTGACCATTGCGTCTGAGGACACATGGATGGAAGTGCCCCATGCGCACGGCGGTCTGGTGCCAGGCGACGGCATGGGCCTGATGGCGCAGCACTACTTTGGCACAAAGCGCGGCAACTACTACATGATGACCGCACGCCAGTGGACCGCCCAGCAGATGCTGGACTGGGGCATGGTCAGCGAAGTCGTGCCCAAGGACCAGGTTATGGCCCGCGCATGGGAGATCGCCCGGATGTGGAAGACCATGCCTTATGAGAACCGCACCATCATGTCCAATCTGGCCAAGCGGCCGCTGAAAAAGCTGCTGGTGGAGGACTTGAAGCTCCACACCGTTTCCGAACAGTACGGCTCCCTGCTGCGCATCGCCGCCGGTGATATGGGTGACACCCACGCTGGTCAGCAGGACGAGAAGTACATCAGCCAGACCAATGACTGGCGCTACTGCCACGATTGGATGCAGCAGCCCCCCACACGCAAGAGCTGGGACGGCTTCCGCACCAAGCCCTTCGAGTGGTTCAAAGAGGTCGAGGATGGGAAAGAGACTAATCCCTTCGACCCCTCCAAACCTGTCAAGCCCTATCGTCCCGAGCCCAAGGACTAAAACTTAACATGCTGAAAGGAGCGATTTATCATGGGAAACCCCCTGGCTGATTACGTCAAGCTGCCTGAGTTTGACGAGTATAAAGAGTGGTTCAAGGCTTTTGCCGACCTTAAGCGGGAGGATGGCATTGTCCAGGTAACCTGGAAGACCAACGACGGCCCCATGCACCACAGCGGCATGTCCCACCGGGCCATCAGTCAGCTTGTGCGTTGGCTGTCCCTGGACTTCAAAAACGAGATTATCATCTTCACCCATATCGGCGACAACTGGATGATCGAGTCCGATGCCAACGGGTGGGAGACCTACTCCAAGCTGCCCACCGAGCGTTTCCAGCACCAGTACTTTGATGACACCAACCTCATAAAGAACATGATCTTTGATTTGGACGTGCCCACCATCGGCGCCATCCCCGGCCCTGGTTTCCACTGGGATTCCGCCATGCTGTGTGATGTAACCATCTGCTCCGAGGACGCAAAAATGGAGGTCCCCCACGCCCAGGGCGGTCTGGTGCCCGGCGACGGCATGGGCCTTATGGCCCAGCATTACTTCGGCACCAAGCGTGGCAACTACTATATGACCACCTCCCGCCAGTTCACCGCCCAGCAGATGCTGGACTGGGGCATGGTCAGTGAGGTCGTGCCCAAGGGTTCTGCCGTGGAGCGCGCTTGGGAGATTGCCCGGATGTGGAAGACCATGCCTTATGAGAACCGCACCATCATGTCCAACCTAGCCAAGCGGCCGCTGAAGAAACTGCTGGTAGATGATTTGAAGCTGCACACCGTCTCTGAGCAGTATGGCTCCCTGTTGCGGATCGCCGCCGGCGATATGGGAGACGGCACTGAGGGTGGCCAGCACGACGAGAAGTACATCAGCCGTATCGCCGACTGGCGCTATGCCACCCGCGACATGGAGGAGCCCCAGACCGCCGAGTCTTGGCGCAGCATGTACTCCAAGGCAGCCGAGTGGTGCAAAAGGGTTGCTGCAGGCGAGATCGAGAACCCCTTCGTGTTTGAACACAGCAACGAGCCCGAAGGCTATGAGGTTTAATTAATTTCCATAGGAATGTCAACTATCGGACAGGGAATGGGGCCCGTTTAGGGGTCCCATTCCCTGCACTAACCCCAAATGGGAGGAGTCAACCTGCAATGAGCAAAACAATTATCACCGCGGCCCTCACCGGCGCGGTCACCCCGGCCGGCTATAACATTCCCGAGACCCCGGAGAAGATCGCCGAGGATGCCTATGCCTGCTGGAAGGCGGGCGCCGCCATCGTCCACCTTCATATGCGGGACGAACAGGGCCTGGGGACCATGGACGCCGCGCGCTTCAAGAAAACCATTGAACTCATCCGGGCCCATGAGGACTGCGATGTGGTCATCAACTGCACCTCCTCCGGCGACAACCGCGTCTCTGGCGGAGATCCCGCAGGCAATGCGATCCGGATGCTCCACATGCGCACCGTGGACGGCATCGAGATGGGCTCCTATGACGCCGGGTCCTTCAACTGGATGCCCTCCGGCGTGTTCATGAATACCCCTCAGTTCCTCCAGGAGCTGGGCGATGTGTACATGGAGCGGGGCATCAAGCCGGAGTTTGAGATCTTTGACACCGGTATGCTGGACATCGTCAACTACTACGTAAAAAAGGGACACCTGCCTGCCGGAAGCTGCCACTACCAGTTCTGCCTGGGCGTGTTGGGCGGAATGCCCGCCACAGTGGAAAACCTCCTCTACCTGAAAAACCACATCCCAGCGGGCTCCACCTGGTCCGCTTTCGGCGTGGGCGCCGGACACCTTCCCATCCTGTATGCGACGCTGGCGCTGGGCGGCAATGTCCGCGTGGGCATGGAGGACAATGTGGTCTATGGCAAGGATAAGGACGGCAACAAGATCATGGCCACCAACCTGATGCTGGTGGAGCGCGCGGTCAGCGCCGTCAAGGTTTTTGGCAAGGAGCCCGCCACCTCCGCCGAGGCCCGCGAGATCCTGGGCATCAAGCCCCTGGCACGGCAAGGAGGAAATCGCCATGAAGGTATCTGACATCAAGAAAGTGGCCTGTGTGGGAGGCGGCGTCATCGGTTCCAGTTGGGCGATCCAGTACGCGATGCGCGGCCTGAGCGTGGCCCTCTACGACATCAACGATGAGCAGCTTTTGAAGAGCCGGGGGCAGATGGAGAAGAGCCTGGACGCTCTGGTCGGTCACGACGCCATCGCCCAGACACAGAAGGCCGAGATCGTTGCCAGGGTCCATCCCACGACCTCCATGGAAGAGGCGGTGTCCGACGCGCAGTTCATCCAGGAGAGCGGCCCGGAGCGCCTGGAGATCAAGCGGAGCATTCTGGCGCAGGTGGAGCAGTACGCCGCGTCCGACGCCCTATACGCCAGCAGCACCTCCGGACTGCTGATTTCCGAGATCGTGGCTGAGGCCGCCCACCCGGAACGCTGTGTGGGCGCCCACCCCTATAATCCCCCCCACCTCATCCCGCTGGTAGAGATCACCCGGGGAGAGAAGAGCTCTGATGAGGTGGTCAAGACCGTATACGATTTCTATCAGTCCATCGGGAAAGAGGCTGTGCTCCTGCGCAAGGAGTGCCCGGGCTTTATCGCCAATCGGCTGCAACTGGCGCTGTACCGCGAGGTGCAGGATCTGGTGATGCGGGGCGTGTGCTCCGTGGAGGATGTGGACAAGGCCCTGGTGTATGGTCCCGGCATCCGCTGGGCCATCTTCGGCCATAACATGATCATGCAGATGGGCAATCCCGGCGGGCTCACCGGGATGGTAAAGATGCTGGGCAATTCCGGCGACGTGTGGCTGGCCGATATGGCCTCCTGGACCCATCAGCCCGACAATTGGAGCGAGGTGGCCCAGCCCGGCGTGGACGAGGAGATGGCCCATTTCCCCGACTATGTGGGGCACACCAACGCCGACTGTATCGCCTACCGTGACAGGATGCTCATCGAGATCCTGAAGCTCCATAAGAAGCTGTGAGCCGGGCACAGGCATTTCAAAAGCGCCGCTGGATCTGCCTGGCCGCCGCTCTGGTCATCTGTGTCTGTGCCGGGTTTGGGTATGCCTGGAGTGTGCTCCAGAATCCCATCGTGGCCGCCCACGGATGGCCGGAGGGCCAGGTATCTCTGGCATATACCGTTACGGTTGTGTGTTCGACCATGGCGCCTCTCTTTTTCGGAGGCTTGATCCGACGCATCAGCACACGGATGTGCATCGCGCTTGGAGCGGTCCTCTTTGGCGGGGGACTGTTCCTGACGGGGGCGATGACCCAGCTATGGCAGCTCTTCCTGTTTTACGGTATCCTCTCAGGTCTGGGATGCGGTTTTATCTATCCCAGCATGATGGCCTACGTGGTCCGGCTGTTTCCGGACCGGTCCGGGCTGGCCTCCGGTCTCGGCACAGCGGCTTATGGCTCAGGGGCGATCCTCTGGGCGCCGACCTCTGCCGTGCTCATGAACACCTTTTCCCTTGCGTGGGCATTCCGCATCTTGGGGATCCTGTTTCTGGCGGTTATACTGGCAGCCTCCCTGCTCCTGGCGGAACCCCCGGAGGGGCTGCGGGAGGCATTGTGCCCCAGCAGTGAGCGGACGGCCTCCCCGGAGGAGGGGGGACTGTGCCGAAAGCAAATGGTGCGCACGCCTGCTTTTTATCTGATCGCGGCCACTTTTACCTGCGGTCTGATTGCCGGCGTGATCGTCATCAGCCAGGCGTCCCCCATTCTGCAGGCTACGCTCTCTTATCGCGCCGAGCGGGCGGCTGTTTTTGTCAGCGTATTCGCCGCGTGCAACATGGCGGGCCGCTTTGTCTGGGGCAGCCTCTCAGACAAGGTGGGGATCCGGAATACGATGGCTGCGGTCTTCGTCCTGTGCATCGCCTCCATGCTGCTGCTAACAGTAGGGGAGCAGGATGTCCTGATTTTGGCGGCTATGGGTCTGGCGGCATCCTGCTACGGCGGATTTGCCTCCGTACTCACGCCATTGACCGCCCAAACCTTCGGCCCCAAGTACATTACGGAAAATTACGGTGTGATGTATGTCGTGTTTGGCTTGGCCAGCCTTATTGGCCCCAGTTTGGCCACCACCTTTAAAACCGTAGGCAACGGCAGCTATACCGGTGCCTATTTGAGCGCCGCGGCCTTGGCGGCGGTGGGTCTGGCGCTCTCCCGCTTACTGAAACCCGTGTCCTGCAAAGGAGAATGTTATGGAACTGAGTAAAGTACGCGCCCGGGAAGAGATCATCGCCAAGTTCCACGACGGGCAGATCATCGCCATCGGCGGTCAGACGGGGCAATATATGCCGGAGCGGCTGATCCAATGTGTGCTGGACAGCGGCGCCAGGCATTTGACCATCTACTCCATTGACACCAGCGATCCCGGAACGGGGGTCGGAAGGCTGATCCGGGCTGGCGTGGTCGACCGGATCATCACCACCCACGTGGGTACCAACCCGGAGACCAACGCCCAGATCCAGGCAGGGACGTTGCGGGCCGAATTCAGCCCCATGGGCAGCTTCATCGAGCGGATCCGCTGCGGCGGGCTGGGTCTGGGCGGCGTGCTGACCAAAACGGGCCTGGGGACTGTGGTGGAGGACGCCAAGCAGACGGTGGAGGTCAACGGCGAACGTTATCTGCTGGAGCCCGCCCTGCGGGCCGATGTGGCCCTTACCCGCTGCCGTCAGGCGGACCCGCTGGGCAATCTGGTCTACCGGGGCAGCACCGGCCACGCCTCCCATCCCGTGGTCGCCACCTGCGGCGACCTGTCCATCGTGGAGTGCGACCACTTCTGCGACCTGGGGGAGATCGGCCCGGATGAGGTCGGGGTGCCAGGGATGTTTGTGGACATGATCCTGGTGTAAGGAGGCAGAGCATGGACAAGAGACATTTGATTGCAAAGCGGGCCGCCCGCTATTTCCAAAGCGGTGATGTAGTAAACCTTGGCATTGGGATTCCAAGCCTGTGCGGAAACTACGCCGAGCCCGGCGTCTTCTTTCAGGCGGAGAACGGGTTTATCGGCGTGGGCGCCACGGCAGAGGGCCTGATGGTGAATGAACGCACTTATAATGCGGGCGGGGTGCCCTTTATCCCTGTACCGGGCAGCAGCGGGTTCGATGTGGCGATGGCCTTTGGCGTCATCCGCTCCGGACGTCTGGCAGCCACGGTGCTGGGCGCCCTCCAGGTGTCGGAACGGGGCGATCTGGCCAACTGGTCCACGCCCGGACGCTCCTTCGGTATGGGAGGCGCCATGGACCTGGTCAACGGCGCCCGGAAGGTCATCGTAGCCATGGAGCACTGTACCCGGGAGGGCGCGCCAAAGATCGTGAAGGAATGTACGCTGCCCTATACTGGACGGGGATGTGTGGATCATATCGTGACGGAGCTCTGTGTCATCGATGTCACGAAGGAGGGACTGCTCCTGCGGGAACTGGCCTCGGGGCACACCCTGGAAGAGGTGCGGGCCAAGACGGAAGCCGAGCTGAGCCTGGCCGAGGACCTGAGGGAAATGGTCATATGAAACGAGGAGAACAATATGGAAAAACAGCATAACGAAGCGGTGGTGGTGGCCTATGGCCGCTCCGCTGTTGCGAAGTCAGGAAAGAAGGGCGCGCTGCGCCAGATGCACCCCGTCACCATCGGGGGGCTGACGCTCAAAGGGGTGCTGGAAAAGGTACCGGAGCTGGACCCCGCCCTGGTGGAAGATGTGATCGTGGGCTGCGCCATCCCGGAGCGGAAGCAGGGATTCAACTTTGCCCGGCTTATGGTAGCGCGGGCAGGACTTCCGGACAGTGTCTGCGGCATGACGGTGAACCGTTTCTGCTCCTCCGGACTCCAGGCCATTGCTCTGGCGGCCTCCCAGATTGAATGCGGGATTGCCGACGTGATCGTGGCCGGCGGCGTGGAGTCCATGACCGCCTGTCCCGTGAATCTGGACATCTCCGACACCTTTGACTCAGAGCTCCTGGCCATGCGCAAGGAGGAGTACATCCCTATGGGCCTCACGGCGGAGAACGTGGCCGAGCGCTGCGGCATCACCCGCCGGGAAATGGAGGAGCTGGCGGTGGAGAGCCATCGCCGTGCAGCGGCCGCCCAGGATGCCGGAAAGTTTGATGACGAGATCATTCCTCTGCCCGGCGTGGACCCGGAGGGAAATGACATCGTCTTTGACAAGGACCAGGGGATCCGCCGGGATACCAACCTGGAGACGCTGGCCGGCATGAAGCCCTGCTTCAAAGAGAATGGTCGGGTCACCGCCGCGACCTCCTCCCAGACCAGCGATGCGGCGGCCTTTGTGGTGCTGATGTCCCGGTCCAAGGCGGAGGAGCTGGGCATCCCCCCGGTCGCCGTCCTGGAGGGCTATGCAGTGGCGGGCTGTGAGCCAGATTACATGGGCCTGGGCCCCATCTATGCCGTGCCCAAGGTGATGAAGAAAACCGGACTGACGGTTTCCGATATGGCTGTGGTGGAGCTCAACGAAGCCTTTGCCGCCCAGGCGATCCCCTGCATGAGAAAGCTGGGGTTGGACCCCGCCAAGACCAATCCCAACGGCGGCGCCATGGCCCTGGGCCATCCCCAGGGGGCCACCGGGGCCTTCCTTACCTGCAAATTACTGGGAGAGCTTCGCCGCACCGGCGGAAAATACGGCATGGTCACTATGTGCATTGGCGGCGGTATGGGCGCCGCAGGTATCTACAAGATGTGCTGAACATGCAAATCCCCTCGGGGCTTACTCCGAGGGGAAAGAAAGGGAAAACAGGGGCGCTGGCCCCGGGAATCATCTGATCCCCGGGGCCAGCGTTTGGCAGCGGCAGGACAGGAGCACATGGCGGAAAGGGCGGCTGGTGGCAGAGGCTCAGCCCTGTAGGGAGAGAATCCGCTCCAGGGTGGGCATGGCGGGAATGGCGCCCTTGGCGGCGGTGGCGAGCCCTCCGGCGGCATTGCCGAAGCGGACGATCTCCCGCAGCTCATCCTCTCCCAGACGGCGGATCTCCTCCAGCGTTTTATGGCGCAGACGGTGCAGGATAGCCCCCAAAAAGGCGTCTCCGGCGCCGGTGGTATCGACGGTGTCCACCTGAAAAGCAGGGACCAGGCCGCAGAGCGCGCCGCGCCGGAAATAGGCGCCTCTCTCAGCCAGGGAAATGAGGATCAAAGCGGGACCCTGGACGGCAAGCGCCGCTGTGCCGGTGTCCAAGCCGGTTTCTCCGGTGAGCAGGGTGAGCTCCTCCTCTGAAAGCTTCAGGATATCCGCCAGAGGGAGCAGTTTCAGCATGGCGGTCCTGGCCGCATCTTGAGAGGGCCAGAGGGGAGGACGATAGTTAGGATCGTAGCTGATGAGACATCCGCTTCCCCTGGCCGCATGGACTGCCGCCACAGTGGCGCTCCGGGCGGGCTCATCGGTGAGGGAGAGGGAGCCAAAATGAAAGATATGGCTCTGACGGATGAGTTCGTAGTCCACTTCGCTTTCCCGGAGCAGAATATCCGCGCCGGGGTTCCGGTAAAAGGAGAAGGAGCGGTCTCCGCAGGCGTCCAACTGGACAAAGGCCAAGGTGGTGTGGACTTCTTCGGAGGTCACCAGAGCCCGGGTATCAATACCGTTGCGCTCCATAACGGAGCGGAGAAACGTGCCGAAACTGTCCTGCCCCACTTTGCCGATGAAGGCGGTCCGGCTTCCCAGTAGGGCGCTCTGCGCCAGCACGTTGGCCGGTGCGCCGCCCGGATTTTGGGTATAGAGGGGCATGCCCATGCCGTTGGTTCCGCTGGGGGTGAAGTCGATGAGGATCTCTCCCAGGGCAGTGATGTCAAACATAGCCGTCCTCCTTACAGCATCTGGCTGAATTTATAAAACAGACTTTCCGGGCAAAAATACCATACAATGTTTATTGCCGCATTGTCAACTGTTAAAATAGGAAGGAAGAGCAGGGAAAAGGCCCCGCGTCCGATGGACGCGGGGCCTTCCCATGCTGAAGGAGGAAGACTAACGGGAGAGGAACCGCATGAGGATCGTTGCGACCTCGGCACGGGTGGCGGTGCCCAGAGGATCCAGGCGGCCGTCGTCCTTGCCGGAGATGAGACCGAAGGAAACGGCCCATTTTACAGAGTCGCCGGCCCAGGTGCTGACGCTGCCGTTGTCGGGGAAGTTGGTCAGATCAGCGGTGGCGCTGGTATCCATGCCCTTGTAGGCGGCATAGCGGTACAGAATGGCCGCCAGTTGCTCACGGGTAATGGAATCGTCGGGAGCGAACTGCGTGTCGGAATAGCCGGTGACGATGCCATTGGCGGCGGCCCAACTCACAGCGTCGGTGTACCAGGTGTCACTGGCCACATCGGCGAAGCTGTTTCCGCTGGCCGCGGGGGTGCCCTCCAGGCGATGGAGGATGGTGACCAGCATGCTGCGGGTGAGCGTGGAGTTGGGGGAGAATGTGGTGTCGCTCACGCCGTTCATGAGACCGCGGTCCACCACATAGCGGATGGCATCCTGCGCCCAATGTCCGGAAATGTCGGTGAACTTGTCGGCTCCGGATTCACCGGAGGCGGTCGTGGCCTTGAAGGTGGTCTTGATGGTCACGGTGCCGTCGGGCTGCGTGTAGGTGTAAGTGCCGTCGCCGTTGTTGATGAAGGCGATGGCTTTGCCGGACTTATCGGTGATGGTAATGGTGTCCAGCTCAAAGCCGCTGTCCGGCTTCACAGTGACGGTGACCTTGTCGCCCTTAACCGGGGACTTGGGGGAAGTGGTGACGGAACCACCCTTGCCCGCGCTGATATCCACGGAAGAGGAGGAAGAAGAGGAAGAGCCGCCACCGCCACCGCCGCTGCCGGTGGACGGGATGCTCATGAGAGTGTCGGAGAGCATCTTGGAGTAGATGGTGTTGGTAGCAAACAGATAGTCATCCTGCTGATGTGCACGGTTGACGATGGAGTTGGCAAAGACGGTGATGTCCATGCCGTTTCCGGTCCAAGCGATGGCCTCTACGCCACCGTCCATGCTGCCGTCAGGCATGCAGCCCACGATGAAGCTGTCTGTATCCGCGCCCTGAATCAGGATCTCAGCGTCTGCGGGATAAGAGGTCAAGACCGTACAGTTCAGGGAGTAGATCACGGTGTCGCCGTCGGCCGCCTGACTGGCGGTGATCAGACTGTCAGAGGGATATACGACGTTGTGAAGGGCTTCCTGACCATTGCCCTTGGAGGCCAGTTCGGTGATCAGGTTATTCTGGATGTAGCGCAGGGGGCTGGAGCCGGTGGAGATGTAAGGCGTACCGGCCTTAACAGCCTCCACAGCTTCGCTGCCATAAGCGCCGCTGTTCAGCGCCACAGAACCAATGATGACATCGGCATCGGCGGGATCCTCAACGATCTTGAAGCCCAACTGTTCGCCGTAGGCCATCAAATCATAGTTGGAGGTACCATTATTGTGGATGTTGTCATAGTTGACAAAGCCGTAGCCATCCGCAAACCACTTTGTGTAGTAACCAGAGCTGACCTTGTCGTCGCCGAAATCGGTATTACGGCCGACCAGGAACAGAGAGGGCTGGCTGATCTCGTGGGCCACGGGCATATCGCTCACACCGGTGGCGGAGAGGATGAACTCGTCGCGATACTTGACAAAGTCCTTGTAGGAGACGACGAAGTCGCCCTTATAGTCGCCCTCGGTGACGAGGCCCACAGAGATGCCGTCATCCAGCATGGCGTTGACGGCCCGGACGGCCTCGTTGCCGTTGTTGGAGATGATCACGGCGCGGGAGGTGGAACCGGTAAACTCGGTCTTGCCGGTCACTTCAGTGAGTTCTTCCAGCTTGCCGGAGAAGGCGTCGATGGTATCAATGGCGATGCAATCGAAGCCGCGCATGCTGGGGAAGCTGGAGACGGACTCGGAATACAGTCTGGGGAATCCGGAAGAAGATGCGTCATAGCCCAAGTTCAGTACGCAGTTGGCGTAGTTGCGCTTGGCCTGATACATATCCACGACCAGGCTGCCGGCCTTGTAGGTGACGTCCCCCACCTTGGTGTCCTCGGTGAGCTCAGAGACCTTGACGCCGTTGCGCATCAAGAACTCGGCCATCTCATAGGCGTCGGCGATGTCGCGCTGAGAGTCGGCGTCCACGGGGATCACATAGTACTCGGGGAAGTACTTGTTGTTGCCCGGATAGGGGACGCGCCAAGCGTCGGAGGGCAGCGTCTCATTGGACATATCAACATACCAAGACTCCATCTTATCGCGATGGTCCTCGTTGTTGATGGCGCGGCGGAAGAATTCCAGCTGATCCTTGTAGCAGGTGTCCTTACAGTCAGCCAGGAACTGCCACAGGCCGTACATGCCGGATTCCAGCAGGCGGACGCTGGACTCGCCGCCGGAGGGAGTCTCGATGGTAAAGCCCATGGAGCCGCAGTTGAGCATGGCATAGCTGGGGGTATAGTTGGTGCTCAAATCGTCCCATGCATCCCAGCCGCTTTCAGTATCGTAGCTGTCGCGGAGCGGGGTGTAATAGGTCTGATACTTGGTTTCAAACTCATCCTTATGCTGCACGGACATAGTGGCCAGAGCCGCATTGCCGTAAGCTTCGGCACCCAGCAGGAACTGATCCACAAAGAGGTCGTACTCCAGGTTGGGCTCGTGAGGAGGCGTGCAGGGCTCCACCAGGAACTGAGCGGTAAAGCCGTGGAACTCGATAAAGGCCACGGGGTTCCACTCGCTGATGAGCTTGCCGATGTTGCGGGTCTCCGCCTGGGTCTGGTTGGAGGCGTCGCGGTTGAGGTCGAAGCCGTTGCCGTTGGGACGGGTGTTGTAGGCACGGCCGTCGGGGTTCTCATCGGGGCTGACAATAATGATCAGGTCGCTCAGAATCTCATTGACATCCAGCACCTTATCCTCGCTGAAGGTATAATATTCGCTGGCGTCGGTGCGGCCATCATTGCCGTTGCCGTTGATATCCGTGGCGCTGATCTTCAGGCCATAGCCGGTAAAGCCGTATTCGGTATTCCCGTCGTCGCTCGTGAGCTCAAAGTCCACGATCTTGGGATCATACTGGCTCTCATCGACAGTGCCGTCTACCAGGCCGACGATGGTGTTCCAGGTCACAGTATCCTCAGTGGCCAGGGTGCGCAGCAGGTTCGTGTGGGCATCCACGCCGCCGGCCTCGTCAGAGTGGACGTTGTTGAGCATGATGGGCATACGGTAGTCTTCTCCGGCCGTGATTTTAGCCAGAACAGCCTCAGGATCGGCCTGCGCCAGCTCGTTCATGGCCTTGAAGTCTGTGACAGACTTCTCGCTGTCAGACACAACCACGTACCACTGCTCGCGTCCGTCTGTGCTCTTGCCGCAGGACTGTACGTCGAAGTAGCGGCCCTTTTCCTCAGCCAGAGCCTTGATCTCCATCAGCTCGGCGTACAGATCGTCGTAGCGGACGTTGCTCTCGTAGACGTTGATCTCCATGGGAGCCTTGGCGAGCACCTCTCCGTCGACTTCAGCGGCCAAAGTATAATTGCCGATGAAGCTGGGCCACACGTTGCGGGCATAGCGGAAGGTGCTGCTGCCGATGGCCTGGAGAGCGTTGGTTACCAGGGGAAGCTTCTCATCCTTCATGTTGAAGAAGATGCCGTGGCTGAAGTTCAGAGTCACAACGGCTTTGCCGTCCGCGACAGATACTTCAGGTTCTTCAAGCGTGAAATAGGGCTCGCCGTTGGCGCCATGCTGGTTGATAGTGCCCCAGCTCATCCAGTTCTCCAAATAGTCACCCGTATAAATATTGGGATACAATTCGGGGTCCTGAACATCGACGCTGCCACGGGTCAGGCTCCAGCGAATGTTGGAAGCCCACTCAGCCCACTGCTCTGCGGTCCAGTCCTTGTTCTCTTCGGTTACGGAGATTGCAAGGGTGGCGACAAAGTCTTCCTTACTCTGGTCCAGAGTGAGCAAGCTGTCGTTCAGGATGAGGCCGGAACCATAGAAAGTGACCTTCGCGTTGGCCAGGGCCAGAGTCTCGATCTTGTCGATCTCAGCCAGATAGGGCGCGGCAGTCGCAGCGTCGGAAGCAAAGTACCGGGCACAGGATGCAATGGCCTCGCGGTACCAGTCGCCCCAGGCCTTGAGGACCTCGACCTCCAGGGCGTAGGCGTCGTCCACACTGCTCTTGGTGGCATCGGCCCAAGCCTTGTGAGCTTCCGTATTCTCCTTGGCCTCACTGGCAAAGCGGTCCGCCGCAGCATCCACCAGGATCTCCAGCATCTCGTTGGTATACTGGGTGGGGTTGGCGGCGAAATAGCCGGCGGCCAGAGAGGTGATGCCCACGCTCTCCAGTTCGTCCGCACTGGCCATGTACAGGGTATCGACGGTGGTGTGATAGACGTAGTCGGTGAAGTGCCAGGTCAGCACCGCGGGCACGCCCCGCTCCAGGAAGCGGCTGTGGTCGCTGCCGCCCTCATAGGGGCACACGTCAACCTGGAAGTCATAGCCCAGGGTATCCGCCACGACCGTGCGGGTGGACTGGGCGGAGGCCATATAGAGGTCGTTGATAAAGATGCCGCCCAAGTCATAGTCGCCGGGATCGCCGGCGCCCCAAAGGGTATGGGAGTCGGGCAGACGGACGAAATTGCCATCTGCGTCGCTGCGGTTGTCGTCGTAATAGAGGGGATCTTCGGGGATGTTGTCCAGGGTGTAGTTATAGTAGGCGGAGGGATCAGGGGCCTTCTCAATGCGCATGGGGCCGCCGGTCTTGGCCGGGTCCTCGCCCACCATGTCCAGGTCGATGCAGCAGATGATGTTGGGGATATCCTCTTCGTGGGAATTCAGATACAGGCGGGAGAACGCCATCTCGTCGCCCCACATAAAGACGATGGTGCGCTCGGGACGGGCGATCTTGCCGTCATCGATGAGCTGCTTCATCTTGACGGCCAGCTCCAGGTTCAGGGCCACGCCGGTGGCGTTGTCGTCGCAGCCGGGCTCCTGGACGTGGGCAGCCAGGACCACGCGCTCATGCCGGAGATCGGGGTTGGAGCCCTTGATCTCGGCAATGGCGGTGAGCTGGCCCTGCGCGCCCTCATGGTCGCCGCTCATCTCGTACATTTCACCCACAGTGGCCACGTTCATCTCAACAGTATAGCCCTTGTCCATCAGGGTGCGGAGGGCGTTATACTGGTCGGGAGAGATGTTCCACTCCACGATGGGCTTGCCGGCATCCATGGCCTTCTTGTTGGCGTCTGCACCTCTGCCGCCGGCAAACCGGGCGGAGTCGGTGTACCACTCATTTTTGCCGTCATACCACTCGTCGTACCAGTCCGCGGCAGCCCCCTCAGGACCGTACCAATCTTCAGACTCGATGGGGTTGCTGAAGTTGGACAGGGCGGCGGTGGTCATCACGGAGACAGCACCGACTTTCTGGGCGAAATCAAAGTTTGTGCGGTTGGAAGAGTCACACAGCAGGATTTTACCAGCCAACTCAGAAGTGTCGCCCGTATACTTGCTCACGTTACCGACGTAAACCACTTCGCCGGTTTTTCCAGCGACCAAGTTACGGACATCGCCAGGATTTTCACGGATAGCTTCCAGCTCATTTTCCGTAACGTTGAAGCCGGCATTGGTGGCCAGATGGGCCCGCTCATTCAGGTGGGCCTCGGGGCCGCGGGGATCGCCGGGATCCTCACCATAGGGGAAGACATTGACCCGAGTACCGCCGCTGTCCTTCTCATTGATCCAGCCGGACATCTTCTTTACAAAGTCGTCAGTATCGCCCGGCGTGGCGCCAAGAGAATAGACGTCGTTGTAGTGCGCCTGATAGATCTCACTGGTGGGGTCAAAGGCATAGGACTCCACGTTCACCACGTCCCGCAGGGCGTAGAGGGGATCGGTGTCGTCCAATTCCTGGCCGCCCTTGGTGATGGAGGTGATCTCCATGCGGGCGTACTCAGGGGCCCATACCAGGGAGGTGGAATCGTCGTGCTGGACCCAGAAAAAGTCATCGCTGTAGTCGTGAGTCCAGTCGGTGAAATCAGTGCCTTTGTTGGTCCAGGAGTCGCCGGCGTCTGTATACCCGGCGTCAACCATGGTCTGTCCAACAAAATCATTGATCACATAGTTCTGCCAGGGGCCGCCGGTGGTCCGCCAGCCCAGGAAAACAGTGCCGAGATAGTCAAAGGCGGATTCTCCGTCCACACCGTCCGCGCCACTGAGGAGTTCCACAATGGCGTCCAAATCGTCTGGGTAGTCAGAGATGGGGTCCGCTGCCGCTGCGGGGATGACCAACATGGACAGGAGCATGGAAAGCGTCAGGAGCATGGAAAGGACTTTGTTAAGCCGTTTCTTGCGTTGCTTCACTTTTTAGTTCCTCCTTCTATTGGACTTCGGATTCCTGCAGGGATTGGCAAATGGGAATTGGTTATGCTGCAGATGGCCTCGACCAGCGGAAAGAAAATATCCATCCTCCTTCCTGAAGATTCCAGTGTCCGGAGACTAGTCTCCGGACATGAAAGGGCATGCCCTTTCATAAATACCACTGCTCAAGGTTCCTTAAAAACAGTATATCGGAGTCTCTGCAACATTGCAATATATACAATAAAATTTTGACATATGCACAATAAAATGTGAATATAGCTCAACGTGTAAAAGAAATTCATTCGGATGGGGAAAAATGGAATGGAATGGTAGCACCATCTAAAGTGCAAATTTTAAGCGGAAAACATAATTTGGGTGGGAGGTAATCCACGCATAAATGAAGGAAATCATGCAAATGAGAGAGGGAGAGGTAAGCGAAACTCTCCTATAACGACCTTGTGCAGGGGAGTCAAAAATATTTGCAACCAGGCCTGTCCAGCGCGCAAACGCCCCCGGCACAGAACCTGCTTTCCGTGCCGGGGGCGTTTGCAGAGAGGTGCCTACCAGCGGTAAGCGCCGTCGAACTCCGGGTGAAGAGGGGCGCTGAAAAAGGTCGCGCAGGCTTGGGAGAGATATGCCGGGTCCCGGCTGCCGGCAGTCTCCACAGCGGAGTGCATGGCGAGCTGGGCCATTCCGATGTCCACCATGGGGATGCTCACAGCATGGCTGAGGAGATTTCCCAGCGTACTGCCGCCCGGCTCGTCCGCACGATTGGCAAAGATCTGTACCGGTACACCGGCACGCCGGCAGATGGAACGGAAAAGCCCCCAAGTCAGCCCAGTGGTGGTATATTTCTGACTGGCGTTGAGCTTGATGACCACACCGCCGTTGAGGTAAGGCCGGTTCTCCGGATCGGCCTTTTCGGTAAAGTTGGGATGGACGGCATGGCCGTTGTCGGCACTGAGCAGCAGGCTGCTGGCCAGGGCCTGACGCTGCGCCTGCGCGCTCATGCCCAGGATTTCGGCCGTCCGGGCAAGCACGTCGGGAAGGAAACTGCTCAGAGCCCCCTGCCGGGTACCGCTGCCCACCTCTTCATTGTCGAAGAGGCAGTAGACCTGACCAAGACGGGAGGAGGGAGAGGCGGTGAGGAGCCCTTCCAGGGTGGCATATGCACAGCCGAGATCATCGATGCGGGGCGCCTGAAAGAATTCTCCCTCGGGTCCGATGCAAACGGGCTTCTGACGGGGACAGAGGACCAGATCGGTGGCCAGGATATCACTGTCCTCCACACCGAGGGCCTCGGCCAGCAGGTGGGTAAGGGATGGGGCCTCCTCTGCACCGTACAGAGGTTGCATGTCCCGCTGAAGGTTGTAGTCGTGGCCTTTGTTCACATCCCGCTGCTGATGGATGGCGAGGCTGGGAATGGTCAGCAGGTCACGGTCCAGATGGACCAGGCACCCCTCTACGCCGGCGGGCGTCTCCACCACGGCACGCCCGGCCACGGTGAGCGGGCGGTCCAGCCAAGAGGCGCAGTTCATGCCGCCGTAGCCCTCCACCTCCAGACGAATGTAACCTTTGTCTCCGGACATAGAGTCACTTTTGACACGGAAGGTGGGGGAGTCGCTGTGGGCGGCAGTCATGCGCCAGCCGGTCAGGGCGGCGGTCGGGAGACGGAAGGCGATGAGACTGCTCTGATTCCGGGTGACGTAATAGGCGCCGCCCTCCTCCAGCCGCCACTCGCGGGACTCCTCCAGTCGGACAAATCCGGCCTCTTCCAACAGCGCGGCGGCGCTACGGACCGCGTGAAAAGGGCTGGGGCTTTTTTCAATATAGGCCATAAGGCGCGCCAATGTATCCATGATAAAACCTCCTGAAAATCAGCGTTGCGAATATTCCTATTATAGTGCCTCCGGGTAGAGACCGCAAGCCGGGAGAAGCTGCCGGTATAAAAATAGAAAAAGAGAGGGGAAGAGGCCCCGCCGCTCTTGCGGCGGGGCCTCTTCCCGATGGGAAAGGGTTATTGGAGGGAAAGGAGAAGCTGTTGCTCCAGAGCGCGGACATGGTCGCAGAGAAGGGAGATTTCCTGAGCGGATGCCTGGTCAATGTGGATACCACAGTTGACAAGGACTGTGCGGCCGGTAGCTCTGCAGATGTCTTCCGCGCAAAAGCGGGTCAGTGCTTCCTCACGGTGGCCGGGAACAGAGAGCGTGTGGACATCCGTACGACCGGATTCCCGGTGTGCCAAGGCGGCGGCACCGATATGAGGGGTCTCGCCGCCGATGATGGAAACGTACAGGTCCTCTCCGACGAAATGCCAGTCCATGGCGACCCAGGAGCGGCCGGAACCGATCTGGATCATCCGCCCCACCTCCTGTAGTCCGCCGGGATGCCCAGCCGGTCCAGGACTTTGCCTATCAGATGCCGTATCATGTCGTCTACAGTTTGCGGACCGCTATAAAAGGTCATCATAGGGGGGACGATGGCCACGCCCATCATGGATAGTTCGTAAAGATTTCGCAGGTGTATGGGGGATAAGGGAGTCTCACGGGGAACCAGCACCAGTGGGCGGCCCTCCTTGAGCGTGACATCCGCCGCACGGAGGATGAGGCTATCCGAGTAGCCGCTGTGGATACCGGCGGCCGTCTTCATGCTGCAGGGGATCACCACCATGCCGGCGGTGGGAAAACTGCCGCTGGCGATGGCGGCGCCGATATTGCTGTTGTCATAGACTTGGTCGGCCAGGGCGAAAAACTCTGGCTTTTGACCCGGCAGCTCATAATCAATGGTGACTTCAGCTCCATGGCTCAGGACAAAATGCGTTTCCCAGTCGGGTAGGTCCCGGAGCTGTCGCAGAAGTGCCAGGGCCAGAGACGAACCGCTGGCCCCGGTCATGGCCACCACAAGACGGTTGCAATCCATAAGCCGTCACTGCACTTTCTGCGCTTTCGCCTTGGACAGATGCTTTTTGATCTGTGGCCAGGCAAAGGAGAAGGCGATGATCAGGATCAAAATCAGAGAGACGGGCCGGGTAAAAAAGATGGAGAGCGAGTTGCGGGAGATGCGCATGGCGCGGCAGAAGTTGTCTTCGGCAAGGTTCCCCAGAATCAGTCCCAGAATCAGGCAGGCCAGAGGATAGCCGTTTTTCTGCAGATAATAGCCTGCCACACCCGCGATGATCATTAGCCACCGGCACCAGAAAAGCGATAAGAGACCCGGCAAAGATCTGATTCCAATTCTGTGTGTATTGGGTGCTGAAATTACTCAAGGCAATCTGCACGGTGTACATGTCCTGAGATCTCGTCACCAAAATGGGCCAAAGGAAAGATTCCCACTGGTTCACAAAGAGCACCAGCCCCGCACTGATGCATACCGCCTTGGAGTTGGGCAGGACAATAGAAAAGAAAGTGCGGAATAGTCCCATGCCGTCAATGCGGGCCGCCTCAATGAGGTAGTCGGGAAAGCTCATGAAATACTGCCGGAACAAGAAGATGATCATGCCGTTAGGAATGCAGGGTACAATCAGCGCCAAGTAAGTATCAATCCACTTTAAGTCGATCATCATGGCATAGAGGTTGATGGAGATCAACTCGAAGGGCACCATATAAGACAGCAGCACCAGCAGGAACAGCGGTTTTTTCCCGGGGAATGTAAATTTAGCAAAAGCATACCCCGCCATGCCGTTAAACAGGATACCCACGGCCACTGTGAGAAGGGCGATCAGCAGTGAATTCAGCAGGGCCTTTCCAAAGCCATGTTCCACAAAAATGGTCTGATATGCCTCCAGAGTGAAATGCTCTGGAATAAACGTTTTCCAGGAAAGCGGACTGACGTAGCGATAGATGTCCTCCATGGGGCGGAAGGAGGAGGTGAACGCAAAGATTAACGGCAGGAACACAAAAAGCAGCAGGACCATATGCAGCGTATAGAGCGGGAGTTTCCTGTTGGGATTGATGCGGTTCATTGTCTCTTCACTCCCTTTCCCGCAGGAGATAACTCTCAATGCCGATGATGACCACCAGCAGGAGAAGCAGAATCACAATCATAGCGGACGCCTGATTGATATTGGAGTATTTGTATGCGGTGCGGTAGATGCGGTACATTAAAAAATCAGTGGAACCTTCCGGACCGCCGCCCGTCAGTATATAGGCTGGAACAAACAGAATAAAATTGGAGATGGTGTCGGAAATAATGACAAATTTAAAAGTCCGCTTCATTTGCGGCAGAGTGACGTAGCGCAGCGTTTTCCAGTAGCCGGCGCCGTCGATAGAGGCGGCCTCGTATAGCTGTGAAGGGATCTCTTCCAGCCCAGTGATAAAGAACAGAGCCCAATAGCCCAACCCTTTCCAGGTGGCAATGACCATGACCCAGGCCAGGGCCTGCTTGCTGTTGTTCAGAAAGGCCTGATTTGAAATGCCGAACAAGTTCAGAATGGAATTCATAAGGCCCTGCTCCGGGCTCAGGAATACGCCCCAAAGGGTGCAGGCGATGGTAAAGGACACCGTGATGGGAATAATATGGACCGTACGAAAGACTCTCTGACCTTTAAGCTTAACCATGAGCAACAATGCCAGCCCAAAAGAGAGAACCACTTGGATGGGATTGACGATCACATTAAAAAACAGGGTGACCTTCAGGGAATTTTGAAAAGATGCGTCCTTTAAAACCGTGATGTAATTGTCCAGGCCGGCAAACAGGGTGGCCTTGTTGACAAAGGAATAGGAAAACAGGCTGTCATAAATACCCAGCAGGATGGGATAGATTTTAAATATGACAAGCAGGGCCATAGCTGGAATAAGAAAAGCCGCAACGACCGGATAGTGCCTTTTCATGACATCGTCCACCTTTTAGGAATTGGGACAAGAGGGTACGCAACCCCCTTGTCCCAATTTGCTGGTTTGATTACTGCTGATACTTGGCGATCAAACTGTCGATTTCCTCTACGGCTGCGTCCAGAGCAGCCTGGGGATCGGAGCCGTTCTTGATATCGCTATAAGTCTCCTGCATCACCGACTGCCACTCTTCATACCCCACCATTTGGGGCCGGGCCACAGCGGTATTCATAGCCTCGTAGACGTTGAGCGCAGCCACGGTGCCTTCATTGGCGGAATCCTGCTCGATAGAGTCCAGCACGCTGATGTTACAGGGCAGATTCTGCATGATGGAGTAGGTCTTCTGACAAGTCTCATCGTCGGTGGTGAGCCATTCCACGAATTTGGAGGCAAGCTCCTTGTTCTCAGAGTAGTTGGAGACGCCCATGTACCAGCTGCCTGTGGGAGTCACGGCTTCGCCGCCTTCAAAATAGGGGTGCGGAGCCACGCCCCAGTTCATTCCGGCGCTGTCCATGGAAGAAATCTGCCAGGAGCCCCCAACGAACATGGCCACTTGGCCGGCGGTGAAATAGCCGGTGGATTCGGAGCCGTCGATTTTGGGGCTGATGTTCCAGGTGTTGAAAGTGTCGTAATAAAATTGGCCGGCCTTTACCACCGCCTCGGCATTGGTGTAGCCTTCGGTGGAGGTCTGATCGTCGTTGATATACTGCACGGCGCCCAGACTCTGAGAGAGGGGGAGCAGCTGATACGGCGTATCTATTTGCTCAAAGGTGAGGCCGTAGATTTGGCTGCCATTTTCATCCGTATAGGTGAGCTGCTGGGCCAACGTTACGATTTCCTCCCAGGTCAGCCGCTCCGAGGGGTCGATGCTGGGATAAGGCAGTCCCTTGGCATCAAACAGGTCTTTGTTATAGTACAGATTCACGCAAGAACTATACAGAGGCAGGGCCATTATCTCACCGTCCACCGTGCCGCCTGCAAGGGAGGCGGAAGTGATGCGCGAGGTGGAGTCTGCGGAGATATATTCGCTCATACTTCCAAGATAATTCTTGGCGGCATAGTTGGTAATCAGGGGGGCATCCGCCACCAGTACGTCGACAGAGGATTCTCCTGTGCCCAAGCGGACCTCAATGGTGTTGAAGATTTCAGAATAAGGCACGGACTCTATCTGGATGGAGATGCCATTTGCCTGTGCAAACTCCTGGAACACCGGCTCCAAGGGTTCCAGATCGGAGACGATAAGTACATTCAGAGTGGTGTCGGAAGCCGGAACCGGGTCACTGCCGGCGGGCGTGGGGGAAGCGCCGGAGGTGCCCTGAGAGGAGCAGGCGGCCAGAGACGAGGCCAGGCCAAGCGCCAGTGCCAGAGACAAGAGTTTTTTCAGTTTCATCATACAGTCCTCCTAGTTCATTTTTGTTGTAGCTGGGCGCAGGGGATTTTATATTGACAAATCCGGTCCATCAGCAGAGACATAAAGCGGTCGGCGTCCACTTCAAGACAGACCTTTACCTTTCCGGCTGGAGCCGGTTTTTCCAGATCCTCAGGTGGGGTCCAGGGGGTTCTGGGCAGGGAACAGATCGTATGTCCCGTGGGATGGCGGTGATCGTATTCAACCTCTACATTCATCTGCGGCCCCCGACAGAAGGTGGGATCAAAGGCCAGCGCCACGCAAAGCGGATCATTCATGGCAGTATAGTCCCGTTTCCAGTACTGAAGCCAGATGCGGACCATTCGGGCCATGGCGCGGTTGAGCGCGCTCCCGCTCTCCTCCAGACGCCGGATATGGGGTTCCCGCACCAGGACCTGCCGGGTGACGTCATAGCCGCACATTACGATGGGAGCTCCACTTCGGAAAAGAAGAGCCGCAGATTCCGGGTCCCTGCTCACGTTGTGGTCGGAGTGCTCCAACTCAGCGGCGTTGCACCCCAGCCGGGCGCTGCCGCCCATGATGATAATTTGCTTGACATAATCTGCAATACGCGGTTCTCTGGCCAGTGCAATGGCGAAATTGGTGAAGGGCCCAATGCCGATGAGCGTGATCTCTTTCGGGTTTTTCATCACGGTATCGATGATAAAATCTACGGCGTGGCGGCGGTCATAGGCAAGGTCCCGGTCGGCTTCGGTAAGAAGGCCCTCGCCTTCATGGCCCAACCACCAAATTTCCCGGTTGCGCAGCAATACGTCCCGAGAGCCTGCCATGACGGGGATATCCTCCCTGCCCAGCATGTGCAATACCTTCGTCACCATTCTGGCGCGCAGGTCCACGTCGCCGTAGACTGTGGTAATGCCCTCCACCTTTAATTCTGGCGAGACAGCGGCCAACGCCACGGCCATCACATCGTCTACATCCGTGCCAATATCGGTATCTAAAATAATGCGTTCCATACTTAACCCTCCGCCACGTAGGACATATCGTCCCGAGAGAACATCTGCCACAACGATTCCAAGTCCTCCAAAGTAGGCATGGAAGTCAAGGCACCTCTGCGGGTTACGCTGATAGAAGCGGCCAGATTGGCCCTGAGCACAGCTTTCTCCAAGGGCATTCCGGCACTCAGCGCGACGGCCAGTACGCCATTGAAGCAGTCTCCTGCGCCTGTTGTATCCACTGCGGACACTTTGCGGGCCGGGACCAGAAGCGCACCATTTTGGTTCACGATCAATGACCCTCGAGCGCCTAAAGTGACCACCACATTTCGGACGCCTTTCTGCAGCAGGAGTTTTGCGCTCTGCTCAATTTCCTCTACGGTTCCGGCCGGGCCTCCCGTCAGAACAGACAGCTCCGTTTCATTCGGAGTGATTACATCCACCAACGGAAAGAGATCTTCGGGAATGTCCTGACGGGCTGGGGCGGGATTCAGGATGACCAGCTTACCCAGTGCCTTGGCTTGGCGGATGGCGCTGCACACGCTCTCCAACGGGATCTCCAGTTGCAGAAGCACGCAGGCGGCTTTAGAAAAGAGTTCTGCATTTTCAGCCAGATACTCTGATGAGCAGGTAGAGTTGGCGCCGGGGACCACCACGATGCTGTTGCTTCCATCCGTACCGGTCAGGACAAAAGCCGTTCCAGTGGATTGTCCCGAATCTCTCTGAATATCCATTACCTGTACGCCCGCCTTTTCCAGCAGCTCAAGCATGCGCACGCCATATTTGTCTGTTCCAACACTGCCCAACATGGCGACCTGCCCTCCGGCGAGCCTGGCGGCATAAGCCTGATTCGCGCCCTTCCCACCCGGATTATTCCAGTATTCCTCTCCCAAAACGGTTTCACCTAAGGCTGGCAGGCGCTCCATCCGCACAACGACGTCCATATTCAGACTGCCAATCACCAATATTTGATTCATATCGCGATCCTTCACCTCGATCTTGTACTCTCGCGCTGGACTAGAGTGGTACTCATGCATTCGCTCTTAGCCCCCTCGGGATCCCCACCGATCAACGCCAGCAACTTCCGTGCGGCCCGATAGCCCATTTCATAGATAGGCTGTGCCACCGTTGTGAGGGCGGGGGTGAGGTCGGCGCTGAGCATGATATTATCAAACCCTAATACACTCACCTGCCCAGGTACAGGAATGTTCAGTTCACGGAGCGCTCTCAGTACACCAATGGCAATGGTATCCGCACCGGCAAAAATGGCGTCCGTCTCGGGGTAGGCCTCTATGATGTGGCGGACCCTTTCATAGCCGGATGCGGTGCTGTAAGCGCCATAAGTGATGTATTCTTTTTGAAAGGGGATCTCCGCCTCGCGAAGAGCCTGCCGGTATCCTTTCAGACGCTCTCCTGTGGTGTATACCCCCTTTGGCCCGCCCAGGAAAAGGATCTTGCGGCACCCTGTATCAATGAGGTGAGTTACACCGGAATAAGCGGCCTCCTGGTTGTCAACATAGACGCCGGGTTTGTCTGTAAAATCCCTGGATTTTCGATCCAGCAGAACCATTGGGATTCCGCTTTGGCAGACAGAGCGATAGAGGCTTCGATCTTCCAATTCTCCGCAAGTATTGACCAAAATACCGTCTACCCGTTTTTCCAAAAAGGCCCGTAAATACTGTTGCTCTTTGTGGATGTTGGAATCGGAATTACATAGAAACAGGGTATACCCGTTTTCCATTGCGCAGTCTTCCACGCCGCGCACCATCTGAGGGAAAAACATATTCTGTATATCTGGAATGATTAGGCCAATGGTTTTGGTGCGGGCCAATGTGATACTCCCGGCGACCCGATTGGGTATATATCCGACCTCTTCGATCAACTCCAGGATGCGTTGGCGGGTCTGTTCAGAAACACCTTGCGGGTTATGATTTATGACGCGGGAGACCGTTCCCTTGGAAACGCCCGCCATGCGGGCAATGTCGTTGATCGTCACGGCACGACTCTCTCCTTTCGTAAGAGATAAACCGGTTTAGTAACTATAAAAAGTATAGCTCTTTCCACAAAATATGTCAACAATCATCCGGCGGCCTTGCACATTTTTGTCACACCTGCTAGTAAACTAGACTAAACTTTAAGAAAAAGCACCAAAGCATCCGTTTGCGCTAAAGTGATTAGAAATTAGAATGAGCAGGCTTTGCCGATGATAGAGTATGAAAATATAGGAAAGGCGACAGCGCCGCCGGCATGATTGCATGCCGGCGGCGCTGTCGTTGAGGGCGGGTGCCGTTGGGAAAGACGGCGGAGAGCGCTATACGTCTCTGCGCGTCCCGTCGGTACCGATGATGACGACTTGCCAGGGGATCAGTTTGCCGCAGTTCTCCAGGGCCCGGCGGACAGCCTGTTCGATCCCGCCGCAACAGGGGACTTCCATGCGGACCACAGTTACGCTCCTGATCGTATTCTCCCGCAAAATGGCAGTAAGCTTTTCGGCGTAGTCGCCCTCATCCAGTTTGGGGCAGCCGATGAGGGTGATGCGGTCCCGAATAAAGTCCTGATGAAAGTTTCCATAGGCATAAGCGGTACAGTCGGCGGCGACGAGCAGCTTGGCGCCGTCAAAATAAGGGGCGTTTACCGGTACCAGTTTGATCTGTACAGGCCACTGAGAGAGCTCGCTGTCCACTGTGGCGGTATCCCGCGCGGCGGGAGCGGGGACGCGCGGGATACGCTTGGACTGGGTGCCGGGGCAGCCGCAGGGGAGCGGAGCGCCGATGGCCTTGGCCTGCTGGGCGGCACGGACCGCCTCGGCATCATAGGCGGGGGCCTCCCGCACCTCAAAGCTGATGGCACCCACCGGGCAGGCGGGGAGGCAATCGCCCAGGCCGTCGCAATAGTCCTCACGCAAAAGGCGGGCCCTCCCGTCCACCATGCCGATGGCACCCTCATGACAGGCGGCGGCGCAGAGACCGCAGCCGTTACAGCGTTCGACGTCGATTTTGATGATTTTTCGCTCCATGTTCTATTCCATCCTTTCAGAAGTGGGTTCTGATACCCGTACAATCATTTTCTGGCCTGATTATCCCACATGGGAAGAGCGCTGTCTGTTGGTTTGCCAACAGAATAAGAAAAATGAAACAAAAATGGAGTGGAGAGACGGGGGCACCCCTTCGCTTATGATCCAAATCCGTGGCTGTCATACATAAGCTCGAAACGACTTTTATCCACCTTTAGCAGGCCTTCTTTTTGCATTTTGCTCAGCTCGTTGGACAGCGCGCTCCGGTCCACATTGAGGTAGTCGGCCAACTGCTGGCGGTTAAAGGGGATGGTGAAGCTGTGGCTTCCGCTGCGGATGGCCTGGTAGGACAGATAGGAAGACAGCCGCCCTCGGATGGATTTGGAGGCGGTGTGAAAAATTTTTCGGGATAGGTTTAAGTTTTTCTGAGCCGATATGGACAGCAGATTTCGGATCAGTCTGTTGTGGTGGGTGCAGGCGTGAGAGCAGACCTGAAGCACGCGGTCCATGTTCAGGAAAAGCACATCCACCGGTTCGGCGGCCACCACGTTGACCATCAGGGGTTCGCCGGAAGTGCAGGCATAGGTCTCGGCGAAGATCTGCCCCGGCCCAACGCTGTCCAGAACGGTGGTATTGCCCCACAGGTCGTTGTTTTCGATCAGGACGCTGCCGGTCAGCACCATGCCCAAGGCCGTGACGATATCTCCAGTGCGGCAGATCATTTCGCCTTTGGAAAAATGCCGCTGCTCCGCACCAAGGCAGGACAGCATCTTCTCTGTCTCCTGGGGGGTGGTGCCGCGGAAAAGGGCTGTTTTCGATAAGCTGATGAAATCCATATACGTTACCTCTTGCGTTGTTATACAAACATACTTGTTGCTCTGACTATATTATACTGTGTCCAGAAAGTCAAGAAACACACAATTCTTTAGAAAACCGATACATGGATGAAACTGGGAGGAATTATTGTGGAAAATAAGATGTTTTGCTATCAATGTCAAGAAACCGCCGGCTGCACGGGCTGTACGCAGTCGGGCGTCTGCGGTAAAAAACCGGATGTAGCTGCCATGCAGGATCTGCTGGTCTATGTGACAAAGGGGATCTCCGCTGTGGCGGCCCAGCTTCGGGCCGAGGGGAAGGAGGTGGCTCCGGCGGTAAACCATCTGGTCACGCTGAACCTGTTTACCACCATTACCAATGCCAATTTTGACAAGGAGGCCATCGTTACCCGCATTCACGCCACATTGGAGGTCAAACAGGAGCTGCTTTCCCAGGTGGAGCACGCCGATGGGCTGCCGGAGGCCGCTCGCTGGACCGCCTCCGAGCCCATGTTTGCGGCCAAAGCCGCCCAAGTGGGGGTGCTGTCCACCGGGGATGAGGACATCCGTTCCCTGCGGGAGCTCGTCACCTATGGTCTCAAGGGCCTATCTGCCTACTCCAAACATGCCAACGCTCTGCTGCAGGAGGACACTGAAGTGGACGTCTTCCTCCAACGGGCCCTGGCCGCCACTTTGGATGACGCTCTGACGACAGAGGACCTGGTGGCGCTGGCCCTGGAGACGGGCAAATACGGCGTCAGCGGTATGGCTCTGCTGGACAAGGCCAACACGGGGGCCTACGGCAATCCCGAAATCACAAAAGTGAACATTGGCGTGGGCACACGACCCGGCATCCTGGTCTCCGGCCATGACCTGCGGGACCTGGAGATGCTGCTTGAGCAGACACAGGGAACCGGCGTGGACGTCTACACCCACTCCGAGATGCTTCCCGCCCACTACTATCCGGCATTTAAACAGTACCCCAACTTTGTGGGCAACTACGGCAACGCCTGGTGGAAACAGAAAGAGGAATTTGAGACCTTCAACGGGCCCATCCTGATGACCACCAACTGTATCGTACCGCCCAAGGACAGCTACAAAGAGCGGCTGTACACCACCGGCGCGGCCGGATATCCCGGCTGCAAGCATATCGCCGGCGGGGTCGGCACGGAGAAGGATTTTTCCGCCCTCATCGCCCATGCCAAACGCTGTGCGCCCCCGGCAGAGATCGAGCGGGGCGAGATCACCGGCGGTTTTGCCCACGCCCAGGTGATGGCCTTGGCGGATCAGATCGTGAGCGCAGTCCAAAGCGGTGCGATCAAAAAATTTGTGGTGATGGCCGGCTGTGATGGCCGGGCCAAGAGCCGCGATTACTACACGGAATTTGCGAAGGCCCTGCCCAGAGACGCCGTGATTCTCACCGCCGGTTGTGCCAAATACAAGTATAACAAGCTGGACCTGGGCGATATCGGCGGCATTCCCCGGGTGCTGGACGCCGGCCAGTGCAACGACTCCTATTCCCTGGCGGTCATCGCCATGAAGCTCAAAGAGGTCTTTGGCTTGGCGGACATCAACGAGCTGCCCATCATCTACAACATTGCCTGGTATGAGCAGAAGGCGGTGATCGTCCTGCTGGCCCTGCTGTATCTGGGGGTGAAGAATATTCACCTGGGCCCCACGCTTCCCGCTTTCCTCAGCCCCAACGTGGCCAAAGTCCTGGTGGAGAACTTCGGCATTGCCGGCATCGGCTCTGTGGAGGATGATCTGGAGCTCTTTTTCGGTAAGGCGTAAGGAGAGACGTCCACACAAAGGAGGCAGACAAGCGGGAAATTCACGGGCGGGCTCTGTTTTTCCATTGCCTGCACCTGGACAGCATCTGTGTTATAGCGCGCCCGGAAATCGGGTGCGAAATGAGAGAAACGGCGAGCGGATGAGTCCGCTCGCCGTTTCTCAATTATTCCAATGATTCGGATGGGAACTCGTACCACTTGATCTCGTTGGCGCCCAAGTCCAGCGTGAAGCTGGAGCCGTCGCCCCGGTAGACCGTGGTGGACTGCGGCTCGTAGGTATTGTTCACCACGCAGTATTTGCCGCTTTTCACATAGGCATGGACCTCCACATTACAGTTGGAGGAGAACCACCTGTGGAGGCGATCCTCGCTGTGGGAGGCCCAGAGGATGGAGCGGTAGAGGACGCGGCTGTTTTCAAAGGAATAGGGGAGACCGCTGAGATAGACGCACCGGCCCGCACCGAAGCCGTGGACGGCCATCTGGACCTCTTTTTCCCGCTGGACCAGGATCTCGGTGCCTTCCAGGGCGTAAATACTCTTTTTGCCCTCTCCAAAATCCACCGGATGGGTACAGTCGGCGAGGATAAAGTGATCGGGGTGCTCCTCCCAGTTGTACTTGTCGTACCCCAGGGTAAAGCCGGTCTCCTTCTCCACGCCCAGGGCGGTGGCAAGCTGGAAATAGTGGCCCTGGTACTGGTGGCCAGAGGGCTCGCCCACGCCGATGAAGCCGCCGCCGTTCCAAATGAAGCGCCGGACAGCCGCGGCGACGGCCGGGTCCTCCCAGACAGCGCCGCCGGTATGGGCGGTGTCCCCGTCCCCCACATTGAGGAGGACGCTGGCGCCCTCCAGCGCATGGGGATCGTTCCTGAGGTCGTCAAAGCTGAGGAATACCACATCAAATGGGGCGCCGGACAGCGCCTCGATGACGCCGGCGTAGCTGTAGTTCTGCTTTTGATAGAGCGCGTGATGGACCATATGGCAGCCCCAGGAGCGCATTTTTCCCCAGCAGTTGAGGACGGCCACTTTACCCACGCAGTAGGGCGTGGCACCGCGGATGTTGGTGTACAGTTCCCGGAATTCGTTGCATACGCGCTCCACATAGTCGATGAAGTCAGGGAACCGACAGGCCAGCTTCAGATAACCGCCATAGCCGATGCGGTCGATGGGACTGCGCAGGATGGCCCGCCGGGCGGTCACCCAGTTCTCCTTGGCCTCCCGCACGGGGTCGCCCCCCTCGTGAAAGGTATCGGGGAAAAAGTAGGGGAGAAAACGGCCCTCGGTATATGCTACGCCGGGGATATCGGAGATAAGCCGCAGGGTGGAGCCGTTGCCGACGCTGCCCACTACCGCGTCCAGGCCAATGGTCTGAAATTCAGGGAGGAACGGCTCGGTGCCGATCCAGTGATCGCCCAGGAACATCATAGCTTCCTTGCCCTTTTCATGGGTGATATCCACCATCTCGCGGGCCAGCTTGGCCACCTCCCGGCGCTGAAAGGCCTGAAAGTCCAGAAATTCCCTGGAGGGGACCCGGTACTGGTTGTTGTAGTACCCCTGATCGATGATGTACTCGGGGCGGAAGGGGTAGCCGACCTCGCGCTCGAACCGCTCCAAGATGTAAGGGGAGACGGAGGCGGAGTAGCCGTACCAGTCCACATATTTTTCCCGCCTGAGCTCATCGAAGACCAGTGTGAACTGGTGGAAGAAGGTGGTATAGCGGATCACATCCACATAGGGGTGGTCGTCGATGAATTTCCGGAGCCGCTCCATGGTATATGCGTGGGTCTTGGGCTGGCGGACGTCAAAGGTGATCTGGTGCTCGAAATCCGTCCAGCCATTGGTGACGGCGTTGTACATGTGGACGGGGTCCCAGATGAGGTAGGCCAGAAAGCTCACCGTATACTCATGGAACGCAGCCGGGTGGTCCAGTACCACCTGTGCCGCAGCCGCATCATAACGCCAGTCGGCGGGGGGCACCACCGTTCCGGCGGTGCGGTCCACCACCTCCCACCAGCGCTTGATATCGTCCCGGGTATTGGGCTCCATGAGCTCAGGGCTCACGCCCTGCATCAGGGGAATGGAGAGGGCCCCTTCCTCGGCGGTGTGAAAGCCGGTCATGATATAGCACTGCTGTACCTCGTCGGGGTTCGCCTTTGCCCAGGCGTTGTCCTTTCGAGTGGTATAGTAGGTAGAGTAGACTTTGGCATCTACCCCCTTGAGGGTGTCGGGATAATCGGTGCCGTCACAGTCGCGGATGGCGTCGGCGCCCCAGCGCTTCAACAGCTCCAATGTCTCCGGCACCACATCCACATCCGTGGGGATTGTGACACGGCCTCTGCGGGCTTGCTCACTCATGGCTCTCTCTCCTAAGGCTCAGATTTTGGGTTCTTCGGCTCTTCAAAGGGTTTGTTGTAGAGGCACAGCGCGGCCAGCAGCAGGAGTATGCCCAGGAGCATCAGCCCCAGCCCGGACAGTTTTCCAGTCATGCGCCACCCGTACAGCAGCAGTGCGAGACCCGCCCCAAAAAACAGGGCGATGAGGACCACGCGTAGTGTTTTATGTTCCTTCCAGTATTTCATGCACACACCTTACCCTTTCAGACCTCCCACGGTCATACCCTGGGTCAGTTTCTTCTGGACGCAGATATAAAGAATGAGGGTGGGCAGCATCACAAGCACCAGTCCAGCGTAGAGAATACCGTATTCGGCCTTGGACTGCTGGGCCTGCATCAGATTCAGCAGCCCCACCGGGAGAGTGCGGGGCCCTTTGGCGGAGCTCATAAGGGTCATGGAGATGATGTACTCATTCCAGAAAGAGAGAAAATTAAAGAGGATGATGGTGATGATGGAGGGCTGCGCCATGGGAAAGATGATTTTGATCATGGTTTTGCCGTAGCCCGCGCCGTCGATATACGCGGCCTCCTCAAAATCGTGGGGCAGAGTGGCAAAATAACCTGAGAGGAGATAGATGGTAAAGGGAAGGGCTGTGGAGGCGTATACCACCGCCAGAACAAAGAGGTTGTTGAGCAGAAAGCCGCTGCCGAGGATGCCCTTCAGAAAGCTGTCGCCGTCCCGGAGCATCAGGAAGATGGGGACCACGATGTAGTTGACATTGATAAAGAGGCCGGCCATAAAGCAGGTGTTGAGGAAACGGCATCCCTTAAAGTGGAAACGGGAGAGGCAGTAGGCTGCCGGGAGAGCCACCACCAGCAGCAGGAGAAGGGCCAGGGCGGTGACGATGACCGAATTGAGCATGTAATCGCCCATATTGGCCGCGTTCCAGGCATCTACGAAATTCTGCCAGTAGAAGCTGGCGGGCAGGGTCCACGGGTTGCCGTAAAACTCGCTGTTCTGTTTGATGGAGGCGAGAAAGACCCAGGCCACCGGGACGAGGATGCACACCGCCAGGGCGATGAGGACCACATAGATAAAGATTTGATAGAGTCGGTCGCCGGTCCCGTGTTTTTTCACTTCCTGATCCATATCCGCACCCCCTTAGAATTCCAGAGGTTCCCGCTTGGTGACCTTGTTCACCAGGGCGGAGAGCAGGAAGGAGAAGAGGAAGATGACTACGCCGATGGCCATGGAGTAGCCGTAGAGTCCGGCATCCTTCTGGCCGTACATATAGGAGAGGGCTACCTCGGAGGCGCCGTTGGGGCCGCCGCTGGTCATGGCCTTGACGAAGAGGAAGGCCATATTAATGGTGGAGATGATGAAGAAGGTGAGGGTGGTGCGGATGTTGGTCCAGATGAGGGGAATGGTGATTTGGAAAAACTGCGTCACCCGCCCGGCCCCGTCCAGGCCCGCGCTCTCATAGAGGCTCTGGGGCACACTGGACATAGAGGCCATATACATGACCATGTAATAGCCGACGGCCTGCCACACCATGGCGATGATAATACTCACCATGACCAGGGGCTCGTCCTTCCAGAGGACCATGACGGCCTTGCCGGAGAGCATGGACAGGATGCTGTTGAGCATGCCGTTTTCCGGCTTGTAGATGGCGGAGAAGATACCGGAGATGACCACCACAGAGAGGATGTTGGGGATGTAAAAGACCACGCGGAAGAAATTTTGCCCTCTGATCTTCTCACGGGTCAGGATGCCGGCAAACACCAACGCGAGAGCAAAGGTGATGACGGTGACGACCACGATGAGGAGGATGGTGTTCTGCATGGAGCGGATGAATTGACTGTCGCGGAAAAGCATCTGAAAATTTTTAAGGCCGACAAAGGTCTCGGTGGGCGAGTAAGCGCCGCGCTCAAAGAGGGACATGCGGAATACGTTCAGAGTGGGAAGAATCATAAAAATAAAGAACAGGATCGCCGCGGGGGCGACACACAGCGTGATGAACCGGCTGCGTCCCCTGTGTTTCTCCATATGCTCAGCTCCTTTCAAGCTCTGCTGCGGCACGTACGGGCGGAGCGCATAAACCGGCTCCCGACCGCAGAAATACGGCTGCGGGGGAGCAGATTTATCCGCTCCGTACGGTTTTGGGAAAAAGGGACGGTGAGTAGGTCGCGCTACTCACCGTCCCTCAAGCCTGCTCTGTGGAAGGAGGGGGCGACCTCGGAGGGGATCAGCTCTGCAGATTGACCCGCATCTGATCGCTGGCCGACTTTACGGAGGCGATCCAGTCGTCCTCGGTCATGGAGCCGCTCACCAGGGAGTTCACGGGATCAAAGAACACGCCGCGCACCTCGATGCCGGGGATGGGGGTGAAGGTGGCGAAGTTGCCCATGGCGGCTTTGGCGCCGTTGTCATAGATGGAGTAGAAGAGCTGATTGTCGCCCTCCAGCTTGTCGGCGATGTTCAGCACGGGCTGGATGGCACCGGCCTTGGCAAAGATTTCACAGGCGCTGTCGCTGTACAGGAAAGCGATGAACGCCTTGGCGGCGTCGGGATGCTCTGCGCCGGCGGGGATCCAGGCCTGCTCGAACCAGGTATAGCTGTAACTGTCGCCGCCCTCTTCAACGGCGGGCAGGGCGGTCATGCCCCACTGGAAGCCGTCGGCCCTGGGAGCGTCGGCCATCTCGCCTACGATCCAGGTGCCGTTGGGCATGAACAGGGCCTTGTTGTCCAGCACCAGCTGCTGGTTCTGGGTGAAGTCCTGGTCATTGGCCTGGGCGGGGGTGACGGGGTTGGTGTAGGTCGCAAGCTTGGCCACGATATCGAAACAGGTCTTGGCCTCCGGGGTGTCCCAAATACCCTCGGCATAGTGGGTGGCCTGGTCAAAGAACTCGGGGCCGCCGGCGGAGTACATCAAAGCGTAGAAGAAGGCGTCGAAATAGCCTGTGGTGGGATAGGTGAAGAGGGCGATATCCTCGGCGGCGGCTTTGTCGCCCAACGCCCACATCTCCTCCCAGGTGGTGGGAACGGTCCAGCCCTTTTCTTCAAAGAGACCGGCGTTGTAGAACAGGCCGCAGGGAGAATAGAACATGGGGGCGAGATAGGTCTTGCCATCACCATAGGGGTTGGTGAGTGAGGTGTCGGTGAAGCCGCCGGCGATCTTGTCGGAGACCTTGGCCTCTTCGCCGGGTACGGTCATGGAGAGCACGTCGGTGATCTCCAGAATGTTGTGGTCCTTGATAAACTGTTCGGTGAGGCCGGCTTCGCGGCCGGTGGCCAGGTGGATCACGTCGGGGAACTCGCCGCCCTGCATGGAAGGCCCGATGACGTCTTCGAGCTTCTTGTCGGTGATGAGGTCCACGGCGATCCCGGTCTGTGCGGTGAAGGCGTCGGCCACCTCCTGCCACATGTCGGCACCGTAGGCTGTTTCAATGGCGGCCACCTGGATGGTTTCAGCGGCGGGGGAGCCGGTGTCGGCGGGGGAGCCGGTATCCGCGGGTGCGGGTGTGGCGGACGAACCGCCGCCGCAGCCGGCCAGCAGGGAGAGGGCCATTGTGCCCGCCAGAGCGGCGCTGAACGCTTTCTTCATTTTCATTTCCTCTTACCTCCTAATATTGATGATGACACTGTGAACGGCGGCATTGGAGCGTGGGCCGACCGCTTAAAGTACTTTAAGTATATCGGATGGAGAGGCCAATTCAATTTTATTCTTGTCACCATTTTTATATAAATTGCTTTTTTGATATTTGGGATAATAATTTTTGAGAATAAAAACAAATTTTGTGCATGATGTCCACAAAAAGAAAGAACCGTTTTTTAACGAAACGACGAAACACTGAATTTTACGACAGAGAACACCCCCAATATTTTTCTTTTTTATGGATTGCACAAGAAGGAAAGGTGTGCTATGATCAGAACGCTGCAAGTTTAAGTTTCAAACGCAAGAATCCTAAAGCCTGAACGGGAGTCCTGCTATGAGTAACGACCGTTATGAGTTCCCTGGAGGGATCGCCAGCCCCATTGACCGCTCCGCCACCAAGCTCCTGTACGTGAGCACGGCCAAATATGGAGGAGACTGGCACAGCCTGCTGCACACCCATACCTGTGCGGAACTTTTTTATGTAGTTGGCGGGGTGGGGCAGTTCAAGGTGGCCGGGCGGATGCTGCCTGTGGCTGCGGATGATCTGGTCATCGTCAACCCCAATGTGGAGCACACCGAGGTCAGCCTCAACTCCAGCCCATTGGAGTATATCGTCCTGGGGGTGGAGGGACTGGAGTTCGGTCCGGACGGGGCGGCAGACGCCCCCTATGAGGTCATCCATTTCCGGGGCGGCGGGGAGGAGATGCTCTTTTATCTCCGGGCCATGCTCCGGGAGATCGAGACCAAGGCGGCGGGGTACGAGGTGGTCTGCCAGGATCTGCTGGAGGTCCTTCTGATCCGTGTCCTGCGGCATACCGATTTTTCGCTCACTGTGGCGCCGGCCGGACGCAGGGCCAGCAAGGAGTGCGCCGCGGTGCGCCGGTACATTGACGGACATTTCAAAGAGAATATTAGTTTGGATATGCTTGCGGAGCTCACACATATCAATAAGTACTATATGGTGCATGCCTTCAGCAGGGAATACGGCGTGTCTCCGATCAACTATCTGATCTCGCGCCGCATTCAGGAGAGCCGATACCTCCTCAGCGACACCGACCATTCGCTGTCTCAAATTTCTCATATGCTGGGCTTTTCTTCTCCCAGCTACTTCTCCCAGAGCTTCCGCAAGCTGGAGGGGATGAGCCCCATGGAGTACCGCAAACGGCGGGCCGGGGAACATGGGCCCAGAGAGGGCGGGATGGCTTCAGATTCGCGCCTATCCACAGTGGACAGCAGGGGGAAATAGGAGTAAAATACCATAGATTAAATGGGCCGAACGGCCATTGAAAAAGGCAGAGGGAGTGACGTTATGTCTATTCTGGTCAGCGGCGGAGCCGGCTACATCGGCAGCCACACCTGCGTGGAACTCATCCAAGCGGGCTACGACATTGTGGTGGCGGATAATCTGGTTAATGCCAGCGAGGAGGCGGTCCGCCGGGTGGAACGGATCGTGGGAAGGGCCGTGCCCTTCGTCAAGGTGGACCTGTGCGACCCGGCGGGGGTGGAGGCCCTGTTCGCAGAGTACCCGGACATCGACGCCGTGATCCACTTCGCCGCCCTTAAGGCGGTGGGAGAGAGCGTGGCCAAGCCCCTGGAGTATTATACCAACAATCTGGTCAATACCCTGACGGTGCTCAACGCCATGCGCAGGCATGGGGTAAAGAATTTTGTCTTTTCCTCCTCCGCCACCGTCTACGGCGATCCCCACACCGTGCCGATCCGGGAGGACTTTCCGCTCTCCACCACCAACCCCTACGGCACCACCAAGCTGTTCATCGAGCGTATCCTTACCGATTGCTGTGCCGCCGATCCCACGCTGAATGTGGCGCTGCTGCGATACTTCAACCCCATCGGAGCGCACGCCTCCGGCCTCATCGGAGAGGACCCAAACGGTATCCCCAACAATCTGGTCCCCTATATCGCCAAGGTGGCGGTTGGGCAGCTCAAGGAGCTCCATGTGTTCGGCAGCGACTGGCCCACCCACGACGGCACCGGCGTGCGGGACTACATCCATGTGGTGGATCTGGCCCGCGGCCATGTGGCTGCTCTCAAAAAGCTGTCTCAGAACTGTGGACTCTTCCTCTGCAACCTGGGCACCGGCAAGGGCTACAGCGTGCTGGACGTGCTCCACGCCTACGAGAAAGCCTGCGGCAAGCCTCTGCCTTACGTCATCGATCCCCGCCGCCCAGGGGATATCGCCGCGTGCTGGGCCGATCCGTCCAAGGCCCGAGAAGAACTGGGCTGGGAGGCGCAGTACGGCATTGAGGAGATGTGCGCGTCCTCCTGGAAGTGGCAGAGCATGAACCCCAACGGATATGAAGGCTGAGGTGAGGCGGAGATGAAAAAACCGGTTCTGGTGGTCATGGCGGCAGGCATGGGGAGCCGCTACGGCGGACTCAAGCAGCTCGACCCCGTGGGAGGACACGGACAGCTTATTATCGATTATTCCATTTACGATGCCAAACGGGCTGGTTTTGAAACCGTGGTCTTTGTCATCAAGCATGCGATCGAGGAATCCTTCAAGGCCGGCATTGGAGACCGGCTGGCAAAAGTGATGGAGGTGAAGTACGCCTACCAGGAACTGGACGACCTGCCGGTGGGCTATGCCGTCCCGGAGGGGCGGGTTAAGCCCTGGGGCACATGCCATGCCGTCCTGGCGGCGCGGCACGTGGTGGAGGGTCCCTTTGCCGTCATCAACGCCGACGACTATTACGGCCCGGAGGCTTTTCAGGAGATCTACAGCTACCTGTGCAGCCATCCGGACAGCCGGGATACCTATGAGTACGCCATGGTGGGGTATCTCCTGGGCAATACCGTCACCGAGCACGGCCATGTTGCCCGCGGGATCTGTGAAGAGGCAGAAGGACACTTCCTCCGGGCAGTCACGGAGCGCACCCACATCGAAAAGGCGGGGCATGACGCCCGCTATACCGAGGACGGTGGTGTCACATGGACCGCGCTTCCCGGGGGTACCATCGTGTCCATGAACCTGTGGGGCTTTACGGCCAGCTTCCTCTCGGAGGCCCAGCGCCGCTTTCCTTCCTTCCTGGACCGGGCACTGGCCGGGGACCCGATGAAAGGGGAGTACTTCCTGCCCAGCGTGGTGAGTGCGCTCATCGAGGAGGGACGGGCACGGGTAAGGGTGCTCAGGAGCCGGGACCGCTGGTACGGCGTGACCTATCAGGACGACAAGCCCGTGGTGGTACAGGCCGTGTCCGATATGACGGAGAAGGGGCTTTACCCGGAAAATCTTTGGGGAGGAGAGCGCTGAATGGGAAAGGCGGAGGATTATATCGAGGAGGCTCTGGCCGCCTATGAGCTGGGGGCCCCTGTGGTGGGGTCGGTCCGATTCGGGGAGGGCCATATCAACGATACCTTCTGCGTTCATACCCAGCCTCCGGATGGGGCGTGCAGACGTTTTATTCTCCAGCGCATCAGCGCCGCCGCCTTTGGGAATCCGGAACAGCTCATGCGGAATGTGGTGGGCGTCACCGACTATCTGAAGAAGGTGATCGCCTGGGAGGGGGGAGATCCCGACCGGGAGACACTGACCATCCTGCGCACCCGGACCGGGACGTGCTACTTCACCGACCGTGCGGGCGGGGCCTGGCGGTGCACCCCCTTTATTGAACATACGGTCTGCCTCCAGGCGGCGGAGACGCCGGAGCTGTTTTATGCCTCTGCCAAGGCGTTCGGGCGATTTCAGCGCCTGTTGAAGGATTATCCCGCGGACACGCTTTTTGAGACCATTGAAAAGTTTCACGATACGGAAAACCGGCTGCGGAATTTCCGAAAGGCGCTGGAGGCGGACAAGCTGGGCCGGGCGGCCGGGGTGAGGGATGAGGTGGAATTTGTACTCCGGCGGTCGGCGGACTGTTCCGTGGCGCTGGAGGCGCAGAGGGCGGGGAAACTCCCCCTGCGCGTCACCCATAACGACACCAAGCTCAACAACGTGCTCATGGACGAGAAGACGGGAGAGGGCATCTGCGTCATCGATCTGGATACCGTGATGCCCGGCCTGGCCATCAATGATTTCGGGGACTCCATCCGCTTCGGTGCCAACCACTCCGCCGAGGACGAACGGGATCTCTCCAAGGTGAATTTTGACTTGGGCCTTTTTGAGGTCTATACCAAGGGCTTCCTAGAGGGCTGCGGAGGGATCCTCACGCCCGCGGAACTGGAGTATCTGCCATGGGGGGCCAAACTCATGACGCTGGAGTGCGGGATCCGCTTCCTCACCGACTATCTGGAGGGCGATCATTACTTTGCCGTCCACCGGGCAGGGCAGAATTTGGACCGCTGCCGCACCCAGTTCAAGCTGGTCTCCGATATGGAGCGATGCTGGGATGATATGGCGGCGGCCGTTCGGAAGTACGCATGATCCCATCCGCAAAAGGAAAACGCGCGGTGATCTGTCACCGCGCGTTTTCCCGCTCTTTTCCACAAAACGGCAGGACGCTTTTTGTGGGAATATGAAAACTGCACAAAGTTTATCAAAATTAACTTGACAACAACTATCCACATTGCTATGATGGCACTAGAACAAAATGGCAATGGAGACACAGGGGAGGGATGCGGCGTGCTGATTACCAGAGAGACGGACTATGCCCTTCGGGTCCTTCGGGCGCTGTCGGAGGGGGAGCAGCTCACAGCGGGAGACATCTCTGAACAGCAGATGGTGCCCAAGCCGTTTGCCTATAAGATCATCAAGAAGCTGAGCAAGGCGGGATTCGTGCGCATTACCAGAGGTGCTGACGGCGGTTGCCGTCTGGCTGTGGGACTGGACAAGGTGACGCTTTATGATCTGATGGTGGCAATGGAAGAGGACAGTGCAGTCATCGCCTGCATGGAGCCGGGCTATTCCTGCCCTTGGCGGGAAGCCCACGGAGGCTGCATGGTTCACTGCCGGCTGGGGCTTGTACAGCAAAGGCTGCATGAGGAGCTGCGGGGGCATACGCTCCAGGAGCTGATTTTTGGCACGGCTGCGGAGTGAGTTTTTTACGCAAATTGTGGATAAAATTTATCCAATATAATCAATGACCAAAGGAGGCAGAGATATGAATTTCCAGACAACAAAGCAGCACGAGGAATTTCGGGCCAAGGTGAGAGCCTTTGCCGAATCCGAGGTGAAGCCGGTGGCGTTTCTTCTGGACAAAGAGAACCGCTTCCCGGACGAGATCGTAAGCAAGATGGGAGCACTGGGCCTGATGGGTGTGCCCTATCCCACGGAATACGGCGGGGCGGGATTGGACGTGCTCAGCTATGCCATTGCCGTGGAGGAGCTCTCGCGGGTAGACGGCGGCACCGGCGTGATCCTCTCTGCCCATGTATCCCTGGGCTCATGGCCCATCTTCGCCTACGGTACGGAGGAACAGAAGCGGAAATACCTGGCGCCTCTGGCCAGGGGGGAGAAGATCGGTGCGTTCGGACTCACGGAGCCCAACGCAGGCTCCGATGCCGGCGGTACGGAGACCACCGCCGTCCTCAAGGGCGACCACTATATCCTGAACGGGGGAAAGATCTTTATTACCAACGCCCCCAAGGCGGATACCTATGTGGTGTTTGCCGTCACCACGCCGGACATCGGCACCCGAGGCATCAGCGCTTTTATCGTGGAAAAGGATTTCCCCGGCTTTGATTTCGGCGACCACTATGACAAAATGGGCATCCGCTCCTCTTCCACCGCGGAACTGATTTTCAATAACGTGCCGGTGCCCAGAGAGAACCTGCTGGGCAAGGAGGGAGAGGGCTTCAAGATTGCCATGGCGACTCTGGATGGCGGGCGTATCGGCATTGCCTCCCAGGCTCTGGGGATCGCACAGGGGGCCTATGACTCGGCTGTGGAATATGCCAAGGAACGGGTCCAGTTTGGAAAGCCCATCGGGTTCCAGCAGTCCATCTCCTTCAAGCTGGCGGATATGGCCACCAAACTGCGCTGTGCCCGGATGCTGATTTATTCGGCGGCCGAGCTCAAAGAGCACCACGAGCCTTACGGCATGGAGTCCGCCATGGCCAAGATGTACGCCTCCGACATCGCGCTGGAAGTCACCAACGACGCGCTCCAGATCTATGGCGGCGCCGGCTTCATGAAGGGTATGGATGTGGAGCGGGCCTACCGGGACGCGAAGATCACCACGATTTATGAAGGCACCAACGAGATCCAGCGGGTGGTCATCGCCTCCCACATTCTGGGCAAGCCGCCCAGGGATGCGGGGTCCTCCAGCCAGCCGAAGAAGCCGGCGCCCGTCACCGGCGTGCGGAAAAAGCGCATTCTCAGGGACGGCTCCGCCGAAGAGCAGGTGCAGGAGCTGGTGGAGTGTCTCAAAAAGGATGGCCACGACTTCACTGTGGGGATCCCCATGGACACCCCCATCGCCCGGGCCGAGCGGGTGGTCTCCGCCGGACAGGGCATCGGAGACCAGAAGAATATGAAGCTCATTGAGCGGCTGGCCAAGGCCGCCGGAGCTGCGGTGGGCGCCTCCCGCCCCGTGGCGGAGACACTTAAATATGTGCCTCTGGACCGGTATGTGGGCATGTCTGGTCAGAAGTTCACCGGCAATCTGTACATCGCCTGCGGAATCTCCGGCGCGGTTCAGCACCTCAAGGGCATCAAAGACGCCTCCACCATCGTGGCCATCAACAAGAACGCCGGCGCTCCCATTTTCAAAAACTGCGACTACGGCATCGTGGGCGATGTAAATGAGATCCTGCCCCTGCTGGCCAAAGCCTTGGATACAGGCGACAAGCTGCCCGCCCCGCCCATGGTCAAAATGAAGCGTCCCACGCCTCCCAAGCCGGAGCCCATCGGAAAACGGTATGTCTGCGGCGGCTGCGGCTACGAGTATGTCCCTGAGCTGGGAGACGAGGACGCAGAGATCGCCCCGGGCACCCTTTTTGAGAAGCTGCCGGAGGATTGGGTCTGTCCCGAATGCGCCGAGGGTAAGCACATGTTCATTGAAGTATGACTGAGAGGGGGATTTTAAGATGTATTGCGTGAGAAACGTCACCGAGGACCTCTACTGGGTGGGGGCTAACGATCACCGGCTGGCCCTCTTTGAGAATATCCATCCCATCCCCAGAGGGGTGTCCTACAACGCCTACCTGCTGCTGGACGAGAAGTCCGTTCTCTTCGACACGGTGGACTGGTCGGCCTGCCGCCAGCTCCTGGAGAATGTGGAGCACCTCCTGGGCGGGAGAGGGCTGGATTACCTGGTCATCAATCATATGGAGCCCGACCACGGGGCCTCCATCGAGGAGATCCTGCTTCGCTATCCGAAGGTGAAGATCATCTCCACGGAGAAGGCATTTATGCTCATGCGCCAGTTCGGGTTTCAAGTGGACGGTCACGAGTTGATCGAGGTAAAAGAGGGGGACACACAGTCCTTTGGAAAGCACGTGGTCACCTTTGTAGCCGCCCCCATGGTCCACTGGCCGGAGGCCATGGTCACCTTCGATACCACCAACGGGGTCCTGTTCTCAGCCGACGCGTTCGGCGCCTTCGGAGCGCTGGACGGCAAGCTCTTTGCCGATGAGGTAGACTTTGACCGCGACTGGATCGATGACGCCCGGAGGTACTATACCAATATTGTGGGCAAGTATGGCCCTCACGTCATGCACTTGCTGAAAAAAGCGGGGACCATTGATATCAAGATGCTCTGCCCCCTCCATGGTCCCGTTTGGCGGGAGAATATCCCCTATCTTCTGGATAAGTATGTCCACTGGGCCACCTATGAGCCGGAAGAGAAAGGTGTGGTGGTGGCATACGCCTCCATGTACGGAAACACTGAGGCGGCGGCCCAGGCGTTGGCGTCCAAACTGTGCGAAAAGGGCATGACCAATGTATGGCTGTATGACGTGAGCAATACCCACGTTTCCTATCTCATTTCCGAGACCTTCCGCCTGTCCCATGTGGTGCTGGCCTCAGTGACTTACAATTTGGGCATCTATCCTGTTATGTACGGTTTTCTCCAGGATATGAAGGCCCTCAACCTGCAAAAGCGCACTGTGGCCATCGTGGAGAATGGCTCCTGGGCCTGTAAATCAGGCGATCTCATGCAGAAGTTCCTGGACGATGAGATGAAGGGCATAACCGTACTGAATGAGAGGCTCAGTCTGGCCTCCTCCCTGGGGGAGGGCAAAGAGGCGGAGCTGGACGCCTTGGCCAACGCCATTCTGGCATCTATGCAGTGATACGGCCCCCTCCGCCCGCCCAGGGCGCCGCCGCGTATTCCCACTCAGGGACCAGTCGTTTTGGGGGTCCCGTAAAGAGACGTCCTCCGTGCTGTTCAGCACGGAGGACGTCTCTTTTGTGCGTTGTGATCGCCGTGACGGCGGCGGGAATTCAGACCATGTGTTCCCAGCCATACTGCGGATTCTGCGTACAGAATTTTCCGCCCGAGATGTAGACCTCGGTGCCGTTCATATATTCTGCGATGTCGCTGCTCAAAAAGACCAGCACTTTGGCCAGATCCTCAGGGCGGCCAAACCGACGGCAGGGGATGGCGGAGAGCAGGGAGTCCCGATTTCTGGCAATGTGATCCCTGGTGATCTCGGTGGCGATCAAGCCGGGGACATAGGCCAGCACCCGGATCTGGTCGGGGGCCAGCTCGGCGGCAAAGGAGCGCGTGAGAGAACTCACCGCGGATTTACACGCGCTGTAGGGCGCACGTCCGGCATTCGGGATGACGGCGGAATAAGATGAGGCGTTCAGAATGACGCCGCCTCCGGTCTTGCGCATGTGCGCCGCCGCGATCTTGCATCCGGCAAAGACCGAGACGAGCAGGGCCTCTGTACTGTTGCGGAATTCGTCGTAGCTGTAATCCATCAGGGACTTTGTCTGGTTGGAGGCGGCATTGTTGTACCAGACGTCAATTTTGCCGTAGGCCTCCGCCACTTCGTCGGCGAAGCGCTCCACGGCGGGGTAGTCGGTCACATCCAGGCTGCGGGCAAAAACGGAGTAGCCCGCGGCCTGAAACTCCCGGACCGCATCCTCCAGGCGGGCCTGTCCGCGGGAGCAGACGGCCACATGGCAGCCCTCCTTCAGATACTCCCACGCAACGGCCTTCCCAATGCCGCTGGAACCGCCGGTGATGACGACGGTCCGGCCGGTTAAACCAAGTTCCATATATGATGACCTCCCATGTCGATTCGTTTTTGGAACGCAAGATCTTATGCCTTGAAGGCGCTTTGCTGTTCCAACGCATCCAACTGTGCCAGAAAGCTGTCGGCCATTTCGGCCCAAAGGGCGGGGTCACACTGCGGATAGTCCCGGTCTCCATACTGCTTCAGCCGTTCCAACATGGATGTGTTTTCCGGATGAGAGCCCAGGGCGATGTCCACGGGCAGAGCGCGGAGCCGCTCCATGGAACGGCGGTATTCCCCGCGCAGAGATACGGGCAGGCCGGTGTGGCGCAGAAAGCCGTCACTGAGCGTGTTGAGTCCCAAACCGCCGTGCATGGCACAGCGGTAGACCCTCCCTGTCGCCTCGTCTGTGTCCTCAAAATAGAAGGAAGTGCAGCCGGGCGTGTGCCCCGGGGTAGAGAACGTGTGGATCGAAAAGCGCCCTTGTACAATGGGCGTGTCCTCCCGATACACCTCATCTACGGCAAAGGGCGTAAAGGGGTAGCGGTCCGGGTAGATAAGGCTTTGGTGGGACTCCTCCAGGAAAAACAAATCTCGCTCTCCGAGGTAGATCCGGGCCTGGGGGGCGAGTCCCTGCAGAAAGCGGGCGCCGCCACAGTGATCATAATGGGCGTGGCTCAGGAGAATGGCACGGATATCCTTGGGGTCGAAACCCAGCGTGCAGATGGAGTAGACCAACAGGTGGAGGGTGGGCTGCATCGCGGTATCCAGCAGCAGCAGCCCGTCACCGGTATCGAAGAGATAGGCGCCTACCCAGCGATTCCCGCTGACATAATAGACATGGGGCGCGACGTGGAAGGGGGGCTGCCACCAGTCCCAGGGGCTGTCGCAGCAGGCGCGCATATATTCGGTGGGCCGCATAAGAACATTCCTCCCGGCGGGAAAGGTCCGGCACATCAGGGGATGGACCTCCGATTTTTGACTAGTATAAATCGGGTGTGGCCAGAAGGCAAGCAAAAAAATAAAAAATTTTTCTCAGTGTGTTTTTTAACCCGGCGCATATTTCTTGAGCAGGCAAACGTTTGCGGGGAAACATTAGATCAAAAAATAACAAATGATAATTTGATTAGTAATGTACAAAAAGAGATGGAAGAAATACAATCCGAATAAACAAAGTGCCGAAAAATAAGGCTTGTTTCAAAAAAGAGAGAAAATTTTAGAGGGGGATCAAACGATGAAAAAAGACTTGGAGCAGCAGATATATTTTGAGGATATGGAGATCGGGGACAAGGTGGTAAGCGTGGGGCGGACGATCACCGAGGCGGATATCGTGAGCTTTGCGGGGCTGACTGGGGACTACAATACGCTGCACACGGACGCGGAGTTTGCCAAGGGATCCATTGCCGGGCAGCGACTGGCCCACGGTATGCTGCCCCTTACATACTCCTCGGGGCTTTTCACACGGACGAGCTACAACCAGGCCATGATGGCGCAAATGGCGGCGCTGACGGAGATCAACTGGAAGTTCAAAAAGCCGGTTCTCATTGGGGATACGATCCACGTGGAGCAGGAGGTCATCGAAAAGGCGGACCCCCGGCCGGAGAGCGATATGGGAAAGGTCACCTTCCTGCGCACCATCTTCAACCAGCGGGGCGAGATCGTCCAGCAGGGTGAGTTCAAGCAGTTGATCCGTAAATATCCGAAATAAAGACAAATAAGAGGATTCAAAAACAAAATTGGAAGGGAAGGGTATTCATGCAGGCTCTGGAAGGATTGAAGGTAGTTGAAGTAGGCAATATTCTGGCAGGCCCGTGGTGTGGGACGATGATGGCGGATTTCGGCGCCGACGTCATCAAGGTGGAACCCCCCAAGGGCGGCGACCTCATGCGGAATATGGGGCGCATCAAAGACATGTGGTACGCGGTGGAGGGACGGAATAAACGCTGCGTCACGCTGAACCTGAAGTCGGAGAAGGGCAAGGAGATGCTCACCGACCTGATCAAAGATGCGGATATCCTGATCGAGAACTTCCGCCCGGGCGTATTCAAGCGGCTGGGCTTTACATGGGAGTCCCTGCATGCCCTCAACCCCCGGCTGGTGTATGTAACGTCATCCGGATACGGACAGACCGGACCCAACAGCCACAAGCCCGGGTTTGACCGCATTGGCCTGGCGCTGGGCGGGTTCCTGGAGATCACCGGCTTCCCCGGCGAGCCCCCTGTGAAGCCCGGCATCTCGGTGGCCGACTTCTACACGGCCATGTTTGCGTGTATGGGCGCCATGTTCGCCATCTATAACCGGGATGTGGTCGGGACCGGAGAAGGGCAGATGATCGACTGCTGCCTGACGGAATCGATGCTCCGCCTCCAGGAGAGCATTATCGCGGAGTACAGCTATGACGGCACGATCCGGACCCGTATCGGCAACGGTACGCTGGTGACGGTCCCCTCCGGACACTTCCTCACCAAGGACGGAAAGTACTTGGTGCTCTCCGTCTCGGGCGACAAACTGTTCAAGCAGTGGTGCGAATCCATCGGCAGGCCGGAGTTGGCGGAGGTCGAAGACTATAAGACCGGCGCGGGGAGGACGGCCAACCGGGAGGAGATCAATGCCATCTGCGCCGAATGGGCCAGGGAGCACACCATTGAGGAGTGCCTGGAGGTCTTGGGCGACGACATTCCCAACTGTCCTGTCTACAATGTGGCGGACATCATGCAGGACGAGCATTTCAAGGCACGCAACGCCATCGTGGATGTGGATACGGAACAGTTCGGCACACTGAAAATGCAGAACTGCGTGCCGAAGATGTATGGTACGCCCGGCGAGATCAAGTGGGCGGGCGCCCCTCTGGGCAAATTCAACGAGGAGGTTTACGGCGAAAAGCTGGGACTTACGCCGGAAGACTTGGCAAAACTCAAAGAGGAAGGCGTCATCTGAACCTATGACCCTCCGGATGAGAAAAGTTCGAAAGGCGGAGAGAAGAATGTTGACGATGGGAGTAGATATCGGGTCAACGGCGTGCAAGTGCATCATCATGGAGGATGGGCGAGAGATCAAAGCACGCGCGGTGGTACCGTTGGGGACGGGGACGCAGGGGTCCAGGACGGTGTTCGAGGCGGCGCTGAGAAAAGCGGGGAAAACGCGGGAGGAGATCGAACGGATCCTAGTGACGGGATATGGACGGTTCACGTTCGAGGCGGCGGACAGCCAGAAGAGCGAGATCACGTGCCATGCCACGGGGGTCCATTACCTGCTGCCCACAGCCCGAACCGTGGTCGACATTGGCGGGCAGGATGTAAAGGCACTCCGCCTGAGTGAGGATGGCCTTCTGGATAACTTCGTGATGAACGACAAATGCGCGGCAGGGACCGGCCGCTTTCTGGACGTGATGGCCGGTGTGCTGGATGTGAAGACGGAGGAGCTGGGGGAGCTGTCATCGCAAGCCCGGTCGGAAGTGAGCATCAGCAACACATGCACGGTATTTGCCG
>CDZQ01032924.1_pt1 | contig 60844 bp, 57 predicted proteins | sample 554831 | NCBI WGS metagenome assembly CDZQ01 (sample SAMEA3182112, study PRJEB8094) | gut metagenome | biome: human; feature: gut; material: Stool; isolation source: human stools | place: Canada | collected 2013-05-06 | reverse complement strand
AAGTATTTCGGCCTGTGCTGTGAGTGGTATCTGGAGCAGAAAAAACTGAACTGGGCGGCTGACTTCCAATTCGCTTTGTTTCCTTACCTGGTCAACGGGATCAAAAACCATTTGGAAGAAGCCTATTTTCGGGATATGTCCGGCTGTGAACTGGCAGAGATCGAACAGGCTGCCGGTGAAAAATGCCAGCCCATCGGTCATATCGGCTACTACTACCCGGCGGAGGTTTGGATCTCCGAGTACGGGAAACTGTATGCGAAATATGAGTATCAGGATGAGATCGAGTGCTTTCCGGATGTGTTTGCCCTGATCGAACGGGACCTGCGGCAGTGCAAATTTGATTCCGCTGCCATGAAAACGGTTGAGGCACTGGACGGAAAACTATGAAACAGGACTTTACGATTTGGCGCAATCAAATATTGCAGAATCCGCGTGACATTTCACCGCTGAAATTCGGAATATCGCAGGATGAGGTCATAGAAATCTTCGGGAATCCTGATGCTGTTTCCACCATGAGGAGCGACGGGAAACCTTTGATCCTCAAATATTGTGACATTGAACTGCATTTCGATAGAAAGGCTCCTCATGGACTCTACTTAGTTTACAGCGACGATGAGATCGAGTTGAGCATCACAGCCGAGCACGGAGAAATGCTCCAACCGCTCACCAACACAGAGCCGGTAGACAACGAATTTTTCCTTCGGGATGGAGCAGTCTATTTCTCCGGCCTATATGAAAACGGTCTACTCAAAGGTGTTGCGCCCAAAGACTTCTGCTGCTGGCGTTACTGGGGCAAATCTTCTACGGTCTGCTTTCTCGGCGGGATTCGCCTTCGTGGAGCAGACCCGGCATCGTTTCGGGTGTTAAACTATGCCTATGCGATGGACAAAACAGCCGTCTACACCACCAGCGGGAGAATCCCAGATGCAGAGCTGGCAGCCTTCCAGGTGTTGGACAACGGCCAGAACGATTCGGGTGCGCCCCAGGGCTATGCAAAGGACAGCCGGAAGGTCTACTTCCACAACGGGGACGGCAAGGTGAAGATCATCAAGGGCGCGGAAGTTTCCTCTTTCCGCTCGTTGGGTGATACCTATTTTGCCAGGGATGAGAAACGGATCTATGCCTACGGCAAACAGCTTCCCAAGGCAGAGCTGACTTCTTGGGAACTGCTTGGTCACTGGTATTCCCGCGATGCCAGGCGGGTGTACTACCTCAACCGGGAGATCAAGGGGGCGGATCGGGACAGTTTTGCGGTATGCACCCCGCTGGACGCACCTCCGCTTGCCGATCATCTGGCCCGTGACAAGGAACGTTTTTACCAAAACGATGAGATGATCGAAGAAACACAGTGGCTGGAACAGCTGCGCAAAATGACCCAAGAACCGTAAACGGAGGAAAACAGCTATGGATTATTTGAAAATACTGCATGAAAACCCTGATTTGGCGGATGAATTTGATTCGCTGTTTGACTTCTTCCTGCTGGATGAGTTGTCCCCAAGGGATGAGGCGGATGGTCGAGCAACCTTCACACTGCCCGGTATGGCTTTTGCCAGAGATGGCTCCGGTGGAGAATACCACCTGTTGGAAGATGGCTCCATCGGTTATTACAGCAGCGAAGGTGAGGCGGGCCGTCTGGCCGAGAGCATGGACGAGCTCTTTTCCCTGCTTGTGAGCTGTATCTGCTGGCACGACTGCTGTGACACAAAGCAGTATGTAGATTCCAAAACATTGGAGGAGTATGGGCAGAGACAGCGCAACATCAACTTGGAAGATATGGATATGGACAGCTGGCGGCGGGTAGCTGATGCTTTCGGCATCCCTACCGATGAGCCGCTGGCTCCTGTTCTGGAGCGGTTCCACAAAGCAACCCAGCGTGAGCCTCTGTATCAGTGTATATTTCACGAGGACGACGGTAGCCTGACCGAATCATACGGCCTGATGTTTGAATGAGAAAGGAGCAATCCCTATGAAAGCATTTGATCCCAACTACAAACTGCTGGACGAGATGTATCAAGACGATTACTATCCTGCCTTTCTGGTGGACAAGGTAAAAGACGAACTCCAGAAAGTCATCGACCTGCTGGAGAGCGGCGAAACCGATACCGAAGTGGTGCAGGAAACGCTGGACGAGGCGGTCTGCGGCATCAATGATCTCCAGGAGGAGTTTGACGAGCACGACAGCGAGATCGAAACGGTGGCACGGGAATGTATCGCGGCAACCGTGGCCTACATTCTGGCGTGGTTTGGTATCCTCATTGACACCGAGGAGGCCATCCGGGAACGGGACTGGTGAGCCCTATGGCAGAAAAAGAACTGGCCCTTTGTGATGAGTGCGGCAGCCTGTTTTTCAAAGGCTCCTCACAGATGATGGGGCTGTGCCCGGAATGTGCCCATATTCTCTATGGCTACCCGAATTGTGACCATCATTTTCAGGATGGCCGGTGTGTGAACTGCTACTGGGATGGCTCAAAGAGTCTGTACATCAAGAAACAGAATCAACAGGAGGAAACTGATATGCCTACAACTGAATGGCTGAACAAATACGAAACAATCAAGGATAAACTGACCTGTAAGGATGACTTGGAAGCCTATTTCACAGAAAAAGTGATTGGGAACATGGCGGTGGATGTGCTGGACATCGGCTCTGTCCATTTCCCCACCGGGCAGATATTCGCCTGTGATCCGCTGGTGGAACTGGAGGACACTCTGCCGTTCCTTCAAACGATCCCCGCCGGAACTTATCCCGTGAAAATCTGCGTGGTACCCAGCGAACAGTACGGCGACCGCTACGCCTGCGTCAAGGTGGAGGTCAGCCGGGAAAAGCCTGTCCGCTATGAGCTGGGCATGGTAGGCAACGAGAATCTGGACGCGGCACTGGGAGATGACGACTACTTCGGTTTCGGCGTGGATGCCGGAATGGGCTGTGTTGCAGACATCCAGACCCAGGCAGCCTTTAAGGCATACTGGGCCAAGCGGCTGGAGGAGGACCCGGACATTGACCCCTACAACGACCTATTCTGCGACTTGATGGAGGAAAATGCCAAAGCTCACCCTAAATATCAGGGAAGCGACGGAGACTGGCTCAACTGGACAGTGCCGGACACGGACTGCAACCTGCCCATCTTCTCCTCTGGCTGGGGTGACGGTTACTATCCCGTCTACTTCGGCTATGATGCAAAAGGTGAAATCTGCGCCGTGTATGTGCGCTTCATCGACATTGAAGCTAACTATAAGAAGCAGGTGTAAGGAGGGAAACAGCGATGGAATGGCCAAAACGGGCGCGGACAGTGAGCTGGGAGAGCGGTGTCCTGACCTTAGACGGAGAAAAGCAGTTTGAAGTCCCGGAGCTGACCGCAGAGATCATGGATCAGCTGGCCGGTTACGCCCTGGTGGGCTTCCATGTGAAAGGCTATCCGGTGACCGATGAACTGCTTGCCCCCTTTGCCGGGCATAAAAGCATGGTCAACTTCGGCGTGGAGGACGGTGCGCTCACTGACGCCTGTTTCGCCGTTTTTTCCACCGTGCCCAAGCTGCGCATCCTGCTGCTGACCGGGAACGCCGGGATCGTCGGAAGCGGCCTGTCCGCCCTGCAAGGCTGCAAGCTGGACCTGCTGGCCCTTGACCGAACCGGGCTGGATGATACCGGTCTGCTCCAGGCGGCTTCCATCCCCAAGCTCTCCCATATCTGGATCGACCACACTGCCGTTACTTACGAGGGTCTGCTGGCCGTTGCCGGCAACAACTACATCCATCCGGTGGCCCATGTGCAATTCACCAAGGAGCAGATGGAACACTTCTCCCAGCTCCAGCGGGAAAAGGCCAAAAAGCCCGTCCAGCTGAATGAGCAGGCGGCGGCGGAATGCCGCAGAGTGCTGTCCGCCTTCTTTGCTGAGATGACAGAATGGGAGCAGTACATGGAGCAGGCCGGGTTTGAGGATGCCCAGGCTGTGCCCCGCCTGATGGCGATTTGGGAGAAGTATGTGAGCGAAAAGCCCCGTCCGGGCTACCGGCCCCTGGGTCTCTCATACAGTGCTCAGGGTACATACAGCGGGGAAGAATTCCTTGACGCGGAGCAGATCACCAAGAACAAGCTCTACATCTACACCAGAGAGAAAAACACCGGCTTTGACCGCCGTTTCCTCATGAAGCGTGTGGGCGAGGGCTGGAGGATCGACGGGGTGCAGGAGCGGCTGGACGGCTGGCAGCGCACGGGATTGTGAAGTTCATGAGAATCAGATTGGAGGTGTAGGAAGATGGGTTCATGGGGTGTAAAAGCATTGGAAAGCGATAATGGCTTAGACTTAATTTTCCTTTTGAAAACAGATTATTTACCCAAACATAAGAAACTGACTTTGGGTGGATTGATCGGCTTTCTGAAAGAGGAAGGTTTTCTTGGAGAAACAGTGAGCGAAATTGACTTTCTCTATGATAATACCGCCATCGCTCTCGCAGAACTTTATTCTGAATGGCGGGAAACAGGAAAGCTAAACTACGATGATGAGGATTCTAATGTTTGGTCAGCAATAACGAATTTCTCAGCTTCAGCTACTGCTCGAAAAGACCTTCTTAGGCGATTGAGGAGTATTAAAAATCAAGTTCCTGATGAAGATGGCGAAAGAGAAATCGTAGAACTTTGGAAAGAAAGTAATGACTGGGAATCGTGGGATAAGCATTTGGATTCTTTGATAGAACTCTTACAGCAGGAATAAAATTGTTGCTTTGTAGGTAAGTGTGTTGAATTGTGAGGCACCACATGGCATGGGAATATGAAACCTTTGGCCCAGACGGTCAATGTAAATTGTTCGGTGTGAACATCTTCGACTACGACTGGCAAACCACCGGCAAGCGAGTAAAAGTCCAAGACCCCATCTATCACCAAGACCATACCTTCGAGGTCTGGCAGGTGGAGATCGACGGGCAGATCCACCGCTTTGCCGCCGGGGAGTTCTCCAACTGTGTATGGGGATTCTATCTGGAAAAGAACGGATGAGAGGAGCGTGGCGCCATGAAAGCCAACGCCGGAGAGGTCTATACAGTCTATAACCAATATCTGAAACGCTACACCGCCTGCCAGGTGGCCTATATTGCGCCGCCGGACACGGTGAGCAAAGAATCTTGGGCGGTGGTCCTCTCTCTGGATTGGGTGGGCGACGCCCCTCTGACCGCAGAGGAACTGCCCCAGCTCCGCCCGCTCTACAAAGACTTCATGTACTGGCCCCGTGATCTTCACCTGCTGCGGGTGCCGGTGGAAATCCCACCCCAGTATAAGTTGGTGGGCACACTTCCGCCCTTCACCGACCAGCCCTGCCGCTCCTACGGCGGCTGGGACAACGGCTATGAGGTATATTTGCAGATGAGGTGGCAGGCCATCCCGGAGGAACGGCGGCGGGCCTTCAAGGAGGCCATGGAGAGCGAAGAGAAAACGGAGATCGGCGGTATCCCGGTGAAGGTCAGCAGCCATCGGGTGACGGACCAGTACGAACCATTCGATTCGGCGCTGGAACTAAAGGCGCTGCCTTGCCTCTCCACCCTCATCTGCGAGCGGTGGCACCCGGACCTGCTGGAGTTTTTGCGGGAAAACCCCTTTGTTGATGAAGTGACTTTGCTGAACCACGGTCAGAGGACACTTGATCTGCGAGGCACCAGCATCAGAAAGCTGATGCTGGATATGACCGGGCTGGAGGAGCTGTGGCTGTGTGAGGGAACGGAGCTGCTCCTGTTCCAGAACAAGGGGCCGGACGCCTGTGCCATCCATGCCCCCGAAGATGGCAGCGGTTTGACCCTCCAATTTATCGGGGAATACCGCCCGCACACGGAACTGCCGAACCTACGGGGGCTGCATGGCATCGAGCTGAAGGACTTTGATCTGACCGGGCTGGCTGCTGTCCATCCCCACCTGAAGGAACTGCGGCTCTGGGGTGCGCCGGGAAACCTGGGGAACTTCTCCGCCGTGGGAGGGTTCCGGGAACTGACGAACCTCTCCACCTTCGACCTGTTCGGCTTCGGCGCAGCTGACATCCCCACCCCGGAGCAGATGCCGGAACTTCGCTGGTTCTGGATGACCAGCCTGCCGGAGACGGCGGCAAAAGCGGCAAAGCAGCTCTGGAAAAGCAAGCCGGGAATGGATCTGCGGATCACTAAGGCCCGGAAACCGGAGTGGCTGGCGCAAAACCTGGACAATCCCTTCCGGGGCTGGGACGGTGCGGAGCATATCCCTGCCGCCGCTGCGAAAAAGGCAGCCAATCAATACCGCAAGACCCGTTCCCAGCTGATGAAGCTGGCCGCTGAACCGGGTGAGGACGCCCAGGCCCAGGCGCTGGAGATGGTGGCAGCCTATACCCAGATCTTCAACAAGATGGGCTTTATCGAAACCGAGGAGCGGGATGAAATTTACATGGCCCTGCGGGGTATCCTTGATGCCCTGCCGGGCGATATGCTCCAGAAAGATGCCCTAATTGAACACTTTGATCATGTGCGAGATTTTTGAAAGGGGCATCACATGAGTTACACGAAATTCAGCAAGGCGGTGACCAAGTGGCTGAAAGCCAATGGCCTGCCCTGCTATGGAACAGCCTATGATAGCCCCGAGGAAACAAAAGCCCGGCTGGACGCATGGATGCGCGGGAGCAAAGAGATACTGCGCCAGTGGATCACAGATAAGCGTTACTGTGAACTGATCTCCTGTGCCCACGGAGGTTGGTATCAGGATGATGTAATTTTTGAGCCCTTGGCTGAACATTTTGTGGCGAACCACCTGTTTGATGAACTGCGGTTTCTCTGCGAACGCGGCATCCGTTTTTCCGTGGAAGATATGCTGTCAACCATCAAATCTGAGAAAGATGAGCATGAGACGCTTGATATAGAAACAATTCGGTCTATCGATGTTCCAAGCTATGTGTCAGGCCGCAGTTATTCCCATTTGGGGGAAATCGCAAAATACAGGAAACGGGCGCTGGATCAGATTATCCGCTATGCAGGTTATCTGGAGCAGATCCACGCACCTGCGGAGTATTTGGAACAGGTAAATGTCCTGCAAGAGAGCGTTTCGGATCTGACAATCAAAACAAAAGATTTGAGACCATTTCGATTTCGGCTGTGAAAGTAATTACCTGAAAGGAGTGTGTGGGCGCATGAGCCGAATTGTTGATGAACCCTATTTTACATACAGCGCCTACAATGCCCTAACCTCCAGTATCCAGGTGAAATGCCCCAAGTGCCATGGCACGGGCGTGGTGACAGCGGATGAGGATAACGCCTATTTCCGCTGCCTGAGCTGCGGCCATCAGGAAATCGGTGACCGGACGATCTACCGCTATGATGTCCATAACCAGTGCAAAAACTGCGGCAGATACTACCGGGTAGATATTGAAGATGAGGCAAAGGAGCACTTTTCCGTTCTCCATGTCGCCTGTCCCTATTGCGGAACAACCATGTCGGGAGAAGTTCACAAAACAGCGGAGGCGTTTTCATATATTGGCGAAATCAGGGATGGACGAGAGCCTTATTTTGGCCTGGAGTTGTGGTTTTTGACCGCCTTCCAGGGTAAGCCGGTCTGGGCCCTCAACCGGGAGCACCTTGCCTATCTGATCGACTATCTCAGCGCCGACCTGCGGGAAAAGCCGCCGGGAAGAGCGAAAATGACCCAGGCTGACCATCTCCCCACCTTCATGAAAACCGCAAAGAACCGGGAGCGGATCGTGAAGCTGCTGAGGAAAATGCAGGAGAAATGAGGATGGAACAGAAAGTAATTTACAATGGCCAAATTCTTACTCTGACTCGGTTTTGGGCAACAGGAGAACCTTGCCTGTGGATCACCGCCCCGGAGCAGATCGGGATGCCTAAAATGGAATTTGTGGGAGGCCACCCGGATGAATACTGCATTTTCCTGAAAAATCTGACTGAAACAGAGCTGGCACAGATCACATCCCTGGACGGTGCTCCGCTGGATGTGAAAGAAGAACTAAGCGACATCGAATGAGGAGAACACTATGAAAGACCTTTGCCAATATGGAAAACGGCCGGAGGACGAATGGGAAATCTTGCCCTGGATACCTGACCCGCGCCCGCCATTCAAAATCTGGGTGAAGCCGGAGCAGATCGCGCCATTCTTTCTCATTCCCCACCACCCCTATGCCATCTCCCTTCTGCTGAAGATCAGTGATGGGTTCCGGACAAAAGAATTCTGCCGGCTGGGACTGACCGGTAGCAGCGGAGACTGGGAGCGGCTTGTCCGAGGCGTGATCCAGGAGTTCGAGGAAAATAACAGCGGCGTGGATCTGTTTCACTTCGACTCCGACGAAGATGTGTTCTGCGTGTACTCCCAATACATCGACGATTTGATGCTGCTGTCCAAAATGATCCGGGCGACCTGTGACAACGAAAAAACGATGGGGACTTATCTGGGTATAGGTGAGGTGGAACATGAGAAATAAGGAGCAGGAGATGGCATGGCGAAAAGTAATAGAAGCCTGCATGGAGGATGTGAAACACCACTTCGATGACATCCAGCAGGCCATTGAGTTTGGCTGCTACATCCAGCCGGACAACTACTTTGTGTCCTACATCTTTGCCACAGACTCGCAATTAGAGACAGCGCGGCGGAGCGGCCTGACAGAACAGATCAATTCCTATCACAGAGAGCAGATGATAAAGCGTCATTACCCCATTGAGGGAATCAAGGACTGCACCTTTGCCTCACAGGAGGAATGTGACCGGGAATTTGGCGGGAATTGGTATTACTATTTCAAATGATACGATGAGGGGATCGAGATGACCGAGTACATCAAGCTCTTTTGGGAGGGCGCACCGGAGGGAGAACCATCGGTCATCCTCTATGAAGTGGATACCGAAAATGAGCGGCTGGCCCATCGCTCCATCGACATTTTTGCAGATGGCCGCACCCACAACATCCCTGACCTTTACGACGGTGTCATCGAGATCATGACGATCCCCACCGTGGAGGAATTGAACGTCCATGTCTGGGGCGAGGAATTCCACGCCTGCATCATAGAGCAGGCGGAATTTGAGGCCATCTGGGAAAGCCGATTTTATAGCGGAGCATTTTGAAAAGCGAGGAATGACAATGGTTGAGATCAATCGCGTCTGGATCAATGTGGATACAGACACCAACAAAATCACACTATTCGGCCGCCCCCGTGTATCCATCCATGTGGATGAGTACATTTGGAGTTTGATCGAAGAACATATCGTGAAGCCCCATAAGCTCATGCGCAGCGAAAAGCATGGGTATCTGCTGAAAATTTCCTTTAATCGATTTAATCCGGTGAGGCACCGATATTATCCGCTTTCCTCGTACAACGGGACGCTTCGGGAAGGCGTCAAGCCGGACAGCGCAAACGGATGGTATCCCCGTGAGGACTTTGCAGACTCTGAGGAACGCACCTCCTGGTTCGCTCCCGATAAAATCTGGACAAACTGCGGTAACAAGGTTCTGGATGTCAATATTGACGCTGCCAATGTGAGCGAGAGCATCACTCCCAGAGAATACGCAGACTTGCTGTTCGATGGGATTGGGGCAGTATTGGTGTTTAACTTCAAAAGGCTCAAGCGCGAGGAGTTTGATTGGCTGAAACCCAAGATCGACTGGAGCGTGGTAGAGAGATTCCCCTTCCCTGCCTCCTTTGAGGAACAACAGTACATGGGGGATGAAGGCAAAATTCATGTGTATTCCTGGGATGGCCGGCAGGAAACGACTCTTGTAGGCCCTTATTCTGTGCGGGAATTGTATCTGGAACATTTCGGAGAATAGTTAGGAGGAATCTGATGAAACAGACAGATATTTATACCGAGGCTCTGATCTGTCTGCGATCCATCCTTCTGGCAGACCATCCGGAATTCAAGAACTGGATCGACTGGCTGGAGAGGGATATTCAGGACTGGACCCAGCGCCGTGAGGTTGCCCACCATCTTCGGGCATACGGCGGCATGGGCTCGTTCAATGACCTGCCCAGTATGCGTGGAAATCATGACTATATTTTCGGCTTTCTCAAGTCCATGTGCTATGCCTTCGGCCATCTTTATGGCAAACGGGAAGGCATTTCGCCAGAGACATTGATGGAGGAGTGCCTGCACGATGTAGAGCAGGCAGCCTATCACCCCCATAAGCCACTGAACCAAGCCATTGCCCAGCACTTGATGCAGGGCGATTTACAGGAAAACCTGGATGCTCTGTGAGGGAAATACAATGCATGATATGAATTTGGAAAAAAACGCAGTAAAATTCAAACTGCTTATAAAGTAAGCCCCTTCACAAAGGGTACCTGCCCAGAACCGGAGGATGCTGTGAAACGATTTGAAAGCAGGTATACTCCCATCCCCGCAGAGTACCGCTGGCTGCTTTTGAACTTCGGCGGCTGCTATTTGGCGGAGCCGTGGATCTTCACACTGAAAGAGTTGGAAGAAGCCTACCCGATTTTTCAAGAGGCTTATGAGGATTACATGAGCAAATATGACCACAGCCCCGCCTTTCCAATCGGAGGATTGGGTGACGGGAGTATCGTATTTATCGACTTGGAGAGCGGCAGAGTCCGGGGCTATAACTGTGACTATGCCGATCTGGAGGAGATTGCCGAGAATTTTTCCAGCCTGCTCCTGGACCTTGTGGAACAGGCATTAGAACTGGGAAACCTGTGCAAAGAATTGTGAGGTAAGTACATGGCAAAGGACATCAGGGAGTGCCTGCTGGAGCAGGCAAGAAAATTTCATCAGTGGCAAGAAATCACTTATCCCGGAAAAACCACCGAGGAGATTGGCGGTGCGTGGGAGGTCGATTACCCTGCGTGGAATGATATATTTGATGCCTTTTGCTATGTGTTGACCCAAATGGATGCAGAAATGGCAGACAGCGTCCTGCTGGATGAGATGGTCTATTTAATTGCCAGGGCCAACGAAGCAGAGGGACTTATACAGGAAACCACTTCCCATCCCAAATGGTTTGAGTGCCTCTGCCGCAGGGCCGCAGCCTCCAATGAGAGTGAGGCCAAGTGGCAGTTTGCCGCCTATCTGCCGGAATGCTCATGTAGTCAGAAAGTCAGGGATATAATTCTGGACTTCGCAAAGGACCCCGATGAATATGTGAGCCGACGGGCTTTGTTGGCGATGCCCGCTCTGCGTCCTGACTGTGTGGATCAGTTCGCTCCGCTGTTTTGGGAGCGGAACTGTTATTCCCTCGAATTACAGGAATACCAGCGGATCGCTGTTCTGGTCTCGCTGGATACTATCCATTCCGGCCTGCTTCCACAATACTTGGAGCAGGCCAAGCAGGATGGCCGGCGCTATCTGCTGGAACACGCAAAACGAATCGAAGGAGGACTTGCTATGAACGAAAAATTATTCCGCACCCAATTCAATCAAATGGAAACCACCGAGAAGCAGGCGCTGATGGAAAGCCTAGCTGCTCGTTATGATATGACCTTTCTCGGTCTATATACCTTTGACCGCTGGGGCCAGAGCTGCACCACCGGCATATTCGAGAAAGATGGCCGGGAGTTCGTCTTTGTCCCAGGCGATACCGTCACCCTGGGCTGGGAGCAGTTTGCCGTGGGACTGAATCAGGAGAGCCGGGAGGAGTTGGAGTACCTGTTCCAGGAGTGGGAGATGGAACCGCAGAACCCGAAGGAGATGATCCGGGAAAGCATGGCCCCCGTTCGGCAGGCGGCCATCGGCCCTATGCTGGTGGGCCGGGAGCTGGAGGAACTCTGCTGGGAGCCGGTCAAGATGGACGATCCCAGGCTGACTGCCCACCCTGACTGGCTGAAGGAATTCCGTGATTTTGCCTGGAGTGACAGCAGCAGTCTTACCTTGCATCAGTCGGCCCGCATAGAACGGACGGAAGATGGATTTCAGACCTGGATCTATAACCATACAAACTACAATGCGCTTCTTGCCAGGCTGGAAAAGCAGGGGCTTTCGCTGCCCACGGCGGACGAGTGGGCCTACCTGTGTGGCGGCGGATGTCGGACCCTGTTCCCATGGGGAGATGGGTTAGACTACTCCATGCGTCTGCACTGGTTTGAGGACATGGATGAGGATGAGAACCGGCCCTATGACATGGAGGAACCCAACTTCTTCGGCCTGTCCATCGCCTACGATCCCTATATGCGGGAAGTGGTGCAAGCTGATAGACTTACCACCTGCGGCGGTGACGGCGGATGCAATATCTGTGGTGGGCTGGGCCCATTTCTCGGTTTCCTGCCCTGTTCACCTCACTGTAAGCCGGAAGTGCAGGAGGACAATGAACTAAACGGAGATTATGACTTTTATCGGCCCATTATCCGGGTGGAGTTTGATAGATAGACCGGAGTGATACGAATGGAAAAAGAGAATCTTGTTTGCCCCTCCTGTGGTCAGTTGGCGGCACAGATGAAGGAGGACGGCAGCATCTCCCACCGCCAATATGACCAGCTTCTCCAGAAACTCATGGAACTGGAGCAGCAAGGTGACATGGAACTGTTCGCCGGTGACTGCCCACTGGAGGATACTGGCGCAGTGCTGGACACTGAACAGCACTACACCGCCTGCCACTATATGCAGTGCCGAAGCTGTGGAGCCCTCTATTTTGTGGGAGCCTGCATCCGGGGTGCGCCGGTCTTTCGGCAGGTGGCAGACATCAGAACGGAAAACCTGGACACCCGGCTGTGGGGCCGATGTGGAACCTACTACTTACAGAAAAAAGACTGAAGGAGGCGTGACAGATGTATATCAAAAAATACTGGGGCAACTTTATGGGAGGCTCGGATGACAGCCTGAACCTTGTGGCATTTTTAGAGGACCAGAAAAAGGAGGAGATCCCCCTCAGCGAGATTTTTGCCAAGATCGGTCTGGACAAGCAGAACTGGGACTTTCGCCAAACCGTGGAGTACCTGGAGTTTACACATTCCGATGGTGTGGAGATGGACTTTCACTTCGCCATTGATGTGGTCACCGATCTGGCCGCCGTCCTGCTGGAGTGCAGCATCAGCGGCGGCGTAGACCTCCACGACCTGGATTCGTACCACACCCCCCATCGCCGCATCCGCGTCACCGCCACGCCGGAGGAGCACGACGCCATGAACAAGGCCCTGGCGGATTTTGCGCAGAACCCGCTGGAATATGACCTCAGTGAGATGATGGACGACGAGGAGATCCAGGAGATGGCTCGGGATGTGGAGGCCCTGCGGAAGGAGCTGTATGAGTCCGCCGGTCGCAACCGCAGCTACCATGTGAAAGCGGAGGATGTGAAACATCTGCTTCCCGACTGGGAGGGCGCCGATGGCTGCATCGCCACCAACCGTATCACGGTGGAGGGCTGCAAGGTGGGCTACTGCTACCGGGAGGAGCCGGACGGCGGCTGGGACAGCGGCTGGCGCTTCACCGCCGGTGATGAGAGCGACGAATATATGGACGACCCAAACAACGCCGGGATCTACAAGCTGAATACGATCTGCAACGACGATCCCGACATCATCCCCCTGCTGAACACCCCCGCTCCCTGCGCCTTTGCCCGGGACGAAAAGGGCGTGTTTCAGCCGGAAGTATTGGAGCCAGAAGAAATGGAGGAACCGGATATGGATATTTTGAAGCAGTGCCAGAAGTGGCATGAGGAGAGCAAACACCAGAAAATCGTTGACGCGCTGGAAGCAATCCCCGCTGAGGGGCGTACCCCGGAAATCGATATGGAGCTGGCGCGAGCCTACAACAATCTGGCGGACCACAGCAAGCCGGAGGGCAGAAAGCTGCTGCAAAAGGCATTGGAACTGATGCGATCCCACGAGGAGGAACTGGGAGATACTTATTCCTGGAATTTCCGCATGGGCTATGCCTATTATTATCTGGATCAGGAGGGCCGTGCTCTGCGGTATTTTGAAAAAGCGCTGGAACTGCATCCCGGTGATGATCCGAAACTCAACACCCGACAGGACATGGAGGAACTGATCAACTCGTGCAAGAAGGGCATCTCTCTGCCGCAGTTCTGGGAGTGCTTCCGGGAGCGGACAGAGAACTGGTGGGAGACCTTTGCCGAGATGGAAGCAGAATTGCGCCAGATGATGGACGAGGACAAGGATCACACCCGCGGCGCAGAACTCGTGGCCCAAATGCAGGAAACCCTGAATCTGATCTTTGATGAGATCTCTTTCGAGATGGGCTTCAACGGCGAAAAGCATGATTTGATTCTCACTCCGGAGGGCGACAAGGTCAAGCTGTTTGAGCTGATTTACTTCCAGAAACACGCCCCCAAGGAGGTGCTGGAGCACTGGAATATCCTTGTGGGCCGTCAGCCCCTCCCGAACATCGGCCTGCGTACCGAGGACGGATGGAATATCTCTGGGGAGGATGTGCAGCTCTGGCTGGAGGAGAAGGGGGAGAACAGCTTCGCCATCTCCGTCTACTGTGAAAAGCTGCTGCCCATGCTCCGGGAGGAGGAAGGCCGGGCCTGGTGGATGCTCACCACCCTTACTGACCAAGTGCTGGGCGAGATCTCCCACATGTGGTACATTGATGACTTCAATGTGCTGGAGAAGCCCAAGGCAGAGCCGTCCTTCCTCCTGTCCCAGCTGCCCGATATGCTGAAGGAAAAGGGAGCGAATCTCTCCACCGATCCGGAAGCCTATCTGAACAGCTACCTTGGCTACAAAATGGAACCCAACCAGGACCCGGACGCCGACTGGCGGTTGGATGTGATGGCCGGTTCCACCAACTGTGTGCCTCTCATCAACGGATATCTGAATGCCGACAATGACTTTATGGACGATCTCCATGCTGACGGCGCGGTGGCGGGCTTCTTCTGCTATCCTCTGGATACCCTGCGGGAGGAGGAAGGAACGGAGAAGATCTTCGACTTCCGGGACAAGCTGGAGGAAGTGCTCACCGCCGGGGACGGCCCGGAGGTGCTCACCCTCACCGGCGGAGCCACCGGCCTCTACTGCGGCTATGTGGACTTCATCGCCTGGGACATCCGGACGGCGCTCCAGATGGCAAAGAAGTTCTTCGAGGACAGCGACATCCCCTGGGCCAGCTTCCACACCTTCCGCCGTGAGGCAGGTACAGTGAGCCTGAAAACGCCGCCCGAGGAGCCGGATGACAAGGAAGAGGAGGATGAATTGGACGAAACCCTGACAGGCATGGACTATATCCCTTACACCCCCCAGAACGCCGAAGCATTCTTCACTCAGCTGGAGCAGTGGAACGATGAGGACGAGTACACCCGCTGTATTCAGGCATTGAATGCCATCCCGAAGGACTGGCGGAACTACCGCACCGCCTACGCCCTGGCCCGGGCGCTGGAAAACTATGCCATCATCGGGGACCATGACGAGGGCACCCCCAACTACAAGGGGGACAAGGCCCTGCTGCGGGCCATCGAAGTATTGGAGTCCGTCCGGGAGGAGGGCCAGGACAAGGCGGAGTGGAATATGCGGATGGCCTATGGCTATCAGTATCTCCACGCGTGTGAGGAAAAGGCCATCCCCTACGCCCAGCGTTGGGCGGAGCTGGACCCAGAGGACGAAAATGCCCCGGCGGTGATCCGGGAGTGTAAGGCAGAGATTCGGAAACGCCAGCGCAGCCGGAACAAGAAGGCCAAATTCGTGCCCGGGGACACCCCCTTCGAGGGCTTTAACCTCACCAACTTCTGGGATGACAACTGGTATGCGCTGAAAGAATATGTCAGCGAGCCCCCCTCTGACGAGCTGATTGCCAGCGTGGAGGAGGAACTGGGCTATAAGCTGCCTGCCGCCTATATCTGGCTGATGAAGCAGCACAACGGCGGCATCCCAGTGAACACCTGCTATCCCTGCGATGAGCCCACCTGCTGGGCAGATGACCATGTGGCCATCACCGGCATTTTCGGCATCGGGCGGGAAAAGAGCTGCTCCCTCTGCGGAGAGCTGGGCAGCCAGTTTATGATCGATGAGTGGGAGTATCCCGCCATCGGCGTGGCCATCTGCGACTGTCCCAGCGCCGGACACGATATGATTTTTCTGGACTACCGGGCCTGCGGCCCCCAGGGAGAGCCTGCGGTGGTCCATGTAGATCAGGAAAACGACTACAAGATTACCCATCTGGCAGACAGCTTCGAGGAGTTCATCCGGGGCCTGGAACATGAATCCCTGTATGATCCGGATAAAGAAGATACAGACGATCTCGACGAGGAAGATGACGCTGACGGGGAGGAAAACAGCCACACACGCGTCTTCACCGGCTTTGTCCTCCTGTCCAAGGCAGAATGGGATAAAGAGCAGTTCATCCGGGACATGAAGGAAAAGTGGGACACCACCGTGGATGAATACGACGCCAGCGAGGAGAAGGACGACGACGCCCTGGTGTTCGAAGTAGGCGATATGCTCGCCGCCGTCAGCCTGAATAACTATCCCATCCCCAACGGCGAAGCGGAACTGAACGCGGAGAACAACTATATGTGGCCGGATGCAGTGAAAATCGCCAGAGAGCACCGCAGCCACATCATGGTGGCGGTGCTGGGCAAGGAGGAGAAAGTTCTGGAGAAGGGCAAGCTGTTCACCAAGATGGTGGCCGCCTGCTGCCGCCAGAAATATGCCACCGGCATCTACACCAGCGGCGTGGTATTTGAGCCCCGGTTCTATGAGGGTTTTGCCGATATGCTCAAAGAGGACGAACTGCCCATCTTCAACTGGGTCTGGTTCGGTCTGTACCAGAGCGAGGGCGGCTTGAACGGCTACACCTACGGCATGGATGTGTTCGGCAAGGAGGAGATGGAGGTGCTGAACGCCGACGCCGAGCCGGAGGATCTGCGGGACTTTTTGGCCAGCCTTGCCTCCTATGTGCTGGCGTGTGATGTGACGCTACAAGACGGCGAGACCATCGGTTTTGCGGCAGATGATAAGCACACCATCACCCGCAGCCCCGGAGTCTCTCTGCCGGAGGAGCAGATGACCCTGAAAATCAGCTGGGAGCCGCTGGATGACGGCCCGGATGATGACGGTGGGGACGGTCCGGAGGGTGAAGGACCTCAGGATGAGGAGCCCGGCCAGCCCGAGACAGGTTCCCTCCTTTCAGCGCAGGATATCGAAGTCCTGGAGTCCTTTGATGACGGTGCATCGGGCTATTTCGGGAAAATGATTCAGTGGCTGGATAACTTTATTGAACAAGGCATTCAGGAAGGGAGATTTACAGAACAACAGTCCCGTCAGGATCTTCAAATCGCCCTGTGGTACTCCTTCGCCTACAACAATCTGGACTCCTACCGCTGCTACTGCAAGGCGTTGGAGTGGATGAAGGACTCAGAACAGAACGCCAAAGGCTGTGCCACCTGGTACTACCGCTACTCTGTGGCCCTCATGTTCTGCGGAAGGCTGGAAGAAGCCATGGAATATGCCGAAAAAGGCGCTCGGGAGGAACCAGACTACCCCTGGGTGTGGCTTCAGGTGGGCAAGCTGCGGGCCCACTTTGGAGATAAAGCCGGGGCTTTGGAGGCGGTGGAGCGAGGCCTTGCCATAGAGCCCGGAGACCACGAATTTACCGTCTTACGGGAAGAGATCGAAACCGGGGCCACCCTGGAACAGATGGAGTATCACTGGATTAACCCGGATCTGGATCGGAAACTCCAGATGGGGTTGGATGAGGACGCTGATGACAAGCAGCGCTCCATTTCCTGCATCACGGTCAGTCAGAAGGGGCTGGAGGACTTCTGGAAGATATTCGGCCCTAAGCCGGAGGAATACGAACCAAATAATCCCTTCACCCATTTCCCTTACAGGAATATGGATCTGGTATTCCAGATGAACGAGGGCGGCATGTCCAAACTGAGCCCAGAATGGCTGTGGAAACTAAAAGGTTGGCTGGATAGCGGGGACTGGCTGGAGCAAAAACACCCGGACGGCAGGGTTGCCCGCCTGGACACAGTATTGGTTGGGCTGGACTGCCGCATCGGTCTTCTTTACAAGTTGACGGATCAGGAGGAATACTTCCAAATTTTCATCAATCCAGATGGCACGGAGCAGACAGACACCCTCTGGTCCTCGGAAGGAGGCAGCCAGCCCGAGGTCTACACCGAGGAGGAGATGGAGGCCGTCGAGGGGCACATCCAGCAGTATTTCGGCAAGTTTGAGAATGTATTCCACGAGATCGTTTCCCCAGACATCCATGTGGACATCTGCGTGGTGCCGCCCTCTGAGGAGCGGGACTACTACACCCTGGTGACGATGGGCATGGGCGCCCACCGGATGAATGTGCCGGAGGAACTGGCGGAATACAAGCTGGAGCGGGCGGAGCTGGCTATTGCCCTGCCTGCGGACTGGAAGCTGGATCAGGAGTCCATGAAAGACGAAAAGTGGTACTGGCCCATTCGTCTGCTGAAAGTGCTGGCCCGCCTGCCCATTGTCAGCGATACCTGGCTGGGCTTCGGCCACACCATGGACAATGAGGAGGACTTTGCAAAGGGCACAGACCTGTGCGCCGCCATCCTGATCGGCCCCCAGGGTACGGAGGACGACAGCGAGGTCCGCACCCTGCCGGGCGGCGAGGAGGTCAACTTCTATCAGGTGATCCCCCTCTACCGGGATGAGTTGGACTATAAGATGGCCCATGACGCAGACGCTCTGCTGGACAAGATGAACGGCATCAGTTTTGTCGTAAACCCCACCCGCCAGGATGCTATCACTCGTGGCACCCTTTCCAATGATGATTTTGACGGTGAGATGTACAATGTCTCCTATCATATCGAGAGTATTGAGGAGAAGGGGCTACCCATTGACCCCATAAATGCTTATAACCTCTTTGCCATTTACCTGCGCTGGTGCATAGAGCATGATCTGATGGGCGAGGACTTCCTGAACGAATATGGCGAAGTGGCCAAACAGGTCAAAGCCGACCCTGCCAGTGTGGATCTGCGAGCGTTTATTCGGGACAAACTGAACGGGCAGATTATGGTTCCGATGTTCAATCAGATTGGGCGAGCATTTACTTCTTACTACTATGGCAAACCTGATAGCCCCAATTTCCCCCGTGACATTGAAAACTATGCCTTGGAATATCTCGGCCCAGAAAAGTATTACTCCGATGAGTTCCAGTTTAAGGCCCCACTGTTTATCCCCTTTGACGAGGACTACTACCAGGCCATGGCAAAGGTGATCGAGGAACGCTTCACCAACTGGCAAGGACAGGACTTCGACGAGGACACACTGGAACCCTCCGAACTGGCTGAGGCGTTGATGGAGTATCTGGACTGTGAATGCACCTATTTCCCCTCCATGAAGGACGATGACCCCATTATGGCCGCTTACGGTTATGCCAAACGGGAAAGTGTCAAAGAAGGCTTTGTGCCGGTGCTCATCAAGGCGGATGACGAAACGCTGTTGGAGTGTCTGGTAATGAACGCCGACCCGGAGCATGATGCGGATTGCTATGAATTTGACCTCAAAACCGTGGAGGAGTACCGTAAAAAGATGCTCTCCGCCCCCATCAAGGACAGCAAGGCAGTTCTGGAGGAACTGGTCGGCCAGCGTAAAGCGGAGGCCGAGGATGACGATATGGACTGGGATGAGGAAGTCCTGGGCGAGATGGAGGGCGGCTATGACAATGACCGCTTCTCCTGCTATTGGGATTCGGACAGCCACATGACCTATCCTCTCATTCTGGCCAAGATCCCGGTGAAGAACCCCTGGGAGATCTTCGCCTACCTGCCCTTTGGAAACTGGAATGAGTGTCCTGACACCCCGGACCTGATGGCAGTGGCGAAATACTGGTTCGAGCAGCATGGTGCCATCCCAGCCGCCATGAGCCACGATGAACTGGAGTTCCTGCTCCCGGCCCCTGTTTCCCAGGAACAGGCTATGGAAGTTGCCGCAGAGCAGTACGGCTTCTGCCCGGACATCGTGGACCAGGAGCAGGATGACCCCACTGTGGGCAATCTGGCGGATGTCCTGCGGCAGTCCACCGTCTGGTACTTCTGGTGGGATTGATGGGCTGTATCGGAATGACAGAATAGCAACGATAGGAGGAACGTTATGAAAAACTTGCAGATGCTGATAACGTGCTGTTTCCTGGTACTGCTGACTGCCTGCGGGCGGGAGGGCGGCGGCACGGCCCAAACCCCTGTTGCTTCAGAGGAGATCACAGAGAGTATCACGCAAATGCCGGATGAACAGGAGAGTGAAGCCATGCCGGAAAATATGGAATTGGGGATCACAGTGAACGACGTCTATTATCCGATTCCGGTTTCTTTGAAGCAGTTAACCGAGGATGGGTGGAAAATCAGCGGGCAGACACCCTATTTCCTGGAGCCGTTTGTGGGTGAAGAGTATTACGAAACGCGGGCAGATTGGTCCCTGACAGAGGATGGGCAGGGGATTTTGCCGGGTGGGTCCATCATCCGGCTCCTGGAAAAAGACGGGGTGTTGTTAGAGGTGACCATTACAAACCAGGTGTCCACAGGGTCGGATACGCCACCTCAAAAAATCGAAGATGGTGTGGTAGATTCTATGGTGGTTTTTTATGATGAGAAACACACCAGCATCAAATTGGATAATCAGGAACTGAACCATGTAACCCAGGATTATTTGATTGAGAGGTATCCTTCCAGTGATGGTTGGACTCATCTTCCCAACACATACAGCGATCATCCAGAGTTTGGGATTTCCACAGAATATACCATCGAAAATGATTTGAACCAGTACAACAACAGTATCACGATCTATTTCGATTTGGAGAACAGACCGTTCAAAGTAAGTGTATGGAACGAGACCCCTCTGGACCAGGTGGAGCTGCCCCCACAAACATGACGGGCGGACTCATGTTTCCAGAGAGTGGTCTACGGTTTGGTGCTTCTGGTGGGATTGATGGGAGGTACGCCCGATGACAGAATATCAGAAAACCTACATCGAACTAAAAAAGCAGTTTTCCGCAACCGACGGCGGTCCGGACAGTGTCCGCGCTCTCTATGCCTTTAAGGAGGAACTGGAGCAGACCGAGGACCGGCAGGCCAAGGAAGTGCTGGTAGATGTGTATGATCTGCTGGACTTCAAGAAGGATGCCTATGAACTGCTCTGCCAAATCGGCAAGCGCTCCGATAAAAAGGCCCTCAAGCGGCTGGGTGTCTTGAAGGACTATGCGGAGAGCTGGGGCAACCACTATGCCATCCCCAAGCCCAAAACACTGGAGGAAAAGCAGAAGGCGAAGGAGCGGCGGGCCCAGCTGGGCCTGCCCACCTTCCGGTATCACCCGGACCCTCTGGAAACCGGCGCTTTTGAGGAGTCCGCAGATGGCGTTGTCTGCGACTGCTGCGGCAAGACGGCCCGCATTTTCTATACCAATCCGTTCTTTTCTGTGGAGGAAGTTGCGTATCTGTGTCCGGCGTGTATCGCCAGTGGCGAGGCGGCCCGGAAATATGACGGCAGCTTTCAGGACGATTACTCTGTGGATGATGGTGTAGACGATCCGGAGAAGCTGGACGAGCTGATCCACCGCACCCCCGGCTACTCCGGCTGGCAGCAGGAATATTGGCGCGCCCACTGCGGTGACTACTGCGCCTATCTGGGCCATGTGGGCGCCAGAGAGCTGCGGGCACTGGGTGTGCTGGAGGGGGTGCTGGACGACACCATGTGGGACGAGGAACAGAAGGAACTGATTCAGGAATCCGTAAACGGCGGGCATCTGCAATGCTATCTGTTCCAGTGCCTCCACTGCGGAAAGCACCTGGTCTGGATGGATTTTGATTGAGAAGTTTTCAAAAGGTGGGATACAAGCGATGACAACCAAAACACTGACTATTCAATGGAATGAGGAACAACTGCCCATCCTTCCGTTAGAGCCGGAAGCCCACCTCTCCTTTGCCACCCATGATGACGGAAATGAGTTGGAGCTAACAGGAAACCGGGCTGGGCTGCTCCTATTGGCGAAAGCCGCTCTTGGTATGGCGGAAACCATTCGTGAGGATGGATTCCACATCCATCTGGATGACCTGTATAGCATCAACGCCGAGGGAAAAAGCATCCTGATCCGAAAGGAGGAACGGTCAAAGCCATGATGGAAAAAACCTTCCTCAACCCCGCTACAAATAAGCAGTGGCGGATTGAAATTGACGGCCATACCATCCGAACCTGCCCCAATGGCGGGAAGGTCAAGGAGATCCTGTGTGACTCCGCCTTCCAGGTCAAGAGCAAGGCGGCCAGCGCCATGATGGGCCAGATGCGGAAAGGATTCGTCTATCAGAATCCGGACGCCGCTGTTGGGCAGGTGCGGTGCCATCGGTTTGTCGGAAAGGACAGCAACGGCTTCATGCCTCTGGCCGCCGCCCTCACACGGGATGACTTCTTCCTGACGAGGGTGGTGGGAGATTTTGAGGACGAAACCCTCTATCACTTCGACGGCAGCGGAGAGATACTTGAAACGGTCTCTCTGGGTGCCAAGCGGATGACCTATGAGCAGGTCCTCTGCCCCAATGATACTCTTCTGCTGAACAACAGCTATCTTTTGGAGCAGTTCTCCCTCCGCACCCATGCGGTCACGCCCTTTGCCAGCAAGAAAAACAGCATGAAGGCCATGTTGGACCAGAGCGGCGACCTGGCCCTGTGGTGCACAGGCGAGGAAATCGTGGTCTTTGACTTTGGCAGCAACACAGAGGTGTGGCGGGAAACGGTAAAATGCAAGAAGTCGAAGAATCCGAATTTTGCCTATTACTGCTTCGGAATGCTCTCGCCCCGTCAAAGCAAAGCGGCCTACTGTGTCACCGAGGGTGAGTATGTGCTGGTCGATTTGAAGTCCGGCCAAAAAGTAGTGATCCCCAATGAGGGCTGGCATCCCTTCTTCTCCCCGGATGACCAGTGCTTCTCGGTGGGCGGCAGGTTCTATCTGACCCAGACCGGAGAGGAGATGACCAATCCTTTCCCGTTTTCTGTCCGGCAAGGGCTGAGTTTTTCAGATACCTGCACGGTGCGGACAAGTGGCAGCCTGATGGCCGTTCAGCAGGAGCGTGGCAGTTCCCCCATAGAGGTGTGGGATACCGGCAGCGGCCAGCTGCTGGCCACCATTGACGACCCCTTTGTGGTGCGGCAGGTGAGTTTTTCCTTTACCAAGAGCGGACTTGTCCTGCACACCGATTATGGGGCCATGAGCATCTATTCCTGCCCCCTCTGAAACGGAGGGATGAACTATATTTATTTTTACGATGAGAAAATGGAGGGGGCACAATGAACTTTAACGAAGCAATGCAAATGCTTGGAACCAAGTTGCAAGGAAAGTACGGGCATTTAGGCTTCAAGTATAAAAAATCCGACAAAACACTTACGAGGCACAGTAAAAATTTCACCTATATGATTGCGTTTTCCTCATTTGGCGGGAACACAAAGGATAGCATAAGCATAGAGGTTTGCTATATAATCAACACCCGTCCATACGACCCTTATGGTTACGCCAAACCAGACGCCAACACACAACCACTGTTTTACAGTTTAAGAGACAATGAAATATATCTTGATATAGGAAATGAAGAAAAAATTAACAATGCCTTTGAGATTGTTTGTCAGTGGATGGATAAATTACTGATTCCAAAAATGAATGAGCTTTGTGCTACCGAGTAATGTGGAAGTTAAGGTTGGGAAAGAGCGTGGACACCTATGGACAAAGAATCATTGACAGTAAAACTCCTGGACTTGGCTGAGGGACGGGAAACACCTGAAACCTGGCAGAACTGGTGGGACGAACATGAGACGGAGTTGGAAGCCCTGCTGAGTCGGGGTGAATTTCTGAAGCTGAAGCCCTGCCGGCATGGTTTTCAGTGGGTCCCGGTGTTTGGCAGCCAAAAGGGAGCCATCGCCATTCTGGAAAAGAGCGGCACAGCATTTGAGGCCAGCAATCTCTACCAGGATCGGTATCTGGCTGAGTTGGACGCTTTCTGCAAGGAGCAGGAGCGAGTGCAGCGGGAAAAGCAAAAGGAATTCAAGACCAGCAACCCGGAGCTGTTTCGACGCTACCCCAAGTTCTCCAAGGCGTTGGCAAAGGCGCTGGACCCCTCTGACGAGATCAAGCCCGCCGCCACGGAGGAGCAAATCGGGAATCAAGAAAGCGAGCTGGACTTCACGCTCCCGGCCCAGGTGCGAGAGTTCTTCCTGCTGACCGCTGGCATCCAGGCATCCGCAGGCGTGACTATTGATTTGTCCGGCCTGTTTGATCTGACCATTCATAGAGAGCGGTATTGCGTGCTGGGCGAGTTCTGGAAAGAAGCGGACGGCGACCAGCTCCTGCTCCGCCCCGGAGAGGAGACTATCTGGTACTACGCCCATGAGCAGGACAAGGTAAAGCGCCTCTGCAATGATATGACAGAACTGCTGGAGAAGAAACTGGCGAGGTATTTCAATGAGCAATAAAAACAGCGCGGTGATTGAGGGCCGAACTGTAAATCAGCGAAGGAAGAATGGAAATGACATTAGAAGAAATGTTCTGTGATCTTTATGATAAATATAGTAAGGATTTTAACTGGTATATGATCCCCTTCACACAGGCGGACGGGGCATTTGTTGCTGAACTAAACAAAGAAATAGGACAAGACCACTTCTTATACGGCAAAAAAATCTGGGCGGTTGCGAAGTGCGAATCCAATGATGATGTGTTATATGTTCTCAGAAACGGAATAGGAAGAGACATTTACTATCTGTTTCATTTGACTTATTCGGCACAAAATGCGGACGGATTTCCCCGGTATGAGGAGTTTGCAGATATATTTGCAGTAAAAGAATTTATAGAACGATCATATATCGAGGATTATATGTAATCTTCAAATTTCAATTTATTGGGAATCTACCTTACCCGCAGCGGCAGCAGAAAGGAGGCGGTCACTATGTCAACTTGGAGCGGAATGCGGAACAAACTGGAAAGTGACTATCTGTGTCCGGCGCTCCGGGGCCACATCCAGTATTTTGCCACCAGTTACAGCAAAAGTGCTGACCATGAGGGCCGGGCAGCCATTCGTGTGGACGGCGTGGAAGTGCTGCGGAGCAACTACTACACCTATTTTGAGAATGTGTGGACGAAATTTCATCACCTGCGGTCCACAACGCTGAAAGATTGCGACTCCGCAAAAGAGGCCATCAACCAGGCGCATGCCTTTGCGCTGGAGCAGGGCACCTTTGACCAAAAGGTGTTCTATGAGGCGTTTGGTATCTTTGATAACCAGAGCATTGAGAAAAGCCTTGTCAGCCAGAATCCCCTTGTCCGCATCTTTGCCCTCCTGGATCGAAGGCTGGGAAAGCGCCGCCTGCTGGCTTTGGAGGAATCCATGGAGCAGGAGCTGGACTGGGTGCGGGCTTTCTATGTGATCCGGTTGCAGGCCGAAGGGCTGATGGAAAAAGAATAACATTTAGGAGGAACTGCCATGTCACAGATTGCATCTTTTTATCTTCTCAAAGGCGGCCAGCGGCAGGAATTACCCAACGGTAACTGCTCCGGCTCGGTCTATATGGCCATCTGGGACTGGTGTGAGAGCGAGCTTGATCTGGATGTCCGTTTTCCTGCTCCCCAGACGGAGGACACCCTGGACTGCGCTCTGCTGGAGGGAGAGCTGGCATCTAAACTGCTGGCAGTTCTGCGGGAGCAGGACCTCCCGGAGCTGACCGCTGAAATTGCCCCAGACTGGGATCTGCCCACCGAGGCGGTGCAAAGCGGACTTGAAACGCTGCGCTCCCATCTGGAACTGGTGCGGGGCAATACAGCCCTGCTGTATGAAATGTTATAAGACGGAGGGATACCATGCTGGCAAAGCGGTTTGAACACATTTTACATGATCTGGGCATGGCTGGGCTGGAACACCCTTTGTTCTACCATGCGCCGGTGGGCATTCGGTTTGAGATTGGCGGAGATGAACCAGTCTATCTGGAATGCACCTATTTGGACGAGAACACCGAGAAACTAACTCCAAATCCCGCCTATGTTCAAGGCGCACTGGAGCGGGCGATTATGATCTACCGTAACCTTCCAGCGCCGCCGGGTATTCTGCGAATTGACGGGTATCCCGAGGAAAAACCTGTCGAGTCCCTGCTGACGGCCATCCAGCAGAGGGCCGCACTTCCTGCCCCGCATGAGCAGATCACAGCGACCATGATGGGCGAGGACGGGGATACATATGCTCAAGTACAGTTTTACTGGGATCTCAGCAAAATCAGCTTTCAACCGGAGCGGCTTCTCCAGGAGATCATTCTGGGGGACATCGGCGGCTGGAACGGCTTTGTGTCCAGCGTCTATCTGACCGGGCCGGGGCCATTCCTCTACCACCTGTACGATGACCGTGGGTTGGATATACTGGGCGGCTCACGGGAGCTGCTACTGCCGCTCTATCATCAATTCCATGACTGGATCTTGGAATACAATCTGGAGAAGATTGACCGACTGTTCGCTCCGGCAAAAGAATGACCGTACAGACAAAAAAGGAGGCATCACGATGGGACTTGATATCTACGCCGGAACATTGACCCGGTACTATTCTCACAACTGGAAAACCGTTGTCCAGCAGTGGGCGGAGGAAAACGGATACGCCTTTAACCGGATCACGCCGGATGGAGAACCCGCTGACAACGAGGAGGATCTGTCCCCGGCCGAGGTCCAGGCGGCGGTGGAGAACTGGCGGGATCAGATCTTGAGCGCCATTTCTCAGCCGGACCAGCCCCCCTACACCCCCTGGCCGGAGGATAATGAGAAGCCCTATTACACGGACAAGCCGGATTGGGATGCCTTCGGCGCTATGCTGCTGGTGGCCGCCTGTCGTATATACGAGGAACCGGTGCCACCTACTGTGGAGAAAGACTGGGACTTCATGGGGAACCCTATTATCGCCCGTCTTTCGGCAGATAAAGAACGGGTTTGGTCATTGTTTCGCGGTGCTACATGGTGGATTCCTTTGTCGGCCAGCTTCCTGTTCCAAGGACCGCTTCCTACCAACGATACAGCCACAATTGGTACGGTAGGAGGGCTTCGAAAAGAGCTGGAGAAGCTGAACCAGCTGGCGTGGCAGGCCGATGAGGATACCATCCTTGAATGGGCGGATACGGAGGGATACCCGGTAGACGGAACCATAGACGCAGATGGGCAGTACAGCAAGGCGGACATCCCGGAACACACCCAGTATGACACCCAATCCCTGGCCAAGTTCGCCTTCTCCATGTTCTGGCGGGCCATGCGATTTGCCGAGGAACAGCAGGTTCCCATTTTACTGGATTTTTAGGGAGGTTTTTATGGGATACGACGTGAGTTTTCACCCGATTTCGCCGGCAGAAATGCGGGAATGGTATTTTACTCCCCTTACTTGGATACAGCAGGGACAGGAGGAAAAGGTACTGGCCCTTGCCGCACGGCATGGAATGGAGGATTTCTATGCGGAAAAGTATCTGGATACCCTGCGGGTCGGGGCGGGGACAGAGCCGGATGAGTTGTTTGATAAGAGCCACGGCTTTTATATTGCGGTAATCCAGGGCTTTTTCCGGGATTACTATTACACCAGAGGCAGTGCCTTTTCTTTCTTGGTGGAGCAAAAGCCGGAATATGCCCGGTACTTCACCCCATGGACACAGGTGGTACCAACCTTCTTTCCCAATCCAGCAAAAAATCGGATCATCGAAAACTACTGCTCCGGTGTATACCTGTCTCCGGATCAAGCCGCACAGCTTCTCCGGGATATGAAGCAGGGGCCGAAGGTTCTGGAAGATATGGAGAGGCTTTGGAGCGATGGGCAGCTTGCGGTGCTGAAAAAGGCCCTCACCGCCGCCGTGGAGCTGGGTGCTGGCCTGCTGGAAGCCACTGAGGTAGTGGAGCCCAATCCCATCCGACCCAATGAGAGTACAAGCTATTCCAACCTGTACCACTGCGACCGGGATGGGGTATATCTCTACATAGACATGGCTCTGAAACAGATTAGCCAAACAATGGAGAGGAGTAAAGACCATAGTTGAAAACAGAAAATTGATAAGAAGGAGAAGCGATGGATGAATGGAATCATCCTTTTGGTGGGCGTTTTATTGTTCGCGATACTGATAATGTTGCTTCTTACAAAGCAATGGGGTGGTCTGATCCTCTTTTTCCTTGCCCTGTATTTGATTTTCAAATAGTGGATGAACTTTGCCTGGAGGTGGGTACTATGGAACAAAGACGCCCTGCGGACATCTTTGCGGAGGCCCTGGACTACCTGTGGAATGGGCTGGGCTTGGAGGAAAAGGGCTGGAAGCGGCTGAAAAAGGGCGACTTCAAAAAGAGAACAAAAAACGGCCTGACCTATCAGATCTGGTTTGATAGGAGCCGATACAACTACCTGGACTATGAGATCGGTCATGGAAATGTGGAGGTAGGCTTCACCTGCATCATTAAGCTGGGGGATGACCGCCTCTATTCTTTTAAAATAGAATCCACAACAGGCGGTTCGTTCTTCCGGATGCTGACAGAGGATCTGCGGCTGGACACCGGGCTGCTGGACACCTTCCTGCCCCTGATCAAAGCCCACTACCTCGATTTTATCGACCGCTTTGAGGCGGACCCGGCAGAGGCGCTCCAGCCGGTCTGCGCCCCCTTTATCCAGCCGGAGGACTACATCTGGTGCATCCATGTGGATGAGCAGATGGTGGAACGGTACGGAACACCAGAGCAGCTGGCGGAGTACCGCCATCAGGCGGAATTGCGCGGAACGCCTGAACACAAGGCAAAGAACTGGATGGGTTCGATGTTGTTCCACCTCTCCCACTCCGATGATGTGGATCACGCCTGGGCCTCAAGCCGCACCAGAGCGGAGCTGGACCAGGTGGTGGACCCCTTTGTGCAGGCCAAGCGGCAGACAGGACAGTGGTCGCAGGAGGATGAGGCGGGCTATCAGCTCTACCGGCAGGAGACAGACCCGGAGAAACGCACCTTTCGGGTCTGGTATCTCATCGCCAACCCCCGGGGCCTGCCGAAAGAGTTTGTCCAGAAAGAACTGGAATTCCGGTGGAAGCTGTTCCCTCAAAAGAAGGAGGAGACCAAATGAGCAATAAAGTGTTCCAGCAGAACCTGGATGACAAAAAAGGCCCCCAACCCGGCGGCCCTTATCTCATTCAGATGCTGTTCAAAGAGCCGGCGGATATGCCGGACAAGGATGAAATGACCGCTGTGATGGAAAAGCACATCGGCGCTGTAGAGTGTTTCTGCCGCGACAAAAAGATGGCCGGCTATGCCGCCCTGGATCATATTGCGGAATTTCAGGACGGTAAGTGCCCGGTACAGTTGATGGTGATGAAATGCGACAAGTTCAAGGGCAAAGGCTTTGACGCCTTCCTGATGAGCCAGATGTGGGACTGCCAGGAGGACCGAGAGCGGATCTTCCGGGAGTGTCAGTATCAGGTCGTGGCCACCGATATGCTGGCAGCGGCGCTTCCGGCGCTGGAACGGGCCAACCTGGACGCCGACTTCGTGGAGGCTCTGGCAGAGCTGTATCCCACCTGCGAGGCGTTCTATTTCCAGAACTGCGGCAAGCTCCTGCTGGCGGCGGATGTGCGTTCGCACCAAATCGAAGGCGCGGATCGTTTCATCCGCTTTGGCGTCAATGTCCGCTTTTTCAACATCGAGGGCACCGAGGATATGCTCATCGATACGGTGGGCATGAGCACTTTGTTCCTGCCGGATCTCCAGTACCACTTCCACGGCATGGACCCCAACTGGGTGGTCAATCATGCCTACAATGTAGCGTCATATATTCTGGGGAACGATAATCCTATTAGCAACGGGGAAACCGTAGACGGCGTAGTAGACGGGAGAGTGAGCCGGGAGATCCAGTGGAAGTGCCAGTATGAGGATGCCCTGATCCAGCCGCCCAGAGGGGTACTGGATATCAACATGGGGGAATATGCCTCAGGGGGAGGACGCTGATCTGAGGGGATCTTTGTGTGTGCCAGCGCGCAAAATGGCGCACACAAAACCGCCTGATTATCCCTCTTATAAATTGCCCATTATCTCGGAAACAGACAGCGAAAAACGGTCCGTTAGGGTTTTCCTTCCCTAACGGGCCGTCCTGTTTTATTAGCTCGGTACAGGCTTTCATATTCATGTGCGGTCGGATTCGCAGCGGGGCTGTTTCACTCCTTCCCCGGCCCCAGCCTCTCAGCAAGCTCTGACCAAAAATGGACAGGGCCATGTTGCTTGCATAGAAATTGTAATTCCGGAGTATGAAAAAATAATTTTATGAAGATATTGAATCCGCGCAGAGTCTGGGCAAAACTTGGAATCGCTGTTAGTCTTTTTTGTCGTATTGGGGCCTCGCTCATTTATTTTCCGCAACAAGACAATGGTCTTCAGTATCATCGGCAAGGTCCGCAAAAAGCTTCCTGGCGATAGAAAAGGCCGTCCGGTCAAAGATCACCAGATAGACCGTCACGTCGTGGTCCAGCACAAAGTGCCCGATGATGTCCACAGCCACCTTCAGCGCCTGCTCCTTGGGGTAGCCGTACACTCCAGCGGAGATAAGCGGGAAGGCCACCGTCTGGCAGCCATGAGCCAAGACCAATTCCAGGGAAGAACGGTAGGCAGATTCAAGCAGTTCCCGCTCCCCGTGGCGGCCGCCCCGCCAAATTGGTCCCACCGTGTGGATCACATATTTTGCAGGCAGCCGGTATCCATTCGTGATTTTTGCCTCTCCCGTCTTACAGCCGCCCAAGGCGCGGCACTCGGCCAGCAGTTGAGGCCCGGCGGCACGGTGGATGGCGCCGTCCACACCTCCGCCCCCCAGCAGGCTCTGGTTCGCGGCATTGACGATGGCATCCACCTTCAGCGTCGTAATATCATTTTGTACAATACGCAGGGGCATAGAGGCGCCTCCTTCATTTCTATCAAAATCAAATTTCTGCCCATCCTTCTATTTGACCACAGTATAGCATCCTTCCTATGTTTTGTCGATAGAGGGCCTGGAGTTTGTCTGCCCCTATTATCCCTGGGACGCCTTTGTAAATGTCATGGGGGGCCACCTAAAGTCTGTCATTTTATGGGTCGTTCAAATTGATATGGAAGATAGGCTTCTTCATACGAAATTCATAAACCTGTACTATACTAGTATAGAGGTGATCTCACATGAAAAAAATCTTGGTCGTAGAGGACGAGCCGGACATCCAAGAGCTCCTGGGCGCTTATCTCAGAGACACTGGATATGACGTAGAGATCGTGGGAGATGGGGTTGCGGCTCTGGACCGCTTTCAAGGGGGGACCTTTGATTTGATCCTCCTGGACTTGATGCTGCCAAAAATCGACGGCTTCGGCGTATGTGAATTGATTCGGCGAGAGTCTGATGTGCCCATCCTGATGCTCACCGCCCTGGATGGTGAGGAGGAGCAGTTACGGGGCTTTGGTCTGGATGTGGACGACTATGTGACCAAGCCCTTCTCCATGCCCATCCTTCTGGAGAAGATTCGGGTAATCCTCCGCCGTTTTGACGTTGTGGAGAGTGACAGCCGGCTGCACTACCGGGAGCTGGTGATAGACCCAGATGCCCGCGAGGCCCTTCTGAACGGCCGACCGCTGGAGCTGACCGCACGGGAATTTGAGCTGCTACACACCTTTGCCGCCGCCCCCGGAAGAGTGTTTACCCGGGAAATGTTGCTGGCCAAGCTGTGGGGTTATGACTTTTACGGAGATGAACGGGTGGTGGACAGCCACATCAAAAACCTACGCCACAAGCTGGGGGCCGGCTACATCGAAACGGTAAGGGGGGTGGGCTATCGTGCTGGGAAAACGGCTCGCTGAAAGCCTGACTGTCCGTGTTTTCCTCATTACTGTCCTAATTCTATTCGGTGCGGGGGCAGTGACCTTCGGTCTGATTGCCTGGGCCACCCCCAGCACCTATACCGCTGTTGTCAACGATGACCTGACACGGCAGGTGAAGGCCCTCGCAGTCAAGCTGGAGCAGTCCTCATATAGGGACTGTGGGCCTCTGTTGGACGATTTCATCCGTGCGTCCGGAGCCCAGGCTATGCTGGTCGGTCCGGACGGAGCGCTCGCCGACACTGGTGCCCAGTTGGCCGTCCAACCGCTGTATGAGGACAGCACCATGGTAATCACGGCATCCGGCAACTTGGGAGAGGCGGACGCCGCCATCGCCCGGGCAGAGGGTACCTCTGTGGCCGGTGATATGGTTTCCGTCACCATGTCCGAACAGGACACCATTGTCACCGAAGTACGGTTTTCCGATGGAGAGGATCCCTATTCTCTCTATGTCACCCCGCGGATGGAGGCGGAAAATCTGGCGGTGCGGGCGCTGGTCCAGATGGCCCCGTGGCTGTTGCTGGTGCTGCTGGTCTTTTCCCTTCTGTGCGCCTTTGGATACTCTCGCTATATCACCCGACCTATCGTCCGACTCAGCGGCATCGCCCAAAAAATGGCCGGGCTGGACTTCCACTGGGAGTGCGGAGAGCGGCGCCGGGACGAAATCGGGCAGTTGGGACGCAGCCTGGACCAGATGTCCCATCGGCTGTCCGCCTCCCTGGCTGAACTGGAGGCAGCCAACCAGACCCTGCGCGGAGAGATCGAACGGGAGCGAGAGCGCCAGCGGCAGCGGACGGCCTTCTTTTCCGCCGCCTCCCACGAGCTGAAGACCCCGGTCACCATTCTGAAGGGACAGTTGACCGGGATGCTGGAGGGGGTGGACGTGTACCGGGACCGGGACAAATATCTGCTCCGCTCCCTCCAGGTCACTGGACGGATGGAGAGCCTGATTCAGGAGATGCTGAACATTTCCCGTGTGGAACAGGGGATAGTAACCGTGGAGAGGGAAGCCGTGGGCCTGGCAGCCCTGTTGGAGAAACAACTTTCCCAAGATGCTGGGCTGCTGGAACAGCGGGGGCAGCGGCTCTCCGCCTGTCTGACCACCGAAATCACGGTAGAGGGGGACCCCTCTCTGCTGGGTAAGGCGGTGGGCAATCTTCTCTCCAACGCCGCCCTCTACTCCCCCGAGGGGGCCGAGATTCGGGTGTGGTGTGGCCTCCTGGATGGCTGCCCCGCCCTGACGGTGGAAAATACCGGGGCCCATATTGGGGAGGAGGCTCTCCCCCACCTGTTCGAGGCCTTTTACCGGGCGGAAGCCTCCCGGAACCGGAGCACCGGCGGCAGCGGCCTGGGGCTCTATCTGGTGAAAATGATCCTGGAGCGGCACGGAGCCACCTGCACCATTGAAAACACCCCAGAGGGAGTACGGGCGTCTGTCCGCTTTTTAGAAGAGGTATCATGAGAAAACCATTCCCTTCTCCCCCACTTTTGCCCCCGAAGCATAACCACTGGCCGTGCCGGTGATTTCGATTTAAAAAACACAGCTAGAAAAATCCACACATTGGAACGCTGATAGACACAATATGCGGCCTTTTCCCAGCGCGAGAATTGAGCCGCACGTTAATTGTCCCTCTGTTCAGCGAAGACAGCGGGAGAAAGCAGACCGCAAAATCAGGAAACCACCATTCGTCAGGCCTCATCTCCCCAATCTACCGTTGGCGGAAGCATATCACGCTTTGTATACCAAATCCATATTCCCTCTGAATCTCCACACAAAACACACACCCGCTCCAAACCGTCTCCATATGGCGCTGGTATCCTAGCCGCATCCCAAGCAGAAAGGAACCTGACACATATGGAGATCAACATTCAAACCGTCGGCATGACCTATCCCAACGGAAAGCAGGCTCTTAAGGGCCTCTCTCTGGATTTGCGCTCCCCCAGCCTGGTGGGTCTGCTGGGCCCCAACGGGGCGGGCAAATCGACCCTGATGAAGCTGCTGGTGGCCGCCCTGCTCCCCACCACCGGCTCCATTCTGGTGGATGGACAGCCTCTGACCAGGGTGGAGCGGCAACTGAAGGCCCGGCTGGGCTATCTGCCCCAGGACTTCGGACTGTTCGACGAACTCACTGTGGAACAGTTTCTGGACTACATGGCAGCCCTCAAGGGATTGCGGGGCTCCAGAGCCGTCATACGGCAGGTAATCCGCTCCGTCAATCTGGAGGAAAAGGCAAGGGCCAAAATCCGCACCCTGTCCGGCGGGCAGCGCCAGCGGGTGGGCATCGCCCAAGCTCTTTTGGGGGATCCGGAGCTGCTGATTCTGGACGAGCCCACAGTGGGCCTGGATCCAGAAGAGCGTATTCATTTCCGCAATCTCTTTTCCCAGGCCGCCCAAGACCGGCTGGTGCTGCTGTCCACCCACATTATCGAGGACATACAGTCCGTGTGTGGGCAGCTTGTGGTCATTAACCGGGGCCAGGTCCTGTTTTCTGGCACCCCAGAGGCGTTGATCCAGACCGCCACCGGTCATGTGGGTATCTTTTGGGAGAAGGACGCCGCCCAGGAGGATGGACTTCACATCACCGCCCGAGTAAATACCGGCCAGGGAGTCCGCTGCCGGGCGGTGGCTGACGTGCTCCCTCCCTTCGCCCAGCCGTCGGACCCCACCCTGGAGGACGCCTACCTCTATCTCATTTCCCAGGAGGCGGTCCAATGAAGCCCCCGCGTCTGTTTTCTCTGGAGCTTGGGCGGCTACTGAAAAGCCGTCTGACCTGGCTGGTCCTGCTGTTGACCGTCCTCTCTCCTGCCGCCGGGTTGGTGCTCTACCGGCCTGCCGCCGCCAGCACCATGCTGTCCACCTATCTGGCCAACCCAGCTCTGGCCGGCGGCGTTGTGGGCGGCGTCCTGTTCGGCCTTCTGGCAGTGTACGAGCTGGACCGGACGGAGCGCGGCCGGGTCAGCCTGCTGGTGGACGGGGCGGTCTCTCCCCTGATGATGGCCCTGGTGCGCCTGCCCGCTCTAATGGCAACAGCGGCACTGGGACTGGGCCTTACTGTTGTAGTGTGGTTCCCGGTGAGCCGACAACTCATCGGCTCTGTCTTTGATGGAGCCGACTACCTGTTGGCCTACGGGCTGCTCATGGGGCTGGCCCTGTGGCTGTCCATTTTGGCGGCAGCATCCGCCTATCAGTTCACCCGGCGGGTGGACCTATCCCTGGTTCTCTTTACCTCCTTTTCCGCTTTAAGTCTTACGGTGTGGGCCGGGGACTGGCAGTTGTGCTGGCTCAATCCCTGTGTGTGGGCCCTGTCCGATGACTTTTCTAACCTTCGTATCTTCCGGTCCGTGGCTTATATGCGCCTGACCTGGCTGGCAGCCCTGGCTGGGATATGGGCTGTTTCCTACCTGTGCGTCCGGCGGTATGAAAAGGGGCTCCTGGGTTCTCTGGCCCAGAATGCCCGGCGGGCCTACCGCCCCGCTGTGGCCCTGCTGCTCCTGATCGGCTCCGGCGCCGCCTATGCCGCCCAGCCCTTCGTAGACCACAGCAACCCGGACCTGATGGCCATGACCTTTTACGAAATTCCCTATGCCGAGGGGGTGGTGTGCACCGGCCGCTCCGCTCAGGTGTTTCCAGATACCGCCTCTGGAACAGTTTTCGGTCGGGCCAGCTATCAGTTTGAAAATACCTCCCAACAGGAACGAACAGCGTCCTTTGGCGTGACCCCTGGCTACACAATCTCTAATGTGCGGGCCAATGGTGTGGAGGCTCCTTTCTCTGTAAGCGACTACCAGGAATATAACGAAGCCCTGCTGGAGGTAACTCTCCCCGCTGATGAGCAGGTGGAGTTAATCATGGAGTACAGCGGCTTTCCCCAAGAGAGCAACGTCATGTCCACGATGCAGGGCAGCGCGGAGATCAGCGGGGAATACCTGTGTCTGGAAAACGCAGCCCTGTCTCCCCGGCTGATGAATGTGCTGCCAGGCGAGGCGGGTTATCCCACCACCATGGAGCTCACCCTGCCCTCCTCCATGACGGTCATCCCCTTCGGCTCCAGTGAGGCGGAAGTGGTGGCCCAGCACGACGACGGCACCGCCACCTGGCGCTATCAGTTCAGCAGCACCGGCGGAATTGTCTATGCTGGGGACTATATCCGGGAGGACATTCAGGCCGGGGGTATGACCATCCAGTTCTATTACGGCCGTAAGCACCAGGCTGTGATGGCGGAGGCTGGCGCGGCAGATGCGGTAAAGGCGGTGGTGGACTACTGCACAGAGCATTACGGTCCCCTATCTTTTGGCGCCGGGAAAACCCTGAAGCTTGTCCAGAGCCGAGTGTCTGGCGGCGGCTATGCCGCAGACGGGGCCAGCCTGCTGGATGAGGCGGACTTCACCGCCGCCAATCTCAGCGATGGAGGCAAGGGCGCCGCCCCCGGTGAGGTAATGATACACGAATTGGTCCACCAGTGGTGGGGCCTGGGCAATATGTTTGATTTGGCGGCCCCTGCCTCTCCCTGGTCTGCCGAGGGTTTGACCGTGTACACCACCTACCGTATCGTAAAGGAGCTCTACGGCGAAGATTACGCCCAAACACACTATGTAGACCAGTGGAAGCGGGAGGTGGAGGACTACTACCTAGATTTCTATGTCCGCAATCCCGAGTTCTTGGCCAAGTTGCCCCAGGAGGAGCAATTAGCGATCAGCAACAGCCTGTCCTTCATACGTCAGTACCACGAGATGCCCTTGAAGATCCTGAAGGCGGAGAAACTGGTGGGCGGAGAAGAGGCCATGGACCAGGTTCTGTGCGGCCTGTTTACCCGAGAGCTGGACCCCATGTATCCCTATCTCACCTATCAGGAGTTTTTGGATGCCTGCGGGCTGACGGAGGAGGCGTTGGATCTTGGCTAAGATTTTCGGATATGAGTGCAGGCGGCTGCTGTGGAACAAGTTTTTCCTGGGCCTGTTGGCAGTCCTGCTGTTTTACGGGTGGCAGGTCCTGGATCGGGTGACCATCCTGGGGGTGTCCCACACTGCCCCCTTCTCCCCATGGAGCTTTGGGGACTACCTGTGCCGGCTGCTCCCCCTGATGTGGATCGGGGCCCTGTTTTTTCTGACCTTCTTTACTTCGGGAAAGGCCCGGCGGGCAGCGGTGCTCACCGACGCCGCCCCGGCGGAGCCCTATCGATACGCCCTGGCCCGGTGCGCCGCCGCTCTGGTGGGGACGGGGCTGCTGGCCTTGGCCTGCCTGGGCGAAGCGGCGGTGTTTTACGGTCGATACTTCGGTTGGTACCGCTGGGGGGAGCTGGTCCTCCCAGCCCTGGCTACCCTGGCCCCTCCTTTGGTGTTTGCCCTGGGAAGTGGCTGGCAGTTAGGGAGAGTACGGCCCTGGCTGATCTTCCCGTGGATGCTCCTTCCCATTCTTCTGACGGCGCTGCCCCTACCTGAATCCCTTGGACTGTTAAATGGCAGTATCTTTGTAAGCCGTCCTCTGGCCCTGGGCGTGCTAGATCCGGCCTTTTCCTTGCCCGTGGGCGCCATTGTGACCCAATGTGTTCTCCTCCTTGCAGGCGTGTTATTCCTGATCATCCGTCCTTCCAAGAGAAAAATACGCTGAACCTGTCCGGTACAGGCAGGATCTTATAAGGGGAGCGATTTCATCTCTCTAATCTAAAAATCTCCCATTTCAATCATTGAAATGGGAGATTTTCCTCTCTGTTTAAATATCTAATTCTTTTCCTTCCAATCTTAGGAGGTGACATCCCTCGATTTACTGTCCGCTGCTGGCACCATCTACCGGGATAGCTTCCGTTCAAAGCGGTCCTTCCTGGTATCCGAGGGTATTGCGGTGGGATATCTGCCGCTGAAACAGGCGTCACAGCAGTTCCCTCCCCCGATAAGTTCCCCCAGCTTGGACAGTGGAAGATACCCCAGCGAATCCGCCCCTATCATGTCTGATATTTCCTCTGGCGTGTGGCTGCAGGCAATCAGATTTTCCTTCGAGTCGATATCTGTGCCATAGTAGCAGGGATTCAAAAAGGGTGGCGCCGAAACACGCACATGGATCTCACAGGCTCCCGCCTCTCGTAGAAGGCTGACAATACGGCCGCTGGTAGTACCCCGGACAATGGAGTCGTCAATGAGGACTACTCGCTTGCCCCGGACGGTTTCTCCGATGGCGCTTAACTTGATCTTCACCTTGTCCAGACGCTGCTCCTGTCCCGGCGAGATAAAGGTGCGCCCAATATACTTGTTTTTGAGCAGTCCAATTCCGTATGGGATACCGGAGGCCTGGCTGAATCCAAGGGCGGCGTCCAGCCCTGAGTCCGGCACCCCTACCACCACGTCCGCTTGAACCGGGTGCTCCCGTGCCAGGATCCTTCCGGCCCGGAGTCGGGCGGCGTGGACGGATACCCCGTCGATGACCGAGTCCGGACGGGCAAAATAGATGTACTCAAAAATACAAGGCCGCCTCGCGGCTTTTCCACAGTGCTCCCTCCGGGCGACCATTCCTTCCGGACTGAATACCAGGATCTCTCCTGGCTCTACATCACGGACGAACCGCGCTCCTACGGCAGTCAGGGCACAGCTCTCTGAGGCTGCCACGTAGCCCCCGCCAGGCAGTTCCCCATAACACAGGGGACGGAACCCATAGGGGTCCCGGGCGCAAATCAGCTTCCTGGGAGACATGAGTACCAGAGAGTAAGCCCCCTCCAGCTCATCCATGGCCTTGCTCAGAGCTTCCTCAATGGAGGGGCAGGTCAGCCGCTTTCTTGTAATGGTATAGGCAATAATCTCTGTATCGCTGGTGGTATGAAAGATGGCTCCCTTCAGCTCCAGTTGCCCCCGCAGTTGGGCGGCGTTGCTGAGGTTTCCGTTGTGAGCGATGGCCATGTGCCCCTTCACATGGTTGACCTCAATGGGTTGGCAGTTGCCGCGATTTGCGGCCCCGGTAGTGCCGTACCTCACATGGCCCACCGCCATGGTTCCCTTGGGAAATCGGGCCAGCTTCTCCTGAGAAAAGACCTGGCTCAACAACCCCAGATCCTTTCTTGAGAAGAATACACCGTCGTCGTTGACCACGATGCCGCAGCTCTCCTGTCCCCGGTGCTGGAGGGCATACAGTCCGTAATAGGCCAGACTAGCCGCCTGAATCGGGGCTTGGCTGATGACGCCGAATACACCGCACTCCTCATGGATGCTCATTTCTATTCCTCCCGCTCTGAAGCTGGCGCCGGTCCGCGCGCGCTCTTACGCTCCGCTTTTCTCCTTCGCCGCGAATATAAATTCCCGAAACAGCGGATGTGCCCGGTTGGGCCGGCTTTTCAGCTCCGGGTGGAATTGGACGCCTACAAACCAGGGATGGGAGGGCAGCTCTACTATCTCCACCAGCCGGCCGTCCGGCGACAAACCAGACAGGCGCAGCCCAGCTTGGGTCAACCGCTGGCGATATTCGTTGTTGAACTCATAGCGGTGCCGGTGCCGCTCCGAGATGTCCGACGTTCTGTAAGCTTGGAACGCCGCTGTGTCTTCCCGGTCAATGCGGCACGGGAAGGCGCCCAGGCGCATGGTGCCTCCCTTGTCGGTCACGCCCCGCTGGCCCTCCATCAGGTCGATGACGGGATAAGGTGTGTCCGGGTCCAGCTCGCTGGAGTGAGCCCCCTTCATGCCGCACACATGGCGGGCAAACTCCACCACCGCCATCTGCATTCCCAGACAGATGCCCAGAAACGGTATTTTATGCTCCCTGGCATAGCGGATGGCGGAGATCTTGCCCTCGATCCCCCGGCTGCCAAAGCCGCCGGGTACCAGGATGCCGTCCACTCCGGCAAGGAGCATCTCCACGTTGCCCTCTGTGACCGCTTCGCTGTCTACCCAGCGGATGTGTACCTTTACCCCGTTCTCGATCCCTCCGTGGGTCAGCGCCTCCACCACAGAGAGGTAGGCGTCATGGAGGGCCACATACTTACCCACCAGTGCGACCTCCACTTCTCCTTTTGGGTGCTTGGCCCGCTGAACCATAGTATCCCACTCGGTCAGGTCCGGAGCGTGGCACTCCAGCCCCAGATGCTTCACCACCACCTGAGCCAGTCCCGCCTTCTCCAGCATCAGCGGGACCTCGTAGAGCAGGCCGGCGGTCAGATTTGGGATGGCGTTTTCCACCGGGATATTGCAGAACAAAGATATCTTTTCCAGGATCTCCTGGGGCACCGCCTCATCACTACGGCACAGGATAACATCGGGCTGGATGCCCAGCGAGAGCAGCTCCTTGGCCGAGTGCTGGGTGGGCTTTGATTTCAGCTCCCCGGTCCCTGGGATGGATACGATGAGGGATACATGGAGAAACATGACGTTTTTTCTCCCCCGCTCGGCGGCCACCTGGCGGATGGCCTCCAGGAACGGCTGGGATTCGATATCGCCTACCGTACCACCGATCTCTACAATGGCTACATCGGTTTCAGGCCCCTCCAAGGTATAAATACACCGCTTGATCTCGTCGGTAATATGGGGGATGATTTGGACCGTTCCACCCAAATAGTCCCCTTTCCGCTCCCGATTCAGTACGTTCCAGTATATCCGGCCCGCTGATACCGAGGAGTTTACTGTCAGATTCTCATCGATGAAACGCTCATAGTGGCCCAGGTCCAGGTCAGTTTCCGCCCCATCATCGGTGACAAAGACCTCCCCGTGCTGATAGGGGGACATGGTCCCTGGGTCCACGTTGAGATATGGGTCCAGCTTCTGGACTTTTACCTTCAGCCCCCTCTGCTTCAGGAGCCGGCCCAAGGATGCCGCTGTGATCCCCTTGCCTAGGCCGGACACCACGCCTCCAGTCACAAAGATATAGTTTGTCATAGCCCCTTCTCTCCCTTCACTGGCCGCAGCCTGTTCTCACAGCTCGATCCGGGCAGTCTCCCGCTCCAGATCCGCAAACAGCGGACGGATGCTCTGGACAAAGTCCTCCACCTGCTGGGCACACCGGCCGGTATACAGCTCCTGGTTCAGCAGCCGCTCCATATCCCCTCGTGACAGGCCGAAGGACGGCTCCCCGGCCAGCCGGTCCAACAGGTCGCAGTCCCCCCCATCTTTCATCCGGGCGGTGGCTGCCATGGAGCAGCGGCGGATGATTTCATGGAGCTCCTGCCGGTCTCCCCCCCGCTTTACCGCCTCCATCATCAGATTTTCCGTGGCGATGAAGGGCAGGTACTCCTTTACCGTTTTCTCAATCACTCTTTCATTGACATGGAGCCCGTTTGTTACATTCTGGGCCAGACGCAGGATAGCGTCAGCGCACAAGAAGCCCTCGGGCAGGGCAATGCGCCGGTTGGCTGAGTCGTCCAGCGTCCGCTCCAGCCACTGGGTCGAGGCGGTCATAGGGGCATTCATAGCGTCGGCCATCAGATAGCGGGCCAGGGAGCAGATTCGCTCACAGCGCATAGGGTTGCGCTTATAGGCCATGGCGGAGGAGCCGATCTGGTCCTTTTCAAAGGGCTCCTCCACCTGCCTGTCGTGCTGGAGCAGGCGGATATCATTGGCCATACGGTAACAGCTCTGGGCGATAGAGGAGAGGCAATTCAAAATGCGGCTGTCCAGCTTTCTGGGGTAGGTCTGGCCGCACACCGGGAAGCACTCCTCAAATCCGAAGTCAGAGGCGATCTTCCGGTTCATTTGACTGATCTTCTCCTGGTCCCCGTCAAACAGGTCCAGGAAGCTGGCTTCAGTGCCGGTAGTCCCACGGCAGCCCAGGAACTTGACGTTCTTCAGGGTGAAGTCCAGTTCGGACAGGTCGGACTCCAAGTCCTGGAGCCAGAGCGCCGCCCGCTTACCTACCGTGACCAGCTGGGCGGGCTGATAGTGAGTGTAGCCCAGGGTAGGCAGGGCCCGATATTGCTGGGCAAAGTCGGCCAGATTGGCCATCACCTGAAGCAGCTGCTGGCGGAGATAGCGCAGCCCATCCCGGTAAAGGATCAGATCGGCGTTGTCTGTGACATAGCAGCTGGTGGCCCCCAGATGGATGATGCCGGCGGCAGAGGGGGCCGCCTGTCCAAAGGCGTAGACATGGGCCATCACGTCGTGGCGCACCTCTTTCTCCCGCCGCCTGACACAGTCATAGTCGATCTCGGAGATGTGGGCCTCCAACTCCTCTACCTGCCCCTGGGTAATGGGCAGGCCCAGTTCCATCTCCGCCCGTGCCAGGGAAACCCACAGCCGCCGCCAGGTCTGATAGCGGGTATCGGCGGAAAAAAGCTGGAGCATATAGGGGGAGGCGTAGCGGGTAGACAGCGGGGATTCATATCGGTCAGTCATTTGTCGTCCTCCTTATACTCTGATGACGCTGTCCCGCTCCGGCCCCACCGAGATATAGGCGATAGGACAGCCGATGGCCCGCTCCACATGGCCCACATACTCCTGGGCCTGGCGGGGCAGATCCTCCCACCTACGGGCCGAGGAGATGTCCTGCTTCCAGCCCGGCAGATACTCGATTTCCGGCAGGGCTTTGCCCAGGGCCGTGGGGAAGGGAAAGCTCTCTGTAGGCTGGCCGTCCAGCCGGTAGCGGACGCACACAGGGATTCGGTCCAGATAGCTGAGTACATCCAGTTTGGTCAGCGCGATCTCTGTGGCCCCCTGGATTTCCACCCCGTACCGGGTGGCCACCAGGTCGATGGGTCCTACCCGCCGCGGCCGGCCGGTCTTGGCGCCGTATTCCGCTCCCGCCTTCCTCAGTTTCTCCGCCTCCGGACCGAACATCTCACAGACAAAGGGCCCCTCCCCTACACAGGTGGAGTATGCCTTTACCACACCTACCACCCGGTCAATTTTGGCGGAGGGCAGGCCGGAACCGATAGGGGCGTAGGCCGCCGTGGTGTTGGATGAGGTGGTGTAGGGGTAGATGCCGAAGTCCAGGTCCCGAAGGGAACCCAGCTGGGCTTCGAAGAGGATGCTCTTTCCCCGGCTCTGGGCCTGCTTCAAATAGGCCCCGCTGTCACAGAGATAGGGCTTGATTTTTTCGCAGCTGTTGGCCAGCCACTCCTCCACTCTCTCCATGGTGAAGGGCTCTGCCCCATACACCTTAGTCAAGGTTAGGTTCTTCCACTCCAGAAGCTGGGCCAGATGGTCCCGTAATTCCTCCGGATAGAACAGCTCTCCGGCCATAATGGTCTTTTTCTGGTACTTATCGGAGTAGAAGGGGGCAATCCCCTGCTTGGTTGAGCCATACTTGTGGTCCTTCAGCCGCTTCTCCTCCAGCTCGTCCAGCTCCCGGTGCCAGGGCAGCAGAAGCGAGGCCCGGTCGCTGATCTTCAGATTCTCCGGGCTGATCTCCACTCCTCTGGACATCACATCCTCTATCTCTGTCCACAGGTTCTCCGGGTCCAGAGCCACCCCGTTCCCCAGGACATTGACGACCCCCGGGCGGAAAATACCCGAGGGAAGAAGATGGAGGGCAAATTTTCCATACTGGTTGATGACGGTGTGTCCGGCGTTGCCGCCCCCCTGGTAGCGGACCACAAGGTCATAGTCCTGGGTGAGCAGATCCACCATCCTTCCCTTGCCCTCGTCCCCCCAGTTGATGCCCACGATGGCGCAGTTTGACATATCGTTCCCTCCGTTTACAGTTGTTGGTTGAGCCGGTCCATGACCTGGCGGTAGGCCGCCTCCACGCCGCCCAGATTCCGGCGGAAGCGGTCCTTGTCCAGTTTGTCCCCAGTCTGACTGTCCCACAGGCGGCAGGTGTCGGGGCTGATCTCATCGGCCAGGATTATGGTACCATCTGGCAGCCGGCCAAACTCCAGCTTGAAGTCCACCAGTGTGACGCCGCACTGCTTCCAGATCTCCCGGAGCAGCCTGTTGACCTCCAGGGCATAGCGCCGGATGACCGCTACCTCCTCCGGGGAAGCCAGCCCCAGGGCGAGCACATGGTCGTCGTTGAGCAGAGGGTCCCCCAGCTCATCATTCTTATAGGAAAACTCCAGGGTCGGCCGGTAAAAGACCGCTCCTTCGGCCACCCCGTACCGCTTGGAAAAGGAGCCGGCGGCAATGTTGCGCACGATGACCTCCAGGGGGACGATGGCCACCCTCTTTACCAGGGTATCCCGGTCGTTGAGCTCCCGGACCAGGTGGGTGGGGATTCCCTCCCGCTCCAGCCGGGCCATCAGCAGATCGCTCATCCGGTTGTTGATGACACCCTTACCGACGATGGTACCCTTTTTCAGCCCATTGAAGGCGGTGGCGTCATCCTTATAGGATACAATCAGCAGCTCCGGGTCATCTGTGGCGTACACCTTTTTCGCCTTGCCCTCGTAGAGCAGCTCCCGCTTTTGAGGCATTTCACTCATTTGTTTTCCCTCCCATAGACGCTACAAATCGGTCAAACAGATACTCCATATCCCTGGGGCCGGGGTTGGCCTCTGGATGGAACTGTGTGGAAAAGCAGTTGGGGCGGCGGTAGCGCAGTCCCTCGCAGGTTCCGTCGTTGGCATTGATGTGGGACACCTGGGCCACCACCGGGTCCACGGTATCGGCCAGTACCATATAGCCGTGGTTTTGACTGGTGATAAACACCCGGCCCCTCTCTACATCCCGGACCGGGTGGTTCCCGCCCCGGTGGCCATAGTCCATCTTTCCCGTCCTGGCCCCGGTGGCCAGTGCCAGCATCTGGTGGCCCAGACAGATGCCATACAGGGGCAGGCCGCTGTCATAGAGCTTTTTTATCTCCCGGATCATGTCTGTGTTCTCCGCCGGGTCCCCAGGGCCGTTGGACAACAGCACCCCATCATAGCCGCCGGAGAGGACCGTCTCGGCCGGGGTGGAGGCGGGCAGCGCCGTGACGCTGCATCCCCGGCGGCGGAGACAGTCTATCATATTCTGCTTGACCCCGTAGTCCATCATGGCCACATGGTACCGCTCCTCCCCTATGGCGGGAAACTCCTCCGGGGCGGAGCGGGTAACCTTCTGGATCGTATCCCGGACCTTATAGGCGTGCAGCCGCTCCAATACCTGCCCCACATCAAACTGCTGGGCACAGGTCAGCATGGCGTTCATGCTCCCCTGGCTGCGGAGCAACTTGGTCAGGGCACGGGTATCCACCCCCTCGATGCCGGGGATGTCATGCTCCTTCATATAATCCCCCAGGTCCATCTCTCGGCGGAAGTTGCTCCCCCTGGGGGACAGATGGCGAACCACCAGCATCTCCACCCAGGGGCGGCTGGACTCGTTGTCCTCGCTGTTCACCCCGTAGTTGCCGATGAGGGGATAGGACATGACCACGCCCTGTCCGGCATAGGAGGGATCGGTCAGGATCTCCTGGTAGCCAGTCATGGAGGTGTTGAACACCAGCTCGCACACCCGTGTCTCTGTGCTCCCGATGCTGGTACCGGAGAGGACGCTTCCGTTTTCCAAGATCAAAGTCGCTTTCAAACTGCTCACTCGCTTCCTATGTGATGGTCTTAAACTCCGCTCTGGCCGTAGTTGGCCAGCACACGGGCGGAGGGGTCATCCACGTCGCAGCCCTCCCACTCCCGGTTGGGCATCCAGAAATCCAGGACCATCCCGCTCTGCCCCGGATAGTATTTCTCAAATATCTCACGATAGAGCAATGACTCCTTGGTAAAGGGGCGGGCATGGACATACTTCTGCCTCAGCTTCTGGAAATCGTCATCGGTGTAACACTGTTCCGCGTATTCCTTCAGGTCGTCCACCAGTGAGTGGCCCACAGCGTCGGAGAAGGCCGCCTTCTCCCGCCACAGGATATCCTGGGGCAGCCAGCCGCCCTCCTCGAAGGCGTGGCGGAGCAGATACTTGCCCTTTCCATATCGGTTCCGCTTCCGCTCCGGGTCCACCGACATGACATAGCGCACGAACTCCAGGTCTCCGAAGGGGACTCGTGCCTCCAGGGAGTTGACCGAGATACACCGGTCTGCCCGGAGCACATCGTACATGTGCAGCTCTCGGACCCGTTTTTCCGACTCCTCCTGAAACGCTTGGGCAGAAGGGGCGTAGTCTGTATACTTATAGCCGAACAGCTCGTCGGATATCTCGCCAGTGAGCAGCACCCGAATATCGGTCTGCTCGTGAATGGCCTTACAGACCAAGTACATTCCCACGCTGGCCCGAATGGTGGTAATGTCGTACGTGCCCAGCAGATGAATCACCCGCTCCAGGTTGGAGATCACATCCTCCCGTGTGATGATCACCTCCGTGTGGCGGCTGCCGATGTATTCCGCCACCTCCCTGGCGTATTTCAAATCGATGGCGTCGCCGCTCATGCCGATGGCAAAGGTCCGAATCGGGGTCTTGCTCCGCCGGGCGGCGATGGCGCACACCAAGGAGGAGTCAAGCCCTCCGGACAGCAGGAAGCCCACCTTGGCGTCGGCCACCAGCCGCTTTTCCACCCCGGCGATCAGCTTTTCCCGGATGTTCCGGCATACCGTTTCCAGGTCATCCCGGCAGATCCGCTCCACCTGGGTCATATCCCGGTAACAGATAAATCTGCCGTCCTTATAGTAATGTCCAGGGGGGAAGGGCAGTATTTCTCCCGCCGCCAGGCCCAGCAGGTTCTGGGGCTCGCTGGCAAAGAGGATAACTCCTTGGCTGTCATATCCGTAATAGAGGGGGCGGATGCCGATGGGATCACGGGCGGCGATGTACTCCTGTCTCTCACCGTCATAGAGGATGCAGGCGAATTCCGCATCCAGCATCCGGAACATCTCCACCCCGTATTCCCGGTACAGAGGGAGCAGCAGCTCACAGTCAGAGTCGCTGGCAAAGGTATATTTTTCTTCCAGTCGCTTTTTTAGCTTTTCAAAGCCGTATATCTCGCCGTTGCACACCACGAAGCTGCCGTCCAGCGCAAAGGGCTGCATCCCGGCAGAAGTCAGGCCCATAATGGACAACCGGTGGAATCCCAGCAGGCCCTTTCCTGTGTCAACGATCCGGCTGTCATCCGGCCCCCGACTGACCGTGCGCTGAAAGCCGGCCTGAAATGCCTCCAGGTCGAACACTGGGCCGCAATATCCCATAATGGAACACATAAACGCTCCTCCAATCTCTATTGGGCCCCGGTCCGAATGGAGGCCGGGGCCAGAAGGGATCTGGCCGTTACCGCACGCCAAACAGCAGGTCGCCGTAAGTGGGAAACGGCCAATACTTTTTGGGGGTCAGGGTCTCCGCCTCGTCGCAGGCCAGGCGCAGCTGCCCCATTTTACACAGGATCACATCCCGGACAGCGGCGGCCTCCTGGGCGATATCCCCGGCGGAGGACACCTCCAGCACCGCCTGCTCCAGCTCCGCGGTTTTGGCCGCCATCTGATCCGTGAGAGCAGACAGCTTTTTTACCAGCTCGGACTCATACCCGCAGGGGCAGCCAGGGACCAGTTCCCGCTTGGCGGCCGCCCCTCTGGCGGTGTCCAGCGCAAAGGACTCCACGGCTGGCAGGATCTCCGTTCTGGCCATATCCACCATGGTGTTGGCCTCGATCAGAATGGTTTTGCAGTAGTTCTCCATCATGACCTCATACCGGGAGGTAAGTTCCTCCAAGGTCAGCACGCCGTGGGAGGTGAGGAGCCTGACATTCTTCTCATCCAGTAGATGGGGGACGCAGTCCGGGGTGGTGCGGTAGTTGAGCAGGCCCCGCTTCTCTGTGGCCTCAGTGATCCAGGCATCATCGTAGCCGTTTCCGTTGAAGATGATGCGCTTGTGCTCCCGGATAGTCTGCCGGAGCAGCTCCTGCAGGGCGGCGGGGAAGTTCTCGGCCCCCTCCAGGCGGTCGGCATAGAGCTTGAGGCTCTCAGCCACAGCGGTGTTGATCATGATGTTGGCACAGGCGATAGAGTCGGAGGAGCCCACCATGCGGAACTCAAACTTGTTGCCAGTGAAGGCGAAGGGGGAGGTGCGGTTCCGGTCGGTGGTATCCTTGCTGAATTTGGGCAGGATATCCACCCCAAGCTTCATCTTGGTCCGGGCAGCTCCCTGATAGGGGGTCTCATGGTCAATGGCCTCCAGCACACCGTTCAGCTCATCTCCCAGGAAGATGGATACCACAGCGGGAGGCGCCTCGTTGGCTCCTAGGCGGTGGTCGTTGCCGGCCGTGGCCACCGAGATGCGCAGCAGGTCCTGATAGTCGTCCACCGCCTTGATGACGGCGCACAGAAACAGCAGGAACTGGGCGTTCTCATAGGGCGTATCACCGGGAGAGAGCAGGTTGACGCCAGCGTCGGTGGAGATAGACCAGTTGTTGTGCTTACCCGATCCGTTCACTCCTACAAAGGGCTTCTCATGGAGCAGACAGACCAGCCCGTGCCGGGCGGCCACCTTCTGCATGATCTCCATGGTCAGTTGGTTGTGGTCAGTGGCAATGTTGGTGGTGGTATAGATAGGGGCCAGCTCGTGCTGGGCTGGGGCCACCTCGTTATGCTGGGTCTTGGCCAGGACACCCAGCTTCCACAGCTCCTCATTCAGGTCCTCCATAAAGGCGGCCACCCTGGGTTTAATCACGCCGAAATAGTGGTCATCCATCTCCTGGCCCTTGGGGGGCTTGGCGCCGAACAGAGTTCGGCCGGTAAACCGAAGATCCCGGCGCCGCTCATACATTTTGGCATCCACCAGGAAATACTCCTGTTCTGGACCCACCGCGGTGGACACCCGTTTCACCGTGTCATTTCCAAACAGCCGCAGGATGCGGAGGGCTTGTCGGTTCAGGGCCTCCATGGAGCGCAGCAAGGGGGTCTTTTTGTCCAGCGCCTCGCCGCTGTAAGAGCAAAAGGCCGTGGGGATGCACAGCGTTTTCCCCTTGATAAAGGCATAGGAGGTGGGGTCCCAGGCAGTGTAGCCTCTTGCTTCAAAGGTAGCCCGCAGCCCCCCGGAGGGAAACGAGGAGGCGTCCGGCTCCCCTCGGATCAGCTCCCTGCCTGAGAATTCCATGATAACCCCTCCATCTGGAGAGGGGGTGATAAAGCTGTCGTGCTTCTCGGCGGTGATGCCGGTGAGTGGCTGGAACCAGTGGGTAAAGTGGGTGGCCCCCTGGGCTACGGCCCAGTCCTTCATGGCGGCTGCCACAGCGTTGGCCACACCCAAATTCAATTTAGCCCCCTCGTCGATGGTCTTCTTTAAAGACTGGTATACGTCAGCGGATAAATTTGCCTTCATCACCCTGTCGTCGAACACCATGCTTCCAAAATACTCCGGAACAGCTGCCATTGTCTTTCACCCTTTCTACTTCTAAAAAAATGCAAAAAAGGCGAAGGCGCCTCTAAGGAAAATCCTTAAAGACGCCTTTGCCTTTATGTGCCGCATTATAGCCCCGTGGCAGCCGTTTGTCAATGAGATTTTGGACTGTTTAGTACATTCTGTAACAGTTTCCAAAAACATTTCGCCCTATTTTTCCTGTTTCTGTCTGGACCGCCAAAATTTTTTCCCATAGGAGACAACACTGGAAAATCCATTTTTACCGGTGCTATAATAGCAGCGGATCCCGTTCCACCAGGCTGCCAGCCGGCTTTGCGGCCTTCGCATATGCCCGGCGACGCAAAAATATCCATGAAAGTTGGTGTGACCGTGAAATATTCCAAGCGCGAGGTCATGCAGTATGTTCAGGAGGAGGAGATCAAGTTCATCCGCCTCGCCTTTTGTGACGTATTCGGCCGGCAGAAAAACATCTCCATCGTGGCCACCGAGCTGCCCCGGGCCTTTGAGTACGGCATCGCCATTGACGCCTCCGCCATCGCCGGCTTTGGGGACGTAGCCCATTCCGACCTGCTCCTCCGGCCTGACCCAGAGACGCTGATGCTCCTCCCCTGGCGCCCGGAGCATGGGCGGGTGGTGCGGATGTTCTGCTCCATTGTCTATCCCGACGGCCAGCCCTTCCCTTGTGATTGCCGGGTCCTGCTTAAGCAGGCTGTGGCCTGCGCTGAGGAGAGGGGGCTTCAGTTTCTCTTTGGCGCGGAGCAGGAATTCTACCTGTTCCGGCGGGATGAAAACGGTGAGCCCACCAAGATCCCCCACGACAGGGCCAACTATATGGATACGGCCCCAGAGGACAAGGGGGAAAACATCCGCCGTGAGATCTGCCTCACTCTGGAGCAAATGGGCATCTGGCCTGAGTGTGCCCACCACGAAGAGGGGCCCGGCCAGAACGAGATCGACTTCCGCTACTCCGACCCTCTCACTGCCGCCGACAATGCCATGACTTTACAGGCCATCGTGAAAATCATTGCCGAGCGGAATGGACTGTGCGCGGACTTCAGCCCCAAGCCCCTGGAGGGGAAACCGGGCAACGGCTTTCACATCAATATGTCAGTGAAGTCAACGGATGGACTGGACCACCTGCCCGAGATGGTAGCCGGTGTGCTGGACAAGGTGGGGGAGATGACCGCCTTTTTGAACCCTACCCGAGAGTCCTATTCCCGTCTGGGCGGCTATAAGGCCCCAGATTACATCTCCTGGTCCAAGGGGAACCGTTCCCAGCTGATCCGGATCCCAGCGGCGGCTGGTGAGTATCGTCGAGCGGAGCTGCGCTCTCCCGATCCTATGGCCAACCCATACCTGGCCTTCGCACTGATGATCTATGCCGGCCTGTACGGCATTGAGCGGCATCTGGAGATGCCTCATCCCGCCGAGGTGGACCTCTACCAGGCGGACGCAGAGACGCTGGTAAAATTCCGTCGGCTGCCTCAGAACCTCCAGTCCGCCTGCGCCACCGCCGCAGACAGCCCCTTTATCCAGACCTATATCCCGGAAGCCATCCTGGCGGAATACCGCAAGCGGGCCTGAAGCCCGTCTGCATAACAGGGAAAGGAGTGGGAAGCCATGAGCCTGAAGGAGCAGGTATACAGCGTTCTTTTTGTATCATCGGCGGAGCGGTTCAACATCGGCTTTTCCGCCGTCCTTCAGGAAACTCCCTGTGAGCCGGTGGTCACAGTGTCTAGCGTAAGCGCCGCCGAGCAGACCCTAACCCAGCGGTCCTTTGATTTTATCTTCATCAACACTCCCCTTCCGGATGACTCCGGCGTTCGGTTCGCCGTTGACAGTTGCCGTCTGAGGGGGACTGTCATCCTTTTACTTGTCCCCAGCGACCTCCATGACGAGGTCTATGACCGAGTGGCAGAGCACGGAGTATTCACCTTGCCCAAGCCCTTTTCCCGGACCATGCTCCTCCGGGCGGTCAGCTGGATGGTCAGCACCCGGGAGCGGCTCCGGAGGCTGGAAAAGCGCGTCCTGCCTCTGGAAGAGAAGATGGAGGAGATCCGCCTAGTCAACCGGGCCAAATGGTTACTCATCAGTGAATTGAAGATGACCGAGCCGGATGCCCACCACTATATCGAGCATCAGGCGATGGACCGCTGTGTGTCCAAAAGATCCGTTGCGGAGGATATTATCCGTCTTTATACATAGCGGTCCCAAAAGGCCGGAGGGCGCTCCTCTTACCCCACCTGTGGCCCGCGTTCAAATCTCCTCTTGACATGGAGTGTACTCCAACCTTTATAATAGGACAAGTGAAAGTAGTTTTTGAGAATCATATTGTTCAGGAGGGAACCGATCATGGCAGAGTCCAAGGTCTATTTTACCGATTTTCGCACGATCGCCTTTGGCGATAGCCTGCCTATCAAGCTGAAGAAACTCATCCGCAAGGCCGGCATCGGCCAAATCGACATGGATGGCAAGTTTGTGGCCATTAAGATGCACTTCGGAGAGCTGGGCAACATCAGCTATCTCCGCCCCAACTACGCCAAGGCGGTAGCCGACGTAGTAAAGGAGCTGGGCGGCAAGCCCTTCCTTACCGACTGCAACACCATGTACCCCGGCAGCCGTAAAAACGCTCTGGAGCACCTGGAGTGCGCTTGGGAAAATGGTTTCACGCCCCTCTCTGTGGGCTGCCCTGTTATTATCGGCGATGGACTGAAGGGGACTGACGATGTGGCTGTCCCCGTGGTGGGCGGTGAGTATGTGAAGGAGGCGAAGATCGGCCGCGCCGTGATGGACGCCGACGTTTTCATCAGCCTGACCCACTTCAAGGGACATGAGATGACCGGCTTCGGCGGGGCCATTAAGAACATCGGCATGGGCTGCGGCTCCCGGGCCGGTAAAACCGAGCAGCACAGCAGTGGAAAGCCCAGCATCTCCCCTGATCGGTGCCGGGGCTGCCTGCGCTGCCAGCGGGAGTGCGCCAACGGCGGACTGGTCTTTGACCAGCAGACACGGAAGATGCATGTGGACCACGACCACTGTGTAGGCTGCGGGCGTTGTCTGGGAGCCTGTAACTTTGACGCTATCTCCTTTGACAACGACAACGCCAACGAAGTCCTCAACTGCCGCATGGCGGAGTACACCAAAGCCGTGGTGGACGGCCGTCCCTCCTTCCACATCTCTTTGGTGGTGGATGTTTCTCCCAACTGCGACTGCCATTGTGAGAATGACGCCCCCATCCTGCCCGACCTGGGGATGTTTGCCTCCTTTGATCCCCTGGCGCTGGACCAGGCCTGCGTAGACGCCTGTCTGTCCGCCGCCCCCATGCCCAACAGCCAGTTGTCCGACCATCTGGCCGACCCCGGCTTCCACGACCACCACGATCACTTCACCAACTCCTCCCCTGAGTCCGAGTGGCGCACCTGCCTGGAACACGCCGAGAAGATCGGTCTGGGGAGCCGGAAATACGAATTGATTCGCGTCTAATCCCGCGCACATGAATCATCCTCCCGCCTTACCAGCGGGAGGATGGTTTTTTCTGTTCCGCTGACTGGTTGATTTCCCATGCCCCCGGTGATACAATGATATTTGACCGTCGTCTTTCAATCCATCCGGCCGCGTTGACCTGAGGAAGGAGTTTTTATGGAACAGACCAAGCTGTGCGCCGTAACTGTGGGCGAGACTGCGCGCGCCTACCCCTATGGGACCACTTATCAAACCATTGCCGCTGACTTTCAGGAGCAATATGAAAACGACATTCTGCTGGTCAGCCGAAACGGGAAGCTCTGTGAGCTGAATAAAACATTGGACCGGGACTGCACCCTGGACATAATCACAGCAAAGGACAAGCCCGGCATCCAAACCTACGAGCGAAGCGCGGTTTTTCTGATGCTCAAGGCCTTTTATGATGTGGCAGGCAGCGAAAACGTGGAGCGAATTTCTGTGGAATACTCTATTGGTCCAGGGCTGTTTATCCGGGCCAAGGGCAGCTTTGTCCTCAACCAGTCCCTCTTGGATCAGGTCGGCGAGCGGATGCGGCTACTTGTAAACCAGGCAATCCCCATTCAAAAACACTCTATCAGCACGGACGACGCTGTGGACCTGTTTCAGAAAAATCGGATGTACGACAAGTCCCGTTTGTTTGAATTCCGGATCAATTCCCATGTCAATATCTATTCTCTAGACGGCTTTTCAGACTATTTTTATGGATACATGGTCCCGGACACCAGCTATCTCAAATGGTTTGATCTTCAACTGTTCCAGGAAGGCTTTGTCCTTCTTCTGCCCAGCCAGAAAAACCCCCATGCGCTGGCGGAATTCCACCCCTCTGTCAAGGTCTTTCAGGCCCTTTATGATGCCACGCTTAGGTCCGAGAAGCTGGGCATTTCCAACGTGGCGGAGATGAATGAGACGATTGCCAGCGGCGGCGCCACCCAGATGATCCTGACCCAGGAGGCCATGATGGAGAAGCAGATTGGCGACATCGCCGAAGAGATCTCCCGACGGAAAGACGTCCGGTTTATCATGATCGCCGGCCCCTCCTCCTCTGGTAAGACCACCTTCTCTCACCGCCTGTCCACACAGCTGCTGGCCTGTGGGATGCGCCCCCACCCCATCGCCACAGACAACTATTTTAAAAACCGCGCAGATACTCCCCGCGACGAGATTGGGCAGTATGATTTTGAAAGTCTGGGGGCCATGGATGTCGAACTGTTTAATCAGGATATGACCAGGCTTCTGCGGGGGGAGAGCGTTGAGATTCCTCAATTCAACTTCAAAAAGGGGGCGCGGGAATATAATGGTGACTACCTCACCCTCGGCCCCCAGGATATTCTCGTCATCGAGGGCATCCACTGCCTGAATGACCAGTTTTCCTATTCGCTCCCCACGGCAAGCAAGTATAAAATCTATATTAGCTGTCTGACTACACTGAATATCGATGACCACAACCGCATCCCTACCACGGACGCCCGCCTCCTCCGCCGGATCGAGCGGGACGCCAGGACTCGGGGGTACAGCGCAAGAGCCACGATCCAGATGTGGCCGTCTGTCAGACGGGGCGAGGAGCGTTATATCTTCCCCTATCAGGACAGCGCGGATGTGATCTTTAATTCTGCCCTGATCTATGAAACGGCTTTGCTGAAGCCATATATCGAGTCTTTGCTCTTTGCCGTGCCCAAAGACTGTGACGAGTACACAGAGGCCAAACGTCTTTTGAAGTTCCTGAACTACTTTTTACCTATTCCTTCCGACGATGTTCCGAAGACCTCCCTGATGCGGGAGTTTATCGGCGGCGGCTGTTACAAGGTCTGAAGACAGGCCCTGCCGCCTGTGTTTTTGGAATAAATATAGAGCCTGTGACTTTTGTCACAGGCTTTTTCTATTAAAAAAGAAAGTTAGAAAGCATGATATAATTTGATATTTTTTATCACCTTGCCATCCATCACCAGCGCCGGGGTCGTCATAACCCCAGGCGGCGATTTGCATAAAGTCCATTACACGGTCGATAGTAGTGCTCCGCCAGAGCAGATCTCGACAGGTGAGGAAGGAGAAACTCTCAAAAATAGAGAAAACAGGGTGCCCGTCTGATTTCAACCGTCAGACGGGCACCCTGTTTTTTCAACCATAAACCATTGGTACCAAATCGTTGCCACAGAAGGCCTTAATCCCTCAAAGCCCAGTCATATCGGGCTTTTTGGACCTCTGAAATTATTCCCACTCGCAAAATGAAACTTAATTCTAAACGCTTTTGTTTGGGGGATTTGATACCATTTGATTTTTCCTGATACCTATTATCCTTATCCTATGGGCTTGCCGAACTTTTGCTATCATTTGGCTATCAAGGAAATGGCTATCAACGGTAAAATTAGATTGGTTTCTCTGGTGGTTTACAACTACATTTTACCACGAAAGACAGGGAAATGCAATAACCTTCCTCGCTGTGGCGTATCAAGTGATCTTACTGAACATATGGCGCACCTTGTCCAGGCGGCTGTTTGGACGGCGGGGCTGGATGACCGGCTCGCCGACAGCGGCCTGATACCCTTTCAGTTCCGTCAGGCATACGCTCCGCCCGTTGGTGTAAAAGGCCAGATCAGTATGGTATGCCTGTATGCAGCGGACGGGAATCTCGCCCGTAAAGACAACTTCATCCTTTTTTACCTGGGCCGTTTCGATGGTGGCACAGTATTTCGGCGCATCATGATAAGCCCTGGAAAGGTATTCCTGGGGCGCATAGAGGGTGAAGGAGAGATAAGGTTCCAGCAACTGTGTCCCTGATTCCTTCAATGCCTGTTCCAATACAATCGGGGCCAATGAGCGAAAGTCCGCCGGCGTGCTGACCGGACTATAATAAAGCCCGTATTCAAAGCAAATCTTACAGTCCGTTACGTTCCAGCCACACAAGCCTTGCTCCAGACCGTAACGGATACCATCCATGACAGCGTTTTGAAAACTCTGGTTCAAGTATCCCAGGGAAACCCGGCTCTCGTATTGTACACCGGAGCCAAGCGGGAGCGGCGTAACAGACAGTCCGATGGATGCCCAAAACGGGTTGGGCGGCACCTCGATATGGATAGTGTGGCTGGCCACTTTGAGCGGCCGCTCTAAATAAATGACGGTAGGTTCCTTCACCGCTGTTTCAATCTTGTACTTTTCCGCCAGCAAAGCGGAAACAACCTCCAACTGCACCCGGCCTAAAAAAGAAAGAATGATCTCGTGGGTGATGGAATCCACCTCGTAGCGCAAAAGCGGGTCAGTATCCGCAATTTGAGTAAGAGCGTCCAGCAGCCGTTCTCTTTGCGCTGCCGTTTTCGGCGCAATCGTCGTCCGCAGCATGGGGAGGGGGGCATCACGCCACCTTTCACGAGGAAGCCGGGTGTTGTCCCCCAATACGTCGTTTAATCCCACGCTGTCGCTGGGAAGGATGACAATTTCGCCCTTATGGGCGGTGTCTGTCCGAACAATCTCCCCTTTGGATGGAATACGCATCTCTGTGATTTTCAGCTTTTCTCTCCCGGCCAGGGCCACCGTATCCCGCAGGCGCAGCGTTCCGCTGTATAGCCGCAGATAGATGAGCCGCTGGCCACAATCTGTATACTCCACCTTGAAAACGCTGCCGCATAGGGCGGCGCTCCCCTGTTCCCCAATCGGTTGGAACAGCCCTGTCACCGCATCCATCAACGGTTGAATGCCAAGGCCCTTTTTGGCGCTGCCATGATAGACCGGGAACAGGGAGGCGTCTTGAACCCGCCGCTGTTCCTCCCGCGCAAGTTCTTCCCGGCTGATTGGTTCTCCTGCGATATACTTTTCCAATAATTTATCGTTATTTTCGATGACCGCATCCCATGCTTCTATGCCGGTATTTTCCTCCAGGACTATTTCCGGGGACAGCGACACCGTCTGCTTGATGATAATATCGGCGGAGAGCTTATCCCGAACAGACTGATACACGCCCTGCAAATCAACGCCAACCTGGTCGATCTTGTTGATAAAGATAACGGTGGGAATGTTCATTTTCCGCAGGGCATGGAACAGAATACGGGTCTGGGCCTGCACGCCATCTTTAGCGGAGATCACCAAGATGGCCCCATCTAAAACAGCCAAAGAGCGGTACACCTCCGCCAAAAAATCCATGTGGCCGGGCGTATCCACAATGTTGACTTTACATCTGTGCCACTGGAAGGAAGTGACTGCCGCTTGAATGGTAATCCCACGCTGCCGCTCCAAAAGCATGGTGTCCGTCCTCGTTGTCCCTTTTTCGACGCTCCCCGGTTCTGAAATGGCTCCGCTGGCATATAGCAGGCTCTCCGTCAAGGTTGTCTTTCCAGCGTCTACATGGGCAAGAATCCCAATATTGATAATGTTCATGTCTATCCTCCGTACAAGGCCCAAATGGGCGCAAAAATCCCCAGCGGCTAATACTTTTACCGCTGGGGATCATGACTTCGGACACACAGAAGTATACACGGCTTACATAAGCCGCTGTCCGTCACGATATTTACTAAAAAGGCAAAAGTATTCTTAAATTGGGTGCAAAAACCAAGCCCCTGCAAGGGGCAATCATTTTTGTGCCCATTATCAAATTTTATTTAAGAATACCTTGCCGCATATTTGGTAGACTCCTCAAATCAGGATAATAGCAGTATATCATAGTACGCTCTAAAAAACAAGAAATTATTTTACCCGATTCCCCAAATAAATCAGGAGGGCATTCACTGGAACACCCTCCGGTTTTGGTGATTATCGTGCGCCTAATCTTGCTTTTTGCCTTGCGGCCCGTTTCCGTTCCTTTTCAGCCTGTTCCTGCTGGTAAGCGGCCTCTAATATTCTGTCCGCCTGTTCCGGGCCAATGGCCCGCCTGACCCGCTCATAGTCTCTGACCTTTCCCTTTAGACTGTCCCTCTCGGCGCAGACCTCGTAAATTCTTTCTGATAAGGTGCTGTTTTTGCTGACCTCCCGGCCATAGTCCGCTTGCAGCCGCTCAAATTTGGATTTGAGGTCGTAGTAGGCCCGATAGACAGACCGCAGCACCTTGACGATCTTCGCCCATAAGGGCTTGGCCTTTTTCTCCCGGTAGGCTCTGGCCGATTCCAGCGGTCCCGCTTCTGGCAAGACCTGTTCCGGGTCGCTGGAAAATTCCTCCGCCAGCTTCTCCATGCCTTTCAGCATGGGGGCCACATCGTTTAGTTTGGCCTTGGCCTGGGCCGCTTTCTTTTCGGCAGCTGTCGCCTCCCTGTTCCTTCGGTCAACCTCGGCCTGGGCCAGCACAGCCGCCTCTTGAAGCTGTGCCAACCGCTCCTGTTCACACTTCACCTTGAACTGCGTGACCGTCAGATGTTCCTCGGAACTGCCACGCTCTCCACGCTCCAAGTCCGTGTAGCCAGCGGAGCGCATCTGCTGAAAGAAATCATCCTGCAAGACGCTGTACGACTTTCTCAGAACAGGCTTGCCCTTTGCTGTTCGTAATGGCTCCCCGGTGGCCTCGTCTACTGAGGGCTGGGACGCCCACTTTTTGCTCATGCTGACCTGCATAACGGTTTCTTTGACCTTGCCCACCAGAGATTTGTCCTTGCACCGCTTTGTCCAGCGGATTTCCTTCTCCACCACCGGGATATAGACCACATGGAGGTGGTAGTGGTACACGTCCTCTCCCAGCGCCTCGGACATAGCCCGGTTGCGTTCGTCGGCGTGCATGACCGCCGACAAAATATACTGCTCTCCACCTACGATTTTGATTGCGGATTTGTAAGCGTCGGTGTAAAATTGTTTTGCGAAGTCATAGCCGCCGTGATTGTAGAAGTAGGCGGAGTTCACATCAAAGACCAACTCACCGTATCGAAATGCGTCCGCCTTAATGCCACGGGTGGAGATCACACCATCGGCCTCCATTTGGGAGAACATCTCCTGATACCCTGCAGATGGGGCCTTGAAATGGACATTGAGCGGCGTCCGCTCTGGTACAATGTCCTGGTTGACATAGGAATCCTTCTCACGCTCGTTGTGCTGCTGGGTGTTGCCGATCTTGGTTTCGGTCAGCCTCATATTTCTTGCGTTGGTACGGTCAATACCGTCGCCTCTCGCCATAGGCAAAAATCCTCCTGTTTCAGATGTTTGGTTGTTGAAAATGGACGGGGGTTCGGGGGAGTCACTTCCTGCGGGAAGTGTAATAACCCACTATGACACTTTCGCCCCGTTGGTGCGAAAGTGCCGTGGGCTCTCCCGAGGGGGTGCGGGGGCTTTGCCCCCGGCAACTGCGGTTGCCTCCCCCAGCAGGGCCGCCCTTTGAAAAGGGCACCCTGCACCCCGCCTAAACTTTTCCACTCGCCGTTGGGCAGGTGGAAAGGCACAGCCTTTCCACCACCCGGCAAGTGTCCTCCGTGGGCCAAATGTCAAGGGGTTCGGGTTGTATTGCCTTGCGGCAATCTCCACCCGTAGGTATGCCCCCTTGACATTTGACCCCGCTCCCCCGTGACAGCCGTGACGACCGTGACGATGTTTTAGACACCGCCCCCGCTCTCAAAAAAGCCGTCACAGCCGTCACGGTCGTCACGCCTGGGGAGGCTCCAGCGTCAGGCTGATGCTTCTCCCGGCGTGGGTACGAGTGTTCTCATAACGGATATGATACTCCGTCGCCAGTTTCCCAGCCCGGACATTCAGCCGCATAGCCAAGGCGTTAGGCTTCATATCCACTTGCAGGACCGCTGCCAACTCCGTGGCTGTACCGCTCCAGGACGGCCTCTCCGCCGTAATAAAAGCGGCTACGGCCTCCAGCACCGGGTCGGGGGGTTCTACCCACAACTCCGTTTCCATCCGCTCCAGTGTCCATGTCAGGTGTTCCTTGTCCTTGGTGAGATAGAGCCGCTGGTCTTGCTGGTCACGTCCTACCACATCCAGAATGGCGGTGTCGTCCGTCCGCTTCTCCTTCTGAAGAAGAAAGGCCCCATCCGCCGCACCCGACAGGCCATTGGTGCCGGAGATCATATCAAACTTGTCGTCGGCCTGCTGTTTCCGAGTGTGATGTACCAGCAGGAGGCAGACGCCGCAGGCATCAGCGAGGCGTTTCAGCTTGCCCACCACCTCGTAATCGTTGGCGTAGCTGTACTTATCCCCGCCAGCCTCCCGGATTTTCTGGAGGGTGTCAATGATAATCAGCTTGGTGTCGGGGTGTTCCTGCACGAACCGCTTTAGCTGTTCCTCCAGCCCGCTGCCGACCTGCTTGGCACAGATGGAAAAGAGAAGGTCGTTGGTGCCGTCCATGCCGAACATCCGGTAAAGCCGCTCCTGCAAGCGACGGTGATCGTCCTCCAGCGCCAGATAGAGGACAGTCCCCTTGTGAACGGGATAGTCCCACAGGGGGAGGCCCATGCTGACGTGGTAGGCAAGCTGGGCCATCAGGAACGACTTGCCCACCTTGGGTGCTCCCGCAAAGAGGTACGTCCCCGGATAGAGCAGACCGTCAATGACGGGCGGTCTGCTCTGATAGACGTTCTCGTACAACTCGTTCATGGAAATCGTGGGGAGATACGCCGGGTCGTTCATGCGCTGCATTTTGCGCAGCAGTTCCGCATAATTTTTTTCAGGGGGATTGTTTTCTGTCGTTTCCTCTGTTATACTTGCAGTAGGTGTTTGTGAAATGGGCTGTTCCCCGTCTGCGCCAACAGACGGAACCGGGACAGTCCTTTTCGTTTCCTTGGAATCCAAATCTATCAATCCTCCTTCATGCCGCCCATGATGGCGGCGATCATCTGAATGGTGTCCAGCAGTTCATCATCCACGCCAGCCCCATCCTCGGCCCGCCGCAGTTCGTCCAGAACGGCGGCAAGCTGGTCACGCAGGGCCTTGTAGACCTTGGGATTACCCTGTACCACTACTTCCCGGCACAGGAGGCGTCTTGTGATGTAGTCCTGCTTTGTCAGGCCGGAGAGCCGCACAGCGGCCTCGATCTGTTCATCTTCCTCCGGGGACACCCGGAAGGCCACGGTCTTGTTCCTCCAGCGATTTTTGTTGTCTCGGTTTTTCAGTGACATGGTTACGTTCCCATCCTTTCAAAGTCCAGCTTGTCCGCCATCTCCGTCTGCCTTGTAGGAAACAGATGGGCGTAGCGGTAGGTGATGTCGATACTCTCATGCCCCACCCGGTCAGCGATTGCCAGGGCGGTGAAGCCCATATCAATCAGCAGGGAAATGTGTGAATGTCGGAGGTCGTGAATCCTGATCCGCTTCACTCCCGCCGCTTTCGCACCTCTGTCCATTTCATGGTGGAGATAGTGCTTGCTGACAGGGAAAATCCGTTCATCCGCCCCGGCGCTGTAAAACATCTTTAAGTAGTCCTCCATCTCTCCACAGAGGAATTTGGGCATCTTAATGACACGGTTGCTCTTTTTCGTCTTGGGGGTGGTAATCACGTCCTTGCCCTTGAGCCGCTGATAGGATTTGCTGATGGACACTGT
>CDZQ01020995.1_pt1 | contig 61162 bp, 49 predicted proteins | sample 554831 | NCBI WGS metagenome assembly CDZQ01 (sample SAMEA3182112, study PRJEB8094) | gut metagenome | biome: human; feature: gut; material: Stool; isolation source: human stools | place: Canada | collected 2013-05-06 | reverse complement strand
CCTTTATCCAACTTCGGAGCGTTTTTTTATCCCGCACTCCGTATTTTGTGCTGATCTCCATCAGACTTCCTTTTCCTTCCAGATACTCCTGCACCGCCTGTAGCTTTAATTCCGGGCTGTACGTGTGGTTCTTCCTGCCTGGCAGAAAGACTACCGCACCTTCTGCCTTGTACTGCATGACCCACTGTCGAAGTGTTTCTTTATATACACCAGCCTCTGCTGACGCACTACTTAAGCTCATCTCTCCATTCATATATTTGCGGATAATTTTTACTTTCTCTTCCAGATTTAGTTTTGGCTTTTGTAACATAACAATGCTCCCTCCATGTTTGACAGTGTTTTTTCTTTTTCACTGTCTCTCATAAAGGGAGCATATCATGATCGTCCGGGGCTTTCTCTTGCTTTTTCTTTTCGTACGTTGCAGCGGAAGACTTATGTGTGCTCTTTTTTGCTGCCTGTGTTTTTTTCATATGTCGCGTAAGGATAACGAGGTATTAGCCAACATTATTTTTCGCGATTTGAAGGGGAGGGGTGGCGTGAGAAGAAGCAGACCCTCCGGCGCTGATAAAATTTGTTTATTTTTGAAATTTTGTCAGCAAATTTACATAAAATGGTATTTTTGAAGTGTGGGAACCGCCCAAAATGCAAAAAATCATAAAAATTAGACAAAAAGTCTGCAAAAATGCTAATTTGCAGACTTTTTCTCAAAATTTACGAAAAAAAGTCAGCCGAGACCGGCTTTCGACGAAATTCGATACGAGTTTAAGGACCTTTGATGTAAAAATTTAAAAAAATTTGATTTTTTGTCAGCAGTTAATTACATAAGCCACGACAGCCTTGCGCAAGCCGCGACAACTCATTGCGCGTACCGCATCAAATAATCGCGTATGCTCTGGGCATATTGACGGATGGGGTTTGTCTACAGTCTGAGCTGCAAAATATCATTTTGAGGCTCTTTTTCGTGCGCTGGGAAATGTGGCCGTGTTAGGAAAAACGTGTTAAAAAATATGATTTTTGCTGAAAAAATGTGTAAAAAATGTGATATAAACTCGGAAAAATGTGTTAAAATATATAAAAACAGACAAGGTGGTGAAAAAATGAAGCGCAAAGCAATTTCGAATTTGGTAAATTGGAAAGAAAGCGATTCTCGCAAGCCGCTTGTTATACGCGGCGCCCGCCAGGTAGGGAAAACTTGGCTCATGAAGGAGTTCGGCCGAAATTACTATGACAGTTTCGTATATTTTAACTTTGATGAAGAGGATCAATTAAAATCCATCTTTGAAACAAATAAAAATCCGCAGCGAATTGTTGAACTGCTTTCTTTGATAGCGGGAGAAAAAATTCTTCCAGGTCAAACGCTTATTATTTTCGATGAGATTCAAGAATGTCCGGAAGCGTTGAACTCCCTTAAGTATTTCAAAGAGAAAGCAAACGATTATCATATCGTTGCGGCAGGAAGCCTCCTGGGGACGCTGTTGGCCAATCCAAAATCATATCCGGTGGGAATGGTGAACTTGCTGGACCTCTATCCTTTAACATTTGATGAATTTTTAGAAGCCACTGACCGGGCCATATACGCTTTTTATGAGAGCATTCAAAGAGACCAGGATATTGAGGAGATCTTTCATAATCGTTTGTTGGAAGCATATAACAATTACCTTATAATCGGAGGAATGCCTGAATGCGTCGCATCATGGATAAAAGACAAAGACCCAGCCAAGGTTTCGCAAATTCAGCATGAACTTATTGAAATTTACGAAAATGACTTTTCCAAGCATAATGGAAAGGTTAACAGCGGACGAATACTCATGGTATTCCGCAGCATTGTTTCTCAACTGGCGAAACCAAACGAGAAATTTATGTACGGCGCAGTTCGTCAGGGGGGAAGAGCTCGAGATTTTGAAGAAGCTATTGAATGGCTTGTTTCAGCAGGCATGCTTAACCGTGTTTACAATGTATCTAAAACAGAACATCCGCTTCCCGCTTTCGACAAGCTGGACCAATTTAAGTTATTCGTATTTGATACTGGTCTTTTGAAACATATGGCGGGCCTTGATAATAGTGCGATTCTTTTGAATTCAAGTTATCAATTCAAAGGCCCTCTTACGGAGAATTACGTTTTGCAGCAGCTTCGCGGCCAATTTGAAATAGAACCCAGGTATTACTCCAGCAAGAACTGGGAAATTGATTTTTTGATTCAAAAGGGCACGGAAATCATACCTGTTGAAGCCAAGAGCGGAGAAGACAAGTCGGCGCCGTCCTTTAAGAGATATATTGCGGAACACCGGCCGTCTCACGCCATTCGCTTTTCTAAACGAGGATACCGAAAAGACGGTTACATTACCAACATACCGTTGTACCTGGCAGCAAAGACCAGAGAACTACTGTGATCGATTTTCTTCGTTGATTTTGATAATTATTATCAAAATCAATAAAAAATTTTGTTTTTTATAAAAATTATAAAAGCAATATTTTCGCAATAAATCAGAAAAACATTGAAATTTTAACGTTTTGCATGAATTAAAATTATCTGCTTCTGTTGGCATGAAAAATGCTTGCCATAAATCTAGGATAAAAGCGTTATGCCTTCAACTTAGAAGGAAGTGAACATGTTCAATAGAGAAGGAGGTAATCATGTTCAACGGAATATACACACCGATAATAACACCGTTTACAGGGGAAGAGAAGGTAGACTACACGAAGATGAAACACAACCTGAGCAAGTGGGGAGAAACAGAACTGGACGGAATAGTAGTGCTAGGGTCCAACGGAGAATTCGTCTACCTGTCGGAAGAAGAGAAGTATGAAGTAGTGGACTTTGCAGTAAAGAACTTCAACAAAGATAAAAAAGTAATAGTAGGAGTGTCAAACGAGTCTACAATACATACGATAGAAGCAGCAAAGAAAGCCGCAGACCTTGGAGCAGACGCAGTGCTGGTGCTGCCGCCTCACTACTACAAGGGAGCAATGAAAGAAGAGATTCTGTACAGATACTTTACAGATGTGGCAGATGAAAGCCCGGTGCCGATGATGCTGTATAACATGCCGGGAAATACAGGGATAAACTTAACGTCAGGACTTATCGCAAGACTGTCAAAGCACCCAAACATAGCAGGGATAAAGGATACGGGAGGAAACATCGTACAGATAGCAGAGACGGTAAGGGATACAGAAGAGGACTTCTCAGTATTTGCAGGGAACACAGGATACCTTATGGCAGCCTTATGCGTAGGAGCAAGGGGAGCCACCTTGGCGCTTGCCAATATATTGCCGAATGACTGCTGCAGACTGGTGAGACTGGTAAAGGAAGGCAAGATAGAAGAAGCAAGGAAAGAGCAGCAGAGACTGCTTAAGATAAACACGCTTGTAACAGGCAAGTACGGAGTACCCGGACTAAAGGCAGCGATGGACATGCTTGGGTATGAAGGAGGAAAGCCGAGGAGACCGCTGCTTGAGGCAGGAAAAGAAGCGAAGGAAGAGATAAGAAGAGAGCTTGAGAAGATAGGAGCGCTTTAGATATGAGGATAGCGATATTTGGATACGGAGGAGTAGGGAAAGCCCTGGTAAGACTGATAGAAGAAAAGAGAGAAGAGCTAAAGGGAGAGGGGCTAAAGCCGGAAGTAAACTACGTAATAGAATATTACGGAGGGATATATGCTAAAGAAGGAATAGAGCTTGCGAAGCTGATAGAATTCACCCAGTCAGGAGAGAGGGACATAACCAGGTATGAAGGGGGAAGCAAGGAGATAGACGTAGACACTGTGATAGAAAACGGGGACGTAGATCTGGCAGTGATAATGACGCCGACCAACAAAGAGACAGGAGAGCCCGGATTAGGCTTCATAAGGAAGCTGCTTGGAGCAGGGATAAATGTAGTGACCTCAGACAAGGGACCTGTACTTTTAGCATACGAAGAGTTAAAAGAGCTTGCAAAAGAGAAAGGAGTGCAGCTAGGGATAGGCTGCACGACAGGAGGAGCGCTGCCGACCGTCAACGGAGGAATGATGGACATGGCAGGAGCGAAGATAAAGAGCATAGAGGGAGTATTAAACGGGACTACCAACTTCATATTAAAGGATATGGAGGAGAGGGGAGTAAGCTATGAGGAAGCATTAAAGAAGGCACAGGAGGATGGGATAGCAGAGACCAATCCGAGCCTGGATGTGGAAGGATATGATACAGCGACCAAGCTGTTGATACTGACCAAGGTACACATGGGGATAACAAAGAGCATAGAAGAAGTGGAGATAGAAGGAATTACCAAGGTAACACAGGAAGACATACGAAAGGCCAAGGAAGAAGGAAAGAAGTACCGCCTTGTAGGAAGGACAGAAGTAGGAGAAGATGGAGAAGTGAAGATAAGAGTAAGCCCTGAGAAGGTAGGGCAGGAAAACATCTTCTACAGCGTTGAAGGAAAGAACAAGGCAGTGAGGTATACATCAGACACCTTAGGAGACTTGGTGATGATAGGAGGGGCATCAGGAACGACACCTGCAGCAGCCTCAATACTAAGAGATGTGATAAATATCCACAGAGGATACAAGTTTGTAAGATAAATAAGGAGGAAGAGAAAGATGATAAACAGAAAGATAGTGATGATACCCGGACCGTCACCGACGGTAAGAAGCATACAGGACCAGATGGGAAGAGACACATGTGCCTTTGGAGATCCGGAGTTTGTAAAGGACTACAAATCGGTGATAGAAGACTTAAAAGAACTGATGGACTGCAAGAGCGGAGAGGCATTTGTGATAGCAGGTACGGGAAGCCTTGCAATGGAGATGGCCATAGCCAACAATACAAAAGAGGGAGACAATGTACTTGTAATATCCCATGGCTTCTTCGGAGACAGATTCCTTGATGTAACGAGAAGGAAGAAACTGAATGTAGATGTGATCCAGAGTGAGTGGGGAAAGATAGTACCGATAGAGGAGATAGAAAAGAAGCTGTCGGAGAAGAAGTATGCAGCGATGACGGTATCCCATGTAGATACAGCGACAGGAGTACTGGCGCCTATCGAAGAGATAGGGAAGATGATGCATGAGAAGTATCCTGAGACCATCTACATAGTAGACGGAGTGGCAGCGACAGCAGGAGCCAGGTCATATGTAGATTCAATGCACATAGACGTACTGCTTACAGCATCACAGAAAGCATTCGGAGTAGCGCCGGGACTGGCACTGGTATTTGCAGGAGAGAAATCCCTTGCAAGGAGAAAGAGCCTTGGGGAGACGATACCGGAATACTATGTAGACTATGAGAAGTGGAAACCGATAATGGAGGACCCATCGAAATACTTTGCAACGCCGGCAGTGAACCTGGTATGGGCGATGAAGGAAGCTGTAAGGATAATCAAGGAAGAAGGACTTGAGAACAGATTCAAGCGCCATGAGAAGCAGGCGGCAGCCATGAGGAAAGCGCTCAGGAGCCTTGGCTTTGAGATACTGGCAGAGGAAGGGCACGAAGCACCGACATTATCCAACGTACTGTATATGGAAGGAATAGATGACGGAGAGTTTAGGAAGCTGGTACAGGAGGAAGGAATCATAGTAGCAGGAGGCCTGGGAGCATATGCAGGAAAGATGTTTCGTATAGGGCATATGGGAAATGCAGATATGCATGATCTTGTATCCTCATTGGCGGCAATAGAGAGGACGCTGTACAGGATGGGAGCGAAGGTAAAATTCGGGACATCGGTAGGAGTGTTCATGGAAGAGATGATGAAGTAGAGGAAGACAGAAGCGAGATATGAGGAGAGCTGTCTGGCATGAGGCTTAATAGCCTATTGTCAGACAGCTTTTTTGATAGTACATTGCAGTCCTAAAACATTGCCGCCGAAAGTTTCGTAATACTTTTTCCATAAAATACATGTGCAGCCGCCCGTGGAATATATGCTTCTTGTGGGCGCGCTAAATTTATGATAAAATTAATATAACAATGTTTTGAAAGGAGCCAATAATGATTCAATTAGAACAGATCAAAGCAGAAATACCTGCTTTAGAGGTGACTTTGCGAGAAGTCGGTGACTCTCTTTGACTTGGCTAAACTTGAAGCAGAAATTGACAGAACCAACAGGGAAATAGAACAAGAAGGATTCTGGGATGACCCCGACAAGGCGCAGAAGGTCATGAAAGAAAAGAAGTCCATGGAGACTACGGTAGATGCTTATCGACGGCTGGAAAATACTTTGGAAGACATCAAAGAATTGATAGAGCTGGCTGAGGCTGATAACGACCCATCCATGGACAAAGAAATCAGCAAGATGTTTGAAGACTTTGGAGAAAAGCTGGAGAGCATGAGGATTTCCACGTTGCTGACAGGCAAGTATGACAAATGCGGAGCCATTGTATCCATCCACGCCGGAACAGGCGGAGTGGACGCTATGGATTGGGCATCTATGCTTTTGAGACTTTATACACGTTGGTGCGAGAAAAAAGGATACAAAGTAACTTTAACTGATTATCAAAATGACACAGAAGCCGGAATCAAGAGCGCAACCATAATGGTGGACGGAGAAAACGCTTATGGATATCTGAAAAACGAAAAAGGAGTTCATAGGCTTGTAAGAATTTCGCCTTTTAACACGGCAGGCAAGAGACAGACGTCTTTTGCTCAGTTGGAAGTGGTTCCACAGGTGGAAGAAGACCTTTCGGTGGAGATAGATCCCGAAGACTTGAAAATCGATACTTTCAGGAGCAGCGGCGCCGGCGGACAGCACGTCAACAAGACGGATTCCGCCATAAGGATAACCCATATCCCTACCAATATAGTGGTAACATGCCAAAACGAGAGAAGCCAGCATCAAAACAGAGAAGTGGCGATGAAGATCCTCATGTCCAAGCTGGCCGAACTTAAAGAACAGGAGCATAAGGAGACGCTGAAAGAACTAAAAGGCGATTATTCCATGAATACATGGGGTTCGCAGATACGTTCATACGTTTTCCAGCCATATACATTGGTAAAGGATCACAGGACGGGAGCCGAGACTTCCAACGTCAACGCAGTAATGGACGGAGACATAGATTATTTCATAAATGAAAAGCTTAAACAGAAGGAATAAAAAGAATGGACATAATACAAAAGCTAGCGGCAGAATTTAAAATCAAGACATCGCAGGTACAGCACACCGTAGAATTAATAGATGAAGGCAATACCATACCTTTCATCGCCCGTTACAGAAAAGAAGCAACAGGCGGACTTACAGACGTAATCTTGAGAGATATGGACGAGAGACTCAAATATCTGAGGAACCTTGAGGAGCGAAAAGAAGAGGTTATAAGGCTCATTGAAGAGCAGGGAAAGCTGACTGAAGAGCTGAAAGAAGAGATAACAGCAGCCGAAGTACTTCAGAGAGTCGAGGACCTTTATAAACCGTTTAAGCAGAAAAAAGCCACAAGAGCGTCCAAGGCCAAGGAAAAGGGTCTTGAACCGCTGGCGATGATAATGTACGCTCAGCTTAAAACAGAAGGAACGCCGGAAGAAGAGGCGGCAGCCTTTGTAGACGAGGAAAAAGGCGTAAATACCGTTCAAGAGGCTTTGCAAGGAGCCATGGACATAATCGCAGAGATGATAGCAGACGACCCTGATATAACGCAGGATATAAGAAACAAAACCTTTGAAACCGGCGTAATCGCCACCGAAGCGCAGGATCCGGAAGAGAAAACCGTATACGATATGTATTATGATCGTCAGGAAGCTCTTTCCAAGATACCTAACCACAGGGTTTTGGCCATTAATAGGGGAGAAAAGGAGAAGAAGCTTAAAGTAAAGGTAAACGTCAACACAGATGATATGCACGGCATCATAGCAAAAGCTGTGATAAGAAATGAAAAATCCATATTCTTCCCACTGCTGGAAGAAACCATAGCTGATGCGTATAAGCGGCTTATAAGCCCATCGGTAGAAAGAGAGATGAGAAATCTTCTCACAGAGAGAGCCGAAGCTGAGGCAGTTAAGATATTCGCTAAAAACACTGAAAGCCTGCTGATGACTCCGCCGGTCAAAGGCAAAAAAGTTATCAGCATCGACCCGGGATACAGAACAGGATGCAAGGTGGCTGTTCTGGACGAAACAGGCAAGCTGAGAGCCTACACAACAATTTATCCTACTCAGCCTAAAAACGACATAGCCGGATCGGAAGCCGCTCTTAAAAAGATAATTGAAAAGTACGGAGCCGACGTAATAGCCGTAGGCAATGGCACCGCTTCACGAGAAACAGAAGAGATGGTGGCTAACTTTATAAAGAAAAACGGATACGACATTCAGTACACCATAGTCAATGAAGCAGGAGCCTCCGTATATTCTGCATCTAAATTGGCAGCTGAAGAATATCCTAATTTGGATGTCACCACCAGAGGCGCTATGTCGCTGGGCAGGAGGCTGCAAGACCCGCTGGCGGAATTGGTTAAAATCGACCCTAAGAGCATCGGCGTAGGCCAGTATCAACACGATATTAACCAAAAATTGCTGGAAGGAGCTTTGACCAACGTGGTGGAAGACTGCGTCAACAGGGTAGGCGTGGACTTAAACACTGCTTCTCCGTCATTGCTTTCCTATATCGCAGGTATAAATATGGGCATAGCCAAAAACATAGTAGCCTATAGAGAAGAAAACGGCAAATTCACCGACAGGAAGCAATTGATGAAAGTTCCTAAGCTGGGAGAGAAAGCCTTCAATCAGTGCGCAGGGTTTTTGCGCATAACAGACGGAGACAACCCTTTAGACGCCACATCTGTACATCCTGAGTCGTACGAGGCGGCCCGCGTTATGATGGATAAGCTGGAGGTGGATCCGGCTTCCATCCGCAAAGGCGGAGATAAGACTATAGAAGAAAAGATTAAAAAAACGTATAAGGCTAAAAGTTTTTCACAGAGCATGGCTCAGATGGCAGAAGATCTGGGTGTGGGCCAGTTGACCCTAACCGATATAGTGGAGGAAATGAAAAAACCGGCCAGGGATCCTCGTGAAGACGCTCCTCCTGTAATTTTCAGAAACGATGTAAAAAGTTTTGAGGACCTTAAGCTGGATATGGAGCTGACAGGAACGGTAAGAAATGTGGTGGATTTCGGAGCGTTCGTGGATATCGGAGTCAAAAACGACGGACTTGTTCACATATCGCAAATGAGCGATAAGTACATTAAACACCCGCTGGATGTGGTTTCTGTGGGAGATACGGTTAAAGTCAAAATTATATCCATAGATCCTGAAAAGATGAAAGTCGGTCTTACGATGAAACTTTAATATGTGGGAGAATTTATGATAAATACTGTTATATTTGATTTTGATGGAACCCTTATAAATACCAACGATGTTATAGTAGAAGCATGGCAATATACATATAGATATTATTTAGGCCATGAAATGCCGGTTGAACACATTACCAAGTGCTTCGGCGAACCACTGCTGATAACTATGGCAAGAGAGTTCCCGGGCGTGCCGCCGGAGGAAAGCGCTGAGACTTACAGAGCTCATCAGAGGGCTAAGGCCGATGAATTGGTCAAGATGTTTCCCGGAACAGAAGACATGATAAAAGCTGTCAAAGCAGCCGGATACAAAGTAGGCGTGGTAACTTCCAGAACCAAGGAATCCACATTGTTCTATATGGAGAACTTTGGCATAGACCATTACTTTGACGCTATCGTCAGCTGCGACGACACAGACAAACATAAGCCGGATCCTGAGCCGCTGCTTTTGGGCCTTGAAAAGCTAAAAGCCTCTTCCGACGAGGCAATAATGGTAGGAGACAGCTCCTTTGACATAAGGTGCGCCAATAACGCAGGCGTCACATCGGTATTAGTCGATTGGAGAATGACCAGCGATGATGAGAATTTTGAAGGATGCCGGATAGATTATCACATCGCCGAACCTATGGATATGGTCGTTCTTCTGGAGCAGTTAAAGCAGTTAAAGAGGTAAAAAATTGCTGAACATTTACTTTGGCAGAGAAAGTCTGGACAAAGAAAAATTCATATTCGATAACCTGACGGACAAGACCATTATCTTGGTTCCGGACCAGTACACTTTAGAGGCGGAAAGGCAAGCTTTCCGCCATCTTGGCGTTTCGGCATTGATGGATGTGGAGATTCTCTCCCCTTCAAGGCTGGGGAGCCGCCTCCTGAGCCAGATGGGAGGAGACCGCAGACGATTCATCGATAAATACGGCCGACATATGCTGCTTTATAAGAGCGCTTTGAAGCTGCAAAATCGATTACAGATATTCAAAGGCATGGAGAGAAAAGCATCTTTCCTGGACTCAGTCAATAACTTTATTTCCGAAATGAAACAATATGACTGTACGTCAGAAGATCTTATGAACATGGCAGAACAGTGCGAAGAAGGCTCATATACCCAAAGAAAGCTGCAGGACATATACGCCTTGTTTTCGGATTATGAACAGCAGATAAGCGGCCAATACACCGATTCGGAAGATTATATAAACTTATATATAGATAAAATTAAAGATTCTCAAATGATAAATGAAAGCCGGATATGGGTGTATGGTTTCGACAGCTTTGCCCCGAAGGCCATGGCTCTGCTGGGACAGCTTATGGCTGCGGCTAGGCAGCTTAACCTGGTGATGACTTTTGATGACAGAGGCAGGGATAAAGATTTATTTGAGCTGCCCAAAATAGTAATTCAAAATGCAGAAAGGCTGGCAGACAGTTTAGGGATAGAACATGAAAGAAGGCGAATCCCTGAGGATTACGCTGTTTTGGGAAGGACCGAGGCCGTACGTCACATAGAAAAAGAGCTGTATGCCATACCTTCTGTCAAATGTAAAACTGCAGAGGGCAGCCAAGGCCTTACGCTGGTATCTGCTGCCAACGTATATAACGAGGCTGAAAGTGCCGCCTCTTTCATCCTGCATCTCGTGAGAGACAAAGGGCTGAGATACAGAGATATAAAAGTAGTATGCAACGATATGGAAAGCAGGGGGGAAGCAGCAGCAAGAGTCTTTGAAGAATACGGCATTCAGGTGTTTTCTGACGTTAAAAAGGATATTTTGTCCAATGCTATAGTACAAGCAGTCACATCGTTATTAGACGTTGTAGTTGAAAATTACAGGACAGAGAGCCTGCTCACACTGCTCAAATCGGGATTTGGCGATTTTTCCGGCGAAGAGCTGGCAGATTTGGAAAATTACAGCATTAAATATAAAATCAAGGGAACCATGTGGAAAAAACCGTTCCGCAGGGGTAAGGGCGAATACGGAGAGGAAGGCTTGGCTGCCGTAAATTTATTGAGAGCCAGAGCGGTGGAAAACCTCAAGCCTTTGGAAGAACTTTTGCAGCAGGAGTCCACTGGGGGATTTATCAAAGGTTTCTATGACTATCTAAAAGAGCAGCTTAGGCTTCCCGAAAAAATTCTCCAACTTGCCAAGAGCCAGGAGGCGAAGGGTTTAGTGGATTTGGCTGATGAAACGAGACAGATATGGAACAGCTTGGTTACCATACTGGAACAGATGTACCATATAATGGGGCAGGAAGCCTTCGAAGCGGAAAGCTTCAGAGATATTTTCACGGCAGGCTTATCGCAGGTAGAAATAGGACTTTTGCCTCCTACGGAAGACGGACTTATGATGGGAACCATGCAAAGGAGCAGAAGCGGCAAGATAAGAGCGCTGATAGTCATGGGCGCCAACGAGGGCGTTATGCCGCAGGAAAAGCCGACTCAAGGTCTTTTCTCCCCTGAAGAAAGAGAGTTTTTTGCCAGCGGAGGCAAAGAGCTGTGCAAGGTGGATGCAGTCAGATTCATGGAAGAAAAGGTGGCTATATACAAAAATCTTTCTTCCCCTTATGAATATCTGTGGATGAGTTACAGCGCCGCAGATTTAGAGGGAAATCAGACGAGGCCGTCAAGAATATTTGAAAAGCTTGTACGCTTGTTCCCCGGCATTGAGGTAGAAAAAGATATACTAAACGACGGCGAAAGCAAAAAACTGATAAATGGCAGCATCAGCGGAATGAGGCATCTGACAGAAGCTCTCAGGGCCGTCGGAGAAGGCGGTCAGTTATCGGAAGATTGGCAGCATAGTCTTTCATGGATGGAAAAGAATAGACCGGAAGAAATCAAAAATATGCGAGATGGGCTGGCGTTTACCAATAGACAGGAGGAATTGGGACGACAAGCCGCAGACGCTTTGTTCAGGAAAGACACAGATGAGGCTCTGGCCTTGAGTCCATCCAGAATAGAAAAGTTTTCCCGCTGTCCTTTCTCTCATCTGATATCTTACGGGCTGAAACCGGAAGAAAGGCGAATCTATGAAGCAGCTCCTCGGGAAATAGGAGATGTCTATCATCAGTGCCTTATGGAACTTACAAAAGCCCTTACGCAGGAAGGCGTTGATATCACAGATTCGGCTTCGCCGTGGATGACGGTGACCCGAAAAGAATGCGACCAAATTGTCGAAAGAAAGATAACCGAAATCGGGGAAAGCTATAGAGACGGACTTTTCAAAGACAGCAATTTGGAAGTATATCGCGGCCAGAGGGTTCTGGACATTTGCCGCCAGGTATGCTGGACGGTGGTGGAGCAGGTCAGAGCAGGCGTTATAAAATCCATACAGCCTGAAGTTTCTTTCGGCCGCAGAGACCAGCTGGCGCCTATTGAGATACACCTCGATGACAAAAAGGTCTTCATCGAGGGAATCATAGACAGAGTAGATTATTTGGACGACGACAGAGTAAAAATCATAGATTATAAGACGGGCAACGAAGCCTTTGATATTGACGAAGCTGCCGCGGGGTACAGGCTGCAGCTGATGTTGTATCTGCAGGCAGCCTGCGATAACAGGAAAAAGCCGGCAGGAGTCTTTTACTTTAAGATAAAAGACCCGGTGGTGGACTTTTCATATAAAGATGTAGATGAAGAGGCTTTGGAAAAAGAAATAAGAAAGTCCTTTAAGCTGGATGGGATAATGGTGGATGATCCGGAGGTGATTCACGGCATAGCCGGAGAGTTTGAAGGATTTTCTGAAATAGTTCCCATAAAAAATACCAAAGAAGGCGTGAAAAACACTGGGAAGGAAGGACTTTTAACGGAAGAAGAGTTCGAGAAGCTGCAGGAGGTTGTGGGCGAAAAAGTCAAAGAACTTTGCAGGGACCTGACCGTCGGCAAGATAGATGTGCATCCCATGAAGACCAAAGAACGTTCAGCATGCACCTATTGCAGTTATAAGGGCATATGCAGATTTGATACGGCCTTTGAAGGCTGTTCATATAATATAATAAAGAGAAGCGAAGCTAAGAAGTCTTGAGACGGGAGAAAAAGCGCGTTGAAAAGGGAGGTTATACTATGCCGGAAATCAAACTGAGAGAAACAGGAGATGTTGGAGAAGTTAGAGAGGTTGGAGAGAAAGTCATAATGACAGAGCGCCTTGTGATCAGACCTTCTCGCTGGGAGGAGATAGAACTTTTTTACCCGTGGGAGCAGAGACCGGAAGTGACAGAGTTCTTTAGCATTAGAGACGGTCAGACTAAGGAAGAAGTGATTAGAAAATTTATCAAAGATGATGATGACCCTAGCGCCCGGCAATTTACCATCTTGCTGAGGGATGCGGAAGGCATGGAGGGCGCAGAGGGCGGCGCAGGACCTAAGCCTATCGGCAGAATAGTGCTTGCTGATATAGAGCCGAAGTGGAAAGCGGAACTTTGGCGTATTTACATTGCAGACGTGCAGCTTAGAGGCAAAGGCCTGGGAAAAGAGGCTATGCTGGGCATTATGGATTATTGCTTTAATCATCTTGGCCTTGAGAGACTTTATCTGGACCATTATACCGGCAATCCGGCGGCGTATTTGTATCAGTCCCTGGGATTTAAGTACGAGGGCGTTCTTCGCAAGAACTGCCGTAAGAACGGAGTCCTTTATGACGTGCATCTGATGTCCATGCTCAGAGAGGAGTATGAAGAGTTATATAGAAAAGCATAGTGACTTCTGAAAACCTTACTTTTTGCTTGTTAATTGAGCAAAAATTAGGTAAAATAAAGAATAATGCATACGCTTATTCATGGCTTTTCAGCCATGAATTTGCATTGAATTCAAGACAGTGATTTAAGGAGGAGAAAAGATGTCGAACATTCCTACACCACATATAGAAGCTAAAGCAGGAGATTTTGCGGAGACTGTGCTTATGCCGGGAGACCCTCTGCGCGCCAAATTTATCGCGGAGACCTTCTTGGAGAACCCGGTTTTGGTTAACAATGTCAGAGGCATACAAGGATACACCGGCACTTACAAAGGCAAGAGAGTTTCAGTAATGGCATCCGGCATGGGTATGCCATCGATGGCTATTTATTCGTATGAGCTTTTTAATTTTTATGATGTTAAAAATATAATCAGGGTAGGCACTGCCGGCGTGGTAGACCCTTCGCTGAAAGTAAGAGACGTAGTTTTCGGTATGGGAGCTTGCACCAATTCCAACTATGCTGCACAGTTTGATTTGCCGGGAACTTATGCTCCGATATGTTCCTATCAGCTCTTAAAGAAGGCCATAGACGCGGCTGAAAAGAAAGGTATAGAAGTAAAAGTAGGAAATATATATTCATCAGATGCTTTCTATGATGACTCAGCAAGCCTTTCCAAGTGGCAGAAGATGGGTGTTTTAGCCACTGAGATGGAAGCTGCGGCTTTATATATGAATGCAGCCAGAGCAGGCAAAAATGCGCTGACCATTTGCACGATTTCAGATAATCCATTTACGGGAGAGGCAACAACTCCGGAAGAAAGACAGCTGACCTTTACGGCAATGATGGAGATAGCGCTGGAAATAGCATAAAACCCTGCAAAATCGCATAAATTCGGAGGAACTGTAATATGGAAAAGAGATATCCTAGGCTGGAAATAAATTTAGAGCACCTTAAGCATAACGTGGCTACCGTAGTAGAAAAGTGCGGAGGCCAGGGAGTGCAGGTAATGGGTGTTATCAAAGGAGCCAATGGAATCCCGGAAATAGCCAAGGCTTTTGATCAGGGAGGAGCGGCAATGATAGCTTCATCCAGATTGGAGCAGCTGGAGGACGCCATTGACGCAGGCATTACTAAGCCTATGGTCATGATAAGAATACCTATGCTCAGCGAAGTAGAAGACGTTATCAGAATCACTGATATGAGCCTTAACAGCGAGCTGGAAGTGATAAAAGCTCTCAATGAAGAGGCCAGAAGGCAAGGCAAACTTCATAAGATTATCTTGATGGCCGAAATGGGAGATTTGAGAGAAGGATACTGGGACAGAGAAGAACTTCTCAACGTAGCGGAATATATAGAAAACAAGCTTATCAACATACAGCTTGTGGGAATAGGAACCAACGTAGGATGCTACGGCTCCATTCTGCCGACGGTGGACAAACTGGAGGAACTGGTGGAACTGGCAGAAAAGGTAGAAGAACGCCTGGGTCGTCAGTTGGAATATATAGCAGGAGGAGCCACCAGCAGCTTGATGAGAATATGGGACGGCAATATTCCTGAAAGGGTCAACCTTTTAAGAATAGGAGAAGGAATCTTGCTGGCCAGAGATTTGGATGTCTTTTACGGCTATGATATGTCGCAGATGTATCAAGATGTATTCAGGCTCAAAGCGGAAGTTATAGAGGTTAAGGATAAACCTACTTATCCTATAGGAACTATCGCTGTAGATGCTTTTGGACATACACCTGAGTATGTGGACAGAGGTATAAGGCGCAGAGCATTGCTGGCCGTAGGAAAGGTAGATTACGGCAATCCGGAGGACCTTATTCCGATGGAAAAAGGAATAGAAATACTGGGAGCTTCCAGCGACCATACCATCGTTGATGTGCAGGACGCTGAAAGAGATTTCAAAGTTGGAGATATAATGACCTTTGATATATGCTATGCCACCATCGTATATCTCACCAACTGCCGAAATGTGCATATAGCTTTTGTATAATGTATTTTGAGAAAATGGCAAAGAATAAACTTTCTCTGTCGAACTCTGTCGGGAGGGTATCATCATGAGCGGCAATTATCCCAGGCTTTTAATAAATTTAAATCACTTCAAGACCAATGTGGAAAAGACCATAGATAGATGTAAGCAGTGCAATGTGGAGATAACCGGTGTCATTAAAGGCGTCAACGGGCTGCCGGAGGTCACAGAGACTTACATATCCGGAGGAGTCAAGTCAATCGGCACGTCCAGGCTTGAGCAGTTTGAGGGAATCAGAGAGCGTCATCCCGACATTTCCCTGATGCTGATTAGGACGCCTATGCTCAGCGAGATAGAAGATGTGGTAAGATTGACTGATATAAGTCTCAACACGGAGATTCAGGTGATAAGAGCTCTTGATGAAGAAGCTAAAAGACAGGGAAAGATACATCAAGTTCTCTTGATGATAGATGTAGGGGATCTGAGAGAAGGTTTCTTTGATGAAGAAGAACTGATTTCGGCATGCGTTATGGCAGAAAGCCAACTTGATAATATCTATCTTGCAGGATTGGGCACCAATGTGGGATGTTACGGAGCCATAGAACCCACTGTCGAAACCTTGGAAAAATTGGCAGCAGCTGCCGATAAAATCGAAGGTATAATCGGACGTCCATTGGATATTATTTCAGGAGGAGCCAGCAGCAGCCTTATGAGGGTGTGGGATAAAGATATGCCGGCCAAGATCAATCACCTCAGAATAGGCGGCGAAGTTATGCTGGCTCACACCAACAGAGTGGTCTACGGATATGATATGAGTGGATTTTACTTCGATGCTTTCAGGCTGGAAGCTGAAATTGCCAGTATAGTAGACGTTAACAGCCAAGGCAAAAAGGACAGAAGAAAAGCCGTTTTGGATATAGGGCTGATTGACTATTGCCACACAGACGCCCTGTATCCTGTGGATAAAAGCATAAAAATATCAGATGTCTCTCATGATTATACAGTAGTTGATATTGAAGATTCAAAAGAGGATTATAAACTGGGGGATATACTCACTTTCGACTTAAGCTATGGGGCGTTGGTATATCTTACAAAGAGCAAAAGTGTAAGCCTTGAATTCATTGACAAATGACCATCTGTGGGATATAATATTTGGCACGGCTATAAACAAAGTCGAAAGGAGAAATAAGGATGTCAGAAGAGATTTTATTAACCCAAGAAGGGTATGACAAAATAGTGGCAGAGCATGAAGAACTGGTTTCAGTAAGAAGAAAAGAAGTTTCAGAGAGATTAAAAGAGGCTATATCTTATGGGGACCTTTCTGAAAACTCCGAATATGATTCGGCCAAGAATGAACAAGCAGAGCTGGAAGAGAGAATCTTAAAGCTTGAAAATATGATAAGAAAGGCTAAGATCATCAACGAACAGGAAATGCGCGCAGACCAGGTAAGCGTAGGACTCAAAGTCACTGTTCAGGATATCGATTCAGGAGAAGAAATGTCCTTTACTATAGTAGGATCTACAGAAGCGGACCCTTTCAACGGTAAGATTTCCAACGAATCTGAAGTCGGAAAGCACCTTTTAGGAAAGAAAAAAGGAGATACTGTTGAAATCGTGGTTCCGGATGGAATCATCAATTATAAGATCGTTGACATAAGCAAATAGTTTAGATGAGTAAAACGTTAAGATAACCCAAAAGTACATTTAGAGAGGTACTACAAGATGAGCATGGAAGAGAAAAAAGATAATTTGGTTTCTGAGGAAGAGACTGAAGTATCAGAAGAAAGTTTAAATGAGCTGAGAAAAATCAGGAGAGACAAGCTCAAAGCTCTTCAGGACGCCGGAAGAAACCCGTTTTTAGTTGAAAAGTGGGATGTGACGGCTCACAGCATGGACATAAAGGAGAACTTTGACGCCATGGAAGACCAGGAGGTTTCCTGCGCCGGCAGAATAATGGCTTTCAGAAATATGGGAAAAGCGTCCTTTATCGATATTCAAGACAAGCAGGGCAGAATCCAGTGCTATGTGAGAAAAGACGTTATAGGCGACGAAGAATACCAGTGGTTCAAGGGCTATGACATCGGAGACATAGTAGGCGTGGAAGGAACCGTGTTCAAAACCAAGCACGGAGAAGTTTCCATCAAAGCCGCCAAAGTTGTATTGCTTACCAAATCGCTGCAGATCCTGCCTGACAAGTGGCACGGCCTCAAGGACACCGACCTCAGATACCGTCAGCGCTATGTGGATCTGATCGTCAATCCGCAGGTCAGAGACGTTTTTACCAAGAGGGCAGAAATAATCAAAGAAGTGAGACGCGTGCTGGAAGACGACTATGGCTTCTTGGAAGTGGATACGCCTATACTGACTGTAATCGCAGGCGGAGCCAATGCCAGACCGTTCAATACTCACCACAATACCTTGGATTTGGATATGAAGCTGAGAATATCCAACGAGCTTTATCTTAAGAGATTGATAGTGGGCGGATTGGACCGTGTATACGAAATGGGCAAAATGTTCCGTAACGAAGGAATGGATAAAAATCATAATCCTGAGTTTACCAACATGGAATGCTACATGGCCTACGGTGATATGGAAAGCGTCATGGACGTGACAGAGCAGATCGTATACAAGGCTGCCATGGCAGTCAACGGCACTCCTATAATCACATACCAGGGAAAAGAATTCGATGTTACTCCTCCGTGGAAAAGGCTCAAGATGGAAGATGCAGTCAAAGAGATAACAGGAGTTGACTTTGATAAAATAGACAGCGACGAAGATGCCAGGGCAGCTGCCATTGAAAAGGGCATGGACAAAGAGGAAGTATCCAAGTGGACCAGAGGCAAGATAATTGCTGAAATGTTTGAAGAATTCTGTGAGGATGAGCCGGGTTATCTGGACGGACCGGTGTTCGTCATAGGCCATCCGGTAGAAATTTCGCCTCTTTCCAAGAGAGATCCGGAAGACCCTCGCATAACCCGCAGATTTGAAGCATATATCAACGGTTGGGAAATCGCCAACGCTTTCTCTGAGCTCAACGATCCTATAGACCAGTATGAGCGCTTTGCCGAGCAGCAGAGACAGCTGGATCTCGGCGAAGATGATGAGGCTCATCCGATGGACAAAGACTTCGTCAATGCTCTTGAGGTGGGCATGCCGCCGACAGGAGGATTGGGCGTAGGCATTGACAGGATGATAATGCTGATTTGCGACGCTCCGAGCATAAGAGATATAATACTGTTCCCGACCATGAAGCCGCTGGGACAGGACAAGTCGGCGGAACGCTCTGCAGAACAGAAGAAGACCGCTGCTGTGCCTTGTCAGTCCGGAGAGACGACCGGCGAAGCAGGTCTTACATCGAAGATTAAGAAGCCTGACTTTTCCAAGGTTACAATAGAGCCGCTCTTTGAGGACATGGTAGATTTCGAGACTTTCAGCAAGTCGGATTTCAGAGTAGTTAAGGTAAAGGATTGCATTTCCGTACCTAAGTCCAAGAAACTTTTGCAGTTTACGCTGGATGACGGCACAGGCAAGGACAGAACCATACTCAGCGGAATTCATGCTTACTATGAACCTGAAGAGCTTATCGGCAAAACGCTGGTAGCCATAACCAACCTGCCGCCGAGAAAGATGATGGGGGTAGACTCATGCGGAATGCTCCTTTCAGCCCTTTGCAGCGAGGAGGGAGAAGAAAGACTAAACCTACTTATGGTAGACGACTTCATTCCGGCAGGAGCCAAACTATATTAATAGCATCTAATATCGTTTAATATCGACAAGCAGTCTCTTTGCGAGACTGCTTTTTGTATAAGCAAAACCACGCGCCGGGTTAAGTTTTCTACGGGTTAAGTTTTCTACGGGTTACGCCCCATGGCGGAAAGATTTATCAGTTATTATTCTGGCGAATATAAGACCGAGGGGCAGCATCAGAATTATCAGGAGAGCAGATGCAAGCCACATTGCTGAAACTTCAAGCGCCATTTGCCCCATATTGTATGCTGCGCGATAGAGATACAGCCCCGGAACCATTATTACGATAGATGGAACCGTAACAGAAATCCTTGGATAACCAAGCCGGCTCATCATCAATGAAGCCAGAAGCCCCGCAGCAAGGGCGCCTATGAAGGCGGCTACGGCAGCATGACAACCCAATAAATCCACCAGCTCAAGTCTGAGAGTGTTGGCAAAAGCCCCTATGACCGCCGCCGAAGCAGCCATCTTTACAGGGCTGTTGAACATGAGAGAAAACCCGAAAACCCCCACAAAACCGGCTAAAAATCTGAGCGCCAAAAGTATTTCAGGAGATAAAACCAGATTCGGAAATTCTTCCGGTTCAAGGCCTAAAAGCAAAGACATTACCCAGCCGGTAGCTGTCGCAATGATTATAATCATCAAAGCATAAGCAAGCCTTTCCAGGCCGGAACGCATATCCAGCTTGGCTAAGTCAATACCGCTGGTGATAAACGGAAAACCGGGAATGATAAAAAGCATTGCACATATATATCCTGCTTCGTGTCCGACGGGTACGGAGAAGACAGCTTCCGCGATGCGGATGGAAACCGCGTAAGCGAAACATGAGAGTGCTACTGAAGATACTACGCATAAGAACAAGGTAAACTGTTTATTAATAAGTTTGCTTCTTAAATAATTACCTGCCCCGGCGCCAATAAACGCACATATCATTTCTGCCGGACCGCCTCCCAGCAAAAAAGTAAAAGCAGCGCACGCAAAAGCGGCTGCCAGCCCCAGTTTCAAAGGCGTGTAAAGGCCACTGCCATGCTGAATTTTATCAAGCATGGTATGCAGCTGCTCTGCAGACATATTTATCCCTTCTTTAGAAAAGCCTTCTACAAATCGCTCCAATCTATCCAGCTTATTGGTATTTACCCCGGTATTATCAAGACAGAGGGAATTGGTATAAGTCTTGTGCCCGTCAAAACATGTGTAGACGATAGTTGTAAGCCCAATTTCGGCAGTGCATGTAATACCCAGCTGCTCAGAAAGAGCGTTCATGGAACTTCTTATCCGCCAAGCCCCGGTGCCGCAGGAAAGCAACATCAGCCCCACTCTGCCGATGAACGCAGCTTTGACAAACAAGCTGGCCTCTGATATAGGCTTGCCCTTTGCGTTACCTGTATAATCATGCCAATCTATATGCATGTGGTTAGATTTGATAGTAGCTTTTGTCATGACGTATCCTTTCAATAATTGTTTCCACTTACAAAAGTATAGTGGGAATAAGACAAAAGTCAAGTGGTGGGGATGAGAGAAGAGAAACGTCCGTTCCTTTTCTCAGAAAACGATTCCTGCTATTCCTCCGAAAACAATCTCCTCCTTGCCAACAACAAGGCCGAAGATCTGACTATCAAGCGCCTCACCAGAAACAACTCGACCATGGCGGAGAAGTTTGCAGAGCTGGCCGAGACGGAGTGAGCGAGAGCTGGCGGGGTGAATACGCTGGCGGTGCCTTCGGGGTCCCAGGATAAGCAAGATGCGCGGTCATGGATGTTGTATTTTTTTCGGGAAACCGCAAAATCATACAACATTTAGGACAATCAGGCATAAAAATCATGGGGTGCAAGCCTCTGATGTTGTAATTTTTTTGATTTTTACGATTTCATGCAACATTTTTTTGATAATGTTGCATAATTTTTTGTTTTTCAAAAAAATTACAACTTGACTGCCTTTTTCGACCGAAAATCCTATGCCGTTCTGGCATAATGTTGTATATTTTTGCAGTTTGCAGAAAAATATACAACATTTCGGCGGTGCTGGGAACAATGAGGCAGTGAAGTGACTAAACGTAAGACCAAGTCGCAGGCTATTTCAGCATATTTCTCAGGTGTTGGCTTTTTCACGAGACAACTTTCAAAAAGCCAACATTTTCTGATTTTTGTCACGATTTTCTCTGTCAAAATTTGTCGATGTTGGCTTTTTGATTGGTGCGAAAGAAAACAGGTAACAGTTTTGCAGAAAACTGTTACCTGAAACACAAACCTTCCGGCAAAAAGCCAACATCTTAGAAAAACGCTGCGATATTTGATATAATTAGACCCGGTTGGTTGTCTATTTACGCCGCATATGAAAATATAGCCAACAATACAAGTATAGTTCACTATCGCCGCTCCGTCATCATACCCTGCAATCTCTTTCCCTCCGGCATCATACCCTGCAATCTCTTTCCCTCCGGCATCATATCCTGCCGCCTCAGGCGAATCCTCGTCAGTGTCCTGGCAACAAAACGTACCGCCATCACGAACCGTTTAGAAAACTCCGCTCAGCTGTTACGGTTGAGCCGGGCGAAACAATGTGTTAATATTATCTCATGAACGCTTTACGATTAGGAGAGGAGAAGTAAAAATGCGCATAATAGATATGCATTGCGATACACTGCTGGAATGCTACACGAAAAAAGAACCCCTTAGAAAGAACGCTTTGAGCGTAGACCTTGAACGGATGAAAAACAACGGCGCGTTGGTCCAGTTCTTTGCCATATTTTTAATGCCAAGCGGCTGGTCTGATGACGAAGGCGAGGATTGCAACGATATCAGCAGCCAGACCAACGACGCCTATGAAAGGTTTTTGCGGATATATGATTTTTATGAACGGGAATTAAATAAAAACGACGATATCATAGGTAGAGTGCTTACATATGATGACATCTTAGAAAACGAAAGAAAACATAAGATGTCGTCTCTTTTAGCCATCGAGAACGGAGAGCTTTTGTACGACGATATAGACAGGCTGGACACTTTATATGAAAAGGGCGTAAGGCTTATTACGCTTACGTGGAACGGCGAAAACAGCATCGGTTATCCTAACAGCCTAGATGCAAAAGAACACCTTAGAGGGCTAAAACCTTTCGGCATAGAAGCCGTGAAACGAATGAACCAGCTGGGAATCATAATAGATGTTTCTCACCTGTCCGAAGGCGGATTTTACGATGTTGCCAAATACAGCACCAAGCCTTTTGTGGCGTCTCACTCGTGCGCAAGGGCGCTGTGCAATAATCAACGAAATCTCACAGATGACCAACTCAAATGTATCGCAGAACATGACGGAGTGGTAGGCGTAAACTTTTATGCGCCGTTTTTGAAAGAAAATTCCGACTATTCCAAAACAGACGATATATTAGAGCACATGAAATATATGATTTCCGTCATGGGCGATGATCATGTGGCCATCGGCTCAGATTTCGACGGCATCGATTGCGGAGTGGAAATATCAGATTACGGGCGTTTCGGACAGCTGGTCGAGAGGATGAACAAGGAATTCTCGGAAGAAACCGTGAGAAAGATATGCTATGAAAACGCTCAGAGGGTTCTCAAGGCATGCCTTAAATAAAGAAACATCTTGATATAGAAGGGTTGAAATAAATGAAAAAGGGTAGAAACAAATGAAATACGAAGACATTGAATGCCTGGCTTTTCCGTTGCCGGAGGCCATAGAAAAAGAAAAGTGGTGCGGCCGTTTCGACAGGGCCAGGGCGATGATTAAAAGACGGCTTGACGATGAGGCGGAGCTTTCAGCTCTGAAAAAAAGGCTTATGCTTGAGCTGAATAATCTCGATTACATTGAAAGCCGATATAATATTTCGGAAGAAGAGGCCATAGAGAGGGTCAGGAAGAAGATTCCCGACATGACATCGGAAGAACTTGAGCGCATGCGCTTAGAGGATAGAATCGACTGGATGTACATAAACGGGCAAGTCAGATATATCGATGATTTTGACGCTACTCTATATAAAGTGTATCCTGACATTTGGCAGAGACTGCCAGAAGGCGATACCAGCGACTACAGCGATATACAGCACGTGGTGGACACTGCGCGAGATGGCGAAGAAATGAGAGCTCACATTCATATCCGCCACCGGTTCCGCGTGAAAGGCGTGAAAATAAAAGACGAAAACGCAGAAAAGCAGCTTCTCGTTCATTTGCCGCTGCCCAAGGAAAGGGGCAATATTCACAATCTTAAGATATTAAATGTGACTCCTGAACCTGCGGGAACATCATGTGATGATTGCCTTCAGCCTACCGTGTTTTTCCAAGCCGCTGCCGTAGACGGCGGCGAGCACGTCGAGACATTTTCGGTGGAATATCAGCTGGAACATGGGATAATTTATAAAGACCTTTCTCTTTCTGCCTTAGAATCGCCTCAATATTCAGATAGCCGGGACGTCACGACAGGCGCGACGGGTGAAATCTTGCCTGACGACGTGCGTCAATATTTGATTCAGGAGCCGCCGCATATAAGTTTTACACCGTACTTGAGAAGCATATGCGATGAGATTGTCGGTGATGAAGAGCGGCCGCTATTCAAAGCGAGAAAGATATACGACTGGATAACTACTAAAGTGGATTACAGGTTTGTAAGGGATTATTGCAGCATCGATAATATCTCTGAATATTGCGCTGTGAATAAAAGGGGAGATTGCGGCGTTCAGGCGCTTTTGTTCATAACCCTTTGCAGAATCGCAGGCGTTCCGGCCAGATGGCAGTCAGGTCTGGCGGCTAAGCCCGGCAAAGTCGGACAGCATGATTGGGCAATGTTTTATATAGACGGCCTCGGCTGGCGGCATGCTGATTTGTCGTTTGGGGGTTCGGCGTATATGCGGGGAGCCTATGACCGCTGGAACTTTTTCTTTGGAAATATAGATCCGTTCAGAATACCTATCAATGATGGATTCCAGAAAAGTTTTGACCCTCCGAAAAAGCACTGGAGGATAGACCCGTACGACAACCAGTGCGGCGAGGCCGAGTTTGAGGATCGAGGGCTGCGCTCGTGGGAAGTGGAGTATGAATACGAGGACCTTGGGATAAAGCTGATGGAAGAGTAAGAATTGGCCGCGAGCCATATCAAACCATATTATACAAATAACCATAACACCTATATGCACTAATCAATAGTTAATCGAGACATGATAAAAAAACTGCTAACATTTACGAGGAAAAACTTAAAAACAATTTTAATAGGAATATTAGCGCTAATACTTGTTTTGTGCGGAGCTATATTTATTGACAATCAACATAAAGATAAAAACGCTGATATTCTCAAGCAGCTGGCTCCGGACGGACGTCTTGTTTATGGAGCCGATGACAGCGCACCGCCGGTTCGTTTTGTAGATGATGACGGTGTATATAAAGGAGTAGTGGTAGATTATATGAATTTGCTGTCGCTGGAGCTTGGGATAGAAATACAAACGGTACCTTATAAATGGGAGGAAGGGCTGGAAGCTTTGAAAAATGGCGAAACAGACCTTTGCGATATGTTTGCCAGCGAAGAACGAAGCAAAGACTACGTATTTACCGATTCCATATATACACTTAGAGTAGTGGTAGCCGTTAGAGAGGGCGAAGATTACCAATTAGAGGACGTAAACGCTATGACAATAGCAACTCAAAAAGGCGACTATGCCAATGAGTTCTTGAGAGAAAATTATCCGGACGCTCAGCAAGTATACGTACATGATGTGGGAGAGGGATTAGAAATGCTGCTGGCAGGTGAGGTAGACGGTATAATAGGCGACGAGCCTGTAGCTCTTTACTATATAGATGAGCTCAATTGTGAAGACGAAATACATATATTAGAACCTTCAATTTATGAAGCTCCGGTAGTATTAGCAATGCCAAAAAAGAACAGTGCGCTCATACCGTTGATAAACGATGCGATTAGGTCTATTGAAGAAAAGGGACAGCTGGAAAAAATACAGCAAAAATGGTTTGGAATTTCAACTCCGTTAATTATAAATAAGAGTGGCGTACAGACGATAAAAATAGTTTTAATCGGTCTTTGTATAATTTTATTGATTACCGCGTTTTCATACGTTAACGGAAAAACGCTGAAAAAACAGGTAGTACGGCGTACTCATGAATTAGAAGTGCGAAAGAATGAGCTTCAATTGGTCATGGACAAAATACCGGAGGGGCTTGCCTTGGTCAATAAAGACAGGCTTGTCTTGAGCAGCAATTACAGCTATTTCCAATCCCGAGAAAATAAAAAAGACGAGAACACATGCAATTGTTCAGATCTGCTGGGGAGCGTTTGCGGATGTGAAAAATGTCAGACAGAAGAAGAATGCTTGGTAAAGTGCTGCCTCAGAGAAGACCGAGAACTTCTCCAAAAACAGGAACAAGGTAATAAAGTATATGAAATACGAGGCGTTCCGGCCGACTTGGGCGGAGGCAGTGAGGAAGATAAAGCTGTGTTGGTTGTAGTGCGAGATATCACTATGGATGAGGCTAACAGCAAACAGCTGTTGCTTTCCTCTAAAATGGCTGCTATTGGGCAGCTGGCAGCGGGAATGGCTCATCAAATTCGCAATCCGCTCGGCATTATCCGCAATCAAAGCTATATCCTTAGAAAGAGCAGCGAAAGCCAGACACAGATTTCTAAATCCTTAAATTATATCGATGACAGTGTCAAACGTGCCAGCGAAATCATTGATAACGTTATGAATTACTGGCGTGTTTCAAAAGAAGAAACTCGCCAGATCAACTTGAAAGAATTTCTTAATTCAGTTATTTTACTTCAAGCAGATGAAATAACAAAGAAGGCTATCAATACAATAATAAATTGTGACGATGATTTGATAATCAATGTTGATGAAGAAGCTCTGAAACATATAATGCTGAATTTAGTCACGAATGGCATAGATGCTATGGAAAAGGGAGGAACTTTGACTCTGGAGGGCGTCAAGGAAGCCGAGAGAATAGTACTCAGCTGTCACGATACCGGTTGCGGTATACCTGATGAAAATATGCAATACTTATTTAATCCTTTTTTTACTACCAAAGAACCAGGTAAAGGAACTGGATTGGGGCTTTTTATAGTTTACTCCGAAGTGGAACGGATTGGAGGGAATCTTGATGTTAAAAGTAAAGTGGGAGAAGGCACTGTTTTTACAGTAACAATTCCTTTAGGATAGGAGCAGCAAATGGACACTTATATAAAAATATTAGTGATTGATGATGAAAAAGACAGTCGTGATACTTTTCAAATGTTGTTGGAAAGCCAAGGATATCAAGTCAGAACCGCCGCCTCAGCCATGGAGGCTGAGGCAATGATAGAGGAAGAAATATACCATGTGATATTAACAGATATTATGATGCCGGAAAAAGACGGAATAGCATTGCTAAAAGACTTGAAGAAAAAATCCTCGGATATCGGTGAAGTTATAATGGTAACAGGCTACGGAAGCGTGGAAACGGCGGTAGAAGCCATGAAGCAAGGTGCTTTCGGATATTTTATAAAAAGTCATGACCCGGAAGAACTGTTACTTGAAATACAAAAAGCTGCTGAAAAGTGGAACACTAAGAATATGCGCATTCTGGCCGATTCTTCACGTCCGGAAGCTCTTTTTACCAGTAAAAATCCACAAATGTGCGAAGTATGGAAAATGGCAGAAACTGTTGCAGATTCTAAAGCAAATATTCTTATCACCGGCGAGTCTGGAACCGGCAAAGAGATTATAGCTCAGTGGATACATTATCATAGCAATAGAAGAGAAAAACCTTTCATAGCCGTTAACTGCTCACAATATCCCAGAGAGTTAATTGAGTCTGAGCTTTTCGGACATGAAAAGGGAGCCTTTACAGGAGCCTTAAACCGCCATGTGGGCAAGCTGGAGCAAGCTGCAGGAGGTACCGTTTTCCTGGATGAAATAGGCGATATGGCTATGGAAATACAGGTAAAATTGCTCAGAACTCTGGAAAACCGAGAAATTGAAAGATTAGGAGGGAATAAACCTCTTTCGGTAGATTTTCGCTTGATAACTGCTACAAATAAGAATTTGGAAGAAGCTATCAATAAGGGAACCTTTCGCAAAGATTTCTTTTATAGAATAAATACGATAGAGATTCATTTACCTGCGCTTAGAGAGAGACGAGAAGATTTGCCTGATTTAATAAAATTTTTCGTCAATAAATACATGGAGGAAACAGGACGGGAGATAAAGGGGATAGAGCCGCAGACCATGAAGTTTTTGTTAAACAACAAGTACGTTGGAAACGTTCGTGAACTGAAGAATATTATTGAGCGCATGGCTATTCTTTCCGGACCGGAAGGTATACTCTCGCTGGAAAAATGTTATCCGGAAGAAAAAAATAAAGCTGCGGATAGAGAAAATGAAACAAATCTATCTTATCGCGATGCCAAACAGCAGTTTGAAAGGGAGTACTTATCCAGGTCTTTGGAAGAACACGATGGGAATATAACTCGCACAGCAGAGGCTATTGGCATGAGCAGGAGACAGTTATTTAATAAGATAAGTGAGTTAGGTATTGATAAGTCTATTGAAAAACATAATTGAAATAAAACCTAATCTGCCAGGCAAAATATTTCTACATGGAAATATTTTGCCTGGCAATTTTTTTCGCATACAGAGACATGAAGACATCTTTATTTCTCAGAAACGCCTTTTTTTCAACAGGAATCGACATAGAATCTTCAAAAATAAACTTGGTACGGTAATTGCTGTACTTATTATCGTTATCATATTTTCCGGCTAGTGGAAAGCCGATAGATTTAAAGATAGGAGGTATATCTATGGAAACAAAAAAGAAACTGGAATTTTATGGCGGTACATGGATGTCGTTTTTGCCATTCATCATTTTTATCGCTCTTATTATCGTAACCACATTCATGTGGAGATCCATATCTGATGGAGCACTCTGGGTTCCGGCATTTGCTGCCATTATTATTCCGTTTTTCTTTGCGAAAGACAAAAAACATTATGCGGATGCTGTAATTGATGGTATGGCCAGCAGAGAAGCCATAATACCGGTGGTTTGCTGGATATTTGCCGGAGTTTTTTCGCGTATTTTACGTGATTCCGGGCTCGCCAGCGGTATTGCAGGTGTGGCTGCCGGTATGGGTGTTGGACCTACAACTTTTGCGGTTATTACTTTCATCGGCTCAGCTTTGTTTGCTACCGCATCAGGTACAGGTTTCGGTACCATAGCCGCTGGTATGGGAGTTCTTTATCCTGCCGGAGTCGCGCTGGGAGCCGACCCTGCTCTATTGGCAGGAGCTGTTATCTCCGGCGGAGCCTTCGGAGACAATCTGGCACCGGTATCAGATACTACTATATGTTCTGCTACTTCTCAAGGCGTAGACGTTCCGGGTGTTGTAAGGTCCAGAGTGAAATATGCAGCAGCAGCAGGAATCCTTACTATTATTTGTATCATTGTATACGGCACTTTGAATCATGGCGAGGTAAGTCAAGAAGTATTAAACTATGAATATGATCCTATGACATTGATGATGTTAATACCGGTAGTAATAACGGTTATTATCGCCATTAAAACAGGAGATATTATAATTGCTACTACTTTTGGTACAGTACTTGGTATTATTACTGCTTGCCTTTGCGGACTTTTTGATCTGGTACATATTGATTCAGATTCTACAGTGCCTGCGGTATTGGGAGTTCACGGTGACGCAGATGCTTTGGAACGTGTAGTAGACGGAGTGCTTTATACCGGTATCAGCGGTATGCTTCAGGTATGTATACTGGCATTGCTGCTCTTTGGATCAATCAGCGTAATGCGTGAGGGACAGGGCGACATTCTGTTACTCCGTTGCTTAGGCAAAATCGCCAGAGGTCCAAAATCGGCAGAAGGTACAATTTCTGTAATGATAATAGTGCTTTCCGCTATTATGGGACTTAATGCACCGGCAATACTTACAGTTGGAGCCTCATTTGCTAAGCCTCTTTCAAAGAAATATGGAATCAGCCCTTACAGAACAGCTAACTTAATGGATGCGCAATCTAACACTTTGGTTTATTGTTTGCCTTGGACACCGGCCATGGTATATACTTTGGGATTTGCAGCCGACAGTAATGCGCCTTTAGCCGCAATCGATATAATGCCATGTGTATTCTATTCGTTCTGTATGTTGGTAGTAATGACAGTAAGTATTTTCACCGGTACAGGCAGATATGACCTTATGGATAAACTGCCTCCGGAAGTACGTAAGGAATATGCCGGTTGGGAAGACAAATAAGAAGATAAAATCTGAGATAAGGTGAAAGGAGAGTCTGCAATGGAAACTGCAAAAAAAGGCGATTGGGTGCAGATTGAAGAAATCGTACTGCCTGCCGGACATAGAGCTCCGCAAGTGCCGGAAGACACACAAAAATGCGACCTTAAACTTTGGGTGAAGGGTATCTTGCAGGAAGATGGCAAAATCGGAGATGAAGTGGAAATAAAGACTGTGACTGGCAGAATAGCAAAAGGCACGCTTTTTGAGATAAACCCAAGATATGTACACGATTACGGTGACTTTCAGCCAGAGCTTTTACATGTGGAACTTCAGCTGAAGGAGTTATTGTTTGGAGGTGACAAATAATGGCATTGGATAAATCTTACGAAGCAATTAACGCCCGCAAACATGAAATCATCAAAAACGCTATGCGAATCGATTACGATGAATTTGAATATGAAGGAATCGGCTTCGATTATGAAGGCATGATGAAAAAAGTCGGATACTCCATGGAGAAAATGCGAAAAATCCAATTGGAGCATGGCGTAGGAAACACACCGTTAATTGAACTGAAGAACTTGACGGCGCTGGCAAGGAAATATGCGCCCGCCGGAAAAGGAGCCAGAATATTTATCAAAGATGAGGCAGCCAATGCTTCCGGAAGCTTCAAAGCCAGAAGGGCATCTATTTCTGTTCATCATGCCAAGAAGCTGGGGTATAAAGGCGTTATCGCCGCCACTTCCGGAAACTATGGTGCAGCAGTTGCTTCACAAGCAGCCATGCATGGATTGAAATGCATAGTTGTACAGGAATGTTATGACGACAGAAAGGTCGGACAGCCGGAAATTCTAGAAAAACAGAGAATTTGCGAAGCTTATGGTGCGGAAGTTGTACAGCTTACTGTAGGACCGGAATTGTTTACTACACACTTGAGTTTGCTGGAAGATACGGGATATTTCAATGCCTCTTTGTATACTCCGTTTGGAATTGCCGGAGTTGAAACACTAGGCTACGAAATTGTACAGCAATGCAGAGAAATGTTAGGAAAAGATCCTGACGTAGTGGTGTGTACCGATGCCGGGGGCGGCAACCTGACTGGTACAGCAAGAGGTTTGCGCGAAGGTGGAGCTATGGATACGAAAGTGTATGGAGCTTGCATAGACTTGAGCGGATTGCATATGGCTTCCGACAAAGACTTTAATAAAAAATCCTGCACTACTGGTCATACCGGATTCGGTTTGCCGTTCGTAACTTGGCCGGACCGCTCTGACTGTCCAAGAAACGCAGCCAGAACTTTGAGATATATGGATAGATTGGTCACTGTAAAACAAGGTGAGGTGTTCTACATCACTCAGGCTTTGGCCGTATTGGAAGGCTACGAAAGAGGCCCTGCTGGGAACACCTCTTTGACGGCAGCATTCGCCTTGGCTCAAGAGATGGATGAAGACCAGGTTTTGATAGTTCAGGAAACAGAATACACAGGAGCAGGCAAGCATGTAATGCCACAGATGACTTTTGCAAGGAAAAACGGCATAGAGATCAAATTCGGAGATCCTGATACCGAAGTGCCGGGTAAGTCATTGGTATTTCCGGAAAATCCGGGACAGATCAAAGCCAGAGATTATGATTTAGAGCATGCTAAAGAATCATATATCAAAAACTGCGTTAAAAATTACAATATGACAAGTGCTACGGAAGAAGATATTAGATTTATCATGGATGAAATCCGTGAAAGCAGAGAATATGTTACAGAAAAGTTAAAACAAAGAGGTGTAACCGTAAAATAACCGCCTATAATACGTTAAGGGGCTGCCTCATTAATGATCACGCCTTCCGTGATCGCCTTTCGCTACTGAGACAGCCTTCTTCTCATATGAATCATAAGATGAGAAACAAAAAAGCAAAAACCCACGATATTGCATTTTTTGTTTTTGCTTCAGATAGTGGGTTTTTGCCCCACTTTTTTAAAATGTTTCGGTCAAATCGTGGGGCGTGGCATAATATCAGAGGCATGGGGGATTGTCGCATTAACGAAAAATTATCGTTAATGCGACAGCCCCCCTTTTTGTGGTGGACAAAACTAAGCCTGCATAAATGCAGAAAAAAAGGCTGTAACCGAGCCGCTGTCCGTATTTTTGTACAACGGGTTGAGTATATTATTAAATATAAAAAAGAGTTACGATAAAAAGGAGGTAACGAAATGGGCGGCTATGTGACTTATGCAGGATATATGGGAAGAGTGAACGGAAAGTACATGCTCTTTGCTACGGAAGAAGAATACGAAGAATACATGGCAGGATAAAAGCCTAAACCGCCGTTCTTGAACAGGTTTGAATTTTATAGTAAAATTTTTATATCAAAAATTAACCTAAAAGCGAAATTAAAGACAGCTTTATTTTTAAATTGAAAGGTGAACATTATGGCGGTTTCCAATACAAAACTAAAGATACTGCATTTGCTTAAAATACTTTTGGAAAAGACAGATGAAAATCACATAATGTCGTCGGCTGACCTGATAAAGGCTTTGAACGCTTACGGCTATACAGTTGACAGAAAAAGCATATACAGCGATATAGAAACTCTGATGGAGTTTGGCATAGACATAGTCCAGGCAAAAGGAGGAGCAAAGCAGGGCTATTATGTAGGTTCCAGAGATTTTGAGCTGCCAGAGGTTAAGCTTTTGGTTGACGCTGTGCAGTCGTCCAAGTTTATCACTGCTAAAAAGTCCCGTGAACTTATCGGAAAGATAGAGAAGCTGGTAAGCGAAAATGAAGCAAAGCAGCTCCAGAGAAATGTCTTTATTTTCAACAGGATTAAGACAGAAAACGAGACTATCTATTATAACGTTGACTGCATACATTCTGCCATATCCGCCAACCGTCAGATAAAGTTTCAGTACAGCGAGTGGAATATAGAAAAAGAATTAGCGCCTAAAAAAGGCGGACAGTATTATATAGTGAGCCCATGGGAACTGACTTGGGACGATGAAAATTATTACTTGATCGCATATGAAGAAACCTCTGATAAGATAAAGCATTATCGCGTAGACAAAATGAGAAATACTGCGGAGCTTGATCAACAGCGTATGGGAAAAAATCAGTTTGTCGACTTTGACTTGGCCTCCTATGCCAAAAAGACTTTCAACATGTACGGCGGAAAGGAGAGAAAAGTCAGCCTGGTATGCGATAACTCCATGATAGGAGTAATGATAGACCGCTTTTCCCAGGAAATAACAGTCGTACGCGAGGACGAGGAACACTTCCGAATCAATGTGGACATTTTTATCAGCCCGCAGTTTTTCGGCTGGATAACAGGTTTGGGAACGGGAGTAAGAATTGACGGGCCTTTGGACGTGAAAAAAGATTACAAGGTCTTTCTGGAAAACGTGCTGTCCAAATATGATTGACTCTGCTGTCAGCTACTTTTAATAAAAGCTTTACAATAGCATGATAGAACTCCTTTGCGATGTACCTTTATACTGTATGAAACAAATATTTGTGCATATTCATACAAAATGGAGGTATGTTGATGAAAAAAAGCGGAAAAAAGATATTGCTTTCTTCTGTTATGATTACAGCTCTTTTGGCTGGCACGTTTCAGGCGCCGTCGTTTGTTCAGGCGGCGGAAGGCAGCGAAATTTTGATCAATGAAATCGAATCCGATGCTGCCGACGGAGGAAACGATTGGATAGAGATAATCAACACAGGTAAAGAAGACGTTGATATAAGCGGCTGGTTTGTAACTGATGACAAAGAACTGGAACGCCTTGATGAAGGCGCGACAACGCCTTTGGCGGAAGGAACCGTACTGAAAGCCGGTGAAGTTATGGTTTTGGAAGAAAACAGCAATTTCACCTTTGGCTTGGGAAAAGAAGATAACGTATGTCTGTATGACGGAAATAAAGAAATAAAGGATTCATATGCATACAGCGGTCACGCTTATGGCACATGGTCAAGGGTTATAGGAACAGATAGCTTTACTGATCAGGCAGCGACCAAGGGAACGGCCAATTTACCGGTTGATGAGCCTTCTGAGGAGGGCGGCCTGGTAATTAATGAAATCAATTCAAGCCCTGCTGATTACGTTGAGCTAATGAACACATCCGAAAAAGAACTGGACATTTCAGGATACGAAATCAGAGACAACTCTGACGATCATCGCTGGCAGTTCTTAGAGGGAACAACAATAGCGCCGGGGCAGATTATAGCAGTGGAAGCTGATACTATAGGCAACTGCTATAACGACACTACGGACAGCTATGAGAGAGGGGAATTTCAGGAGCCAATAGGTATAGGCAGCGGAGATTCCATAAGACTTTATGATGGGTCAGGACAGCTCATAGACCAGTACTCATGGACTGAGCACGCTTCCTACGACGGTGACGAGGCAGCAGCTTCTTTAGGCAGATATCCTGACGGAACAGGCTCTTTTGTCCTAATGAAAGAGACGCCGGGCCAGGCTAATCAGTGGTATGTACCGGAGCTTGTAATCAATGAGATTGAGTCTGACGGCGATACGACTGATTGGGTAGAAGTATATAATGCAGGAGATACAGATATCGATATAAGTGGATATTATTTGTTAGATAACGACCCTGTAGGCCATGCCGATGAGACTGTTCCTGTGACGGAAGGCACAGTATTGGCACCGGGAGAATACTACGTATTTGACCAAAATAAAGATTTTACTTTCGGTCTTGGCAATGGGGACACTGTTACAGTTTTCAGCAAAGGCGGGGCTGTAGTAGCCAGCTATGAATATGCTTCTCATGCCAATGGCGTTTATGCTAGGATACCGGACGGTACAGGCGACTTTGTCGACTTTGCTTCATCAACAAAAGGCAAGGCTAACATAGTAACCAATCCTGTCGTGCTGAATGAAATTCAGTCCAACGACCCGAACGGAGGAGCTGATTGGATAGAGCTGGCCAATCCTACAGCGGAAGCATTGGATGTTTCCGGCCTTGTGATAAAGGACGATAAGGATGACCACGGATATACAGTACCTGATGGTACGGTGATACCGGCCAACGGATTTATAGTAATATATGAAGATGACTTGGGATTCGGCTTGGGAAAAGGCGACCAAGTACGAATCTTTGAAGACGGACGTATGATTCAAAGCACTACATGGGCAGACCATACAAATCCTACATGGGGACTGTACCCTGATGTTAACGGTTCTGAATACAGGAATACTCAAGAAGCCACACCGGGCTCAGCTAACAGATATGCTGATATTCCTGAACTTTTGCCTTGGCAGGGCGACAGTTCTATAGAAACCTTTGACGATAAAGGAACTTTCCTAGAAGATTCCTCCGGTTTGGATTTTGCTAATGGCAAATTGTACGCAGTTGATAATGGCACTGCTACGTTCTGGGTGCTGAATGTGGCAAAAGACGGCCAGCTGACCTTTGAAAAAGGCTTCGAGTCCGGCAAGAAGGTGTCATTCATCAAGGACGCCGGTGATGATTCAGCTGCAGGGCCTGACGCAGAAGGAATAACTGTAGACGGAGACGGATTCGTATACCTGGCTTCAGAAAGAGACAATTCAGATAAAGGTGTCAATTACAACACGATATTGAAAGCGGACCCTAACAACTCAGCAAGCGTAATAACAGCTGAACAGGAATGGGATATAACAGCGCTTTTGCCGCAGGTTTCAGCCAATATGGGCATAGAAGCTGTTGAATGGGTGGCAAATGAAGATGTAGACGGCTTGCTTTATGATGAAAATACCAAGGCAGCTTTTGACCATAACAAATATCCTGAAGCAGTAGCAGGAGGAGTTTTCTTTGTTGCCCTTGAGGACAACGGTCATGTATATGCTTTTGTTCTTAACAATGACGGCACAGCAGCGCTCATCGCTGACATAGACAGCAAACTGGGAGGAGCCATGGCTCTCGATTACGATACATATGAAGATGTATTGTGGGTTGCTTCCGACAACGGATATAACAATCGCCTTGCAAAGATTGCTCTTAACGGCAGCAGCGCTCCAGTTATTGAACATTACACACCTGCTTCCGGGCTGGACACTACACTGAACTATGAAGGCTTTGCTATTGCAGCGGCAGAATATACGGTAGACGGACAGAGACCTGTATACCGCTTCCAGGACGGAGTAACTGAGGGAGCTCTTGCCATTGGATATATGGCTTGTGACTATAAGGAAGATATCCAGGACGTGCCTGGAGAAGTAGTACCTCCAAACACAGATGATTCTGACTCAGGCTCGGGGAATGGCGATTCCAACTCCGACTCAGAAAATACTGGAGCTGGCAATGAAAATACCAACAACGTGTCAGACTCAGAGATCCCGGGCACATCAGATAACTTGAAGCTTGTTTCATTTGCTTTAATCATGATAATTGCCGTTGTTGTTGCAATACTGGCATACCGTATAAGACGTAATTCCAGGTAAGTGAATAAAAACAAAATTTTCCATATTTGTGACTCATTACAAAACTACACTCTTTAAAGGTTAAGGAGTGTAGTTTTATATTGCGGTCATATGAGCTTGCGCCGCGCACGCTTTGCGTAAGCGGCATGGTACAAATTCGCCGCCGGTCAATGCTGATAAAATTTTCTTAATTTTGAAATTTTGTCATAAAATTTCCATAAAATGGAATTTTGAGGGGCGTATATCTCGCAAAAATGTAAAAAATCATGATAATGAGGAAAAAAGTCTGCCAAACCAGCATTTTTGCAGACTTTTTTCCAGAATTTTCAAGAAAAAGTCAGTTCCATATGAGTTTCGACAAATTTCGCCATGGATTTGGTATTCCCCTATGTAAATTTTCCTGTAAAATTAATTTTTTGTCAGCAGCCAATCGTACAGACCACAGCAGCCAATCGTACAGACCACAGCAGCCAATTATGTAAGCCACCCTCACGGTTATGAATATTAATTCAAAAAAAATAATATTTATTCTTGAATAGTAATGCTCGATATGTTATATTAAAAGACAGACGAGATAAAAAAACATGTCATACAATGCTCAAAACCCATAAAAATAGCCGTTATTCAAAGGAAAATAAAAAGCTTGAAAATATAATAATCGAAAAAATGGATAATGGCGAGAGGAGGAAAAAATGAAAAAAATAATAGTATTATGCATGACACTGGTATTAACAATCACGGCTTTTGGATGCGGAAACAAAGGTGAAAGCGGTTCGGCTGAGGCTGCAGACGCAGTAAAAGTTGTTGAAATTGACTTGACTAATGAAGAATATGCTTTTGGTGTGGACAAAGATCAGCCGGAACTTTTAGAGCAAGTTAATCAATTTATTGCGAAGATTCAGGAAGACGGCACTTTAGATGAAATCTTTAACAAATATTTCGGCGATGGTGAGCCGACTCCAATCACATCTGCAACCCTCGACACTTCCAAAGATCAGCTGGTGGTAGCAACCAATGCATCTTTTGAACCATTTGAATACATGGACGGAGACAGCTATGTGGGAGTAGATATGGAAATTGCTGCACTGCTTGCAGAGGAGCTGGGACAGGAACTGGTTATACAGAATATGGAATTTGACGCAGTATGTCTTTCTGTCGGGCAGCATAAATGCGATATTGCAATGGCAGGATTAACGGTAAACAGCGAAAGAGAAGAATATGTAACTTTTTCCGACAGCTATTATACGGCGTCTCAGAGAGTGATTACAACAGGAGATGATACATCTTTCGATTCATGCACCGACGCAGCTTCAGTGGAGGCGATTCTCGCAGAACTGAGCTCATCTGACAAAATTGGAGTTCAGAGAGGAACTACCGGTCAATACTATGTTGAAGGTGATGAAGACTGGGGATTTGCGGGGCTGCCTGCTGAATGTGTACCTTATAGTAATGGTTCGTTGGCTGTTCAGGACATGATAAACGGAAATCTTAAGTATGTGATAATAGATGCTGCTCCGGCTCAATTTATTACCGAAGCCATCAACAGTGTGCAATCATAACATAAGACATCGCAGGAGAGCTTAAGAATGATGGTGTATTCGGAAGATTAGGAGGGTTTGAATTTAATGGGAGATTTCGGGCTAAAGATAGAACGATTTCTGGAAGTTTTCATAGATAAGAACGGTTACGTCAGGGTACTTGAGGGCTTGGAAAATACTCTTATAATAGCGGTAACAGGACTTTTGATAGGCATAGTCATAGGTACCTTAATTGCAGCGGTAAGAGTAGCACCCAAAGATAAAAAGTTGCTCAGAGTATTGAATGGGTTCTGCAGCTTTTATGTAGGTCTTTTTAGGGGAACTCCTATGGTGGTGCAGCTACTGGTATTTTACTATGTGATGCTGCCGCTTCTGGGAGTTAATATGACAGGTGTGCAGGTATCTATGATGGTGTTTGGATTGAACAGCGGAGCCTATATTTCTGAGATAATGCGAAGCGGTATCCAGTCAGTAGACCCAGGTCAGATGGAGGCAGGAAGAGCCATGGGATTGACCTTTAGCGCCAGCATGACTAAAATCGTTATTCCTCAGGCAGTAAAAAATATCTTGCCTACTTTAGGAAACGAATTTATTTCACTTATCAAAGAAACTTCTGTTGTCAGCTTCGTAGGAGCGGCTGACTTGTATGTGGCGTTCAATTACATAGGCAGCAACAGCTATGAGTTTATGGTTCCTTATTTGGTAATGGCTATAATATATATCGTTATGGTCATGCTCATATCTTTAATGATAAAGCTGATGGAAAGGAGCTTAAAGAAAAGTGATAGACGTAATTAACCTTAAAAAAAGTTTCAACGGGATAGAAGTTTTAAAAGGGATTGACATTACCATTAACAAAGGTGACATTGTGGTAGTGATAGGACCTTCAGGGTCAGGAAAAAGCACCTTTTTAAGATGTCTTAACTTAATGGAGACTCCAAGCGATGGGAAAGTACTTTTCAAGGGAGAAGATATAACAGATGCCAATGCTGACATCAATATGTACCGCAGACATATAGGTATGGTTTTCCAACATTTTAATTTGTTTAATAATATGACAGTGATAGAAAATATAATGCTGGCGCCTGTATATACCATGTGTAAAGAAATGAAAAAGTCGGGCAGTAAAGCTCAAATCAAAGAAGACGCTAGACAAAATGCCATGAAGCTTTTGAAACGTATCGGCCTTGCAGATAAGGCTGACGTCTATCCATCAACTCTTTCGGGAGGTCAGAAGCAAAGAGTAGCTATCGTTCGCTCATTGGCTATGAACCCTGACATTATTCTCTTTGATGAACCGACCAGCGCCCTAGATCCTGAGATGGTCGGAGAAGTTTTAGATTTGATGAAAGCATTAGCAAAAGATGGCATGACAATGGTGATAGTTACCCATGAAATGGGGTTTGCTAAGGAAGTAGCAAGCAGAATGCTGTTTATGGATGAAGGGATAATAAAAGAAAGCGCTCCGCCGGAAGAATTTTTTAGGCATCCAAAGAATCCAAGATTAAAAGAATTTTTATCAAAGGTTCTTTAGATGCCTAACATGTATAAACATTTATGAAATGCTTCTTTTTTATAGGTCATTTCTTACTATATCGTCCAAAGTTTCTTTCTTTACAGCAATATAGCTTTCGTTACCGCCGCGCAACATTACGGTAGCAGGCTTTGGCAAACGATTGTAATTTGATGACATAGAATAGTGATATGCTCCTGTAGTACAAACAGCTACAGTGTCATAGCGAGTTATAGATTTAGGAAACATTACATGTTCTTGAATTATATCCCCGGATTCACAGCATCTGCCAACGAGAGATGCCTCAAAATCGACAGGTTCATTCATTTTATTTGCTGTCAGACAGGTATAAGGGGCTTTGTATAAAGCGTATCTTGGACTGTCAGTCATGCCGCCGTCTATAGAGACGTAATTCTTATATCCCGGTATCTGTTTGACAGTACCTACAGTATATAGAATCATTCCTGCATCCGCTACGATAGAGCGACCCGGTTCCATATGAATAACAGGCATTTGAATGTTTAACCGCTTACAGGCAGATTTAACGGCGTCAGCTACTTGAGTCACCTTCTTTTCTACATCAAGGTATGGGTCGTCCTCTTTGTAACGTACTCCGTATCCGCCGCCCAAATCAAGTTCCTGAGTTATAAAGCCGTGTTTTTCTTTCATCATTGCGATGAATTCCAGCATTACGTTGGCAGCTCTTTCGAAGATGTCTTCTGCAAACACTTGGGAACCCACATGGCAGTGAAATCCTTTCAAATCAACGTGAGGCATTTTTACTGTATCAAGAGTTATCTGCTCAGCTTGCCCTGTTTCTATGGCAGTACCGAATTTTGAATCTACTTTTCCTGTGGAAATTGCCTCATAAGTATGAGGATCTATGCCAGGAGTAAGCCTTAAAAGTATCTTTTGCTTTATGCCTCGTTTTTGCGCTTCTCTTTCGACAACTTTGACCTCTTCAATGTTGTCCGCAACGAAATAACCTATATGGTTGTCCATTGCATAAGCGATATCTTCATCAGTTTTGTTGTTTGAGTGAAAATATGCTTTAGTAAGGTCATATCCTGCCTTGATAGCTGTATATATTTCTCCGGAAGAAACCACATCGATGCCCATATCTTCTTCTATCATGATTTCATAAAGACGCTTAAAACAATTGGCTTTGGAAGCATATAACGGAGCTGATTTCCCGCCGAAGTTTTTTTCAAAAGCTTTTTTATAAGTACGACAGTTTTGACGTATTTTGTCTTCATCCATCAGATAGACCGGTGTTCCATATTTTTTAGCAAGCTCTATTGTATCTTGACCTGCGAACAATAAATGCCCTTCTTTTGATACAGAGATATTATCACAAATCATTTTCCTTTTCCTTTCAGTAAACTCTATTTATTAAATATTTCAGCTCTTCATCGAGGACTTCTCCTCTTGCTACAATGTTAGTGGGACCGGTCAGAAAAATATCTGTAACCTTATTGCTTTCCGTCATAACATCAACAGTAAGCTGACCGCCTTTCATATCGACTTTCACTTGATCTCCTGAAACGAGATTTTTAAGGGTGAGAACCATAACTACTGAGCCGGTGCCTGTACCGCAGGCGTAGGTAAAATCTTCTACACCCCTCTCAAAAGTACGCTCATAAATGTGGTTGTCACCTATGATGTCATAAAAGTTTACATTGGCACCCTTTGGATATTTGCTGTACCGACGCAGGGAACGTCCGATATCTCTAAGCATGTCTTCGGGAAAGTCCTGAAGGTTTTTTATTTCCGTAACACAATGAGGAATTCCGGGATTTCCCAGCTCTACATAGGAACATTTAAGATGCACATTGTTTATTGAAACATCTTCGTCAAGACGGCAAACAGCAGGAGTGTTCAGCCTGATTTTGTATGAGCGCTCTGAAATGCGCTCCCCTGTGACTATTCCGGCAGTAGTTTCGATGCGCTGTGTTTTCCCTGCCAGATGGTTTTCAAAACCGAATCTGCAGATGCACCTGGCGCCGTTTCCACACATCTCACCTAAGGAACCGTCAGAATTATAAAAAATCATTTTATAATCAGCGTCACCATCAGGCTTTTCGACAATCATAAGTCCGTCTGCGCCTATGGACATATGTCTTTCACAAAGCCTAATCGCTATTTCTTTAAAATTTTCTGCCGGAATCTTTTCTTCAATGTTATTGATTATGATGAAATCATTACCGGCTCCGTTCATTTTCCAAAAGTTCATTGTATTTTGTATCCTCAAAAAAGGCTAATGATAGGTGGCAGACAAACGCCTGCCACCTGCTTTAATTGCATATTCTGCAAGACACCGGATTATCTGTTAATTTCAAAAGTTAAGGACTTTTTAGCAGTGTCCATTGTGCAATTTGCACCGAAAGGAATAGTGATCATTTTATCACCGTGGCCGGATTGGATGTTATACATAACAGGAACATCCACGTCAGCAAGAATCTCTCTGATACAGTCAATCACTGTATATTCAGGCATATCACTATTAGTAATGCCCGTGAACTGTCCCAAGATGATTCCCTTGCAATCTTTAAACTTGCCGGCATTTTTCAGGTGATAGCACCATTTCTCAATCTTAGTAACAGGCTCAGAAACTTCTTCTATGAATATGATCTTTCCTTTTGCGTCCATTTCATAAGGAGTACCCATGGCCGCAGAAACAAGAGACAGATTGCCTCCTATGACAGGGCCTGTAGCTTTTCCGGGTTTCATAACTTCGATAGGGCATCCTTCCGGATTGACAAACTCATAAGTTCCGTCTCCATTGAGAGCGGCAAACAGAGCTTTTGAGGTTTCCTCATCGAAAGAATCAACGATGTTGGATGAAACCATCGGACCATGGAAAGTAACCAGATCGGCCTTTTGATTGAAATACATGTGCATGCTTGTGATATCGCTGTAGCCTACAAAGATTTTAGGATTGTTTTTAATAACATCTAAATCTATGTATTCCATACAGCGGGAGCCGCCGTCGCCGCCTCTTACACAGAAAATGGCGTCAACTTCCGGATCGGCAAACATCTTATTGATCCACTTGCCTCTCTCTTCTCCTGTACCTGCCATATATCCGCCCAGATTTTTAGTAAGATTATCAGCAGCTTTAACTTTATATCCTAACGATTCAAGGGCTTTTACACACTGAGTCTGTCTTTCTTCTGAGATAGGAGAGGAAGGACAGATGATTCCGATAGTGTCACCCTTTTCCAATTTTTTTGGGTAAATCATTTTTTCTCCTCTGATAATTATTGCTTAATGTACTAGAACCACATGATGTTTACGATGAATACTGCTGCCAGCAATGATGCTAAATCTCCCAGCAAACCGGCGGCAACAGACTGTCTTGCGTTGCTGACGCCTACAGAACCCATGTAAACGGCTATGATATAGAATGTGGTTTCGGTTGAACCTTGAGCTACTGAAGCGATACGACCTATCTGAGATTGAGTACCGTACTGTGAAAGCAGGTCAGCCACCAAAGCTTCCGAAGCACCGCCGGAGAAGGATCTCATGATAGCCTGAGGCAGTATCTCCGAAGGGCAGCCGATAAGGCTTGTAATAGGATCAAGGATGGAACAAAGCCAGTCCATAGCTCCTGAGGCTCTGAACATACCGATAGCGCAGAGCATGGCAGTCAGATAAGGAATGATCATTACGGCTGTAGAAAAGCCGTCCTTGGCGCCTTCGGTGAAGACCGTATAAACAGGCACCTTTTTCACGATAGCTACAAAGCACACAACCGCTACGACAATAGGAATCGCCCATGTCGACAGTGCTTCCATTACTGTTGTAAACATATTCTCCTCCTTACTCTACCTTGCATACGTAGCCCTCAGGCAGCACTATAGGAGAATCTCCCATGTAGTTTTCGTTGACCTGAAGGGTACCGGCTGCGATTTCTCTTTCGATAACGTTTTCCCATTTCCATCTCTTGGTCTTGCCGAACAGCCATGTGAAGAATATACCTACAACTGTCGAACATGTAGTGGCGATGATAACAGGGAAAATGATTTCTGCTGCGCCTTCTGTCTGTACAGCGGCACGGAGACCGAGAACTGTTACAGGCAGAAGCGTTACGGATGTAGTACCGATAGCCAGCATCATGCACTGGGCGTTGGTAGCTATATCCTTGGTAGGATTGAGGGTCTGCAGCTCCTGCATAGCTTTAAGACCAAACGGAGTTGCTGCGTTACCTATACCTAACATGTTGGCAGCCATCCATAAAACCATAGCTGACATTGCAGGGTGATCTTTAGGAACTTCAGGGAACAGTCTGGTCATGATAGGAGCAAGAGCCTTGGCGATCATGTCGCATATACCGCCTTTTTCCATAACTTTCATGAGACCACAGAAGAATGCCATGATACCGATAAGTCCTAGGCAAATGTTTACTGCTTCCTCAGCGAAGCTGAAGATGTTATTAAGGACATCCTCCATGGTGCCGGTAACTCCGCCTGCGATGACCGCAATGACCACGAGTCCGACCCATATATAGTTCATCATAATATCGTTCCTCCTTTCGATTGCATTGTTTTAAAACGATTTATGAATGCAAGTTTACAATTTATAACAAAAGCAAACTTTATGCCAAGATTAAAAAAACACCGCAACGCCATATTTTTCACAAATTAAACAAAATGTGTTGTATAATATAAGAGGCAAAAACGTCCAAAATAATCCTGCTTTCGGGACAAAAATCCTCATTTCGGGACGAAGCGACATTTTTATTTGCCGGCGCAAAGGCATTGCAGTGAAAAATGCTGCTTGTTTAAGGCACATTTTTTGCATTATAATAACGTATATTAATCGGGAGGATTTTTTATGCAAAAAATAACCTATCATTACAGCGCATTATCTAAGCAAACGTGGTTCTACTCGGGAATACTTTATTTAGCTCTTCTATCGGCGGTATATATACTGGTCGTAGCTTATCGAGTTGAGGGCTTTTATGAGGATCTGAATCTGACGATGAGCCTGCTGGCCAACACTGCGGGCATGATCTTCTTTTACTTGCTTTCCCTTGGACATCACGTGTGCTATACGGAGTATGATGATGAGAAGATTACATATAAAAACAGGCTCCTCAGAAAATCACGTACGTTTTATTATAAAGACGCGGAGGCTGTGATCTTTGACCGGTGGGGAGTAAAGTTTTACGCCGACGAACAGGCCTTGGTCAATAAAGAAAAACCGGACTTTTATGTGCCGTTTTTCAGAGACGGTAAGGTTGAGCCCATACAGCTTAATTATTTCTTTAAGCTGATGAAGGATAGAGAAGAGGAACTGACAGAAAAAGATGAGAAGTTCAAAGTGTATAAAACCTTCAAGATTGTGCCTGGATACGGACGAAAGTGGAAATACCTTTCCTTTGCTTACGCCTGTCTGACCTTGCTGGTATTGATGAATTGCTCCAGACCGCTGTCGGTTATAATAGGCTTGATGAGCGCATATTGATTTATTTCAGCTGACGGATGAGAAAGGATAATTATTATGGATAAGATAAAAATAGCTATCGGTCTGGTCATTATTGTAGCTTCTTTTGTATACATACTGCGCAATAAAGGATCGATGCTTGACAACCTGCTGGCCAAGTCGAAGAAAGAATATGAGCAGAGGCAGGCTATCAAGGAAAAAGCGCTGAAAGCAGTCGGCGGTGAAACCAAGGAAGAAAGGGAGGAGGCCGTCAACGAAAAAATTTACGGCAAGGCAGCGAAGCCGGCCGCGAGCCGGGACTCTGTCACCGAACCGGAGCCGGCCGCGAGCCGGGAGACTGTGGCGAATGAAACGCCGGCCGATGAAAGCAAATGATTTGAGGTCGGCACCGCTCACCCCTCGCTTGTTGCGATAAGTTCGCTGACTTTTTTCGCGAAAAATTCCAAAAAAGTCAGCGAAAACAGAGAAAAAGCGATTTTACGCGGGATTTTTTCGATTTTTGTCATTTTTTTCTGACGTATACTCTCGGCGGTCTGGCGGCGATACGAGCGATTATATCATTCTTATTGGTCTCTGCCAGGGAAGATGCTTCAGCTATGGTCATCGAGCCATCAGTACCGTCTCCATATATGACGGCCTTCATCCCTTCGTGAACATTCGGTACATCTGTAACATCAGCGATAACCTGATCCATACACAAAACTCCGATGAGAGGACATTTGATACCCTCGATTATGACATAACCCTTGTCTCGCAGATTTCTCGGATATCCGTCAGCATAGCCGAAAGGCAGCGTCGCTGCGATACTGTCACGCTGAGCTTTCCAGAGAAAATCGTAACTAACACCTTCGCCTTTTGCAATGTGATGGAGCTGAGATATCCTCGTGTAAAATGTCATGACCTGTTTGACGCCCAGGTAACCGATATGGAATCCCTGCATGCCGTAAAGCAGTGCGCCCGGCCTTACCATGTTCATCCTGTATTCCGGATAATCGACAAGAGCTATGCTGTCAGCGATATGCTTGTATTTAAAAGTGCAGCCCTTCGACTCCAGCATGCTTACAAAGGAAGTAAATGCTTCAAATTGCTTTTCATTATCTTCACGGCTTGCCAGCGCCAGATGACTGAAGATACCTTCTACATAAACATTTTCCAAAGCACATATTTTTAAAATTTCTTCGGCATATTCCGTAGAAGGCTCCTTCCCCAATCTGTGAAAACCGGTGTCGACCTTTATGTGTACAGCAGCCTTTTTACCGGCTTCGGACGCCAGCTCGTTCAGCTTTTGAGCCTGGCTGAAATCGAAGATGGTCTGAGTAATATTGTTATCAACCACATAGCCCAGAAGTCTATCAGGAGTGTGACCCAAAATAAACACAGGAAAGTCGGGGTATGCGCGCTTTAAGTCGAGAGCCTCCGTCAGTGTAGCTACGGCCAGATAGGCAGAGCCGTTTTCAATTAAAGCAGGTGCGATGCCGACAGCTCCGTGACCGTACCCGTTGGCTTTTACCACCGTCATGACAGACACATCAGGACCGACCATTTCTTTTATCATTTTCAAGTTATCGGCAAGAGCAGACAAGTCGACCTCGACGACGGTATCTCTGAGTATATCGTTGCTGTCAGTAAACTCGCTGTTATTTTTGTTCATCATCTTTCAATGCCTCCATTATTTTTAATACTCCCCATACTTCAGTCAGTATGCCGACTTTTATAGCGCCCTCATCAGGGCAGAAAAATTCGTTGTGAATAGGAGCCGCGGAGATTTGGTCTGATGCTGCGGTTCCTATATTATAGTATAGCCCATTGGAGTTTTGACAAAAATATGAAAAGTCATCACATCCTAAGCTTGCAATCCTATTTATTTTCACTTTATCTTCGCCCAACGCTTCTTTGGATGCAGCCAGCATCAATTCATATAGGTTATCATCGTTGATCAGGGCAGGATAACTGTCAGAAAATTCTACTACACATGAAGTTCCGTGGGCTGATGCGATTCCGCTACATATTTGAAGAATTTTTTCTTTTATATATTGACGCTGTTCGTTTTTTAATGTCCTTATTATTCCGGAAAATTTAGTTTCGGAAGGTATGATGTTGTTTTTTGTACCGCTGTGGAATTGTCCAACTGTAATAAGGGCGCTGTCTGTAGGAAGGACTTCTCTCGTAATGACGGACTGCAACGCACCGACCATTTCGCAAGCAGGAATCAAAGGATCCAGCCCTCCCGAAGGATGAGCTCCATGACATGAAATGCCGTTTACAGTAACATAAAATTCGCAGGAGGCAGCATTCATAGCGCCCGGTGTCAGTTGAACACAGCCGGATTTGACTGCCGGTTCCACATGGAGTCCTATTACGTTTTCAACTGTCGGAGATTTGAGACAGCCGGCTTCTATCATCTGCCTGGCGCCCCCTATGGTTTCTTCTGATGGCTGAAAAAAAAGCTTTACTGAGTAGGGCAATTGCTCTTTTATTTCATTTAAAATTTTGGCGGTGCCCAGCAATATGGCAGTGTGCATGTCGTGGCCGCATGCGTGCATAACTCCGGGATTATTTGAGCGGAAAGGTATGTCATTTTTCTCTTCTATAGGCAGGGCGTCCATGTCTGCTCTTATGCCGATAGCTTTGTTGCGGTTTTTTCCGTAAATTATGCCGCATACGCCGTAACCTGCTATATTATCTTCATGTTCTATGCCAAGCTGGGAAAGCCGCTCGCATACAAATTTGCTGGTGTTTTTTTCCATCTGGCTCAGCTCGGGATTTTGATGAATATGCCTTCTGATATCTACTGTTTCTTGAAAAATACCATCTATCATCTTTTTAATTTCATTTATGTCGTAGTTCATTTTTGCCCCCTATTATATTAAATCATAATCCTTTAATTTCTTATAAAACACAGATCTTGACATGCCTAAGTCCTCCATAGCCTTTTGTTTATCTCCGTTGTTAGCTATTAAGGTACTTTCTAAAATTTTGGCTTCTTCATGCTCCAACTGCTGGCGCATAGTCTGCTTTTTTATGACAGGCTTGCCTATAACCAGATGATCGGCATAGATAGTGGTGCCTTCACATACGGTTATGGCGCGTTCTATTATGTTCTCCAATTCTCTGACGTTGCCGGGCCAGTCATATAAAGTTATTATTTTTATTGCTTCGTCAGAAAAATGCTTTGGCTCCATTTCATATTTTCGACAAAAATCAACAAGGATAGAGTTAGCCATGCTGGCTATGTCCTGCTTCCTTTCCCGCAACGGCGGAAGCTTAATGGGGAACACATTGATTCTATAATAAAGGTCTTGCCGAAAATTGCCTTTTAATATTTCTTCATCCAAATCTCTGTTGGTAGCAGTTATAACTCGCACGTCTATATATATCGGCTTAGTAGAACCCACTCGATATATTTGTTTATTTTGAAGTACATGCAGTAGCTTTGCTTGTATTTCAGGAGGAATTTCTCCTATTTCATCAAGAAAAATAGTTCCTCCGTTGGCTTCTTCAAAGTATCCTATACGACCGTTTCTGTCGGCTCCCGTGAAGGACCCGGGAGCGTAACCGAAGAGCTCCGATTCAAACAAAGTAGGGGCGATGGAGTTGCAGGCCACTTCTACAAAAGGCGCATTAGGATTTTGGATATTATGTATTTCGCGAGCCAATCGGGATTTTCCTGTTCCGCTTTCTCCCAGCAATATAACATTGAATTTTGTCTTTGAAGCTTTGTAAGCTAAGTGCTTAACAGTACGCATACCGGGTGAGCTGCCTAGAAATTTTTCAAAATGTTCTTCACTGTCTGTGCTCATACGGAGCTGAGCCGATTTTGTTCTTTTTTCCAGTTCGGCGATATAAGCTCTGCCAGTGGATAAGCGATCTTCAATGTTACTTTTATCCTCAATAAAAATGAGTACGCCATCATTTTCGCAATTCAGCTTGATTCTTATCATTCTGCAGAGAACTAAACGGCGATATATCTCGAAAGAACCTTCTACTTTGGTACCGTCAGGAGAGTCCATGACTTCTTTGACGCGCTGGAGAAATTCATCGCCAAATGCAATATTCTGAAGAGGCAAGCCGACAAGTGAGATATCCTCCTCCTTTTGATTGGGGCAATTCTTTCCCCTATAACCGGCGCCTCTAAGTATGCGTCCGGCTTCTTCTCTACGGAAGCCGTAGCCGATTCCTTGAAAAAATTTAATTTCTCCTGATGCAGGACGAATCAAAACCATAAAACCGATGCTTTCCAGATATGTCATCCTGTATTCTTCACCGTTGACAGATACGGATATCATTTTTTTGTCCAGGTTGATACTGGCAACTATATCATATCCTCGATAAACTTCATGGAGCTGAAGTTCGCTTCCCGGATAATAATCGCTGTAATGCTTATAAATAGGAGCCCATTTGGAATCTTTATAAGTACCTATAGCTATAATTGCATCGCCCGTCTTGATATCGGAATCGTCTATGCCCATTAGATGCAGATCATTTGCCGCAAGCTCATCGTCATTTCCCAGCATATTGTCTGCTATGATGACTATATCACCTTTTTCAATGGTTCCGGCTTGATGGCTTTTGCCCTTTGGAACGACCAGACCGAACTTTTCTTTGGCAACTTGACTGTATTCTCCGATGGTGCCGTCTTCTTTAACATAGATTAAACCGTAGTCTAAACGATCGGTTATGTCTGTGATTGCGGCAATAGACTGCTTTCCCATTATATGCTCCCTTCTCTCTCAGATTTCTTTTTATGATTATACCCTTTCCGGAGGCAATTTACAAGAACGGCGATTTTTAGTAAAATTCCATTGAAAACATGGACGCTTTGTGGTATGATGTGGAAACGATAAAGGAGTCGGAATTATATGCGAGGCGGCTCGAACATAAGAAGAGAGGTGAAAGGATGCGCAATTTTTCTTACAGATAAAAACCAAATACGCAATAATGCCCTGCCTGCCCTGCCGGAATATGAGAGGCCTGAGGTGTTATTGCTGATGCTGTGAGAAAGTTGCGAGCCCGATTTTTATATATTTACATTGCGTTTGATTATATTCGTCGTAAACAAGCCGCGAGAAATACTTTCTTGCGGCTTTTGTTATTGGCAAAAAAAAACGCAAAAAGGAGTGATGCACATGTCTATGATAAAAGTAGAGAATCTAACGTTTGCGTATCCGTCAGGGTACGACAATGTTTTTGAAAATGTAAGTTTTCAAATAGACACAGATTGGAAACTGGGATTTGTCGGCAGGAATGGCAGGGGCAAGACGACATTTTTGAAACTTTTGATGGGCAAATATCCTCACCTAGGACGCATAACAGCGTCGACAATCTTCGACTACTTTCCGTATAAAGTATCAGCAGAAACCGATATTTTGTGGCAGCCTTTTGACACCCTTTCCAAGGGTCAGCAGACCAAAGCCATGCTGGCAGCCCTTTTTCTTAATTCAGGACATTTCTTGCTCATAGATGAACCGACCAACCATTTGGATATGAAAGGGCGCCAAACTGTGGCTGCGTATCTGAAAAAGAAGAAAGGGTTTATTTTGGTTTCCCATGACCGTAATTTTTTAGATGGATGTGTCGATCATATATTGTCTATTAACAGAGCTGATATTGAAGTACAAAGCGGCAATTTTTCTTCATGGTTTGAAAATTTCCAGAAAAACCAGACGGCCGAAATAGCCAAGAATCAGCGGTTGCAAAAAGACATGGAGCGATTGAAAAAGGCTGCTGATCGAACCGACTCGTGGGCCGGCAAGGTAGAGGCTTCCAAATATGGCAATGGGCCGGTAGACAGAGGATATATAGGGCACAAGTCAGCAAAGATGATGAAACGAGCCAAATCCATAAAGAGCAGACAGCAAAAAGCTGCGGAAGAAAAATCAACTCTCTTAAAAAATATAGAAAAAACTGAAGTCTTGAAGATTTCGCCGTTGAAGTATAAGACAGATAGGCTGGCTCTGGACGGAAAAAACGGCAGCGGAAAAAGCAGCATACTGAAGCTTGTGGCAGGCAGAGGTGATATACCTGAATACCGAGGCAATATCTCAATAGGTTCTAATCTGGCGGTTTCTTATGTGCCTCAAGACGCTTCTTTTTTGAAGGGGAGCCTTTCTGAATTCGCAGAGGCTCAAAATATAGACGAAAGCTTATTTAAGACCATATTGAGAAAGATGGATTTTGAAAGAGTCCAATTTGAAAAAAATATGGAAGACTTTTCAGAAGGACAGAAGAAAAAGGTGCTTCTTGCCGGCAGTCTTTGCCAACAGGCTCATTTGTATATTTGGGATGAACCGCTCAACTTTATCGATATTTACTCAAGGATGCAGATTCAGCAGTTGATTGAGGATTTTTCTCCGACGATGATATTCGTAGAACATGATGAAGCTTTCAGAGATGCCATCGCTACCGGTGTAGTACGGCTGTAATGTGCGGCTGTAGTGTGCCCTGCTTTGTGTTATATATTTAATCTAAACTTTACAGTACAGAGATAGAAATTTATTATGGCAAAACCTTATAATTCATAATATATAGATAGTATATATGAATATATTGCCTTTAATCTATTACCTTTAATTGAGCGTAGGAGGAGATGCCTTATGAGAAAGAGCAAAAGAAACGCGATGATTTCTACTTTTGTACTGACATTACTACTTATAGTTGGTTCGATTACAGCAGGATTTGCATCCTCCGTAAGTTCTACAGATGCGGATTTGACCGGTTCTGCAGAAGCTGAGGTGAGCGGCATAGTCGTAACTGAGGCGGCGCCTGCCGTGGCTCAGGACAATAACGTTGTTGTTCAGGCAGAAAATACGAAAGTCATGATGCTTGTCTTAGCGATAGTAATTTTCTATGTTTTGGCATTATTGTTTCATCAAAGCAAGCCACGAAACACACAAGGGGAGAGATAACTGACTGCCTTTGGAAGTTTCATATAACTTTGCGCCCGTTGCTTAATGCAGCGGGCGCAATTTTGTCATAAGAAGCCTTGAAAAGGGCAAGGCTTTATTATATAATAAACTGAAAAAATTCGGCTTTATGCCGTCGAAAGTAGAAGGTAATGTAAAATGAAAGAATTATTGCTTAGAGAGCTTTTCAGAAACGCAGACCAATATGCCGATCAGGAAGTCATCGTCAAAGGATGGGTCAGGAACAACAGGAACTCCAACAAATTCGGCTTTATCGAATTGAACGACGGTTCTTTCTTTAAGTCTGTACAGGTCGTCTACGAGGAAGAATTTATAGATAATTTTGAAGAGATATCCAAAGCATATGTGGCCACGGCCTTGGCAGTCAGAGGAATTGTAACCTTAACTCCAAACGCCAAGCAGCCTTTTGAGATAAAAGCTAAAGAAATAGTGGTTGAAGCCACTTCAACACCGGATTACCCGCTTCAGCCGAAGAGGCATTCAATGGAATTTCTTAGAGAGATAGCTCATTTGAGACCGAGAAGCAACACTTTTGCTGCTGTTTTCAGAGTAAGATCTTTGGTGGCTTACGCCATACACAAGTTTTTCCAGGAGCAGAATTTCGTGTATGTTCACACTCCTATAATTACGGGTAGCGACTGTGAAGGCGCCGGAGAGATGTTCAGAGTTACAACTCTTGATATGAACGATTTGCCTAAAACCGAAGAAGGCAAAATCGACTACAGCAAGGACTTTTTCGGAAAGGAAACCAACCTTACCGTAAGCGGACAGCTGGAAGGCGAGACCTTTGCCATGGCATTCCGCAACATCTATACCTTTGGACCGACATTTAGAGCTGAAAACTCCAATACAGCCAGACATGCTTCCGAGTTTTGGATGATAGAGCCTGAGATAGCTTTTGCCGACCTTAAAGACAACATGGAGCTGGCTGAGGCTATGATAAAATATATCATCAATTATGTCATGGAGAACGCTCCTGAAGAAATGGCTTTCTTCAACAGCTTTGTAGACAAGGGACTTATCGAACGCCTGAACCATATAGTCAACTCCGAGTTTGGACACATCACATATACTGAAGCTGTAGAGATTCTGAAAAAATCAGGAAAAGAGTTCCAGTATCCTGTGGAATGGGGAGTAGACCTTCAGACAGAACACGAAAGATTCCTCACAGAGGAAGTATTCAAAAAACCTCTGTTCGTTACGGATTACCCTAAGGAAATCAAGGCATTTTACATGCGCCTCAACGATGACGGCAAAACTGTAGCAGCCTGCGATTTGCTTGTACCGGGAGTAGGCGAGATAATAGGCGGAAGCCAGAGAGAAGAGCGCCTTGAAGTCCTGACTGAAAGAATGAAAGAGCTGGGTCTCAATGAGGAAGATTACTGGTGGTATTTAGATTTGAGAAAATACGGCGGAGTTAAGCACTCCGGGTATGGTCTGGGATTTGAGCGCATAATCATGTATATTACAGGCATGAGCAACATCAGAGACGTTCTGCCTTTCCCGAGAACACCAAAAACGGCGGAATTTTAATGCCCAAAATAATGAAGAAATAAAGACATCGAATTTTTCGGTGTCTTTTCTTTAAATCAGAAAAGTAAGCGGAGAAAGCGGGTGATTTTAATGAAGGAACAGAAACAAAAAAGCGAAGAATTAAAAGAAGTGATGAGAAAGACTTTGTCGCCGAGGCATCACGCTATGTTGTACGCGTATATTGTCAGAAGCTGCAGAAAGCTTCCTTATGGCGATGTGGAGCAGGTGATAGAAAAAATGACTGTCGAATACGGCAAGCGAAGAGGTCGCCGTATGGCTAAACGTGCGGCAAAGGACAATATGCCGCTGACAGCGCTGAATTATGAAGTTTATCAGGAATGGCAGCCTTTCCCGGGCGATATGGATTCTGGCATAGAACTGGATGCAGAAGAAATCCATATATTTGCAAAAAAATGTCCTTGGTATGACGTATGGCAGACTAACGGTATGCTGGAATATGGCAAGCCTTATTGTAAATATATAGATGAATCGCTGGTGAGCGGCTTTAATGAAGATATTGCTTTCGAAACTGCATCCAACAGAACTAACGGCGGATCTTCATGCGACTTTTATTACAGAGGCCTTTGCGCTGACGAGGCGGAAAAGCAGGAATACAGAGCCAACTGCTCCAAGATTGGCAATAAAGGAATTAAAAGCTGGGATTTCCATATAGGCGACTTATACGACTGTGCCAAGAAACATATTACAGCCGCTTACGGAGGCGACGGAGAAAAAGCTATAAGCGATGCATTGGAAGATTACAGAAACATGTACGGAATGATATTTCTGGAAATTTTGCTGGACTGGGACGGTTACGATTTTGAGAGCGTGGATGACTATTGCGGCATCGATGCAGAGGAGATTTAAAAATGGAATTCAGAGATTTAAATGGCTATTACGATGAATTGGTATCTCTGAGACGGCATATTCATAAAAATCCGGAGCCGTCTTTTCATGAAACAGAGACAACAAATTATATCTGTCGGTATTTAGACAAATTTAATATCGATTATAAAAGATTGCCTAATACCGGTCTGATTGCCCAGATAGATACAGGCGTTCCCGGCAAGTGCGTAGCTTTTCGTGCGGATATAGACGCCTTGAAAATTGAAGAGGATTGCTCAGACGGTCGTACATATGGTTCCGTTAACAAGGGCGTGATGCACGCGTGCGGACATGATTCCCACACCGCGATTTTGATGATTGCGGCCAGGTATGTTAAAGAGCATATTTCCCAGTTTAAAGGCAAAATTGTGATGATATTTCAGCCGGCAGAGGAGCTGCCTCCCGGCGGAGCGATAGACATTCTCAACGGGCATTTCCTCGACGATCTGGGTATAGATGAAATTTACGCCCTTCACTGCGACCCTACGGTTCCTTTGGGAAAGATATTAATCGTAAAGGGTGTTCTCATGGCCGCTGTAGATAATTTTGAGATTGAAGTCATCGGCAAAGGCGGGCATGCTGCGTCACCGCAGAAAACCATCGATGCTATAGCCATGGCTGCCCATATCGTAACCCAAATAAATACGATAAGAAGCAGGAATACCAAGCCTACCGAGCCTGCCTTGATATCCATAGGAAGCATTTGCGGAGGCAACAATTTTAACGTAGTTGCTGAAAGGGTGACCATAGGCGGAACGGTAAGGACTTTTTCCGAAGATACGAGAACGTTCATAGAAGACAGAATTAAGAGCATCGTGGCACATACCACAGGAATGTTTGGCGGAACTTTCAAAATCAATTATTTGAAGGGCTACCCTACTGTAAAGAACGACCTGGAAGCAATTGAAAAGGTTGAGCGCGTAGCCGTCGGATTGCTGGGTAGAGAAAACTGCTTGGAGCGCAAAGAGCCGGATATGGGAGGCGACGATTTTGCTTACTATCTGCAAGGAATAAAAGGCGCGATGTTTTATTACGGAACCAATCCTACAGGCGAGGCTATCCCGCCGCTCCATAACTGCAGGTTTGATTTGGATGAAAAAGCCATGCTGACAGGAGTGGAAATGTTGCTGGGTCTGGTAAAAGAGCAAGACTGAAGAGGAGCTGACTGAAGAGGAATACAAAACTATTGTACTTTCAACATATATTTGTTATACTATTGGCAATTGCAAATCAAATTGAGGAGGTCTTAATAGATGAAAGGCTATACAAGCGAAAACATCAGAAACGTTGCGTTATTGGGCCACGGCGGATGTGGCAAAACTACATTCCTTGAAGCCGCTCTGCTTGCAACAGGTGTAATCAACAGAATGGGTAAAGTTGAAGACGGAAACACGGTTTCCGACTACGACAAGATGGAGATTGAAAGAGGATATTCCATCAATACTTCCGTAGTTCCTATAATTTGGAAAGAAAACAAGATCAACTTTATCGATACGCCGGGATACTTTGATTTCGTAGGCGAAGTCAACGCAGCCCTGAGAGCGGCAGAAGCGGCAGTCATTATGGTTGACGCCGGCGCCGGAATTCAGGTTGGAACAGAAGCCGCATGGAAGGCTTGTGAAAGATATAAGACCCCGAGATTTATAGTGATAAATAAGAGGGATAAGGACGAATTCGATTTCTACAAGACCTTTGGCGAATTGAAAGCGAAATTCGGCGAAAAGCTTATCCCGTTCAGCTGGCCGCTTTCGGCGGAAATCGATGAAGAACTCAAGGAAGCCATCGCTATGACTGACGATGAGCTCATGGAAAAATACTTTAACGGAGATGATTTCTCCGATGAAGAAATCCTTAAGGGCTTGAAAAAGGGCATAGCAGACGGAGGAATCGTCCCTGTATGCTCTTCAGCATTCCAGCTGGGTTCCGGACTTGAAGGACTTTTGGATCTGCTGGTGACCTACGTTCCTACTCCGCTGGAACATGGTCCTTATGCCGGCTTTAATGACAAGAATGAACCGGTAGAAAGAATGTCAGTAGTAGACGCTCCGGTATCTACCTTCGTATTCAAAACCATTGTCGACCCGTTTGTAGGCAAGATTTCAGTTATGAAAGTCGTAACAGGAAAGCTCAATGCAGGCGATGAAGTTTACAATGAGAGAGCAGGAAAGTCAGAAAAGATAAGCAAACTGTTCTTCTTAAGAGGCAAGAACCAGACAGAACTTAACTATGCAGAAGCCGGCGATATCGTAGCCGTTGCCAAGCTGCAGTACACTTTGTCCGGAGATACGCTGTGCGATAAAAATGATATCATAAGATATTTGCCTTTAGATTATCCGGAGCCTTCATACTTCATCGCTATAGAAGCTGTTGATAAAGGCGACGAAGACAAGATGATGACAGGACTCAACAAGCTGAGAGAAGAAGACCCTTCTTTCGTGGTAGAGAGAAATACGGAGACTCGCCAGACCCTGCTTGGAGGACAAGGAGACATCCAGCTGGGAGTTATTCTTGCCAAGCTTAAGGACAGGTTCGGAGTGGCCGTTAAAACAGTGCCTCAGAAAATCGCATACAGAGAGACTATCAAAGGAACATCGGATGTTCAGGGCAAGCACAAGAAGCAGTCAGGCGGCGCAGGCCAGTATGGAGATGTTCATATAAGGTTTTCTCCTTCTGAAAAGGAATTTGAATTCTCAGAAGAACTGTTCGGCGGTTCAGTTCCTAAAAACTACGTGCCTGCCGTTGAAAAGGGATTGCTGGAATGCATGAACAAAGGTCCTCTGGCAGGATGCAAGGTAGTAAACGTAAAGGCTGTTTTGTATGACGGTTCATATCATGAAGTTGACTCCAACGAAATGGCGTTTAAGATAGCTGCCTCATTGGCCTTCAAGAAAGGTATAGCTGAAGCTAAACCTTGCCTGCTGGAACCGATAATGAGAATGGAAATTTTCGTTCCGGATGAATACGTAGGAGACGTAATGGGCGATATGAACAAGAGAAGAGGCAAGATTTTAGGTATGGAACCTATGGCTGACGGAAGCCAAAAACTCTTGGCTCTTGCGCCTCAGGCAGAATTGTTCGATTACGCTATCGGACTTAGAGCCATGACTCAGGCCAGAGGAAACTTCACCATGCGTTTTGAAAAATATGAGGAAGTGCCTACTCATTTGGCAAATAAGATTATAGAAGCCCATAAAGCTGAAGAGGAAGAATAATAAGATAACCATAGAGATGGCAAAACCACCGGCAGCGAAAGCCGGTGGTTTTAATTTTGCGGTATTTAGTTGAACTTTTTATACTTTCTCATAAAAACTGAAAATGCGGTCATTGAAGCAAAAGCGATTAACAGCGGTGTTGCCATGTCGTTGGCATCTGATGTCTTTGGTGCTGATGTTCCGTTTCCGTTGTCGTCACCCTGGTTGTCATCTCCCGGAACAGAAGGATCTTCAGGTTTTTGCGGTGTGGTTGGGTCCTGTGGGGCTGTAGGTTCTTGAGGTTCTGTTGGGTCCTGAGGTTCTTCCGGCTGCTCTGCTATCGTGTATGAAACCGTAGGCTTATTGAACACTTCCGGCTGGCCGGGTACGCCATTGCTGTCTACAGGATAGATAACTGCAGAGTTATTTGTATAAAGTCCTTCTAAGTTTTGACTTCCGTTCTTATCATACTGTCCGTATACTCCTGGGGCAGTTTGAGGGTTGGTAAGATGAACGTTATATACCAGCTGGGCTCTTTGGAAGTTGGAAATGTTTTGATTGATAAACCATTTTATCGCTTCCTGTCCATTGGTATCGGAAGCTCCTTCAGGATAATATATCAGTTCAAAGCTGTATCCGTCTGCAGTTTTGCCGAAGCCGTAATGGTTATCTGAGATTACGGTTTTATCCAAAGCTTTTCCGCTAAGCAGCACATCTATTTTTTCGATGTCGTTTATAAAATCAAAGTTATAATTTTTGCCATCAAGCTGGCCGTTGCCCATTATGTCTGTCACATAGCTTCCGGTAGATACAGCATAAGCTATATCGTTTTGGATATCTCCGAAGTCAACATTTTTGCCACCGGCTAAATAATCCATAAAGCTTGGGCCCCACTGGTAGGAAGTGCCTGTTTGGGCATTCATGGAGTAGCAATGGTATCCTTGAGCTTCGGCTGCTTTGTATGCTTGATATGACAGGTAGAATGCTTTGTCTATGGACATGGCATGATTTTGGGTTTCCGCCGGGTCGGTGGCTTCTTTTATTTGACCTCCGTAAGGATAATCATAACGTCCGTTATCTTGATTAACCAGTTTTTCTATATTGCTCATATACGCATCCCAGTCTGCCGGTGCGTCGTTGGTTCCGTATTTGGAATACCAGTTATCAGGGCCAGCAAAGTTCTGTACGGTGTCGCCTATCCATGACCATGCAACTGCTGTAGGTTCCTCGTTGAACATGTAGGTTATACCATCGCTAATAACGACCATGTATTTTCTGTTAGAATCTACAGAAGTATCTTCGTCCAGCATTTTCTTACCTGCCAGAATACCGGCATGCAGATTGGTACCGCCGGAAATTTCCATCCTCATGGCGTTTTCTATCTGAACAAGACTTTCAGCATTTAATTCCGTAAGACCGATGGCTTCGTTGGCAGTTTTATTGAAGATTACTACTCCGGCTTTGATTTTAGCCCCTGTATCGCTGGCTTGCTTTTCAAGGTTTTTCAACATTTCCAAAGCTTCATCTTCTACAACGGTACTGGTAGACTTGTCCAAAACAAATACTACATCAGTTACCAGCTGTTCTTCTGCTGAAGGTAACGATAAGGTTATCTGAGAGTTGAAATCAGAGTCCAGTTCTGTAGCCTCTTTTGATTTGGACACATAAGTGATATCTCCCTGCTGAGCCGCAAAGGCCATGGAAGGCAGGAAGCATAGGATTAAGCATACTGACATCAGGCATGCCAAGATCCTTTTCATTTTTATCCCCCCTTTTTTGCTATGGTCGGCTTGAAGATAAACCCCGTGCCGACATTTGTAAGAATATTGAACAAGACTAATATATCAGCGGCAGACAGAACAAAAAAATTTTTTGACCATCAAGTTTTTACATGAATAAGCAAAAAAAGGTAAGTTATGCCAATATAAGTCATAAACCCATTTTTTACGCGGCAATGTGCAAAATAGGACTTGCACAATAGGCAAAGGGAGTGTATTATATGCATAAGAACAGATGTTCTGAAGGAGAAATAACTTATGGCAAAAAAGGCTAAAACCGTATTTGTATGTCAGAAGTGCGGATATGAAAGTCCGACGTGGATGGGACAATGCGTGTGCGGAGCTTGGAACTCTTTTGTTGAAGAGAAGGCTGTAGTTCCTGCTGAAGAAGATAACAGAAGGAGAAGCAGCAAGAGTTCTCAACCTTCCAAGCTGAGAGAAGTGGGGACAAAAGAATATAAAAGAATTGATACAGGAATAAGCGAACTCAATAGGGTATTGGGCGGGGGTCTGGTGAGAGGCTCTTTAGTCCTCATTTCCGGAGAACCGGGTATAGGAAAATCTACCATTATAATTCAGGCCGCTTCCAACATCGCCAAAACAGGCAAAAACGTTTTGTATGTTTCGGGAGAGGAGTCCGACCAACAGATAAAGATGAGAGCCGATCGCGTCTGCGGAGCGATTCCCGATAATCTTTTCGTGCTGCCTGAGACCAACATGGAGAACATAGATGTAATCTGTGAAAACACTAAGCCGGATTTTCTTATAATAGATTCTATACAAACTATGTACAGCGACGAAATAGACTCGGCGCCCGGCAGCGTTTCGCAAGTCAGGCTGTGCGGCAATAAACTGATGAAAATAGGCAAGACCGGCAACATACCTATATTGATAGTAGCTCATGTAACTAAAAGCGGTGAGCTGGCCGGACCAAAAACCGTGGAACATCTGGTAGACTGCGTATTGAACTTTTCGGGTGAAAGAGACCAGGAACTGCGAATCCTGAGGTCTTTTAAGAACAGGTTCGGCACGACCAGCGAGATAGGCGCCTTTATGATGTGTGAGTCGGGACTGGAAGAGGTTAGAGATATCTCCGGAACGTTTCTGGAGAACAACTCGGGAGATGCTGAGGGTTCAGTTACGACAGCTGTCTATGAGGGCAGCAGACCGGTGATGTTTGAGGTGCAAGCGTTGGTAGCTCCGGCTAATATAGGATTTGCCAGAAGGACTGCCGTTGGAGCCGATAATACGAGACTGAGCATGATATTGGCCGTGCTGGAAAAAAAGGCAGGTCTCAAACTGATAAATCAGGACGTATATGTCAATGTGGTAGGAGGCCTGAGACCGGAGGGAACTTCTATAGATTTGGCTGTAGCTTTGGCAATATATTCCTCATACAGGAGCGTGCCGGCAAAGACCAAGACTTTGGCTCTGGGAGAAATAGGCCTTACGGGAGATCTAAGGGCGATACGAAATGCCGACAAAATTTTTAATGAAGCAGCCAGATTGGGCTATGAAAAAGTAATAATGCCGTGGTCAAACCTGAAGAACTTGAGAAACCACGATGCAGACGGCGCGTGTAGAGCTATAGGTGTCAGGAACATCAGAGAGGCTATGGCCGCTTTTGGAAAATAGCGAAACTTATCGGTGGGGGAATAACAAGACATCCCCTTTCAGACTGCAGACAAACCCCGGACAGATTGTATGTGATATGCTCCCTTTATGAGAGACAGTGAAAAAGAAAAAACACTGTCAAACATGGAGGGAGCATTGTTATGTTACAAAAGCCAAAACTAAATCTGGAAGAGAAAGTAAAAATTATCCGCAAATATATGAATGGAGAGATGAGCTTAAGTAGTGCGTCAGCAGAGGCTGGTGTATATAAAGAAACACTTCGACAGTGGGTCATGCAGTACAAGGCAGAAGGTGCGGTAGTCTTTCTGCCAGGCAGGAAGAACCACACGTACAGCCCGGAATTAAAGCTACAGGCGGTGCAGGAGTATCTGGAAGGAAAAGGAAGTCTGATGGAGATCAGCACAAAATACGGAGTGCGGGATAAAAAAACGCTCCGAAGTTGGATAAAGGTGTATAATAC
>CDZQ01016024.1_pt1 | contig 61382 bp, 60 predicted proteins | sample 554831 | NCBI WGS metagenome assembly CDZQ01 (sample SAMEA3182112, study PRJEB8094) | gut metagenome | biome: human; feature: gut; material: Stool; isolation source: human stools | place: Canada | collected 2013-05-06 | reverse complement strand
GGGCCAGGTGGCGCACTGCCGGCTGAGGATCGAGTTTTAGCAGAAGGAACAGAGCAGGCCGGATGGGAGCCGCCGCCGGGAATCCGGCGTACAAGAGTTTTGCCTGCGGCAAAACCTTGGAACCGGCCGGATTTATTTCGGCCGGTTAGAGTCCAATCGGGGGGTCCCCGCCAAATGGGACATTTGGTGGGGGCCAGGTGGTGCACTGCCGGCTGAGGATCGAGTTTTAGCAGACAATTGAGATTGACATATATTGACTAGGAGTAACGACATGAAGTGTGATGAAATTTTTGCCGCTCTGGATATGCTTGAAAAGGAGCGGGGCATCTCCCCCACGTTTATGATGGAAAAAATCATCCAGGCCCTGACCACGGCCTATAAGCGGGACCACGAGGGCGTGGAGAACGTGATTGTGGATGTGGATGAGGTGAAAAAGGATCTGCGGATGTACGTGCAGAAGGAGATTGTCGAGGAGGTGGAAAACCCCGGCACCCAGATCTCCCAGGAGGAGGCCCGGGCCAAGTTTGGCCGGGTGGACGCAGGTGGCACCGTAAACATCCCGGTGGACAACGTGGAGTTCGGCCGAATTGCCGCCGGCAACGGCAAGCAGGTCATCATTCAGGGCCTGCGGGAGGCCGAGCGGGGCATGGTCTACGATGAGTTTAACTCCAAGCAGCATGAGATTCTCACCGGTGTGGTCTCCCGTATCGACCACAGCGGAAACGTATCCCTGCGCATTGGCACCGGGACGGAGTCCACGGAGGCCATGCTGGCCACCAGCGAGCAGATCAAGACCGAGACGCTGGTGGAGGGCCAGCATGTAAAGGTGTACGTAGTGGAGGTCCGCCGCAGCACCCGGGGGCCTCAGGTGCTGATTTCCCGGACCCACCCGGGACTGGTGAAGCGGCTTTTTGAACTGGAGGTGCCGGAGATCTACGACGGTGTGGTGGAGGTAAAGTCCATCGCCCGGGAGGCCGGCAGCCGTACCAAGATGGCGGTGTGGAGCCACGACGAGGCGGTGGACCCCATCGGCGCCTGCGTAGGCCCCGGCGGCCAGCGGGTAGGCAATATTGTCAACGAACTGCGGGGAGAGAAGATCGATATTGTCAAGTACAGCGAGGACCCCGCCCAGTTTATCGCCGCCGCCCTAGCGCCCGCCGATGTGGTGGACGTGTGGATCGCCGACGAGGGCAAGGGCTGCCGGGTCATCGTGCCCGACGATCAGCTGTCTCTCGCCATCGGTAAGGAGGGCCAGAACGCCCGCCTGGCAGCCCGCCTGACCGGATATAAGATCGACATCAAGCCCCAGAGTTACAGGGAAGAGGAGCAGTAAGAGGGGGTTCCGGCCCGCCGCGCCTGTGGGATGTGGGAGAGTTTTGCGGATCTACCTGCCCATAGCGGCGAAGTGAGAAACTTGGAGGCAGCAATGAAAAAGTATGAATATAAGTTTGTATAAGTATCCGAAAACTCTAATTTCAAAACAAAACCTGGCGATACATTTGAAAAATGTAAAGAAGTTATTTTGACTGAGGCGGAGAACGGCTGGCGCTTAAAGCAGGTCGTTACACCCTTTAACGAAGAGATGGGGGTTTACGGCGCAATAGGCTATCAGATTATCTTTGAAAAAGAGCGGGCTTAGTGTGCCGGTGTTTCCCGGAGGAAAAGCGGGGCCAGCCCTGATCGGGCAGGAATGAACAGCCGCCAGTGCCTGTGCAGGGGCCGGCAGGCGAAGAATCTCAGAAAAATCCAACCTGCGTCCGTGGGACGCAAGAAAGATGTGCATGGATGCAAAAGCCCAAGAAGATTCCCCAGCGCCAGTGCCTGGGCTGTCGGGAGATGAAAAACAAAAAGGACCTGATTCGGGTCGTCCGCTCTCCGGAGGGGGAGATCAGCCTGGACTTCCGGGGCAAAAAGCCCGGCCGCGGCGCCTATGTCTGTCCCGACAGCGCCTGCCTGGCCAAGGCCCGGAAGAGCCGGGCGCTGGAGCGGGCCTTTGACACCGCCATTCCCCCGGAGGTCTATGACCAGCTGGAACAGCAGATGGGAGAAGCAAATGGATAATACCCTGCATACGATCGGTCTGGCCCTGCGGGCCGGGCGGCTGGAGGTGGGTGAGGAGCCGGTGGGCGCCATCTGCCGGGCCAGGGACTGCCGGCTGATCCTGGTGGCCCGGGACGCGGGAGACGCGACATTCCGCCGGGTGCGCCACTTTGCCGAAGCGGGCCAGTGCCTGTGGATCTCGCTGCCCTACACCAAGGCGGAACTGGGCTCTGTACTGGGCCGCTCGGTGTGCGCCTTGGCGGGGATAACGGACGTGGGCTTTGCCCAGACCATTGCCGGAAAGCTGGCGGCGGAAAAGCCGGAGCAGTATGGTGAAACAGCGGAGAAGCTGGCTGTTAAGGCCCAGCGTGCCGCGCAGCGCCGGGCGGAGCGGCGCTCCCATGAGAAAAACCTGCGCCGCGGCGGTAAGAAATGAATGGAACAGTGGAAGAAATCACCATAACGCACGCCTGGGAATCCACCCGGACGGTGAATTTGTAGGCGTGTGTTATGGTGGTACAAACCGTAATCACTATTGGAGGTGGCCTTATTGGGTAGTATTGTGAGTAAGTATAAAGTGAATGAGTTGGCAAGGGACTTTGGGATGCAGACCAAGGAGATCATAGAGGTCCTGGGACGGTATTCCGATACGCCGAAGAAGTCCGGCCAGAACTTGGATGAGCGGGAGTTGTCCCTGGTCTTTGAGCACCTGACGCAGGCCCACCCGGTATCCAGCATTCAGGTGATTTTCGCCGACGCCGCACCGGCGGCGAAGAGCGCACCCGCTTCTTCAGGCCAGCCGGCGCAGATGTCCCGGCCCCAGCAGCGGCAGCAGGGCGGCAGCCAGGCGCCCCATCAGCCCTCCGGCCAGCAGCAGCCCCAGTGCGCCCAGCAGCCGGGCCAGGCCCAGCCGACCCAGCAGCCCGCCTCCAGGGTCCCCAAGACCAAGGTGGTGGATACCCGCAAGGCCACAAATGTGAATCTGGACAAATATGACGAGAAGCTGCAGGAACTGGCGGAGCGCACCGCCGCCCCCGGCGGCAAGCGGAACCTGGAGCAGAACAAGGAAAAATTCCGCGGCGGCAGCAACAAGAAGAAGGGGCAGATGACCTTCTCCAATAAGCGCCGCCAGGAGGAGCAGGAGAAGCTGCGCCGCCTTCAGCTGGAGATTGCCAAAAAGACGCCCCTCACTGTGAAGATTCCGGATGAGATCAGTGTGGGTGAACTGGCCAGCCGGATGAAAAAGACCGGGGCCGAGGTGGTCAAGTGCCTGATGAAGAACGGCGTCATGGCCTCCCTCAGCCAGGTGATTGATTTTGACACCGCAGCCATTATCGCCGAGGAGATGGGCTGCAAGGTGGAGAAGGAAGTGGTTGTCACCATCGAGGAGAAGCTGATCGGCTCCTCCGAGGACCGGCCGGAGGATCTCAGGCCCCGGGCCCCCGTAGTGGTGGTCATGGGCCACGTGGACCACGGCAAGACATCCCTTCTGGACTATATCCGAAACGCCCATGTGGCCTCCGGCGAGGCCGGCGGCATCACCCAGCACATCGGCGCCTACCAGGTGCAGATTAACGGCAAGCCCATTACCTTCCTGGATACGCCCGGCCACGAGGCCTTTACCTCCATGCGGGCCCGGGGCGCCATGGTTACGGATATCGCCATCCTGGTGGTGGCGGCGGAGGACGGCATCATGCCCCAGACCGTGGAGTCCATCAACCATGCCAAGGCCGCGGAGATTCCCATTATCGTCGCCATCAACAAGATGGATAAGCCCGAGGCCAACCCCGAGCGCATCAAGCAGCAGCTCACGGAGTACGGCCTTGTAGCCGAGGAGTGGGGCGGCGAAACCATTATCTGCCCCATCTCCGCCAAAACCGGCATGGGCATCGACAATCTGCTGGAGATGGTCACACTGACCGCCGAGGTGGCGGAACTGAAGGCCAACCCCAGCCGGGCCGCCCAGGGCACCGTGGTGGAGGCCCGTCTGGACAAGGGCCGTGGCCCCGTGGCCACCCTGCTGGTTCAGAACGGCACCCTGCGCCAGGGGGATATCATCATCGCCGGCACCGCCGTGGGCCGTGTCCGGGCCATGGTCAGCAGCAAGGGCGAGCGCCTGGAGGAGGCCGGACCCTCCGTGCCTGTGGAGATCACGGGCCTGGGCGAGGTCCCCGGCGCGGGCAGTACCTTCAACGCCGTGGCCGATGAGCGCCTGGCCCGGGAACTGGTGGAGCAGCGGAAGGCCGAGGAAAAGGCCAAGCTGAACGCTCCCATCCAGAAGGTGAGCCTGGAGGATCTCTTCAGCCAGATCCAGGCCGGCGAGGTGAAGGATCTGAATATCATCGTCAAGGCCGACGTCCAGGGCTCCGCCGAGGCGGTAAAGAGCAGCCTGGAGAAACTCTCCAACAACGAGGTCCGGGTCCGGGTCATCCACTCCGGCGTGGGCGCCATCAGCGAGAGCGACGTCATGCTGGCGTCCACCTCCAAGGCCATCATCGTGGGCTTCAACGTCCGCCCCGACGCTGCCGCCCGTGACAGCGCCGCCCGCAGCAACGTGGACATGCGGATGTACCGGGTTATCTACGACGCCATCAACGAGGTGGAGGCCGCCATGAAGGGCATGCTGGCCCCCAAGTTCCGGGAGGCTCTCATCGGCCACGCCGAGGTGCGCCAGACCTACAAGGTCTCCGGCATTGGCACCATTGCCGGCTGCTATGTCCAGGACGGCAAGATCCAGCGCTCCTGCCAGGTCCGCATTGTCCGGGACGGCATTGTGGTCCACGAGGGCCAGCTGGCCTCCCTCCAGCGGTTCAAGGACGCCGTAAAGGAGGTCGCCTCCGGCTACGAGTGCGGCATGTCCATTGAGAAATTTAATGATATCAAGGAAGGCGATATCATTGAGTGCTTTGTGATGGAGCAGATCGAAGTCTGATCCGTGCTGAGGGGCGGGCGATAGCCCGCCCCTTTCTAAAATGGAAAGGGACCACATGAACGCGGAAAAACTGCTTTCTATTGTGACTCTCGCGGAGAGATTGAAGAATAACACCCGTCACTCCTGGACCTCCCAGGGCCGGCGGGAGAGCGTGGCGGAGCACAGCTGGCGGCTGACGCTGATGGCCTTCTTCCTGCGGGACGAGTTTCCGCAGGCGGATATGAACAAGGTCATGACCATGTGCCTGCTGCACGACATGGGGGAGGCCTTTACCGGGGACATTCCCTCCTTTCACAAGACGGCGGAGGATGAGGCGGAGGAGTCACGGGCGCTGGCCGCCTGGGTGGATGCCCTGCCCAGCCCCTACCGGGAGGAACTCTCCGCACTTTACGCGGAGATGGATGCCCTGGAGACCCAGGAGGCGAAGATCTACAAGTCTCTGGACAAGCTGGAGGTGATCCACCAGCACAATGAGGCGCCCCTGGACACCTGGCTCCCCCTGGAACGCACGCTGAATCTGACCTACGGCCAGGAGAACGTCGCCTTTTCCCCCTACCTGACGCAGTTGCGGGCCATCCTGCGCCGGAACAGCGAGAAAAAGTTGGAGGCGGCGGAATGATCCGGGTGGTACCCCTGGACGAGAGTTTCCGGGGCGTGGAACTGACCTTCCGCTATTGGACGGAATACTACTACGATGTCACCGCTCAGGAGGGGCCGGAAGGCTTTTCCTTTGTGCTGGAGCGGAGGAACTTTGGCCAGCCGGTGGAAAAAACTTTTGTGGACACCCTCCTCAGCCAATGGCTGGAGGCGCCCCAGCTTTACGGAGCGGAGGCGGATGGCGGGATCCGGGGCTATCTGGAGTTGAATCACGAGCGCTGGAACAACCGGATGCGGGTCACGAACCTCCTGGTAGAGGAGGGCTTCCGCCGCCAGGGTATCGGCAGGCTGCTGATGGACACCGCCGTGGAAAAGGCCCGTGAGGCGGGGGCGAGGGCCCTGGTGCTGGAGACCCAGAGCTGCAACGACCAGGCGATCCGTTTTTACCGCAGAAACGGCTTTTCCCTGGTGGGCTTTGACCTCACCGCCTACTCCCAGACCGATGTGCAGAAAAAGGAAGTGCGTCTGGAGATGGCGCGGCCCGTCTGTGGGCAAACTAAGGAATAGACCGGATGTACCCATCCAAAAAGGAGGAACAACCGATGGCAAGTAATCGAATTGGCCGGATCAATGAGGAGATCCAGCGGGAACTCAGCGGCCTGATGCGGACGCTGAAGGACCCCCGGCTCCAGGACGGCCTGCTGACCATTACCCATGTGGACACCACCAGTGATCTGCGCTACTGCCGCGTCTTTGTCAGCGCGCTGGATAAGAACCGGGAGAAGGAGATGCTGACAGCGCTGAAATCCGCCGCGGGCTACCTGCGCCGGGAACTGGGGGCCTCACTGCAGCTGCGCTATACGCCCCAGCTGCAATTTTTGGCGGATGACTCCATCCAGCAGGGGGCCCACATTCTGGAGATGCTGCGGGACCCCAACGTGGTGAAGCCAGCCAACCCCGCCAACGAACACATCGTGCTGGAGGATGAGGAATAAGCCTATGACGATTCAGGAGGCTGCGGACCTGCTGCGGCGGCAGGACCAAATTTTGCTGCTGACCCACCGCCGCCCCGATGGGGATACCATCGGCTGTGCCGCAGGACTCTGCGCTGCTCTGCGGCAGCTGGGGAAGGCGGCGTACATCCTGCCAAATCCCGATGTAACGGAGACCAACAGAATCTATGCCGACCCCTACTGGGCGCCGGCGGACTTCTCCCCGGGCTTTGTGGTGTCGGTGGACGTGGCTGCCCGGCAGCTGTTTTTTCCAGCGGCGGACGCCTGGTTTGACCGCATCGATCTGGCGGTGGACCACCACCCCTCCTTTGAGGGCTTTGGCAGGGCCAGCTGTGTGGACGCCAGCCGGGCGGCCTGCGGGGAGATCGTCTATGAGATCTGCCGGGAACTGGGACCGGTGAGCCAGGAGGTGGCCATGCCCCTTTACGCCGCCGTGGCCACGGATACCGGGTGCTTTGTCTATGCCAACACCACCGCCCATACCCACGCCGTGGCGGCGGAACTGCTGGAGACGGGAATCGACTACTTTGCCGTCAATCAGCGGCATTTCCGCACGAAGAGCCGCCGGCGCATCGCTCTGGAGGCAGCTCTGCTGGGCGGTATGGAGTTCTTCCATGAGGGCCGGGGCGTGTTCATGTCGGTGCCCCTGGACCTGATGGAGACGCTGGGGGCCACGGAGAGCGACGCGGAGGACCTGAGCACCCTGGCGGGCATGGTGGAGGGAGTGGACTGCGGCGCGGTGCTGCGGGAACTGTCTCCGGATGTGTGGAAGCTGAGCCTGCGCACCGGAGCCAATGGCCGGGTCAGCGCCACAGAGGTTTGCCGGCTGCTGGGCGGCGGCGGCCACGCCATGGCGGCGGGCGCCACCCTGGAGGGGACGCTTCCCCAGGTGAAGGCCCGCATTTTGGCGGCGGTTGACCAGGTGAAACGGGACTGAATCCCGGGCTGATACAGCCCGGGGCGGCTGCCGGTTTGCTTATGCTTCCGGATCTGCCCGAGCATACCACACCCCCCCCTCTGCTGTCTTCTACAGCAGAGGGGGGGTGTTTTCTTATGCGGCCCTCCGGCGCCTATCTCCCGGAGGAGAAACCGCCCCTGTGGCGCCCCGGCCCGCCCGGTTCCGCCCCGGGGGACGACGTGTTTATGGACGCCCTGCGGGATATCCGCCGGGAATTTCCGGCGCGTCCGACTCCGCCCGCTACCGAACCCTGGGCAACAGCGTCGCCATACCCTGCGCGGAGTTCACCATGGAGCGGATCACTGCCTATCTCGCATAAAGTTTCTGCAAATTCCCCAAAACCGTTACACGAAAACGTGCAAAAAATGCCGGCTTTTTGCTATAGGTATACGCATTATTTAAGGAAATGCCTATGTCACAAGAACTTGTGGGTGCCTGCGGCGCTGTTGTTGGCAGCGAAGATTACTTTCAACGTATCAATCAAGGGACTATTGTTGCTCCCTGCATGATGTCCTCCGGCGGATATCAATACTACTCTGCAGTTGGTCAGCTGGGGGCACGATGTGTTTCCGTTTTGGATGAGATATACTCTGACCTCCAGAGTGCAGGGGCATTGATAGCGGAACTATCACCTGAGAGAAAGTCAAATTTGCATCAGTTCATATCCAACCTAGATGAAGCCGCAAATTTTGTTTCTCCCGCCTTTACCTGTGCAAGCGGGTGCCGGTCAATCCTGGAGCAAGGCGGCTCTATGATGAGCAGCAGTATTGCTGGAATATGGGGGACTGATATTGGGTCTACCAGCTATATGCAGTCCAAATGCAGCCCTATCTTTCAGAGCATCTTTGCCGATCCCCTCGCAAGTATCGTCCAGGCCATTGTCTCGAACCTTACATCCGTTGCCAATCAGATCTCTGCCGACCTCAATACGGGCGTCAGCCAACACCACTACATGACCGATGAAAACGGCGACACGATACAAGCCGCGATCCATGAGTTGGAGCGATGCAATATTTCTGCACTTCGCAGCCCCGAGGTACGTAAACTCTGCTGGTATAGCGGAATTCCTCAGGACAAGGTTCTTACGCTGCAAAAAGCCCTGAACAAGATCCCAGGATTTGATACACTGACAGAAGATGGAGTATATGGTGAGAAGACCAGCAATGTTTGGCTCAACTTTGCATCGAATCTAGCTCACGGATCATTTCCTTCATTGACATTTATAGATCCACTGCAGTCAAGCTTGAAACACTATCGCTATATCCCTAAAATAGTTGGCGACAATTCCTTTTTGCAAATCTACCATGACAGTGTTTCTAAACCGCTTCTTCGGTTAGATCGGCATGCAATAAACATCGATGGAACATGGACCCCAAATGTTCCCCATATGAATCTTTCTACATTAGACAACGCACCACAGTGGCAGAAAAGAATTGCTGCTCGTAATAATGGACATCTACAGATTTCAGAAGAAGCATACGATATTCTTAAAAATTTGAACCAGACAACAAAGATTGTTCAGGTCGGAGGCAAGATACTTGCGGTTTCCGGTGCAGTTTTTAGATGTAATTGACTCGGTACGGCAATTTCGGACGATCTAGCTGATGCAGATCAAAAACTAGGGAAAACAACTGCGACAGCAGGAGCAAGGATCATTGGAAGTTGGGGTGGAAGTGTGGCCGGAGCAAAGCTGGGGGCAATGCTCGGGGCCTCAATTGGTTCAGTAGTTCCCATACTTGGAACAGCTGTTGGTGGCATCGCCGGTGGTATAATTTGGGGGGTTGTCGGGTCATACGCAGGCAGCTGGGCTGGAGAAACAATTGTCGATATTACGGATATATGGGAGTAACGATCAATGTTTCAGAAAAAATGTGCAAAGTATATGACCTCTTTCCCAGCGGCTCCCTGTTCATATGTCCTTATACCGGGGGCATTCCGGGGTGAAACGGCCTGTCCGGGAAAACAAGCATATTCTCTTTTGCAAGGGACAAACCAAAGCTGGGAATTTGGCTCTCCTGATTTGCTGTTTTTTGTAAGAACGGCAAAGCTGGCGGCTACCTTGATGGAAGGATTTGATATATATGCTAAGGTTGTTCTTCCTGAGAACTCTTCCGTATTCCCGTCTTCAGAAATTGCCGCACTGGCAGGATGGCCAACCAATACTTGCTTTATCGAAGACAGGCAGATAAAATCCGGGATACAATCATACCTCATTTCTACAAAAAGAGGGCGGCAGATTTGGGACTATGAAAAGCTACAGGAAACTTATTCTGACATGTGTTCTTGCCCTTCTGTGCATAATGGAGATATCTTAGCACATTACTATGCAGTTGAACGGGACACCCTCCAGTTCGAAGACTTGCCCAAGCAAGCGCTCGTCTCTGTTATTTGCGATGATGTGCACGCTGTATGGACAATTTTGTTGGACAAAAAAATCCCTGTTCCCTATGTCTTTTCAAAACTGAAAAAGTTCAGTAAAGAACTTCACTGGGAGCTGAGTATTGACAAACGCATTGATATTTAAAGCAGCAGTATCAAAATGGTTCGGATGGGGAAGTATCCGGATACTCTTCATGTCTTCGGGCGGGAGGACGAACTGCCTGTAAGCATGTGCGTTCGAAAACTCCAAGATATCTGCGGCACAAAAGGAATTCAACTAAAATGATCCAACAACGACATATCGTTATAAGAAACGGGAGCAGCATCGCTGCTCCCGTTTGCTTCCTTATACAGCTTTCAGGAACCTGTCGTCCAGAGAAAAACCACCCCTGTGGCATCCGCCCCGGGGGACAGCGCCGCCGGAAGGGGGCGCTACTCATACCGCAGCGCCTCAATGGGGTCCAGCCTGGCGGCCTTATTGGCGGGATAGTACCCAAAAAAGACCCCGATGGCCATGGAAAAGCCCACCGCCAGGGCGATGTAGCCCAGGGTTGGAAAGCAGGGCTCGCTGATAAGGCTGCTGCCGATATAGCCCAGCAGGGTGCCCACCAGAATGCCGATGATGCCGCCGATGAGGCAGACGATGATGCTCTCCACCACGAATTGGAGGCGGATGTCGTTGTTGGTGGCCCCCAGGGCTTTCCGGGTGCCAATCTCCCGGGTTCGCTCCGTGACGGATACCAGCATGATGTTCATAACGCCGATGCCTCCCACCAGCAGGGAGATGCCGGCAATAACGGAGATGGCGATGGAGAGGGTGTTCATAATGGTGGACATGGACTCCACCATGGTGCTCATGGCCATGGCAAAGATGGAGTAGTTGTCGTTGTTGGCGTAGTAGCGGTCCAGGAAGAACTGCACATCCCGGGCCATGGCGGAACTGTCCGCCTGGTCGGCGGCCTGCAGGGTGAAGGAGGAGTAGCCGTCGGCGGAGCCGGTGATGTGCTTGGCGGTGCTGAGGGGCAGGTACAGGCCGGTGGACAGGTCCTTTTCCGAGGCCATGGAGAAGCCCATGGTGGAGGCGTCATAGGCGTAGACCCCAACCACCCGGAATGTGTACACCTGGCCGCTGCGCTCCACCCGCACGTCGCTGCCTAGAGCGGCCTCCATGCTGCCGCCGAAGAGGTTGTTCACCAGCTTGTCGCTGACGACGCACACCCCCCGGCTGCCGTCCAGGTCCTTCTGCCGGATCCACCGGCCCGCCAGCAGATTCAGATTATTGACCTGCTGATAGTCCTCGTTGACGCCGGAGAGGTTCACATTGGCGTACAGCCGGCCGTCCCTGGCCTGGCCGCTGCCGGCGGATTCGCTGAGGCTGATGCCGGCGATGTAGTCCCCATAGCGCTGGCGGAGGGCGGAAAGCATCTCGTCGGTCATCAGATCCTGTTCCTCCGGGGCGCCCATGCCGAACATGCCGCCCAGGCCGCCGAACTCGTCGTCCTCCTTCCGCAGGGACACGGAGATGTTGGTGGCGCCCAGGCCGCTCATGGATCCGGTGATGGACCCGGTGAGCCCGTTACCCACAGTGAGGATGCCGATGACGGCGCCGATGCCAATGATGATGCCCAGCATGGTGAGGATGGAGCGCATTTTGTTGGCCCGCAGGCCCTCCAGGGCCAGGCGGACGCTCTCGCTAAGCCCCATAGCGCACCTCCTCTCCCGTGTCTCCCACATACAGCCGCCCGTCCCGCATGGTGACGAACCGGCCCGTCTCCCGGGCCAGTTCCTGGTTGTGGGTGATGAGCACGATGGTTTTGCCCTGCTCCCGGTTCAGTTGGTGGAAGAGATCCATCACCATGCGGCCGGTTTTGCTGTCCAGGGCCCCCGTGGGCTCGTCGGCCAGAATGATGGCCGGGTCGTTGGCCATCGCCCGGGCGATGGCCACCCGCTGCTTCTGGCCGCCGGACAGTTCGTTGGGCTGATGGGTCAGCCGGTCGGCCATGCCCACCATGTCCAGCAGTTCCCGGGCCCGCTTGGCCCGCGCCGCCGCCGGGACACCGGCGTACATCATGGGCAGTTCCACGTTCTTCTGGGCGTTGGTGCGGGAGATAAGGTTGAAGTTCTGAAAGACGAAGCCGATTTTGCGGTTACGGATGGCGGAGAGTTGATCGTCCTTGGCCCGGCTCACCGCCATGCCGTCCAGGGCGTAGGAGCCCTCTGTGGGCCGGTCCAGCACGCCGATCAGGTTCATAAGGGTGCTCTTCCCGGAGCCCGAGGGGCCCACAATGGCGATGAACTCCCCCGCCGACACGTCCAGATCGATGCCGTGGAGAATTTCCAGTTCATTGGGCGCGCCGATGTAGAAGCGCTTGTAGATTCCCCGCATGCGGATGATGGGCGCCTCCATGCTACATGCCCCCCATCAGGGCGGCCATGGGCTTCCCCTGGGCGGCGCCGATGGTGACGGGCCGGCCCACCAGGGAGAGGTACTGCTCCGGCTCGCTGACGATGGTCATGCCCTCCTCCAGGCCGGGGCCCTCCACGGCGATGTTCAGATCCGTCTCCAGGCCGGTGGTAACGGGAAAGACGGTGAGTACCAGCTTTCCCTCCGCCTGCTCCACCGCCGCCAGCACACAGGTCTGTCCCTGGGCGTCGGTGTACACCGCGTCATAGGGGACGGAGAGAACCTGCTCCGCCTGCTCCACAATCAGATTCAGCCGCACGCTCAGGCCGATGCGGAGCCTGGTGTCCTCTGAGCGCACGGCCACATCGGCGGCAAAGGAGATGTCGCCGCTGGTGTCGGTGACGCCGGAGGCGGTTTTGTTGGCGGTGGGGGCGATATAGGTAATCTCCCCGTCGTATGTATCGCTGCCGGTGGCGTCGGACTGGATGGCGGCGGCGGTACCCACACCCACGGCGGTAATGTCGTAGTCCTTGATGGTGGTGGAGACGACAAAGTGCTCCGTGTCCTCAATAACAAAGAGAAGGCCGGAGCCGGAGGACCCCACCTTGGCGTACACGGCGGTGACAGTGCCGGCGGTGGGGGCGGTGATCTCCGTACTCTCCAGATCCGCCCGCAGCTGGCGCAGGCTCACCTCGCTGACGGCCTTGTTCGCCCCGGCGTAGGCGCTGTTCAGGCTGTTTTGGTAGCTTTGCAGCTGACTCTGGGCCGAGACCCGGGCTGCCTCCAGGGAGGATTGGGCGGCCTGATAGGCCTGGAAGGCGGTCTCCACATTTTTGGCGTAGTCCGCCAAGGTGTTGTCCACCGTGGTCAGGGTGGCGTTGTACTGCAGGAGGGCCGTGTCATAGGCCTCCCCGGCGTCCTCCTGGCTCCGCCGGGTGGTGTCCACCTGGGCTTCACAGGTGTCGTAGGCCTGCTCCGCCTGGCGCAGGGCGGACTGGCACTGGGCCAGCTGGCTTTGGGCGGTGGTGAGGGCGGAGGTAAGCTGGGAGACCTGCAGCTGCAGGGACAGAAGTTCCACGTTGGTGGTGCTGATCCGATTTTGGGTATCCGTCAGCTGCTGCTGGAGGACCGCCCGCTCCGCCTCGTCCTGAGAGGAGGACAGCTGCTGCTGGAGGGCCGCCTCTTGGTCCTGGAGGGTGGAGAGTTGCTCCTGCTTGTCTGTCAGTTCCGTCTGGGCGCGTTCAGCGGCGGAGCGGGCGTCGTCCAGGGCGTCCTCCGCGTCGTCCAGAGCGTCCGCGGCGTCGTCCCAGGCGCTATCGGCGCTGTCCAGCGCCTCCAGGGCAGCGTCGTAGGCCTGGTCGGCAGCCTCCACCGCGTTGCGGGCGGTGCGCAGGGCGGTCTCCTGGCCCAGCAGGGTGGGATTCTCCCCCGCGTTCAGGCCATCCTGATAGCGTTGGTAGGTATCCTGCGCGGTGAGATAGGCGTTGTAGGCGTTGGTTACGGCGTTCTCCGCGCTGATGATGCTGGTGTTCAGCCCATTTTCCAGGGCGTACTTAAACTGCTCATAGCTGTCCCTGGCGGCGGTGATGGAGGCAGCGGAGGCGCCGTTGGAGGCGCTGAGGCTGGCCTGCTGGCTCTCAATCTGGTCCTGAATATTCTGGTCATCCAGCTTGCAGAGCAGCTGCCCGGCCTCCACGTAGTCGCCCTCCTCCACATAGACCTCCTGGACGGTGTAGGCCATGGTGGAGTAGACGGTCATGCTCTGGGCACTCTCCACGGTCCCGGTGGCGCTGATGGTGTCCCGCAGGTCGGAGCGGACCAGGGTGGCGGTGTCTGTACGGGCGAGAACGGCATCGCCGGTGGACCGGCTCAGCCGGCCCAGCAGGGAGGCGGCCCCCAGCACCAGCACGGCGGCCAGCAGCACATAGGGCCATTTTTTCCGCCGGCGGCTGGAAAGGGCCTGGGCGGCCTCCTCTGTGCCTGGTTCCCGCGGCTTTGCAAAAAGCGGCATGATAGAACTCTCCTTTCCGTGTGAGGGAACATGCAGTACGCAGTTGCTTCGTGTACGAAGCATAGAATCGAATAGTACTACTATACCAGCGGCGGTAAAAAAAGTATAGCCAATTTTTTGCGATAATTTAAACTTTCCGTAAATAAGCGGAGGGGGCGCTGTGCCGGCCCGGCCCGCTCCCTGCGCGGCGGGCTGTCCCACTTTTTGCATAAAGAAAGCCTCCAACTGATTTTGGCATACAGAAAAGGCAGACACATGGTGGTTTTCCATGTGTCTGCCTTTGTTTGATTCTTTCACCCGGCGAGTGAATTTCTTAATCAATACGAACGTTGCAAGGCAGTCGGTGGACAGGAAACATCGGTCCCACCAATGGGGCGCGGCCACAGTCCCATGGGCTCATCCGGCACGAGGACAGCCTTGACCTCCGCCGCAGGAAGGTGGCGGTTTTTGACGGAATCGCGCCCAGCGGGGCTTTTTCAACAAGCTGTTCGACGATGTATTGCTGGAAGCTGCCCGCGGGGGTACTTTTTTGTCTACCGTTAGTATTTGTACTCTGCCAGGTTCTTTTCTACTAGGTATTTGGTTTTCCCCGAAAAGGGCTTGTTGTCGGAATAGACCTGATCCTTGAAGTACATGGTGCAGGGGTCATCTAGGGTAAAGGGTCGCCACTGGGGCATGGGGATGCCATCGGCGTCGTAGCCGTTGGGGTCGCCGGTCTTGGCAAAGTTGGCCCAGTAGTTGCACATCTTCCGGGCGATGTCGTAGTGGTGGCCGTCAAAGGGCCGCCAACACTTCATTAGGGTCTCAAACTCAAACCACAGATCGGAGGAGTGGAAGGCCCCTGCATTGTCCCCCGGAATGGTAGGGCCGAACACATAGTAGTAGTATTTCCGGCCGTGCTTGGCCATGACGGTGCCCGACATCTTGGCACAGATATCGAAAGCGCAGATGGCCGCCTCCTCTCTCAGGGCGGCGGGGTCATTCCCCGCGGCGGCCTTGCAGACCTCTACGTACTCCCGGGCGCTGGCCTCGTTGCCGAAGAGATCCCGGGCCCAACCCATCAGGTCGTCCCGGTCCGGTCTGACCACGAACTCGTTGTTGGTGTTGCCGTACATCATGGTGATGTCATTGATCTGATCGGCCAGCACATGGTCGTAGGACTGGCCCAGCACGTACCTATTGTCAATGACCGCCTGCATGAATAGGCCGCTCTCGATGTATTTGTCCTCAATAAACTGGGCATCCAGCTTCCGGGCCTCGGCCAGACCGGAACAACCCAACACCTCGCGGATAAACCGCTCGCCCATGGCCTCGGCCTCTTTCATATCCATAGCCATGGGCAAAAAGATGTCGGGCCGCACCATCTTCACGCCGCCCGCCGACTCGGCAATGGCCTTTTGGAACAGACCCTTAGCCTGGGGAGAGGTGCAGTGGTAGAGGGTGCTGCCGCCGCCGGCCGACTGGCCGAAGATGGTAATGTTTTCCGGGTCGCCGCCAAAGTTGGCAATGTTCCGCTTGACCCAGGCAATGCCCGCCTTCTGGTCTAACAGTCCGAAGTTGGTGGGGGCCTCGGGGTTCTCGGCGGTGAGTTCTGGGTGAGCCAGGAAGCCGAACACGTTGAGCCGGTAGGCGATGCTCACCAGGATGACTCCTCGGCGGTTAAAGCTCTCGCCGTCGAACTCCATCTCATGGCAGTAGCCTTCTTGGAGGCCGCCGCCGAAGATCCACACCATGACGGGGAGTTTTTCTTCCACGGTTTTGGCGGAGGTCCAGATATTCAAGCAGAGGCTGCCCTCCTCGCTCATGGGGACCTGGGGATCCACATGCCACTCCTTGGAATAGAAGGCGTTGGGATCCCGGCCCGGCACCTTCTGCATGGTGATAGGGGCGAACTCAAAGCAATCCCGAATCCCCTCCCAACTTTTGGGGGGCTGGGGCGGGCGCCAGCGGTTCTCCCCGGAGAGGTCGGCGGCAAAGGGGATGCCCCGGAATACAGTGTTGCGGGCGTCAGCGCCGGGCAGGCCCCGGACCATGCCGCTTTCAGTCTTGGTGATCCTCAGCATCAGTTATCTCTCCTTTTTTATACCCCGGAATGCTCCGGGAAAATGGCCTTTACAGTTCCCAGCGGTTAATCTCGATGAGGAATGCGTCCTTCTCGCTCTGGAAACCCTCCTCCATCTGGATGGTGTCGAAGAACTGGATGGAGTGGGGATCCTCCCGGGTGTAGGCCCGCCACTGGGGCATGGGGGTGCCGTCAGCGTCCTTGCCATTGGGATCGCCGGTCTTGGCGAAGTTGGTCCAGTAGTTGCACATCTTCCGGGCCAGGTCATAGTGGTGACCGTCAAAGGGCCGCCAGCACTTCATCAGGGTCTCAAATTCGAACCACAAATCGGAGGAGTGAAAAGCCCCGGCATCGTCCCCGGGGATGGTAGGACCGAACACGTAGGAGTAGAGCTTGCGGCCCTGCCCAGCGCAAATCTCACACATGAGTTTGTTGCCCAGGTCCATCTGCCCTATGGCCACCGCCTTCTCCATGGGCAGACCGGAACGCCCGCAGATTTCCAGATACGTCTGGGCATAGGGCCCCATTTTTTCGCGTGCAAAGGCTTCCGGGGTCACATCGGGCGCCGGCGCCACCTGGAACTCGTCTGTGGTGTTCCCGATCATAAAGGGAATGCGGTGCAGTTCATCTGACAGTACATACTCATTCAGTGCCTTTTGAAGGTGACCACCTATATCAGCAACTATATTTTTCCCTCCATTTTGCGGGAGGTGGAGAATATCCTCTCCCAGAACGGCTGTGTGCCCCTTCTCTTCGCCACCCAGAACCAGGTGTCAATAGAGCGCAAGATCCTCCAGAACCTTCTGGGCACCCAGATCGAGGGCATTATCATCGAGGGTACCAAGACCGCCCTTCCTAACCCCAACCTGGACCTGCTGCGTACCCTGCTGGAGAAAAAGATCCCCTTGGTCTTTATCAACGGCAGTTACTCCCAGCTTCAGGATGTGGTCTCGGTTCTGGACGACAACGAGGGGGGCGGCCGGATGCTGGTGGAGTACCTGGCCGCCAAGGGCCACAAAAAGATCGCCGGCGTTTTCAAGGACGATGATATGCAGGGGCATGGCCGCTATCTGGGATACGCCAGCGCCCTGCAGCATTGCGGCCTACCCCTGGACGACAGTCTGGTGCTCTGGTACAGCACCGATATCCGCAGCGTCCTTTTTTCGGACGAGGTGATTTTCCCCATCGTCCGCCGCTGGCAGGAGGAAAACTGCACCGCCATCATCTGCTACAACGACGACTTGGCCTGTCAGCTGATTCCCATTCTGGCCAAGTGCGGCCTTTCGGTTCCCGATGATATCAGCATTGTCAGCTTTGATAACAGCTATCTCTGCGAGATCGGCTCTCCCCCCATCACTTCCCTCTCCCACGGCGCGACCAATGTGGGCAGCGTGGCAGCCAAGAAACTCCTGGCTCTCATGCAGGGGCAGGAGGCCCACTCCGAACTTCTTCCTTGGGAGATCGTGGAGCGGGTCAGCGGCTGACCCCTCCGGAATACAAGGGAACAAGACTCGCCGGGAAGGACGACCTCCCGGCGAGCCCACTTTTGTCCCGGCGAGAGCCCGGGGCCTGCCGGGATCGAACAGTATCATAGTGATATTCCTGTTACACGATCTGACTGTTTTGCCGTACGGGGGGCGAAAGACAACCGATGTGAGAGGTCGGCTTCAAAGAGAAGAGTGGCTTATGAATACAAGAGACCTACAAATCATTTTGAAGATCGTGGACTACAAGCGTGTCACGAGGACTGCGGAGTACTTTCGGATGACTCAGCCCGCGGTGAGCAGTACCCTCAAGCGGATCGAGGATGAGCGCTGCTGCGGCACACACGGCATTGTGAGACGGTTGGCCCGTATACGCCGGATGCTGAAGCCGGAGAATGCCAGGTGAGGGGCGCTCCCTCCTCCACAGCCTTGACTTTTTTCGACACAGCCGGTACAATATAGGAAATTTCAAATGTTAGTTTAATTTTTATAGGTATTTCCTATATAGGGGGGGACGCTATGGAGGATCTGTTCAGCCGCAAGGAGTTGATTTACGCCATCTATCGGGAGGGGAGCATCTCCCGGGCAGCCCAGAAGCTGTTTATTGCCCAGCCCTCCCTCAGCGTCATGGTGAAAAAGCTGGAGGAGCGGATGGGCCTGCCCCTATTTGACCGCACCAGCAAGCCCCTGCGCCTGACAGAGGCGGGAGAGGAGTATATCCGGTGCACGGAGCAGATCCACCATATTGAGAGCGCCTTTGCCAACTATGTCAGCGCGGTAAACGGGCTGCAGGCCGGCTCCCTGGGCATTGGCAGCAACCAGCTGCTGTCCTCCCTGGTGCTGCCCCGGTACATATCCTCCTTCATCCAGCGCTACCCCAAGATCCGCCTCACCCTGCTGGACGCCAACTCCACCACCCTGGTCAACCAGATTATGGCGGGGCAGCTGGATATCGTGATCGACAACCACGGACTGCCGGAGGAACTCTTTGAGCGGCAGCGCCTGCGCGGCGAGTGGCTGCTGCTGGCAGTACCCGCCGCCTTTCCCCAGACGGAGGCGGTGCGCCGCTGCCAGCTGACGTACCGGGATGTGCTGGAGGACCGGCACCGCAGTGACAGCCTGCCTCCTGTACCGCTGGAGGCGTTTCGGGAGGTGCCGTTTCTTCTGATGACCCGGGACAACGATACCCGTATGCACACCAACGCCATTTTTCAGGAGGTGGGGTTCTCGCCCCGTGTGCTGCTGGAGATCGACCGGCTGGTAACGCTGTACTCCTACATTGAGATGGGGACGGCGGCCTCTGTGGTCAGCGACACCCTGGTAAAACATGTCCAGGCCGGTGGGAGTGAAGAAATTTTGTTTTACAAGCTGCCGACGGAGCACGCCCGGCGGGATATTTTTGTCTCCTATAAGCGCAACAAGTACTACTCCAAGGCGATGGAGATGTTTATTGAGAGCCTGCATGAACTGAAGTAGGGCAGCAGAGGAGGGACCGCGCCGGCGCGTTCCCTCCTCTGCTGCTGAAAAGTAACAATGGCGCCTGGGAAACTGCCCCACAGCCGGTGGAGTGGGGCAGTTTCCCAGTTCAAGCATTCCGCCCGAGGGCAAAAAAGGCGCGCTGCCGAAGCAGCGCGCCTTTTCGCCGGGGGTCAATAAAGAAGAGAGGAAAGAGTAAGCAGATTATTCGTCCTTGCCGGATACACCGGGCTCCGTCATGCCGTATACGTCCAGAATCTTCTGGATTTCCTCGGGGGAGAGCACCTTTTCTTCCTCCAGCAGGCTGCGGATGGGAGTCCGCCGGGCCAGGGCCTTTTTGGCCAGCTTGGCGGCCTTGGCATAGCCGATGTAGGGGCACAGCGCCGTGACAATGCCAACGCTGGCGTCCAGCAGTTCCTGGCAGCGCTCCTGGTTGGCGGTAATGCCGTCCACGCAGTTGACGGTGAAGGTCTTTACCGCGTTGTCCAGCACGGTAATCGACTGGAACAGGGCGTCAAAAACCACAGGCTCGAAGGCGTTCAGTTCGAACTGGCCCGCCTCCACCGCCATGGAGATGGTCACATCGTTGCCGGCAACCCGGAAAGCCGCCTGGTTGACCACCTCGGGGATGACGGGATTCACCTTGCCGGGCATGATGGAGGAGCCGTTCTGCCGGGCGGGCAGATTGATCTCCCCAAAGCCCGTGCGGGGGCCGGAAGACATGAGCCGCAGATCGTTGGCGATCTTGGAGAGGGCCAGGGCGCAGTCCTTCACCGCGCCGGACACGGCGGAAAAGCTGTCAATATTCTGGGTGCCGTCAATGAGGTCGTCCGCCTGGCGGAAGGGGAACCCGGTCATCTCCGCCAGAGTGCCGGCCACGCAGTGGAAGTAGGTCCGGTCGGCGTTGAGCCCGGTGCCGATGGCGGTGCCGCCCAGGTTCACGGCGTAGAGTTCGTCCTCCGTGGCCCGGATGCGGCGGGCGCCCCGGCTGACGGCGGCGGCGTATGCGCCGAACTCTTGGCCCAGACGGATGGGCACGGCGTCCTGCAGCTGGGTACGGCCCATTTTGATGATGGAGTCAAACTCCTTGGCCTTTTGCAGAAGGGAGGCGCTCAGCTTGTCCAGGCTCTTTTCCAGGGACTGGAGCAGGGTCAGGGCCGTCATTTTTCCGGCGGTGGGGATAACGTCGTTGGTGGACTGGCCGCAGTTGACGTGGTCGTTGGGGTGTACCAGGGTGTAGTCGCCCAGTTGGCCGCCCAGCCGGTGAATGGCGGCGTTGGCAATGACCTCGTTGGCGTTCATGTTCATGGACGTGCCGGCGCCGCCCTGAATGGGATCCACAATGAACTGATCCCGGTACTTTCCGGCCAGGATGTCATCGCAGGCGCCCATAATGGCGTCGGCTACCCGGGCCCCCAGCGCGCCGGCCTCCTTATTGGCGTAGGCGCAGGCCTTCTTCAGCAGGGCAAGGCTGTCAATCATCTCCGGCCGCAGCAGCTGGCCGGTAATGAAAAAATTTTCCATAGCCCGCAGGGACTGGACTCCGTAATACGCTTCCGCCGGTACGGCCTTTTCTCCAATGGAGTCGCTCTCCAGCCGGGTGGCGGTGGGATTTACTGTCTGATTCATATTGTCATCTTCTCCTTCTATCGCGATTTCCTCAAGGTGACTTGAGTATAGCACCACCCCTATATATTAGCAAATACGTATATTCCTATAATGATTATATTTAATAAGCAATAATAAAAGGCAGAGTCTTCCGCTTTGGGCGGGAGACTCTGCCGGAAATCGCTACCAGCGGCTGTTTTCGCCGTCGGTGAGGATACCGTCCACATCGTGGACCCGGGCGTTGTCCAGCATCCGCTGGAAGCTGGTGGGGTTGGCGCCGTCGTTGTTGCCGGCATTGTTCAGGCCGTTTTGAACGCCGTTGCCGGTACCGCCGTCCAGAGCACCGGACGGATTTTCCATGAGGTCGCCTTTATTGTTGGTGCCTCCATTGGTTACGCCCCCATTGTTGGTGCCGCCGTTGGTCATGCCCCCATTGGTAGTGCCGCCGTTGGTGGTGCCTCCATTGGTGGTGCCTCCATTGGTAGTGTCCCCGTTGGTGGTACCGTTGTTGTTGGTGCCGGTGTTGTTTTTGCCGCCCTGGGTGCCGCAGGCCACCAGAGACAGCAGCAGCGCCGCGGCCACTGTGAAAAGAGCCAATCGCTTCAAGGTTCACTCCTCCTTCCTCATATGCGCATGAATAGCGCTGGTGCTAGTATGCACGGAGAAGAGGATTTTAGCGCACGGGAATTTTGCATATTCCCCCAGGGTTTTCCAAAAAAACAGCCATGGGAATTTTCCCATGGCTGTTTTCGACACTTTGGCTGGGAGACGGCTTGCTCCCGGGCGCTTTAGCTGCGCCCTGTAATTTTGGCCCCGCACTTGGGACAGGTGATCTCAATTTTGCCCTTACCGGCGGGTACGCGGCAGATTGCTTTGCAGTTTTTGCAGGTAAAATATTTGTGCGCCTTGTCCTGACGGCGTTGAGCCGCGCCGGTGAAGCGGCTCTTCACCGGGCTCCACCAGTTCAAAAATCGGGCGTTTTCCCCCCGCCGCTTGTCCAAATTTTTGGAGAAAGTGCGCCACAGCACCACTACGGCCAGCGCCAGCATCAGGGCGTCGCACACCGTCACTCCCAGAGCCGCCTTCGTCCCGGCAAAAATAAGGCGCAGCAGCCACAGGATCAGATATACCACCAGAAGCGCCATGTTCAGCTGGTCCGAGCCGTTGCGGCCATACATGAACCGGATCAAAGCGTTTTGCAGCCTGCTGAAGAATTGTCGCATGGACAGGGCCCTCTTTCCGTGTTGTTTTGCTACCAGTATACTGGAAAATTATGAACAAATAAACCCCGGTGGACAAAAAAATTTCCTCCGACCAGCGAAAGGAGAGAGCGCCGCTCCCGGCAGAAGCAGCCGGAGGCGGGGCAGACCTCTGCGGATTCCGGTTGAAAAGGGGGAAAAAAGCGGGTATACTGGGGACCAGAGGGGGCCTCTGAAGCGGCCCCGGGAGAGGAGTGGACAGGGATGCGGGAACTTTTTGCCCAGCTTGGGCGGACGCTGGCGGCGGGGGAGAGCGCCGTGGTTGTGACGGTGACGGCCAGCAGCGGCTCTGTGCCCCGGGGGGCCGGAGCCAGGATGCTGGTGACGCGGGCGGGCCGGGTGCGGGGCACCATCGGCGGCGGCGCGGTGGAGCACCAGGCGGAACTGACAGCCCGGGAGGCGCTGGCGGAGGGCCGGTGCCGGCAGGAGAATTTCCAGCTGCGGCCCAATGAGGTCCGGGATCTGGGGATGATCTGCGGCGGGGACGTGACGGTGGATTTCCACGTCTTTCCCGCCTGTGACCCTGTGGCCCTGGCTGTGGTGGAGGAGGTTGAAAAGCGGTATCAGGCGGGGCGGCCCGCCTGGCTGATCCTCACTGCAGCCGGGGGGCGGGCGGCCATGTCCCTCTGGGGCGACGGCGTCCTCGCCGGCGCCCCGGTGCCGGAGGAGGTGCTGGCGGCGCTGGGCCGGAGGCCGGGGCGCCTGGATAGGGACGGCAGCCGGTACTACTGGGAACGGCTGGTGGCGCCGGAGACGGTATACATTTTCGGCGGCGGCCACGTGTCTCAGGCGCTGGTGCCGGTGCTGGCGGCGGTGGAGTTTCGGTGTGTGGTGCTGGAGGACCGGGAGGAGTTTGCCCGGAGAGAACTCTTTCCAGGGGCGGCGGACGTGCGCCTGGCCGATCTGGGGCGGGTGGCGGAGGCCGCCGCGATCACGGCGGAGGATTACGTGGTCATTATGACCCGGGGCCACAGGGATGACCTGTTGATCCAGGCCCAGGCGCTGCGCACCCCGGCCCGGTATATCGGCGTCATCGGCAGTGCCCGCAAGAAGGCGGGAGTGTTCGACCAGCTGCGCCGGCAGGGCTTTACCGACCAGGATCTGGCCCGGATTACTACTCCCATCGGACTTTCCATCCAGGCCCGGACTCCGGCGGAGATTGCCGTCAGCATCGCCGCGCAGCTGATTCAGGTCCGGGCGGCGGAATAGGGGGAGGCCCCGCCGTCCTTTGCGGCGGGTGCGGGCGGCGCCTGCCCTGCGATGCTGATTTTGGGGCGGCGCGGATGGCACCGGCGGTAAAGGGCGGCGGCCCCGGCGCATATACTGGAGCAGCCGCCGCGGCGGCGTTTTACCAACAGAATGGAGAAAGCGGGTGAACCCTTGATCCAAACCATATCGGAAGCACTGGCCCTTTTTGACGAGGTCCTGGCCTATCCGTGGGAGCGGACGGTAGTCTATCAGGGCAACGGCCCCCTGGTGTCGGAGGTGCCGCCTCCGGACGATGGCCCCTGGAACCGGCCGCTGTATTTGACCAGGGCCGTGCCCAGGCGTTCCGGCTTTCGCTTTGTCAGCTGGAACACCCGGCCGGATGGCTGGGGGGGGAGCTGGCAGCCCGGCGGACGGCTGCCGCCGGAGGCGGGCAGCGTCACGCTCTTCGCCCAGTGGGAGAGCGTGTCGGCCCTGCCGCCCTGTCCCCCCTGCTGCCTGCTGCACTGCGGCTGCTGTGTGCACTGTGGGTGCCCTCTGGCGGACGGCTGCGACCAGTAGAACCGATAGCGCCCGGACGATGCTTCGCCCGGGCGCTTTTTTCGGTAGCTGTGAGCGGGACAGCCCCTTGCTCAGTCCGGGCCCGCCGGGCTGCACCGCCCCAGGGGAGCGCTTCCCCAGGGAGAGGAAATCCCTTGGACTCCGGGGACGCCCCGTGTACCCTCCCGCTCCACCAAACTTCGTTCCGCAGATGCGAAAACCAGTATTTACAAGCCGTTTCGCCGCGGTTGACAAAGGGTCCGCCGGAGGGTATGATAGCGGGGAAATGAAAAACCCTTGACAGGAGAGAAACACATGTTTAATGGCTACAGCGGTGAGACGCTGGACTTTATGTGGGGTATCCGGTTCAACAATGACCGGGCCTGGTTTGCGGAGCATAAGGACACCTATCTGCGCGTCCTTTATCAGCCCACCCTGGATCTGGGCCGCGCGGTGTATGACAGAATGCTGGAGCGCTTTCCCGGCTTGGATGTCAATCTGCATGTCTCCCGCATCTACCGGGATGCCCGCCGGCTCCATGGCCGGGGCCCCTACAAGGACCACCTGTGGTTCAGCATCCGTCCGGAGGGGGACGTGTGGAGCCACCGACCGGTGTTCTGGTTTGAGGTCGCCCCGGAGGGGTGGAGTTACGGCGTGGGCTTCTGGAATGCCACGCCCCAGATTATGGCGGCCATGCGCCGGGATATGGATGAAAATCCCGGGCGGCTGGAGCGGCTGGTCCGGGCCATGGAAGAGCGGGGGGAGTTTCAGGTCCAGGGCCAGGACTACGCCAGAAGCAAGGGAGAGGCGACGCCTCTGCTGGCCCAGTGGTACAATAAGAAAAATATTTCCGTAGGCTGTGAGCGGCCCTTTGACGACCTGCTCTGCTCCCCGGCGCTGGTGGACACCCTGGTGGAGGGATACACATCCCTGGAGCCGGTGTATCAGTATTTTTCCTCCTTCTGCAAAGCGGGAATGGAGGATCTGCGGTAAAAGGGGTGGGTACGCGGCGGGTTCCGCCTCCACTTGCCTCTATCAAAACGTTCGCCTAGGCAATAGACGGGATCCGTAAAACAGTTTAACCTCCGTATGATTTTAATCATACGGAGGTTTTTTTACACGTATCCGGGATAGCCCCATGGCGGCGCAAGGGGTGCAGCTTTTTGCCCGGAATGCAGTGATGCAAAACAGCCCGGGCCCCGGCGGCCTAAGCTGTAGTTGCTCCACAGAGCGCATATGTGGGGGGAGGACCCCCGTATATAAATGCGCGTTCGGATCATTGCCTGTCGCTCCAAGTATTTGGTATTGTTGTTTCAGGAATAATTTTTGAGCAGGATAACAGTATCCATCTTAACTCAAGTAATTGACAGTTAAAATTGCAATACTTGTAACGATCATAACCACGCCGACAACTCTGTTTAATGTTTTTGTTGACGCCTTGTTGGCAATTACAGCGGCAATTCTCGCCCATGCGAATGTAAACGCCACACAAAGCACCAAAGCAGTCATGTCAGGTATTCCGCCGATTGCAAAATGGCTGATGCCGCCGGTCAAAGCGGTAAAAGCCATGATAAACACGCTGGTACCCACAGCCATGTGCATCTGGTAGCCCAGGAAGGATGTCAGCACAAACAGCATCATCATGCCGCCGCCCGCGCCGACAAAACCGCAGATGGAACCGACAAGAATACCGCCTGCAATGGATTTGATGAGTTTCTCACGGGGGGCGATGGCCGCCATTTGTTCCCTGGTGGTCGTGACCGGCTTCAGCAGGAACCGGAGACCGATGATGATCAGCGCAATCTGCATGGTGCCGCTCATGGCCTGCTCAGGCAGCAAACTGGCAATAAAGCTGCCGACGACTGTAAAGAGCAAGACGCTTACCAGCATCGGCAGACTGTTCTTCACATCCAGATTTCCGCTTTTTTTGTATGTATAGGCACTCACTGCACTGGCCAGCACGTCGCTGATCAGTCCGATACCCACGGCCTCATACGCGGGGATCCCCAAAAATGTGGTGAGCATCGGGCCTATGACCGCAGCGGCGCTCATGCCCGCGAATCCGGTACCGATTCCGGCGCCCGCACCGGCCAGAAAACAAATCAGGACCGTAAATAAAAGTTTCATTTTAGTACTCCCTTTTGAACAAAAAATCTTGACAGCATATGCGACATAATATGTTATAATATACAGATGTCGTACAATCAACAAACAGTTTCTCATAAATTTTTTGATATGCGGCAGTTGAACGGGTTTTGTCGCATCGTTCATAAAAATTTCATGGAGGGCTATGATGAAAGGCGATCAAAGAGTTGCGCTCACAAAGCGGCTGCTGCAGGAAGGGCTGCTGCGTTTGCTGGAGAAAAAGGGGATCGATACAATCAGCGTTTCCGAGCTCTGTGCCGAGTCCGGTATTAACCGGGCGACGTTCTACCGGCATTATACCCAGCCGCGGGATATCCTCAGAGATACGCGCCATAATATCATCAAGGATGTACAGGCAATTGCCGAAAAGGATAAAACTGAAATAAACCTTTGCAAATGGCTGGAGGATATCTGCCGGTATTTTTATGATCATAAAAAGCTGCTCTGCATCCTTTTCAAAACCAGAACGGATGACGAATTTGTTGAAATGATCTCGGAGTTATGTAACGAACAGTTTTACTGTTTGCGCAATAAGGCGATCCAAGAACAGGATGAAGATAGTCTGAAACTCACAGCCTATGGCTATGCGGGAGGATTTTACTATATTTTGCGCCAATGGCTTCTGGAGCCGTTCAACAAAACGCCGCAGGATGTGGCGGCAGTCATGTACAGATTTCTTACAGGAATATGAAGCAATATTGTCAAATCATGAGTCTGGTCAAAAATGAGTGATGCCCGGTCTTGCAGCCCGGCATCACTCATTTTCGTTGTTGTTTGCCAACCCCACGTGGCAGATGCTGTCATACTGATTTCAAATAAAATGCTTTTATTTGAAATCCCCGCGCTATGCCCGCTGGCGTCGCGCGTATCGTGCGCCGCGCCGTCTCATAAAAACCTGACGCGCTTCGCGCTATATAAAGTTTGAAAAGCCTTTTATCAGGTTTTAGTATAAAACAGTAATTTTTAAGGTTACTGTTTTACAGCCATTCCACTATTGCCCGGGCAGAACGTTTTATTGCGGAGGTACTATGCTCTTTTCAGGCCCAGGCGCTCCACGGCGTCCTCCCGCATCTTGTACTTGAGAATCTTTCCGGCGGCGTTCATGGGGAAGGCCTCCACAAACTCCACATAGCGGGGAACCTTGTGCTTGGCCATGTGGTCCCGGACGAAGGCCTTCATCTCCTCCACGGAACTCTCCTCCCCCTCCCGGAGGATGATGCAGGCCATAATTTCCTCGCCGTACTGCTCGTCGGGCACGCCGATGACCTGCACGTCCCGAACCTTGGGGTGGGTGTAGAAAAACTCCTCGATCTCCTTGGGATAGATGTTCTCCCCACCCCGGATAATCATGTCCTTCAACCGCCCGGTGATGCGGAAGTTCCCGTTCTCATCCTCACAGGCCAAATCCCCGGTGTGGAGCCAGCCGTCGGGCTCCACGGCGGCGGCGGTGGCGGAGGGCATCTTGTAGTAGCCCTTCATAATGTTGTAGCCCCGGGCCACAAATTCGCCGCTGACCCCCACGGGGCAATCCTCCCCGGTATCCGGGTCGATGATCCGGCACTCCACGTTGGCAAAGCGGCTGCCCACTGTCTCTGTGCGCACGTCCAGGGGGTCGTCGAAGCTGGACATGGTGCAGCCGGGGGAGGCCTCCGTCTGCCCGTAGACGCTGACAATCTGCTTCATGTTCATCATGTCCGCCGCCTTACGCATCAGTTCCGCCGGGCAGTTGGCCCCGGCCATGATGCCGGTGCGGATGCAGCTGAAGTCCGTTTTGGGGAAATCCTCGTGCTGCATCATGGCGATAAACATGGTGGGTACGCCATTGAAGGCGGTGATACGCTCCTGGTTGATGCAGGCCAGGGCGGGCTTGGGGGAGAAGTAAGGCAGGGGGCACATGGTGGCGCCGTGGGTCATGGAGGCGGTCATGCTCAGCACCATGCCAAAGCAGTGGAACATGGGGACCTGGATCATCATCCGGTCGGCGGTGCTGAGGTCCATGTGGTCGCCGATGTATTTGCCGTTGTTGACCACATTGTAGTGGGTCAGCATGACCCCCTTGGGGAAGCCCGTGGTGCCGGAGGTGTACTGCATGTTGGCCACGTCGTGCATATCCACCGCAGCGGCCCGGCGGCGGACCTCCTGGAGGGAAACCCGGGGGGCCATGGCCACCGCCTCCTCCCAGGTCAGGCACCCTTCCTGTCGGTAGCCCACGGTCACAATGTTGCGCAGGAAGGGCAGGCGCTTGCAGTGGAGGGGTTTGCCGGGGACGGCCCTCTCCAGTTCGGGGCAGAGCTCCCCCATGATGCCGGCGTAGTCACTGTCCCGGTATCCCTGGATCATCACCAGGGTGTGGGTGTCGCTCTGGCGGAGCAGATACTCGGCCTCGTGGATCTTGTAGGCGGTGTTGACCGTGACCAGCACCGCGCCGATCTTGGTGGCGGCCCAGAAGGTGATGAACCAGGCGGGCACATTGGTGGCCCAGATGGCCACCTTATCCCCGCCCTTCACCCCCATGGCGATCAGGCTGCGGGCGAACTCGTCCACATCGTCCCGGAACTGGCTGTAGGTGCGGGTGTAGTCCAGGGTGGTGTACTTAAAGGCGTACTGGTCCGGAAACTCCTCCACCATTTTGTCCAGCACCTGGGGAAAGGTGCAGTCGATGACCGCGTCCTTCTTCCACACGTACTGGCCGGTGCCGGCCTGGTTGCGGTAGAGTCGCTTTTTCCGGGCTGCCCGCTCAAAGGAGGACATGGTCACGGCGTAGTGGGTGAGAAGCATCTCCAGATCGCTATAGCCCTCCACCCAGGCCGGGTCCCACATGAGGGAGACAAAGCCGTCGTAGTTGACGCTGCGCAGGGCGTACATTATGTCCTGAAGAGGCAGGGCGCCCTCCCCCAGCAGGTGATGGGCCACGCGTCCGCCCTCCGCCGTGCCGTCGCTGATGCGGACGTGGCGGACGTAGGCCCCCAGATTGGTGATGGTCTGCTCCGCTGTCTCACCGGCAAAAAAGCAGGTGTCAAATATGCTCCAGCAGGCACAGAGGCTGTCGCAGGCAAAGTGGTCCAGCACCCCCACCAGCCGCTTGGTATCGGCCATGGAGCCGCTGGTCTCCAGCAGCAGCGTCACCCCGGCCCGCTCCGCCGCTGCCACCAGAGGGGACAGGCTGTCGCGGACCGCGCTGTCGTCGCCGCTCCGGGTGTGGAGCACCACATAGGGTACCAGCAGGTTTCCGGCTGCCTCCAGGGCGGCGGAAACCTCGGCGGCGGCTTCCGGCTTTGTGAGATCCAGCTGGGTGCCCACACAGGGCACTTCCAGGCCGTGTCCCACCAGTTCCCTGCGGGCGGCCACCGCCAGTTCGGGATTCAGGGGGCTGACGCGCCGGCGGAAGATGGGGTTTGTCACCTGGTCGATCTCCAGGCCCTGGAGCCGGGCGTCCGCCGCCGCGGCGCAGAACTGGCCCCAGTTCATATCCGGCCAGCTGTGGATAGAAAAGGAAAGTTTCATCAGGGTTCCTCCTGGCGTTTTATTCTTGCCGGATCCCAAGGGCGCCCGGGGGCGGAGGGGAGCCGGAAAAGGCGCGGGTGCGGCAAGGGGGCCGCGCCGGCCTTTTGCTGTTACGCTTCCTCGTAGACGATCTTGTTCAGGGCGCTGATATAGGCCCGGATGCTGGCGCCGATCACGTCGGTGGAGATGCCGTTGCCGGAGTACAGCTTCCCGCTGGAGCGCAGCTTCACCAGAGCGGAACCCATGGCCTCCCTGCCCTCAGTGACAGACTGGATCTGGAAATCGTCCAGTTCATAGTGGTGCCCCACCACCTGCTCAATGGCCAGAAAGGCCGCGTCGATGGGGCCGTCGCCCATGCAGACACCCTGCAGCGTTTCTCCGTCCTTCTCCAGGGTCAGGCTGGCCATGGCGGACACGGCGCTGCCACAGGTGATGACGTAGTTCGCGATGTGGTAGGCGCTGGGCACCTGCATGGCGGCGCTGGCCACGATGGCGTCCAGTTCCCGGGTGGAGACAAAGTGCCTTTTGTCGGCAATGCGCTGGAACGCCTCGTAGACCTTGGCGTTGTCCTCCTCCGTCAGATCGTAGCCCAGGTGGTGCACCACCTTCACCACCTCGCTGATATCGTCTCCGGCGGTGAGGCAAATGGAGGAGGCGGCGTCGCTGACGCCGCTGTCAAAGGGGGAGCCGCTGCTGCGCTGGGTCTGGAGCAGCCACTGCAGCTGCCCGGCGGAGCGCTTCAGCTCCGTGGTGCGCAGCCGGCAGTTCAGGCCCAGCTGGGGGCCCTTGGCCTGGAAGAAGGCGGCCAGGTCCTCGGTGAGGGGCGCGTTCATAGGACTGACGGCGGCCTTAATGGTGCTGGCGCCGGCGGCCAGGGCGGCGTCGGCGCAGGCCACGGACATCTTCAGCGTGTCCGCCAGTTCCACGCCCACCTCCACACCGGCAAGGTTCGGAATGTGTCCATAGGCGTCCTGGAGAAAGGCGGCGCACTGGGCGGGGGTCATGACCCCGGCGCTGTCGCAGAAGGTGATGGAGGCGGCGCCGGCGGCCAGGGCGGTATCCACCGCCTGGTAGAGAAAGGCGGGCTCGGCCCGGGTGGCGTCCATGGCGGAGAACTCCACCTGCTCGGTGAAGTAGCGGGCCCGGGACACCAGGGTACGGATGAGTTCCAGAATGGCGGGGCCCTTCCTGTGGCAGAGGTATTCCATCTGTACGGCGGACACGGGAACCATCACGTGCAGGGCGGGGGAGCGGGCGGAGCGGACACTCTCCCAGGTGCTTTCCACGCTCTCTTCCGTCAGGCCTGTCAGGGCGCTGAGCCGGGCGGAGCCGACCACGGAGGCGATGGTCTTGTTGCTGAGCACATCCGCCTTCTCGTCCTGGATGGCGGGCAGTTCGATGGTGTCCACCTGGAGGCGGTCCAGGGTGCGGGCCACCTCCACCCGCTCCTTGAAGCTGAGGGCGGCGGAGCGGTTGTGGGCGATCTCCCGCAGGGTGATGTCGGAAATGTGGACGGTTTTCATGGCATATTGCTCCTTTTTGTGGGTAAAATCCTACTGGAAAAGAGAACTAAACGCAAAAAACGTCCCGAAAGCACAAACTGTGCTTTCGGGACGATAAAAGCTTTACCGCGGTACCACCCGGTTTCACGCTGACGCGCGCTCTCTCAGACTCCAGCAAGTCTGTGCCCTGATAACGGGGGCAGGCCCGTGACGCCCTACTGGATTGCTCGTTGGGGCGCCCTGCTCCGGTGGCAGCCGCCAGGCTGTCCCTTCCCGGCTCGCACCGACCGCCGGTTCTCTGAAAGGAATGACAGCGAGGCATAACACCTTCTGCGCATTTGGCTGTTTACTTGTTTGTTATTGTAGCACAGGGAAAAAGTTTCTGTCAATAGAGCGAAATGACGGTTAATTTTCCAGATGGGGTGGAAAATTTAGTTTTATTGCCCCGCTTTTGCGAAAAATACCTGGAAAAATTTGCTTGACTTTTTGGAAAAAACATCTAAGCTAAAGGTAGACGGCTCCCCGCTGGCGGGAAACGCGTGGGAAATTAAAAAATGAATGGAGGAAAAACGAAATGGACTTGAAGGGAACCAGAACGGAGGCCAATCTGCGCACCGCTTTTGCCGGTGAGAGCGAGGCCCGCAACAAGTATACATACTATGCGTCCAAGGCGAGAAAGGACGGCTATCATCAGATCGGCGATATCTTTGAGGAGACCGCCGCCAACGAGAAGGAGCACGCCAAGCTGTGGTTTAAGCTGCTTCACGGCGGTATTGGCGACACCATGGACAACCTGGCGGACGCCGCCGCTGGTGAGAACTACGAGTGGACGGATATGTACGCCACCTTCGCCCGGGAGGCCCGGGAGGAGGGCTTCGACAAGATCGCGGACCTGTTTGAGGGCGTGGCCGCCATTGAGAAGGAGCATGAGGAGCGCTACCGGAAGCTGCTGGCCAATATCGAGGGGGGCCTGGTATTTTCCCGGGACGGCGACATGGTCTGGCAGTGTGCCAACTGCGGCCACATTGTGGTGGGCAAGGCGGCTCCCCAGGTCTGCCCGGTCTGCGCCCATCCCCAGGCATACTTCCAGATCAAGGCGGAAAACTATTGATGCACCGCCTTCCGGCACACCGGCGGCAGGGATCAGGGAGGGCGGGCAGAATTTGCCCGCCCTCCCCTGCTGAAAAGGGGATTTCCGGCCCGCCGGCCAGAAAATTTGCAGTAAAAGAGACATTTGATACCGGAGGAGCGCTATGCTGCAGAAGGAACTGTTGTATGCCCTGCTGGGCACCGGCTTTACATGCCTGGCCACCGTGCTGGGGGCCGGCACCGTATATTTTTTCAAGGAGGAGCTGGGCTCGGGGGTCCAGCGGGTGTTTCTGGGCTTTGCCGCTGGGGTAATGACGGCGGCCTCTGTCTGGTCCCTGCTGATCCCCGCCATGGAACTGGCGGAGAGCCAGGGGCAGAGCGTCATTCTGCCGGTGGGAGGCGGCTTTTTGCTGGGGGGCGCGTTTCTGATGGCCCTGGACGGGCTGCTGCCCCATCTGCACATAGGCAGCGACCAGCCCGAGGGACTGCCCGCCCAGTGGAAGAGGACCACTATGATCGTGCTGGCGGTGACGCTGCACAACATCCCCGAGGGCATGGCTGTGGGGCTCAGCTTCGCCATTGCCGCCCAGGAGGGGGGCGCCCTGGCGGGGGCGGTGGCCCTGGCGCTGGGCATGGGGCTGCAAAATTTTCCGGAGGGGGCCGCCATCTCCCTGCCCCTGCGGGGCCAGGGGGTGGGCAAGGGGAAAAGCTTCCTCTGCGGGGCCCTCAGCGGCGTGGTGGAGCCGGTGTTTGGACTGCTCACAGTGCTGGTGGCGGGGAGCATTACCCCGGTTATGCCGTGGATCTTGTCCTTTGCCGCCGGAGCCATGATCTACGTGGTGGTGGAGGAACTGATCCCGGAGGCCCATCTGGGGGAGCACTCCCACACAGGCACGGTCAGCGTGATGGCGGGCTTCCTGGTGATGATGCTGCTGGACGTGCTGCTGGGGTGATCCGCCGGCTGGATGTGGGCTTTGCCGGCCATAGCAGAGGACGCATGGAGATACACTCCATGCGTCCTCTGCTATGGCTGTCGAAAAACCCGACTGCGCATTAAGCAGCAGCCGGGTTTTTCGACAGCCTGTAGCGGGAGAAGCCACGAAAATTCGTGGCTTCTCCCGCTAAAATATTGAGTCAAATTTCTGAAAAGTCTATTTTGCAACAATCCCGTTCTTTGACAGACCAAATGGTATCCGGGTTTAACTCGGATGCTTTTTTGTGATATTGCGTTTTTTGATGGGGATTCTTACAGAGACCCGTTAAATACGTATTTGTCCAGACGGTCGAATGCCTCCTGAACACGGGACAGGGGCAGGGCAAGATTCATGCGGATGTGGCAGGGACCGTAGAAGGCGCGGCCGTCCTGAATGGCGACACCAACGTTCCAAGCGGCTTTCTCCACCTCACCGATGGCCTTTCCGTGCTTTTCGCACCATTCGGTGCAGTCAACAAACAGCATGTAGGTGCTTTCTGGCTTGCTTACCTTCACGCCGTCAAAGTGATCGGCAATGTACCGGCACGCGAAGTCAATGTTTCCTTCCAGAACCTGACAGAGTTCATCCACCCATTCGTCTCCTTCCGGCGAATAGGCGGCCATCAGCGCGTGCATGGAAAGAACGTTCATATGGTTGTACTGTGTCAGCATCTGCTCCATCTTTGTTCCCCTGTACATCATGATCTGCAAGTCCATGGGCGCGAACCCCATCGGCCCCATTATGCTGTGCATGATCGGCTCTATGACCGCCTTTTTCTCCCCCCTTGCCACCCCTGCGGTGCCGGTAATGATGGGTGCCGGCGGCTATGGTATGAAGGATCTGGCAAAAATGGGCTGGCTGCCCGCCGTTATCATCACCGTGGTGGCCGTGGGGTGGATCATGACCATCTACCCTGTGTTTTAAGGTCCGGTTCCGTCAGCTTGTATCAGAAAGGAGATATTCTGTGGAGCCTATTACCTGCATTGCCACCGGCGACACCTTTATTACCCGCCGCTTTCCGCGGGAGGGGTACCAGGGCCTGGAGGAACTCCAGGCAGTTATTGGACACGGCTCCCACGAACTGCGGGACGTGGAACTGTACCCCGGTGGGCTGATTTTGTACAGCCTGGGGAACTTTATCTTCCAGACGGAGACAGTTTCCCGCCAGCCTTATGAGGCCTATGACAACAAGCGCCTGCCAATTCACACCAAGGTGGGGGCGTATATGGATCAGCGCAGCAAGAACGGCACCGCCGGCTACCCCACGCAGGAAAACGTTTGGCGCTCGGTGATGGCCTCCTGGGATATGGAGGATGGGCGCGTCACCGAGGTGCGGCTGTATCCTGTTTCCCTGGGGACGGGTGAGCCCCGGACCCGCCGGGGTACCCCGGTGCTGACCCGGGACGAGGATACCCTGCGCTATTTGGCCCGGCTGAGCCAGCCCTTCGGTACAGCCATCCGCGTGGAGGATGGCGTGGGCTATGTTGACTGTATGTAAAAGGAAGAAGCTGTATGAATCGACGGATCAGGGACCTGGCGCAGGCGTATGCCCAGGCGTGCAACCAGGAGGCATTGGAACTGCTGCGGACCCTGGGCAGGATTCCCACGCCCACCCGCCGGGAGGACCTGCGGGCGGAATTCTGCCGGGATTGGCTGCTGGCCCAGGGGGCCCGGGATGTGACCATAGACATGGCCAAAAATGTCATCTGCAAAATTGGCTGCGAGGAGCACCGGGAGCTGGTGGCCTTTGCGGCGCATACGGATATCGTGTTTCCCGACGAGGACACCCTTCCCATGCGGGAGGAGGCGGGCAGGCTCTACGCCCCCGGCATTGGGGACGACACGGCCAACCTGGTGCATCTGCTGCTGGGGGCCAAGTACCTGCTGCAAAATCAGGTAAAGCTTACCTGCGGTGTGCTGATTGTGGCCAATTCCTGCGAGGAGGGCCTGGGCAACCTGGACGGGGCGAGGAACTGTTTGCCTCCTATGGGGATCGGATACGGGCCTTTTACTCCTTTGACGGCTACACCCCCCAGTGCTGCAGCAATGCGGTGGGTTCCTACCGCTACCGGATCAGCTGTAAAACGGTGGGGGGCCACTCCTATTTAAATTTTGGGGAGCCCAACGCCATTGAGATCCTCTGCCGCCTGGTGGGGGAACTGTACAAAATCCAGCCCCCCACAGAGGTGAAAACCACCTACAATGTGGGGCGCATTGAGGGCGGCACAACGGTCAACTCCCTGCCCCAGGCATGCAGCATGCTGTATGAGTTCCGGTCCACATCCCAGAAGTGCCTGGAGACAATGGAGAGGGCCTTCCATCAGGCGGTGGACACCTGCCGGGACCTGGGCGGCGAGGTGACGGTGGAACTGCTGGGAGTGCGTCCGGGCAACGGCCCCGTGGACGCGTCGGCGCTGGACGCCTTCACCCGGCAGAGCGCCGATAGTATCGGTACGTTCTATACCGGTGCCATTGACTACGCCCCCTGCTCCACGGACAGCAACGTGCCCCTTTCCCTGGGCATTCCGGCCAACACCGTGGGTACCGTTCTTGGAGGCCTGGCCCATACCCGGGAGGAGTGGGTGGATCTGAGCAGCATGCCCATGGGACAGGCGATCGCTCTGAGCCTGATGCTGCTCTACGCCGATCTGACGGAGGAACTGTAGGAGAGCCAATAGAAGCTGATTGCCCCGGGGAGCCTGCTTGGCAGGCTCCCCGGGGCAATTTTCGCGCACAGGAGGGCAGCTGTTTCAGCTGCCGCTTTCCATCATCTCCAGGGTCAGATCCAGGTATATGCCGTTTCGCCACACGCGGATACTGACCAGATCCCCCACATAGAGATCCCGGCGCAGGGCCAGAATGTCCTCGGTGCTGCTGACGGACTCCCCGGCGAAGGCCACTACGTAGTCCCCCACTTGGATGCCCGCCTTCTCGCCGCCGAGGCCCGCCGTCACCTCCATGATCTCCAGACCGCTGGAGCCGTCGGGCAGGGTGGTGGGGATGCGGCTGATGGACAGACCCAGCACCGGCTGGGGCTGAATTTGCCCAAATTGGATGATCTCGTTGACCCAGCGGACCGCCAGGCTTGTGGGAATGGCAAATCCAAGGCCCTCAATGGTGTCATAGCCGCTCATCATCTTGATGGTGTTGATGCCCACCACCTGGCCGTATTCGTTGATAAGGGGGCCGCCGGAATTGCCGGAGTTGAGGGCGGCGTTGGTCTGGAGCAGGGTCATGGTAATCCCGTCCACATCCACGTCCCGGTTGATGGCGGAGACGATGCCGTCGGTAAACGTGCCCCGCAACTCCATGCCCAGGGGATTGCCGATGGCGTAGACCTTGTCACCCACGGTAAGCTCGTCGCTGACGCCGAATTCCGCCGCCGTGAGGCCCTGGGCGTCCACCTTCAGTACCGCCAGGTCGTTGTCCACATCATAGCCCACCAGCTGGGCGCTGTAGCTGCTGTCCACCCCGTAGGCGTCTGTCAGCAGCACCAGGCACTCATAGCTGCCGGCAATCACATGGTAATTGGTGAGGAGGTAGCCGTCGGAGGTAAAGACAATGCCGGTGCCCACGCTGGCGGAGGTGCTTTGATAGCCCAGCACGGTGACAACGGAGGGATTCACCCTCTGGTACACCTCCTGGGGGGTCAGGCGCTCCTGGTCCGGGGCGGAAACCAGCGCCATGGCCGCGTCGCCGCCGGTGGGATAGCGGGCGATGGTGGTCTCCGCGGTGCTGGGCTCCTCATCAGACCAGTAGTAGAAGTCGCCGTCCCCATAGGGGGCCTGGCTGCCGCCTCCGTAAGGGGGTGGAACGTTGCCGTCGCCGCCGCCCCTCAGGGCGTACCAGATGCCGAGCCCCAGGCATACCGCCACAACCAGCACGGACAAGATAACAAAGAGGCGCATCCCCCAGCGGCCCCGGGAGGGCTTCTCCGGCGGGGCGATGGCCGCCCGCCAGAGAGGGGCCGGGGCCGGCGGCGGGGTCAGCATGCTCTCCGGCAGGTCCCGCTCATAGCGCAGCTGTACGGGCTCCGCCTGCTCCTCCGACCGGTAGGTCAGAACGATCTCTTTCTGCTGTTCAAAATCCATATGTGCCTCCTCACCCGTTCTTGGCGGCCGTCCGCTCCTCCGCCAGCTGGACGGTGAAGGAGAAGGTGGTCACACCGTTTTCACTGGTGGCGCTGATCTCTTCCCGGTGCTGCTCCAAAATCGTGCGGACGATGTACAGCCCCAGGCCCACGCCGTCCTTGTCCTCGCTGCGGGACTTGTCGCTCTTGTGAAAGCGCTCAAAGAGCAGGGGCAGTTCGTCCGAAGGAATGGTCTCCCCCTGGTTGCAGATGGTAACAACCGCCTTTTCCCCCTGCTTTTCCAGGCCCAGAAAGAGGGTGGAATCGGGGGAGGCGAATTTGGCGGCGTTCTCCAGCAGATTGTAGACCACCTGGGTCAAAAGGTCGTTGTCCCCCAGCACAATCACCGGGTCCTCGGGGATTTCCACGTCCACATCCAGCCCCCGGTCCGTAATCTTTTTCTCCATGGACACCAGCACCCGCCGCATGGACTCCGACAGGTCAAAGGGCTTTTTCTGCTTGATGAGGTCGATGCTCTGCAGCTGGCTGACGTCCAGCATCCGCCGCACCAGGCGGCTGAGGCGCCGGCTCTCGTTGGAGATGATGCGCAGGTACTGCTTCTCCTCCTCCGGAGAGATGACCCCGTCCAGAATCCCGTCGGCGTAGCCGGCGATGGTGGTCATGGGGGTTTTCAGTTCGTGGGAGATGTTGGCGATAAACTCCCGGCGCTGCTGTTCCGTGCGCTGAAGGGAGTCGGCCATGGCGTTAAAGGCCTCCGTCAGTTCCCCCACCTCGTCGTCCCGGCCTGTGTCGTAGACCCGGGCGTCGAAATTGCCCTCGGCAAATTTTCGGGCGGCGGAGGCCATGTCCTTGATGGGCTTGGTCTGCTGCATGGAGGTGGTGGCGGTGGCCACAAAGGCGATGAGCAGCACGGTGATGGAGGTCATGCCGAAAATGCCCAAAAAGGCCCGCCACATCTCCGTCAGGGAACTGGGCTCGGTAATGGCCAGTACCGGGCCAACCACCACGCCGCCGCTCTCGTCGTTCTGGGCGGGAATGGCCACCACGAAGCGCTTGCTGTCGTAGATCCCCAGATCGCTGCTGCCGACGTAGGTCTCCCCGGCCTGCAGCTTCTCGCCCATGGCGCTGGGCAGGGTCAGTTCCACGCCGCCAATGCTGGTATCGGTGCTGATAAAGCCGCCGAAGGAGGGAATCCAGATCAGGAACGTCACGTTGGACATCTTCTGGGCCACGTTCATCATATCCCGCAGTTCCTCGTTCCACACCCCCTGGTAGAGGGGCTGCTGGTAGGAGGCCTCCGCCATCTGGGCGATCATGTGGGCCTTATCCTCCAATTCGTTGCGCTTTTCCGTCATAATGTAGCTGTATGTCAGGGCAAAAAAGGAGGTGCCCAACAGCACCAGGGTCAGGGCCACCATGCCGATGGTGACGATGAACTGGCGCCAATAGATGCCTTTGAATCTGCTCATGGGGGTTCCTTTCTGCCGGCACCGGCTGCGGCGGGGGCTTGTGTGCGCTGGGCGGGGAAGATTTATTTGCCGGTGGGTGTCAGTTCAAACTTGTACCCCACGCCCCAGACAGTCTTCAGCGCCCACTGGTCGCTGATGCCCTCCACCTTTTCCCGCAGGCGCTTGATATGCACATCCACTGTGCGGCTGTCTCCAAAGTAGTCGAAGCCCCATACCTCATCCAGCAGCTGGTTGCGGGTGTAGACCCGGTTGGGGGTGGAGGCCAGGTGGTAGAGAAGTTCCAACTCCTTGGGCGGGGTATCAATCTTTTTCCCGTCCACTGTCAGTTCATAGGAGTCCAGATCAATCACCAGCTTGTCAAAGACCAGCCGCTTTTTCGTGTCGTCGGGAATTTCCGTGCGCCGCAGCACGGCGTTGATGCGGGCAATGAGTTCCTTCATTTCAAAGGGCTTGACAATGTAGTCGTCCGCCCCCATCTCCAGGCCCTGGATGCGGTCGAACACCTCGCTTTTGGCGGTGATCATGATGATGGGCGTGCGGCTGGTCTCCCGGATCTTGCCGCACACCGCCCAGCCGTCCATAACCGGCAGCATGATGTCCAGCAGAACCATGTCCGGCTGCATGGAGCGGAAGGCGTCCACGGCGGCGGCGCCGTCAAAGACGGTTTGCACCTCGAAGCCCTCTTTCTCCAGATACATGCGGATCAGATCGGAAATATTGTGGTCATCCTCCACCACCAGGATCTTTCTCGCCATACAAATCCCTCCTCATCCACCGAGGCGTGCCGGCCCAGGGGGATGTTCTTTAAAAGTGAGTAGCATTATATCCCCGTTTTGGAGATTTTGCTTGAACTTTCTGTAAATTAGATTCCCATCAGCCCGACACCATGTGCCAGGAGCAGATGTGACAGCCGGCGCTGTCCAGACCGGTCAGCAGAGCCGTCAAGCCGTCCGTGCAGCCGCCGGCGGGGCCCAGATACACCCCCAGATCCCGGCGGTATGCCGCGATGGAGGCGAGAAGGCTTCTGGCCTGGGAGGAACTGGATAGGCCCGTCTCCCGCCGGTCCAGTTCCCAGGTCATGAGGGAGAAGCCCATCTCCCCCAGCAGCGGGGCGATGTCCGCGCTCCCCTCGTACCAGGCCAGGTCCAGCCAGAGCATCGCCTCCCGCCAGGCCAGGTCCCTGGCCCGCTCCAGTTCCGCCTCCACCTCCTCCGGCGTCTGGCCCAGGATCAGAAGCGCCGCGCTGTGGCCGCCGGCCACCACGCCCCGCAGCAGATCCCCGTCCAGTTCCAGCTGATCCGCCGTCAGCAGGAAGGTGGCCTGGGCATCCGCCGCGGCCAGCAGGGAGAGGGCCTGCCGGGCCTCCTCTCCGCTCTGTCCGGCAATGACTAGGTGGACCTGCTGGCCCGCGATGGGCAGATAGGGGCCGCCCTCCTCCGCTCCGCCCTGCTGCTGGACCTGCGACTCATAGGCGCTGTAGAGGCCGGCCATCCGGCCAGCGGCGGCGTCAATAAATTTTTCGTCGCTGAGGATCTGAACGCCGCTGGTCACGCGGATCAGGGGGACGGTGTCGGTGGAGCGGTAGGTCCAGGACAGACCGAAGTAGCGGCAGACCATGTCCAGGGGAAAGAAAATGTAGTCGCCCTTTTCAATGGCATGGCCTTCATAACTCTGCCCCTCCTTGTCCTCCACGGTCTGCTCCTCCAGGTTGAAGCGCAGATCCATGTCCATGGTGTAGAGGATGGCCAGATGCATGCTGTAATTGCGGGCGTAGTTGACGCCCAGATCCGTCCCCTGAAAGACGGTGTGGGGCACGTAGAGCACCCCGTTGGAGAGGAAGGGCATGGTTTCCGCCGTCAGATCCATCAGCACGCCGTTGACCGCTGTGAAGTATACGCCCGACAGCGCCGCCCGCCCCCGGCCTGGCGCCAGGGTCAGGGCCAGGGCTGCCGCCAGCAGCCAAGCTGCCGCTTTTCGAAAAATCCGTTTCACGCTCCGCCCCCTCCCGCCCGCCGATCCGCCGGCATGGGCGCAGAATAGCCGCTTTGCGGCTTGATACCATGCGGCTATTTTACCACAGTTTGCCCGCCGGCGCAATCGGCAAATCCCTCCGCCCGCCGGACTGCTCCGGCATTTACAGCGGCGGAAAATCGTGTTATAATTTTGCCGACTGGTTTCTACATCCAGTCCAAGCGCGGCGGGGCCTGCCCTCCGCGTTCGTTCGGCGGCTATGGCCGCCGTTCTCTAAACAAAAAATGGAGGTATTCTCAGATGAAAAGGTTTTCCCCCCGCGATCTCCCCGTAGCCGCCATGACAGGCGGGCTGTATGTGGTCCTCTCCTACTTCGGCAACATCTTCGGCCTGACCTATGGACCCATCCAGTGCCGGTTTTCCGAGGCGCTGACGGTGCTGCCCTTCCTGTGCCCCGCCACCACGTGGGGCCTATTTGCAGGCTGCGTTCTGGCCAACCTGCTCAGTCCCTACGGCCCGCTGGATCTGATCTTCGGCTCTCTGGCCACCCTGGCCGCCGGGCTTATGACGGCGCGGTGCAAGAACCGCTGGCTGGCGCCGCTGCCGCCGGTACTCTGCAATGGGGTGCTGGTGGGCTTTGTCATCACCATACAGGAGGTGCCCCTCTCCCCGGCGTTCTGGGGGGTATACGCCTACAACGCCGCCACGGTGGCCCTGGGGGAACTGGCGGCCTGCTATATACTGGGGTCGGTGCTGCTGGCCCTGCTGCCCAAGACGGGCCTGCTCCCGCGGCGGGAGCGGTAAACAAAATATCCGGGAAAGGACGCAAAGGAATATGGCAGTCTATCACAGCATGACGGACCTGATCGGCAAAACGCCCCTGCTGGAACTGGAGCGGCTGGGGAAGGAGCGGGGCTGGCACGGGAGGGTCCTTGCCAAGCTGGAGTGCATGAATCCCGCCGGCTCCGTGAAGGACCGTGCCGCTCTGGGGATGATCCGGGCGGCGGAGGAGGCCGGGCTTCTCACGCCGGGCAGCACCATCGTGGAGCCCACCAGCGGCAACACGGGCATCGGCTTGGCCGCTATCGCGGCGGTGCGGGGCTACCGGGTGGTGCTTACCATGCCGGAGACCATGAGCGTGGAGCGGCGGAAGCTGCTGGCGGGCTACGGCGCGGAGATCGTACTGACGCCCGGCGGCCTCGGCATGCAGGGCGCTCTGGACCGGGCGCGGGAACTGCTGAAGGAGATTCCCGGCAGCTTCATGCCCAGCCAGTTTGATAACCCCGCCAACCCCGCGGCCCACACCACCTCCACCGGCCCGGAGATCTGGGCGGACACGGAGGGCGCGGTGGACATCTTTGTGGCCGGCGTGGGCTCCGGCGGCACTGTCACCGGCGTGGGCCGGTATTTAAAGGCCCGGCGCCCCGCCATCCAGGTGGTGGCGGTGGAGCCGGCGGAGTCGGCCCTCCTCTCCGGCGGCCAGGCCGGGCCCCATGGAATCCAGGGCATCGGCGCCAACTTTGTCCCCGGCAACTATGACGGCGGCCTGGTGGACCGGATCATGACCGTGGACACCGGCGAGGCGCTGGAGCTGGCCCGGGCCATGGCCCGGCGGGAGGGAATCCTGGTGGGCATCTCCTCCGGGGCGGCCCTGGCCGCTGCGGGGCGGCTGGCGGCGCTGGAGGAGAACCGGGGCCGGACTATTGTGGCCCTGCTGCCGGACACCGGCGAGCGCTATCTCAGCACGGCCCTCTTTACCTGACTTTTTTGATTTGATATGGATACAGAAGAAAGGAGCAATTTTTTATGCAGCACAGCACGCACATTTCTGACGCCGTCCGCTATGTAGGCGTGGACGACACCACCATCGACCTCTTTGAGAGCCAGTACCCGGTACCCTACGGCGTGTCCTACAACTCCTATGTCATTTTGGACGAGAAGATCGCCGTTATGGACACAGTGGACCGCCGGGCCACAGAGCCGTGGCTGGAGAACCTGTCCGCCGCCCTGGCGGGCCGAACGCCGGACTATCTGGTGATCCAGCACCTGGAGCCGGACCACGCCGGCAGCATCGGCACCCTGGCGGAGCGCTATCCGGATATGGTGCTGGTGGGGAACGCCAAGACCTTTTCCATGCTGCCCAGGTTCTTCCCGGCGGACTACACCGGCCGTACGCTGACGGTGAAGGAGGGCGACACGCTTTCTCTGGGCCGCCACGCCCTCACCTTTGTCATGGCCCCCATGGTCCACTGGCCGGAGGTTATGGTGAGTTATGAGTCCGCGGAGAAGATCCTGTTTTCCGCCGACGGCTTCGGCACCTTTGGGGCTCTCTCCTCCGGCGGAGACTGGGACCGGGAGGCCCGGCGCTACTATTTTAACATTGTGGGCAAGTACGGCGCCCAGGTGCAGGCCCTGCTGAAAAAGGCCGCCAGCCTGGACATTGCCGCCATCTGCCCCCTTCACGGCCCCGTGCTGCGGGAGAATCTGGGATACTATCTCGGCAAGTATGACCAGTGGAGCCGCTACGAGCCGGAGGAGCCGGAGGGCGTGCTGGTGGCCTACGCCTCCATCCACGGCAATACGGCCCAGGCCGCCCGCCTGCTGGGGCGGCTGCTGGAGGAGAAGGGCTGTCCCCGGGTGACGGTGATGGATCTGGCCCGGATGGACCAGTCCCTGGCGGTGGAGGAGGCCTTCCGCTGCGGAAAGCTGGCGGCCCTGGCCTCCACCTACGACGGCGGCCTCTTCCCACCCATGGACCACTTTATGGCCCACCTGCGTGACAAGACCTACCGCGGCCGCCGGGTGGCCCTGGTGGAGAACGGCTCCTGGGCCCCTGCCGCCGCCCGGGTGATGGGGGGCTATCTGGAGGCCATGCGGGATATAACCCTGTGTGGCGCGCCCCACACCATCCAGGGGGCGGTAAAGGACGCGGACCGGGCGGCTCTGGAGCGGATCGCCGGGGAACTGCTGGGCCGCTGAGAGGCGGCGACCCCGGGATAGGAGGTGAGGTCTTTTGGCGGACCGGGGCGGCTGGGAACTGCTGCTGACCATGCAGGTAATCGCGGACGATTTGGAGGAGGACTACGACCTCACCTTTTCCGGCCGGGACCGGGATGGCCGGCGTCTGGCGGGGGTGCAGGTGTACTATGGCCAGCGCCCGCTGGACCCCTCGCTGGTCTACGTGGCCCGGGCCGGGGTGTTTGACCGCCATCCCGTGGCGGAGACGGACATATGCCAGGTGGCGGTGGGGCGGCTGCGCCGCTGGCCGGAGGAGACCGGACCGCTGCTGGAGGTGGAGGGGGATGTGCCCTGGGAGGCGGTATGCAACCGGATTCAAAGGGTATTTACCCGGTGCCAGGCATGGTTCCAGCGGCTGTTCTACATTTTGGACAGCGGCGGCGGCATATACGAACTGTGTGTGGCGGCCATGGATTTTTTCCACAATTCCCTGTGCGTCCACGATGGGAATTTCAATATCTTGGCCATGCCCCAGCATGTGGCGGGTATGACGGGCCTGCTGGTGGATGAGGACAGCGGCTGCGCGGCCATTCCCCTGGAGTCGATCCAGCGCTTTCGGATGAATCCGGCCTATACCGCCACGCTCTCCACCCGGGGGGCCCGGCTGTGGGAGCCGGATGGCAGCGTGCACCGGGTGCTGTACGTGAACATCTGGAACTCCGCCGGGCACTACTGCGGCCGCCTGCTTATCAACGAACTTGCCACCTCCCTCAAGCCCGGCAACTTCACTATGGCGGAATACTTCGCCGGCTTTTTGGCCATGGCCGCCGACCACAATCTCATCAAAAGTGGTACCGGCAGCACTTTTTCCCAGCTGCTGCGCCGGTATCTGGCGGGGGAGGGAGTGGATGAGGCGTACCTGCTGAACCGGCTGAAAATGGTGGGCTGGAGCAGGCATGACGGCTACCTCTGCTGCAAAACTCTGCTGCGGGAGTCAGAAAACGATGTGCTCTCCGTCCGGCGGGTGGGGGCTACCATCGACATGGTGCTGAAAAAGAGTTTCTCCTTCTCTCTGGACGGCTGCGTGTGTACGGTGTGCAACCTGACCCGCTCCGGCTGGGAGGAGGCGGAGTGCCGGGAGAAGCTGCGTGGGATCTGCTGGGCGGCGGAGATGGTCATGGGAGTCAGCACCGCCTTTTGGGACTTCACCCACTTAGGGACCTACTTCCGTCAGGCGGACAAGGCCATGGAACTGGGCCGCCGGCGAAACCCAGCAGAGCGCTTTCGCCCCTTTTCCGACCACGTGCTGTACTACATTCTCTGCCACTTTACGGAGGAATTTGATGTGGAGGCCATCTGCTCGGGCGCGGTGCTTCGGCTGCGGGAGATGGACCGGACCCGGAACACAGCCTACGTGGAAACCCTGCGCCTCTATCTGGACTGTGGCTGCCAGCCCACTGCGGCGGCAGCGGCCCTGTACATCCACCGCAGCACCCTGGCCTACCGGCTGGAGAAGATCCGGGAGGCCACCGGGGTGGATCTGGAGGACGCGGACACCCGCCTGTATCTCCAGATATCCCTGCGGCTGCTGGCGTATCCATGACCCGTCGCCGGGATCACAGCGATTCTTTTTAGGGAAAGTGCACGGCTCTTTCCGCGTTTTGCAGGAAAAGCAAATCTCCATCTTGGCGAAATGGCGGATTTACCGCTGCTGAAAAATGCGTATAATACCAAATACAGGCTGGCCGCGGCGCATTTTGCCGGCTGGCCCCGAATATGAGGGATACATATGTACGAATTTGTTTACGACACCCTGACGGATGCCCAGCGGGATGCTTACCTGGATCGGATCGGCTGGGAGGGGAACTGCCCGCTGACGCGGGAGGCGCTGAACGAGTTGGTATACCTGCACCAGTGCCATGTCCCCTTTGAGAACATGGACCTCTACCAGGGGGCGCAGACCGTTCCGCTGGACGCCGCCTCTCTCTTTGACAAGGTGGTGACCCGGCGGCGGGGAGGGTTCTGCTTTGAACTGAACGGTAGCTTCCTTCTGCTGCTGCGCACCCTGGGATTTGACGCCTACGCCTGTGTGTGCCGGGTGGCTGCCACCCGGCTGGAACTGGGCAATCTGGCCCACCGGGCCGTGCTGGTGCGGCTGGATGGAAAGCTGTATCTCTGCGACGTAGGCCTGGGCGGCCCTATGGCGCCATTTGCCGTGGAGGTGTCGGAGCAGCGGCAGACTGTGCACGGCGAGACCTACTGGGTGGAGCCAACGGAGCAGGGCTGGTACCTCCAGCGCCGTCTCAACGAGCAGGGGGAGGTGGGCAACGTAATCATCTTCGCCCCGCTGCCCTTCCTGGCCAAGGACTTTGAGCCTCTCTGCCAGGCCCTGACATCCTCGCCCACCGGCCATTTCCGCTCCCGCCTCATGGCAAACCTCCGCAGGCCGGATGGCTACCTGAATTTCGCGGGGACCACCCTCAAGGTGCGGGACGCCAGTGGCAGGCACGAGGAGGAATTTACGGAGGACCAGCTGCCCCGGATGCTGGAGGAGCGGTTTGGCCTGACGTGGGAGATACCGAAGGAATAAAAAGAGGGACACGCCGGGACTGGGAGTTTTGCGGAGTGCCCTCGCAATCGGGCGGACTGCGCCTTCATGGCCAGCCGCCCGATTTTATACCCGCCTCCAGGGCGTCTGCGCAAAAAATGGTATGAAAGCCCCGCCTGACACCGGAGTGGCAGGGGCATATTTGATAGAAAAGGTTGTGTAGCAGTCTATGAAGTCCCATGTCCCCGTCCCCGTGCCCAACAAGGTCTGGAACGCCACGTTCATCAGCGTTCTCATCGCCAATATGGCCACCAATCTGGGCCAATTTATGATGAACACCCTGATTCCCAAGTATGCCAACGCCATGGGTGCCAGCGCCACCATGGTGGGCTTCGTCTCCAGCAGCTTCGCTGTGACGGCGCTGCTTCTGAAGGTGTTTGCAGCCCCTATGATCGATACCTTCAACAAGAAGTACCTGACCTTCGGCTCCGTCCTGGTGATCATGACCGCCTTTTTGGGCTACAGTGTCTCCACCAATGTGACCATGATGATCTGCTTCCGGCTGCTCCACGGCGCAGGCATGGCTTTTTCCACCATCAGCTTTCTGGCCATCGCCGGCTCCGCCCTGCCGCCGGACAAGATTGGCACCGGCATCGGCTACTTCTCCCTGGGACAGGCCGCCATACAGGCTATCGCGCCGACAGTGGGTCTGGAACTGGCGGGGGCCATCGGGTATAACCGGGCCTTTCTGGTGGGGGGCGCCATCATGGCCGCCTCCTCACTGCTGGTGCTGAACATCCGGGGCCAGAAGTCCTCCGGCCGCAAGCTGCGGATCTCCCTGAAAAGCGTGGTGGCGGTGGAATCCCTGCCGGCGGCCATCCTGCTGTTTTTCTTGGCGATGGCCTACTGCACCATCTCCTCCTTCCTGGTGATCTACGCCGATACCCGGCAGGTGGAGAACATCGGCCTCTTCTTCACGGTCAATCCCATAACCCTTCTGGCCAGCAGACCCCTGGTGGGGCGGCTCATGGACAAGTACGGGTTCCGGGCGGTGGTTTTACCGGCTCTGTGCTGCTTCGCTCTGGCCATGTTTGTCATCAGCATGGCCACGGAACTGTGGATGTTCTTGGTGGCGGCCTTTATCTCCGCCTTCGGATACGGGGCCTGCCAGCCCGCCATGCAGGCGCTGGCTATCAAGTCGGTGCCGGAATCCCGGCGGGGCTCCGCCTCCGCCACCAACTACTTTGGTACGGATCTGGGCTACCTGTCCGGGCCCTCCGTGGCCGGGTCCATTGTGGACAGCATCAACCGGGGAAAGGCCAGTCCGGCGGGCTACAGCGCCATGTACCGGTGTATGATGATCCCCATCGGCATCGCCGCGGGGCTGTTGCTGACGGTGCTGCGCAAACCCATTGCACGCATCGAGCAGGGCGCGGCTGAGCGGGATAAGGAGCGGGCGGCGGCGCCGGCGGAGCGATAAATCAGATAAAAGCCAGCGGGGACGGCGGGAGTTCTGCCGCCCCTGCCGGGTGGGAGCCGTACCGGAAGCAGACGCTTCCGGTACGGCTTTTTGCCGCGTGGGGGGCCTGGGGAGCGTTCTGTGCCCCGGGGACTCTTTTACGCGCACAGAGAGGGGCCAGGGGGGCTGCCCCTGCTTCAGGCGCCAGCCTCTCTGCATATCCCATAAATTGCGGGGGAACGCTCCCTCTGTCATAATTGGAAAATGCTGGATATTAAAATCCTGTTAAAGTCAAAGAAATGTGCTGGATTCCACCAGGTTTATCCGATATAATAAAAATATGAAATGTTGGAAGAGGGGTATTGGAAAGGAGAAAAAATTTTGAGAATCAACCCACAGCTGCTGGAAAAGGTGAAGGAGTCCCTGGCCTCGGTTCTGCCGATTACCGCGATCGTATTACTGCTGAGTATCACCATCGCCCCCCTGACGCCGGGGACGATGGTGCTGTTTTGCTTCGGCGCACTGCTGCTGATTGCAGGCACGGGCATTTTTACCCTGGGGGTGGATCTGGCCATGACCCCCATGGGAAACGGCATAGGCGTCTATATGAGCAGATCCAGGAGGGGGGCCGTGTCTCTGGCGGCGGCCTTCCTGCTGGGGGTGCTCATTACCGTGGCGGAGCCGGACCTGCAGGTGCTGGCCACCCAGGTGTCCGCCATTCCAAGCCGGCTGCTGATTTTTACCGTGGCGGCGGGGGTTGGGCTGTTCCTGGTGGTGGCGCTGCTGCGGGTTTTGCGGAAAATCCCCCTGGGCCATCTGCTGGTGGGCTTCTATTTGGTGGTTTTTGCCCTGGCCGCCCTGGCCCCCGGCGACTTTATTCCCGTGTCCTTTGACGCCGGCGGCGTCACGACGGGGCCGATCACCGTGCCCTTTATTATGGCGCTGGGCGTGGGCATGGCCTCGGTGCGCAGCGACAAAAATTCCACCAGTGACAGCTTCGGCTTGGTTGCGCTGTGCAGTATCGGGCCGATTCTTTCGGTGCTGCTGCTGGGTGTCTGCTACACCCCCGGGAGTGCCGCCTACACCCCGGCGCCTCTGGCGGAGATCGCCACCACCCGGGATGCCGCGGCGGCCTTCGCCCGGGTCCTGCCGGCCTACGCCAGGGAGGTGGCCGTGGCCATGGTGCCGATCTGCGCCATGTTTCTGCTGTTCCAGCTGGTCAGCCGGCGGTTTAAGCGCCGGAAGCTGCTGCGCGTGGGCAGCGGCCTCATCTATACCTATGTGGGCCTGGTGCTGTTTCTGACCGGGGTGAACGTGGGCTTCATGCCCGCCGGGCAGCTGATGGGAGCCACTCTGGCCACTGGGGGCCAGAACTGGCTGCTGGTGCCCATCGGTATGGTGATGGGGTATTTTATCGTAGCGGCGGAGCCGGCAGTCCACGTACTCATTAAACAGGTGGAGGAGGTATCCATGGGCTCCATCTCCCAGGGGGCCATGCGCCGGGGCCTCTCCATTGGTGTGGCGGTGTCCGTGGGGATCGCCATGCTGCGGGTGCTGACGGGGGTGAACCTCCTGTGGTTTTTGGTGCCGGGCTATGCCTTTGCCCTGGCCCTGACCTTTTTTGTCCCCCAGATGTTCACCGGTATCGCGTTTGACTCCGGCGGCGTGGCCTCCGGCCCCATGACCGCCACTTTCCTGCTGCCCTTCGCCATGGGGGCCTGCCAGGCGGTGGGAGGAAACTGCATGACCGACGCCTTTGGCCTGGTGGCCCTGGTGGCCATGACGCCGCTGGTGACGATTCAGATGCTGGGACTGGCGGGCCGGGTGCGGAGGAAGCTGGCGGACAGCGCCCTGCGCACGGAACTGGCCCGGGCGGAGGACTGCGTGCTGTACTACGACTGAGAGGAGGCTGACGATGAGACAGGCAAGGCAGCTGGCCCTCCTCATGACTATCATTGAGCGGGGCTGCGGCAACAGGCTGACGGACCTGTACACCCAAAACCGGGTGTTCACCCACCTGCGGTGCGAGGGCGCCGGCACGGCCACCTCGGAGATTCTGGATATTCTGGGCCTGGACGGCTCTGAGAAGGATATCGTGTTGAGCCTTGCCCCGGCGGAGACGATCCGCGCTCTGCTGGACGCCCTGGAGGATGACCTCCGGGAGCAGGTTCCCGGCCGGGGCATCGCCTTCACCGCCAGGCTGGGAGCGGTGAGCAATTTGATGGCGGCGGTCATCACCGCCCGGACGAGAGTGGAGAAGGAGGAGTGTGGGGAGATGGAGCAGCGGAGCAGCCTTATTTTGGCGACGGTGAATCAGGGGTTTACCGATGAGGTTATGGACACGGCCCGGAAGGCCGGGGCCCGGGGCGGCACCATCATCCGTGGACGCTGGGTGGGGGAGGAGAGCTTCCAGCAGCTTTCCGGCGTCGCCCGCCAGGCGGAAAAGGAGATCATTGCCATTGTGGCTCCCACAGAACTCCGTGCCCCCATTATGGAGGCCGTCAACAGCCGGCACGGCCTTCAGACCGAGGCGGGGGCGCTGGTGCTCTCTCTGGGGATCGACAGGCTGGTGCATTTGGGATAAAAGAGGGCCGCTGCTTAAGCAGCGGCCCTCTTTTATCCCAAATTGGTTTCAGATACCCATCTCAGCTTTTACCTGGCGGAAGCACTCCACGGCAAAGTCGATGTCCTCCCTGGTATGGCCCGCAGAGATCTGGGTGCGGATGCGGTCCCGGCCCTTGGGCACCACGGGGTAGCAGAAGCTGACCACATACACGCCCTTGGCCAGCATCCGGCTGGCAAACTCCCCGGCGATCTTGGGGTCATAGAGCATAATGGGGACAATGGGGTGCTCGCCGGGCAGCAGGTCGAAGCCCAGCTTCTCCATCTCACTGCGGAAGTACCGGGCGTTGGCGTGGACCCGGTCACGAAGTTCCGTGGAGGCGGTGAGCAGTTCCAGGGTCTTCAGGGACGCGGCGCAGATGGCGGGAGCCAGGGTGTTGGAGAAGAGGTAGGGGCGGCTGCGCTGGCGCAGCAGGTCGACGATCTCCTTCCGGGCGGCGGTGTAGCCGCCGGAGGCCCCGCCCAGGGCCTTGCCGAAGGTACCGGTGAGGATGTCCACCCGGCCCTGGACCCCGCAGAACTCAGGGGTGCCCCGGCCGGTGGCGCCCATGAAGCCCACGGCGTGGCTGTCGTCCACCATCACCAGGGCGCCGAACTCGTCGGCCAGGTCGCAGATGCCCTTCAGGTTGGCGATGTAGCCGTCCATGGAGAACACACCGTCGGTGGCAATCAGCTTTACCTGACAGCCAGCCTCGTCGGCGGCCTGAAGCTGGACCCGGAGGTCCTCCATGCTGTTGTTCTTGTAGCGATAGCGCTTGGCCTTGCAGAGACGGACGCCGTCGATGATGGAGGCGTGGTTCAACTCGTCGGAGATCACCGCGTCCTCCGGCCCCAGGAGCGTCTCAAAGAGGCCGCCGTTGGCATCAAAGCAGGAGGAGTAGAGAATCGCGTCGTCCATACCGAGAAATTCACTGAGTTTCCCCTCCAACTCCTTGTGGATGGACTGGGTGCCGCAGATAAAGCGGACGGAACTGAGGCCGAAGCCCCACTTGTCGTAGCTTTCCTTGGCGGCGGCAATCAGTTCCGGATGATCGGAGAGGCCCAGGTAGTTGTTGGCGCACATGTTCACTACGTGCCTGGCGGCGGTGGTGTCGATGCGGGACTGCTGGGGGGTGGTAATGATCCGCTCGTCCTTCCAGGTACCCGCCTCACGGATGGCAGCCAGTTCCTGGCGATACTTTTCCAGTGCCTGTTTCATAGCTTGCATCCTCCTTATTTCTTGGTCCAGTCCAGAATGACCTTGCCGGACTTGCCGCTGTTCATGGCGGCGAAGCCCTCCTCAAACTGGGTGTAGTGGAAGCGGTGGGTGATGACGGGGGTCAGATCCAGGCCGCCCTGGACCATGTAACTCATCTGGTGCCAGTTGTCCATCTTCCGGCCGTAGATCCCCTGGAGCGTCAGGCCCCGGCCGATGATGTCGTTCATGTCCAACTCCACGGGACGGTTGGAGATGCCCAACAGGCTCACCTTGCCGCCGTTGCGCATGACGGAGAACATCTGCTTCAGGGCGCTGCCGCTGCCGCTCATCTCCAGGCCAATGTCAAAGCCCTCCACCAGCCCCTGCTGGCGCATGGTGTCCCGCAGATCCTCCCTGGCCACATTGACGGCGGCGTCCGCCCCCATCTTCCGGGCCAGTTCCAGACGATACTCGTTGATGTCGGTGATCACCACCCGCCGGGCTCCGGCGTACTTGCAGATGCCGGCGGCGATGATGCCGATGGGGCCCGCACCGGTGATGAGCACGTCCTCCCCCACCAGGCTCCACATCAGGGCTGTGTGGGTGGCGTTGCCGAAGGCGTCGAAAAAGGCCACCACATCCTCCGGCAGACTCTCGTCAATGATAATCACGTTGCTCTCCGGGATGCAGACATACTCCGCGAAGGCGCCGTCCCGGTCCACGCCCACGCCCACCGTGTCCTTGCACCACTGGATGTTGCCCGTGTGGCAGTTGCGGCAGCGGCCGCAGGTGATGTGCCCCTCGCCGCTGACCCGCTGGCCTACCTGCAGCCCGGTGACGCCGGCCCCCAGCGCCGCCACCTCGCCCACATACTCGTGGCCGATGACCATGGGGGGCTTGATGTGCTGCTGGGCCCAGGGGTCCCAGTTGTAGATGTGTACGTCTGTGCCGCAGATGGCGGTCTTGTGGATCTTGATGAGTACCTCTCCGGCTCCCGGCTGGGGGATGGGGACCTGCCGGAGCTCCAGGCCGGGCCCCGCAGTCGGCTTTACCAGTGCGTCCATGAACTGTGCCATAGTTGTCCTCCATACATACACAATGTGTAATAGATAAGTTGCTCTGCTGTGGACAGCATACACCTGCGGAGGAAAAAAGTCAACGGAAATCTGGAAAAAAACGGGGAGGGCGGAGAGAAGTTTTCAGACCAGCATTTGGTAGACGCCTGCCGCCTCCACACCGGCCTCTGCCGCTGCCTGAAGAACCGCCGCCTCCGCCTCCGGCGGGGCGGACCAGCACATGCCGCACCCGGCGGTGATGGCCCGGGGCACGGGGATCAGCCGGCCCGGCACTGCCTGGCGGGCGCAGAAGCGGTCCATGGCCATGGCGGCGGCGGTGGTGTGAAAGGTCAGCAGCAGCCGAAGCTGTTTTTCTCTCATGGGCACAATTCCGCAAGGGCCCGGACCGCCGTGTCCACCTCCGGCTCTGTGTTCTGCCAGCTGAAGCTGAAGCGCACGGCCCCCTGGGCCTGGGTGCCCAGGGCGCGGTGGAGCCGGGGGGCGCAGTGGCCGCCGGAGCGCACGGCGATGCCGTAGTCCTGGGCCAGGGCGTCCGCCACGGCGGCGGAGTCATCTTCTCCCAGATTCAGGGCCACGATGGCAGATCGCTCCCGGGTGAAATCACCATACACCCGTATGCCGGGGATATCCCGGACCCCCTGGTAAAACCGCTCCATCAGGGCCATTTCCCGCCGGCGGATGGCGTCCAGGCCCATGGCCTGGATGTAGTCCAGGGCGGCGGACAGACCGGCGATGCCGTGCCCGTTGAGGGTGCCCGCCTCCAGGCGGGTAGGGTAATTTTCCGGCTGGTGGGGGGAGAAGGTCTGCACGCCGGTGCCCCCCACCTTCCAGGGGCGGATGTCCACCCCCTCCCCCACGCAGAGGCCGCCGGTGCCCTGGGGGCCCATCAGGCTTTTGTGGCCGGTGAAGCATACCACGTCCAGGCCCAGACGCCCCATGTGGATGGGGAACACGCCGGCGGTCTGGGCGGCGTCCAGCACAAAGAGAAGGCCGTGGGCCTTGGCAAAGCGGCCCAGGGCGGCGATGTCCACCAGATCGCCGGTCAGGTTGGAGGCGTGGGTGCACACCAGCAGCCGGGTTCGGGGTTGCAGCAGCCCCTCCAGGGCGGTGTAGTCCAGCCGGCCCCGCCGGTCCGCCGGCAGGAAACTCAGGGACACACCCCGCTCCCGCTCCAGCCGGTACAGGGGGCGCAGGACGGAGTTGTGGTCGTAATCCGTGGCGATGGCATGATCCCCGGGGGAGAGAAGACCGGAGAGGGTGATGTTCAGGGCCTCGGTGGCGTTGCAGGTGAATACCACGTGGTCCGGCCGGGGGCAGCCGAAGAAGGCGGCCAGCTTTTCCCGGGCCTCATAGATGGTCCGGGCGGCGGAGAGGCTGCCGGCATGGACACCCCGGGCGGCGTTTCCCAGGCTCCCCATGGCCTGTGCCACCGCGTCCACCACCGGCTGGGGCTTGGGAAGGCTGGTGGCGGCGTGATCGAAGTAGGTCATGGCCGCACAACCCGGGTTCCGGTGAGCCGCTGGGCGATGTCGTACATGTTGGTGACGTTCCCCACCGCCAGATGCTCCGTCAGACCGTAAAAACTCAGGCAGGTGCCGCAGGTCAGGATCTCCACGCCCTGGGCCTCCAGCGTCCGCAGGTCCTCCAGGGAGGGGGAGCCCTGGGTGGTCAAGGCGGCGCCGCCGTTATAGAAAAGGATGGCCCTCGGCAGCGTCTCCAGCTGGGTCAGGGCGTAGAGAAAGCCCTTCATCAGCGTGCGCCCCAGTTCATCGTCCCCCGTACCCATGGCGGCGGAGGACACCGCCACCACGTAGTCGCCCCGGGCATCGGGGCGGCAGGCGGGGGGATCGGCCTGCTCCGGGGCAGGGAGGGGGACCTCCCCTGCCTGGATGCGGACGCTGTAGCGCCCCTCCCCCAGCTTCTGGCTGACGGCGGGCAGGTGCCTTCCGGCGGCCAGGCGGAGCAGGTTCTGTACGGCCACATCGTTGTCCACCAGCACCTCCAGGGCGCCGGGCCCGGCCAGGCCCTCCAGGACCCGGGTGGCCTTGATAACAGGAAGGGGACAGGGTTCCCCCATGGCGTTGACGGAAATGGTCTCCATAGTGATCTCCTCCTATCGTTCTTCTTCATTCAGAATAACCCATTCCACAGGACCCGTCAAGGAGGAAAAAATCCGCCGGCCGGAAAGATCCGGTCGGCGGATGGGAGAGCGGGGAAGAACTGCTTACATAAATTTGCGCATGGTATCGGTGGCGGTGTCGGGGTCGGCGCTGATGGTGATGGTGGCCTTCAGGCCCAGGGGGGAACTAAAGGTGTCCAGCCAGGACAAGAAGTCGCCGATCTGCCGGTCGTCATTGCTGTGAGCCACATTGCAGAGGTTGTCAATGAAGATGTGGGAGATATCGTAATTACCGGCGTACAAACCGCAGATAAAGCCGCGCAGGGACTCAAAGCTGTTGATGGAGAACTCGGAGGCGTCTACCAGGCGGGTCTGATGCCGGAGGTTAAAACTCATGTTGCGGGTGGGTTCGATGCAGACCATGCATCCAGCCTCTGTGTCGGCCGCGCTGTTCATCAGTTCCAGCAGCTGCTTCGTCTTGCCCTCGCCCTTGCCGCTCATAATCAGTCTAACCATAAGAAATCACTCCTTTTCTGTGATGGGGGAATGGTTTATTTGATGGTATCAGCATATCACAGCTGGAGCGGAAACACAACGGGAAAAATTTGATTTTGCAAAATTTAACACCTTGTTTTTATTTGGGCTGTGTAAAATGGGGCGGCGGCCGGTTTGCACAGGGGCTAGGCAAAGGGGGCTCTGCTTCGGGGGGCTCGCACCCATGCGGGAGCCGTGCTGTGCCACCGGGGGGCGTCTGCGGCGGTTCGTTTTCCCCTGTTGGCTTTAATACGATTTCGTACTGTAAGGAGGCCCTCATGGATCAGAACTATGAAACGGTTCGGCGGATCATGCACGCAACCAATCCAATAGATGGCGTGTACGATCTTTTTGGGAAAAAACTCGGGGTAAATGAGAACACCCTTGCGTTCCTTTACGCGCTCTCCGACGCGCTTCCCCATTCGCAAAAGGAGATCAGTGATGAATGGTTAATTCCCCACACTACCATTAACTCCAGTGTCAAGGCCATGCTTGCTGACGGATATATTGTGTTTTGCCAGGGAGGCACACGAAGGAGAAGGCCATTGTCTTAACGGAAAAGGGCAGAGAATACGCGGATGGGCTTTTCGCGGGGGTTTATGCCGCGGAGCGCAAGGCGATCATCAGGACGCTGCAAAAATTCCCGCCGGAATTTGTTGCCGCGTTGGAGGATTTCAGCAGGGGCCTGTACGAGGAGTTTGGTAAAATTTTTCCCGGCAAGGAGGCGCGTGCCCCGAGATGAACAGTTCAAAGCTATATGCGGAGACAGCGCCGGTGAAGCTGTTCTTCATGGTTGCGGTTCCCGGAGCGATCAGCATGCTCGCCTCGTCGCCTTGGGGCCTCTTTGACGGCGTTTTTGTGGGCAGCCGGTTGGGGGAAACGGCTTTTGCCGCCCTCAACCTGGCGTTTCCCTTTGTGCTCATCAGTTTCTCTCTGGCGGACCTGATCGGTGTTGGCGCGTCGGTAAATATCTCCATTCTCCTTGGGCAGAATCAGAATGAAGAGGCGAACAACCACTTCACCTGTGCGTGCCTGGCAATTTTTCTGACAGGGATTCTGACAGGCGCGGCTTTGTTTTTCACGGCGCCGCTCCTTATGCGCCTGCGGAAGCAGTCGTTCACAGGAAGGGACACAGAAAAAGAGGGCCCCCAGGGGGCGGAAAGCCCCGAAGGGTAATGTGGGGCCGGCGGGATGTGCGGCCTGTGGGCACAGGCGTGGAAGCTGTTTACCCGCAAAGAGGTGAAAACGCCCCGCTGCCCCTGGGCGGGGAAGAAACAAACGGGAAAGAAAGCACCGCCTTCTTTCCCGTTTTCAGTCAGTCAAAAAGCCTCTCGGAGTCGGCGCCCGCAGGCGCGAGAAGAATACCGCCGGTTTGCCAGCCGGTAGGCCGGCCTGCTCCGGACGCTTCCCCGCCGGAGTTCAGCAGAACGCGCCCTCTCCGCATGGCGCTCACTGTCCCAGCTTTGCCTTCAGCGCGGCGCCCATCTCCTCGTATCCGGGCTTGCCCAGCAGGGCGAACATATTGGTCTTATAGGCCTCCACGCCGGGCTGGTCAAAGGGATTCACCCCCAGCAGATAGCCGCTGAGACCGCAGGCGTACTCAAAGAAGTACACCAGTTCACCGTAGGTGTAGGGGTTGATCTCCCCCGCCCGGACGATCAGGTTGGGCACCCCGCCCTCCACATGGGCCAGAAGGACGCCGTCCATGGCCTGGGCGGCAATAAAGTCCATATCCTTGCCGGCCAGGAAGTTCAGCCCGTCGCCGTCCGCCACCTCGTAGGGCACCGGGAGGGTGTGCCGGGACTTGCCGAAGCGCACCACCGTTTCAAACATCTGCCTCTGTCCCTGCTGGATATACTGCCCCATGGAGTGCAGATCTGCGGTAAACTCCACGCTGGCGGGGAAGAGGCCCTTGTGCTCCTTGCCCTCGCTCTCGCCGTACAGCTGCTTCCACCACTCGGCAAAGAACCGGAACCGGGGCTCATAGCCCGCCAGGATCTCGATCCGCTTGCCCTGGGCGTACAGATCGTTGCGGGCGGCGGCATACTGCCAGGCGGGGTTTGCATCCATGTCCGCCCTGCGGCAGACCTCCATCATATCCCCGGCGCCCCGCATCATCTCGTCCAGGTCCACCCCGGCCACGGCGATGGGCAGCAGGCCCACGGCGGTGAGCACGCTGTACCGGCCGCCCACATCGTCCGGCACCACAAAGGTCTCATAGCCCTCAGTGTCCGCCAGATGCTTCAGCGCGCCCCGGCTCTTGTCCGTGGTGGCGTAGATGCGCCCGGCGGCCCCCGCCTTGCCGTACTTCTTCTCCAGCAGCGCCTTGAAGAACCGGAAGGCCACGGCGGGCTCCGTGGTGGTGCCGGATTTGGAGATAACGTTGACGGAGAAGTCGTCGTCTCCCAGCAGATCCACAATCTCCTGCATGCTGTCAGCGGAGAGGCCGTTGCCGGTGAAGTAGATGTTGGGGGTATTCTTTTTCAGCAGATTATAGTTGTTGGAGCACAGCAGTTCAATAGCGCTGCGGGCGCCCAGATAGCTGCCGCCGATGCCGATGACCACCAGGGCCTTGCTGTCCCGCTGGATCTTCCCGGCGGCGGCCTTGATGCGGGCATACTCATCCTTGTGGTAGTCCCGGGGCAGATTCACCCAGCCTACAAAGTCATTGCCCCGGCCGCTGGCCTCCTGGAGCCAGGTGTGGGCCTGGTGAAGGCCCTGGGCATAGGGGTCCGTATGGGCGGAACTGCTGGTCAGATCAACATGGATCATGGGGAGTCCTCCTTATTTAAGCGACATGCGCGTATAATGGCTGCTTTGCCGCTATTATAGCACAGCCGCAAGAAGGAGGCAAGGGACAGACTGCACAAAGCCGCCGCGGCCTAGCCGGCCAGGAAGGCCGTTTTCAGGCACCGCTGAAGGATCTGCCAATAGCTGAGCCGGGCCACGGAGCAGTCAGCCACCAGCGCCAGCTCCGCCAGGGTTTTCCCGCCGGAGGTGACGGTGAGTTGGCCCACCCGCTGGCCCTCCTCCACAGGGGCGGGCAGCGTCTCCTCCAGCTGCACCTGGACCTTCAGGCCGCTCAGCTGCTCCTTGGCCAGCAGCAGGGTATTCGTCCCCTCCAGCCGGGGCAGCACGCTGCCGGCTTCTCCCAGGGCCACGGGAATGGGCTGAAGGGGGGTGGGGGGCTCCACGGTGGTCAGGCCGTAGGCGGCGAAGCCGTAGTTCAGCAGCACCTTGGCGCTCTCAAAGCGCTGGGTGCCGGTGGGGGATTTGAGCACCACGGCTATGAGTTCCATGCCGTCCCGCTCCGCCGTGGCGGACAGGCAGTAGAGCGCTCCGTCCGTGCTGCCGGTTTTGAGCCCCGTGGCCCCCTCGTAGTAGCGGATCAGCTTGTTGGTGTTGCTCAGGCCGAAGGCCCCGTTTCGCAGCGTGTCCATCCAAATGGTGGTGAACTTCCGCACATCCGGGTGGTGCAGAATCAGTTCCCGGCTCATCAGGGCGATATCGTAGGCGCTGGTGAGGTGGCCCTCCGCGGGGAGGCCCGTGGGGTTGACAAAGTGGGTGTCGTTCATCCCCAGTTCCTTGGCCCGCTGGTTCATTTTTTCCACAAAGGCGTCGGCGCTGCCGGCAATATGCTCCGCCAGGGCCACGGAGCAGTCGTTGGCGGAGGCCACGCACACCGCCTTGAGCATATCCTGCACCGTCATCTGCTCGTTTTCCTTCAGCCAGATCTGGCTGCCGCCCATGGAGCAGGCGTAGGCCGAGGCGGTGACAACATCGTCGTAACGGAGCGTTCCCGCGTCAATGGCCTCCATTACCAGCAGAATGGTCATCACCTTGGTAACGCTGGCAGGCTCCAGCGGCTCGTGCTCGTTTACCGCGTACAGAACCTGTCCGGTGGTTTTTTCCATCAGGAGGCACGACTGGGCATCCACCGCCAGATCCTCGGCGGCGGCGCTGGGGGAGAGTGCCGTCAGCGCCAGCAGGGCCAGCAGGCAAGAAAGCAGCTTTTTCATACGGTAAGACCTTCCCTTTCCTTGGATGTTCCGGTTCCTTGCTCCAAGAATATGAGGCGGAGGAGAAACAAATGACCGCCCCGGCAAATTTCGCCTTGCATTCGTCAGAAAAGTCTGTTATAATATCCCCGTTCCGGTTCGCAGGGTTAGTACATCGGTAGTACATCGGCTTCCCAAGCCGAGGAGGCGGGTTCGATTCCCGTACCCTGCTCCAAAAAGAAGGACAACATCCACAGATGTTGTCCTTCTTTTTGGGTTTCGGTATTAAAAAGGGGCCGGTCTGAGGGGCGCACCGGAGGGTGTGGCGCTCAGACCGGCCTCGGCGTGTCAAAAAAGCCGGGAGCCCGCTGTTCCGACAGGCGCAGGGGGTGTCGGTACGCCCGGGATAAGCCGCCCCGCCTAGTTCCCACGGGGGATATACTCCGTATAGAGCTGGATGTGGTCCTTGATGCACCGCCAGGAGCTGAAGGCGTTGCCGGTGACGCAGAGGTAGGAGTTGCCGCCGGCGTCCTGGGCCCAGCTGGCGGCGCAGTTGCCGGACTGGGCCACAAAGCCGGTCTTGGCACCCACCACCTGGAATGCTTCCGGCACGTGATCCTCGATTTTCCGCAGGAACCAGTTGGAGAGGACCATCCCCTCCGGATGCGTCTCGCTGGCGGGAATCTCGTGGACCTTGGTGGACAGGACCTCCCGGCAGAGGTCGTTCTCCATGGCGGCCTTCAGAATCATGGCCATATCGTACGCTGTACAGACGTGGGCCTTGTCGTACAGGCCCACACAGTTGGTGAAGTGGGCGGTATCCGCCAGCCCCAGTTCCTCCGCCTTTTCGTTCATCAGTTCCACAAAGGCCTCCTGGGAGCCGGCCACATATTTTGCCAGCCCCAGGGCCGCCTCTGCCCCGGAGGGCAGGATGGTGCCGTAGAAGAGGTCCTCCACGGTTACGGCTTCGTCCCGGAAAAAGCCCGCCACGGAGCAGTCGTTGCGGTAGCAGTAGTCGGTGATGTCAAAATCGATGACCACGGTGTCCGACAGGTTTTCCACATGCTCGGCGGCCACCAGAATGGTGAGGATCTTGGTCATGGAGGCGGGGCTGATGAGGACTTCCGCGTTCTTCTGGGCCAGGATGGCTCCGCCGTCCAGATCGATGACAATGGCGAACTCGCTGGCCAGTTCTTCTCCAATCTGCGCTGTGGCCGCCGTGGGAGAGAGGCTGTAGGGCTCTGCCTCCACCTCAACCTCCGGCTCCGGCGGCAGGGACTGGGTCTGGACAGGGGGCTCTTCCGGCGCCTGGGGGGCGCTGGCCTGGGCCTCGCCGCCCCCGGAGAAGGTCCGCAGCGCCGCCGTCAGGGCCACTGCCGCCACGGCCATCACCGGAATCAGCCGTGCCAGCAGCCTGCGCCGCCGCTCTCTCTCCCGTTTTTTCCGGGCGGCGGCCCGCTGAGCCCGCCGCTCGTCCCGCTGGGCCTGTGTGGTTGTGAATGGATACTGCTGCTCCATGGATGCTTCCGTGCCTCCCCCATCCGTAAACCCGGAGGCCGCTGCCCCGGGCGGTTTTGAAAGTATATGTCCCACAGGGACGGCCGTCGGGCCGCTCCGGCCTGTGGCGTACAATTTATAAAAGTATAGCAGATAATCCAAATCGTGGGTAGTCCAAATTTTTCCAGAGGGGGCGGGGTGGGAGGCTTTACAAGATGTTTATGCAAGTTTAACAAAATTTACTATTGCTTTTTGTGGAAAACGTGATATACTAAAATCAACAAATGAAGAAAGGAAGTGATAGCGAACATGGCATACAAGTTCACCGGTACCGATGTAGATGATATGATCTACGGTGAGTGCGACATCATCATCAGCGAGCGATAAAAAACTCTATGACAAGAATCCGCCACGCTTGACAGCGTGGATTTTTTGTTTTTTGCGGCGCTGGAGCCCACGGCCCCGCCGATGAGAAAGGAAACAGGATAGATGTCCGCGCGTAAGAAGCGATTCCCCGGCCCAAATGGGCTGGGGAATCGTTTTTTTGCCCCTGCGGCAGGGATGGGCGCCCTGTGGTGTCCGGGGGCTGGGCGGTGATATGGTGGGGCGGGAGATGCGACCATTGACTGTACAACCCGTGCGTGACACATGGCCATTTTGCTATGCTTTTGCATAGCAAAA